>Ga0315291_10010150_pt1 | contig 11527 bp, 1 predicted proteins | sample YL17G12_20_MG_FD_203070 | JGI IMG/M metagenome (GOLD analysis project Ga0315291, IMG submission 203070) | Sediment microbial communities from Yellowstone Lake, YNP, Wyoming, USA - YL17G12_20 | ecosystem: Environmental > Aquatic > Freshwater > Lake > Sediment | place: USA: Wyoming | collected...
TTTGGAGTGCGGCGGCTCGCCGCCGCCTTCGAAAGCGGGAGCAAGCTCCCGCAGTCCATGGTCGGCGCACCAATCGAAGGCGTTGATGCGGTCGCGCTCCTCGTCGGCGAAGAGCGTGCCTTGGTCGCAGATGTCGGGGCCGATCAGGGAATTGCCGCAAATGATGTTGTATTTGAGCTCGGGCAGGAGCGATTGCTTGGGCGATTTGCCTTCGATAACTTTCCCGATCGTGTTTTTCACAATGTAGTCCACGATGTACTTGGGCGTGTAATAGACGCCGCCTGCCTTGCGGACCTCGGGCTTCTCCTCTACGCGCACAGTTTTGGCCGTGGGCCGGATGGTTTTGCCGAGATAACGCTCGTAGATGGAACCGAGGAGTTCCACGCCGATCACATCGAAGCGGTAAGGGCTCTTGGGCGGATAGAGGCGCTCGATGATGCGCGCCAGGACGTCGGAATCGATTCTGATGGTTTCCGAAAGGTGCTGTGCTCCGCAAATAGTGCGTTCGCCCGCCATTTCGAGTTCAATGTCACGCTGCAATCCTCTCGAGTCGATATTCGTGATGAAGGCCAGCCAGAATGGACCTCGCCACGACTCCGTGATCACCAGGAATTCGGTGGCCTGAAGATCGCTTCAGTCGCAGATCGACGGGAGGATCCGGAATTCCCGGTCCCAAACTGGAATGTGGCCTGCCCCTGTTGTAGTGAGCTCCCCACTCCTTCAGGATTCTCCGCAGATGCCTTTCGTTGAGTGGGATCAGAAAGTCCAAACACTCACGACGGATGGTCCCCACCAGTCTTTCGCAGAATGCGTTCGCTTGGGGCGCCCGAAACGGCGTTTTCAACACTCTCATTCCCATCGACTTGAGGGCGGAATCGAGCTCCGGAGAATAGATGCTATCCCGGTCATGCACGACAAACCGATACGGCGCCTCACCCGTGATGACTTCTCGGACCTGCTGGAGTGTCCAGTCAGCGGTGGGGTGAGCCGTAACGTTGAAGTGAGCGATCCTGCGCGTTCCCACTTCCAAGACCACGAAGACGTAGAACACTCGAAATGTGGCAGTGATCGCGACGAAGAAGTCGCAGGCCAGAATGCCTTAGGCATGGTTGCGGACGAACGTCATCCAACGCTGAGACGAGGGCCCACTGTGCGTCTTCAGCACCTCTGAGACTGATCTAGGTTTTTTCCAAGCTACAGTTCAGTCCTCAGTTCACCCCGAGTTGGATTTGGCGCCTGGCCCAGATTGTGCCTGGGAAACAAGCCTTGCGGCGAGTGGGGCAAGTCAGCCGATTCCTGGCGGGAAGCCGACTTTTCATTCCCAATGCACTGCGCGTGTTTAGCGCCTCGGAGGGGCTTCTCTACAAGTTGTCTTGCCGCCCCTTAGTCGCCACAGTTTTTTCTTTCCGGCTGGAGCGGCGTACCTCGGCTAGTTGGCAGTTGTAGTCTTGGTCACCCCGCTGGAAGTTGCCGTGAGGGTAAGCGTGTAGGTGCCTGCAGGCGTGCGAGTTGTACAAGGGGGTGGCGGTGCATCTCCCCCGGCACGGCCAGCAATCAAAGGCGCACTGAGCAACAATGTGGTTCGGGCCACGCCCCGCCTTACCCTCTTGACATTAGCATAATACAGCGTTAGCCTGAGCAAAACGCTGCTCACAGAAGCCACGGGGCGGACGCTGTATCCGCTTTGTGCCGGAGGCGCTTATGACACATCCACCACGGCGATTTCCTTCAAGGTGTAGGCACGTCTGCGCGTTGGGGACACTCACCGTGCTGGAGCTCTTGCTGGTGGCGACCACGCGATTCGCTGCAACGTCATCCTCCCCTGCAAAGTCGGGACAGGTCAGGACAGCTCAGAACGCCCAACGTGGCACTGGCCTCCCGACCGGCAACACAGCTCCCGGCGCAACACAGGCGCATTTTGTTGAAGCCTACGGGAAGTTACCGCTGAGCTTCGAGGCCAACCAGGGACAGACAGATGCGCGCGTGAACTTCCTGTCGCGCGGCCCGGGCTACACGTTGTTCCTGACAAGTGACGAAACGGTACTGGTCCTCCGCAAGCCATCAGCCGTCAGCAATCAACTATCAGTGAGCGGAAACTCGGAACTGGAGCCTCGAAACTGGAAGTCCGAAACTCGTTACGTGTCCTCCGTGCTCCGCTTGAAACTTATCGGCACCAATCCCGCCGCGCACGCCAGCGGCCTTGACGAGTTGCCCGGCAAGAGTAACTACTTCCTGGGCAACGACCCCAAGAAGTGGCGCACGAATGTCCCCAACTACGCCAAGGTGAAGTATGAGAACGTATATCCCGGCATTGATCTGGTTTATTACGGCAAGGAGTCAGGAGGCAGAAATCAGGAGTCAGAAGTCAGAAGCCAGGAGTCAGTAGGGAGTAGCACGCGTCGGGAGAGTGGCAGCCAACTGGAATATGACTTTGTCGTTTCCCCCGGCGCCGATCCGCGCGCCATTAGACTCGCGATCGATGGCGCGCAGAAGATGGAAATCGACGCTTCCGGCGATCTCGTGCTTCGTTCTGAGGCCGGACCCGTTCGCCTTCACAAACCACAGGTCTACCAACCCACGAATTCTCGGGACACCGGTCCCAATTCACAATTCACAATTCACAATTCAGAATTGCTGGACGGTCGCTACATCCTGCTCGCCGATAACCGCATCGGCTTCGAAGTCCCCAATTACGACAAGAGCCGGCCCCTCATAATCGACCCGGTCCTCAGCTATTCCACCTATCTGGGCGGCAGTGATTCGGACCACGGATTCGGCATTGCGGTGGACGTTGCCTCCAACGCCTACATAGTCGGGATCACCTCCTCGAGTGACTTTCCGACGAAGAATGCCTACCAGGGCTATCTGAGGGGGGCGCCGGACGTCTTTGTGGCGAAGATTGACCCTTCGCAGTCCGGTAGCGCATCGCTTATCTACTCCACGTATCTGGGTGGAGGGGGAGGCGACTGGGGCACCAGTATCGCGGTTGATCCTGTCGGCAACGCGTACATTACGGGACGGACAAATTCCGGCGACTTCCCCACCACCCTCGGCACGTTCCAAGGGTCGCCCCACGGCTACTGGCAAAACGCATTCGTGACCAAACTGGGCACCTCGGGTTCGAACCTGGTTTACTCGACTTACCTGGGCGGAGGCTCAAGCCAGGAGGGCCGGGGCATCGCCGTGGATACGTTCGGGAACGCCTACGTGACGGGGGCGACCGACTCAGGCGACTTCCCCACCACAGCGGGGGCCTACCAGAGCACGCAAGCCGGCGCGGCGGAAGCGTTCCTGACCAAGTTCAACAGCACGGGGACTGGGCTTCTGTACTCGACCTTCCTGGGTGGGACGGGGAGTGAAAACTACGATTACTGGACTTGGTATGAGCCCAGCGCTGCGCTGGCAGTGGATTCTGCCGGCATGGCTTACGTGACAGGATTCACTAGTTCTGCTGACTTCCCGACGACGGCAGGCGTTTTCCAGCCGTCCTTGGGTGGTGGATTCGATATTTTTGTGGCGAAGCTGAATCCGGCGGCCTCCGGAGCCAGTTCGCTTGTTTACTCCACTTACCTGGGCGGCATGGACAATGAATACGGCTGGGGAATCGCCGTGGACGCGGCGGGCAGCGCCTGGGTAGCCGGCAATGCCGGCGCCACCGGCTTCGTGGCCAAATTGGACCCCAATGCCTCAACAATAACGTGTTCGGCTTCCCCGGCGCCTGGCGGCGCAATCTACGCAGTCGCTCTGGACAGTGGTGGTAACGCGTATGCGGCAGGCACCGTAATCCCAGGCGGCGCGCCGGCTCCAGACGCCTTCGTGGCAAAGTTGAATTCCAGTTGCGAGAAGATTTACACGAAGACCTTTGGCGGTAGTAGCGAGGACAAAGCCCTCGGCGTCGCCGCAGACGCGGCCGGCAATGTCTACGTGGCGGGATGGACGGTCTCTTCCGATTTCCCCACAACCGCAGGCGCTTATGACACCAGTTGTGGCACCGACGGTCAGTGTAATGGGGGATACTGGGACGCCTTCGTGGTGAAGATCACCCCCGGGCCCGAAGTGACCTTGTCTCCGCCAAGCCTTGACTTCGGCCAACAAATCGTGGGAACTACCTCCGCCCCGCTGACAGTCACGGTCACGAACACGGGCGACCTGCCATTGACTGTGACCGGCATTGCTGCCAGCGGGGACTTCGCTGTTCTGACGGAGGACTGCACTGCCAACCCGGTGCCGGTGGGAGCGACCTGCACGATTAGTATGACCTTCAGTCCCTCATCAACAGGTATCCGAACTGGAACGCTGACGATAACCGACAACGCTGTCGACAGCCCTCAAGCCGTTGACCTCACGGGGACTGGCGTTGCCCCTCCTCCCACCCTCAGTCTAGCCCCGGGCAGCCTCAGTTTCGGCAATCAATCCGTGTGTACGACAAGCAACCCGCAGAGCGTGACCCTCACGAACACCGGCACTACCACCCTGACCATCACGAGCATTATCGCCACCGGCGAGTTTAACCAGACGAACACTTGTGGTGGCACCCTCGCGCCCGGAACCGGCTGCACCATTTCCGTCACCTTCACGCCCGCGGTGTCTGGAAGTCGTACGGGCGCGATTACCGTGACCAGTGATGCCACCGGCAGCCCCCACGCCGTCGCCCTGACAGGCATAGGTGTCGGCTCAGGCTGGTGCTGGTACGACGATTTCGAGTCCTACACAGTCGGCAGCTTCCCATCTCCCAACTGGACCTTCAGCGGCAATTCAGACATTGCCGTGGATAATTCACGGCACGTTTCGGGTAATCAGAGTGTGCGAATGAATGGTGTGGGCGGCTGGGCCGCGGTGCTCCATCGTCCATTGAATATCCCACCTCCGCTTACAGTTGAGTTTCATGTCTTGAATGGGGGGGACAGGGCAGTGCTGGCTCTGTTTACAGCGCCAACCTGGGATTCCGGTGGCCGGTGGGTGATCTCCTTCGATAGCGACGGAAAAATCAGAGATAGCTACGGCGGCAGTGTGGTTGGGATGTACAGCCCCGGACAGTGGGTCAAGGCAAAGGTCACGTATGAAGTACTCGATGCAGCAACGGTGAGATTTCGGTACTGGATTGACGACGTTCTGAAAGGGAGTGTGGCAGTCCCGTCACTCTCAAACGAATATCAACTGGCTTATCTGTCTCCGATAGCGGGGACTGGTACAGTCTGGTTTGATGACATCAGGGTTACGCCTGGAGTCACGGGAAGCGCCCCTGCCGCGACCCTATCTACGACTAATCTCACATTTGGCGACCAGACCGTCGGGATGACCAGCGAGGCGCAGACAGTCACACTCAGCAACCGGGGCAATGCGCCGTTGACGATCGGGTATATTTCCGTCGGCGGCGACTTCGGCCAGACCAACAACTGCGGCGCGAGCTTACCGGCGGGAGCGACGTGCACCATCAATGTCACCTTCACGCCCGCGGATACTGGTACTCGCACTGGGGCAGTCACCATCACAGACGATGCCCTTGGCAGTCCACGCAAGATCGACCTGAGCGGCACGGGCGTCCCGCCCCATGTGAGCGTAACTCCACCCAGCCTGGACTTCGGGAATCAGTTGGTGGGCACCCCCAGTGCACCGCAGACAGTCACGCTCACCAACAACGGCACGGAGACGCTGAATATCTCGAATATCGCCACCAGCGGGGACTTTGCGCAGACGAACACCTGCGGCACCTCGGTGGCCGCGGGGAACAGTTGCACGTTTGATGTGAGGTTCTCGCCGACAGAGGCTGGCCCAAGAACCGGGACCCTTGCGATCACCGATGACGCCGAGGGCAGCCCGCACACGGTGAGCTTGAGTGGCACCGGCGCCCAGCCGGCCGTGAGCCTTGAGCCGCCGAACCTTAACTTCAGCAACGTGCGCGTGGGGACGACAAGCGGCCCACAAGCTGTGGCGCTCACCAACACGGGGGCGGCACCGCTCAGTATCTCCAGCATTACAACCAGTGCCGGCTTTGGGCAAACCAGTGATTGTCCTATCGCTCCCTCCACGCTGGCGGCAGGCGGCAGTTGCACAATCAATGTCAGGTTCACTCCGACCCAAGCCGTCCAGTACGAGGGCCAATTGACGGTCACCGACAATGCTTCCGGCTCCCCGCATACGGTGAACCTTTACGGGACGGGGGTAGGTCCTGTAGTGAGTCTGCTTCCGACGAGGTTGGTCTTTGCGAACCAGAACGTGAAAACCACCAGCCCGCCGCAGAGTGTCACGCTCACCAATTCTGGCGCTTGGCCGCTGGAAATCTACAACATCGCCGTCACCGTAGGGTTTGCGCAGAGTAATGATTGCCCTATTGCCCCGTCCACATTGGATGTCGGCGCATATTGCACAATCAATGTCAGGTTTGCTCCGACGGAAGCCGTGTACTACTCCGGCAAACTGACGGTCACCGACAACGCCCCTGGCCGCACGCATCAAGTCGAGCTTATTGGTACCGGCATGGGCCCAGTGGTTTCGCTCCGCCCGCCGAACCAGAGTTTTGGCGAGCAGGTGTTGTGGACGAACAGCGCGCCGAAAGTGCTAACCCTGACGAGCACAGGCACCTCAACCCTGACCATCAGTGGCTTTATGATGATCGGCGCCAGCTACGCCGACTTCGGTCAGAGCAACAACTGCGTGGGTCAAGTGCCGATTGGCGTCAGTTGCAGCGTCCATGTTGTGTTCACCCCGCGGCTCGAGGGAAGCAGGACAGCTTACTTGGTTGTCATCGACGATGCCGCCGACAGCCCCCAGATCGCGGCCTTCACTGGCACGGGCAGGCCCAATCCCAACACCCCCCCGCCGCAAGCCTACACGCTGGTCCGCGCCGACTACGCGACGGGGGCTTATCCCGTCGCCCTCACGCGCGGCGATTTCAACGGGGACGGCCTGCTTGACGTGGTAGTGGCCGACGGCGCGGGTGCGGCAGTCTCCTTGCTGCTGGGGGCTGCCAACGGCACGCTCCAATCCCACGTGGAATACGCCACGGGCACCCCGCCCGTCGCAGTAGCCAGCGGTGATTTCAACGGCGACGGCAAGTTAGACGTGGCGGTAGCCAGTAAGCAGAACAACAATGTTGTAGTCCTGCTGGGCAAGGGGGATGGGACGTTTCAGGCCCCGGTTGCCTATGCCACCGGCCTGAGCCCGAGTGGGGTGGTCGCTGGCGATTTCAATAGTGACAACAAGTTCGACTTGGCGGTTACCAACTCGGCGGATAGCACCGTCTCCATCCTGCTGGGTAATGGGGATGGGACGTTCCAGGGGCAGACGACGCTTGCTACCGGCACGAATCCTACCTCCGTGACAGCTGCTGATTTAAACGCCGACAACAAGCTCGACTTGGTCGTGACCAACGCGGGGAACAACACAGTCAGCGTGCTCCTGGGCAATGGAAATGGCACGTTCCAGACCCCGGGAGTGTTTGCCACGGGAGCGTATCCCGTTTCGGCGGCCGTCGGAGACTTCAACCGTGATGGCAGCCCCGACCTGGCGGTGGCCAATCTCAATGGGGACACGGTTTCGATCTTGCTCGGCAATGGGAATGGGACGTTCGGCACGCAAACAACCTACGCCACTGGCGATTATCCCGCAGCGGTGATCGCAGAGGACTTCAACGGGGACAACAAGCTCGATCTGGCGGTGGCGGACTCCAATTGCGATGCCGCCGGCACGTGCTCCGCGACGGGCTTTGTTTCGGTCTTGCTGGGTAATGGCAACGGCACGTTCCAGCCACATGTCCAGTATGCGAGCGGGAGCGGCCCGCAGGCATTGCTGGCGGCGGACTTTAACCGGGACGGCAGACTGGACCTCGCGGTTGCTAACGCACGTGAAAACACGGTCTCGGTCTTCATCGGCCAGGGCGACGGCACGTTTGGTACGCGGAACGATCAGAGCACAGGAGGGACGAGTCCCTCCTCCGTGGTGACGGCGGACTTCAACGGCGACAGCAACACCGACGTGGCCGTGGCTAACCAGGGATCCAACACCGTGACCGTCTCACTCGGCAACGAGGATGGCACTTTCCAGTCGCCCCAAAGCTTCGCCACGGGCCGCAGTCCCGCCATCATTGCAGTGGCGGATTTCAATGGTGACAGCAAGCTCGATCTAGCGGTCACTAACTCCTTGGACAACACGGTTTCCATTCTGCTCGGCAACGGGGACGGGACATTCCAGCCCCAGACTGCCGTGCCTGCGGGGACGGGTCCCCAGGGCATCTTGGCTGTGGATTTCAATGGCGACAGCAAGGTGGACCTGACCGTTGCCAACTTCGTGGATAACACGGTCTGGGTCCTGCTGGGCAACGGCAACGGGACGTTCCAGGCTCCAGTAACCTTGGCTACCGGGGCCAATCCCATCTCTCTGGCGGCAGCGGACTTCAACCTGGACGGCAAGCTGGACTTGGCCGTGGCCAACCAGGGGGCGAACACCGTTTCCGTGCTGCTGGGGATTGGCGACGGCACCTTCACTTCTGGGGTTCAGTATCCCACAGGCGCCACGCCCAGCCTAGTAGCGGCGGCGGATTTCAACATGGATGGCAAGCCGGATCTGGCCGTGGTCAACGCAGGCGACAACACGCTTTCCATCCTGAAGGGCAAGGGCGATGGGACTTTTGGGGCGCGTGCGAACTACGCCACCGGAAATAACCCCGCCTCGGTGACGGTGGGTGACTTCAACGGCGATGGTATTCCTGACGTGGCAGTTGCCAACAAGGGAGGCAGCGGGGGCGCTGGTGGTCTCTCGGCCAAGGCATCGCGCGGAGGGGCGGGCGGCAAGTTAGACGTCCCCCTGCAAGCCCCAATCACAGGCACGATCTCGGTCCTGCTGGGTACCAGCTCTGGGGTGATGCAATCGAGATTGGACTACACCACCGGCCCCAACCCCACTGCGGCGGCCACCGGTACCTTCACCAAGGATGGCTCCTCAGGATTGGCCGTGGCCAATGCGGATGGGACCGTTTCAATCCTGGTGAACACGCCGGTGGCGGCACTTTCGCGAAACGCCATCGAGTTTGGGAATCAAGTTGTGGGCACGACGAGTGCGCCTGTGGCGGTAACCCTGAGCGACCCCGGCAGCGCCCCGCTAGCCCTCCTGGACAATGTGATCAGCGGCCCCTTCACGAAAAGCGACACGTGCATAGCTCCGACGAAGCTCCCCGTTGGCGGGCAATGCACCATCAACGTCAGGTTTGCCCCTACCGCGCAAGGATCAGCCACCGGAAGTCTGACCCTCTTCAGCATATTACGGACCAGTCCGCAGATTGTGGCGCTGTCTGGCACCGGTATGCCGCCCGGACCCCTCGTGCTGCTGTCTCCTTCCAGCCTCATCTTCAGTGATCAGGTGGTCGGCCAGAGCAGTGAACCCCAGACGGTGACGCTCACCAACAACGGCACGGAGACGCTGAATATCTCGAATATCGCCATCAGCGGGGACTTTGCGCGGACGAACACCTGCGGCACCTCGGTGGCCGCGGGGAACAGTTGCACGTTTGATGTGAGGTTCTCGCCGACAGAGGCTGGCCCAAGAACCGGGACCCTTGCCATCACCGATGACGCCGAGGGCAGCCCGCACACAGTGGACCTGAGCGGCACAGGTGTCCAGGCGGGCGTGAGCCTCTCTCCCTCCAGCCTGAGCTTCGGAGATCAATTGGTGGGCACCCCCAGTACGGCACAGTCTGTCACATTAACCAATAGCGGCACGACCACGCTGACTATTTCGAATATTTCCATTACCGGCGACTTTTCCCAGAGCAACACGTGCGGCAGTTCTTTGGCGGCAGGAGCCAACTGCGCAATCAATGTGACCTTCACCCCCACAGCGACGGGCGGTCGAAGCGGAGCGGTCACGGTCACCCACGATGCTCCGGGCAGCCCGCACAGTGTCCCGCTGACCGGCACGGGCGTTGGGCCGGTTGTGGTCCTGCCACCGATTCCTCCCTTTCCTGCTCAACCGGTATGCACAACCAGCGCGCCGCAGTCGATCACCCTATGCAACATGGGCGATGTACCCTTGACCATCGCTGGGATTAGTGTCACGGGCGACTTCGCGCAAACCAACGGTTGCCCCTCGAGCCTCGCACCAGGGACGTGTTGCACCCTCAACATCACCTTCCACGCCACGGCGCCCGGCACTCGAACCGGAACACTTACCATCAGCTCCAACGCCCCCAGCAGCCCGCATACTGCAACCCTGACGGGTACGGGCATTGCGCCGGCGGTAACCCTTACACCTCCCAGTCTGAGCTTTTCTGACCAGCGCGTCGGCACCCCCAGCGCGCCGCAGACAGTCGCCCTGACTAACAGCGGCAACGCGACGTTGGCCATCACGAGCATCGTGGCCAGCGGCGATTATGCTCAGACCAACGATTGCGGCAGCGCCGTGGCGGCAGGTCTGAGCTGTACCATCAGCGTGACCTTCACCCCCACGGCCACAGGCCCCCGAAACGGCGAAGTGACTGTCACTTCTAATGCCCCTGGGACCCCGCATCGTGTCCCCCTGACCGGCACGGGCACCGCCCCTGAGCTTTGCGTCGCGCCCATCTCACCCTTCGCGCCCCAGCTTGTGGGTACCGTCTCCCCAGCGCAGCCAGTCACCCTCACCAATTGTGGCACCGCGCCTTTGACGATCAGCAGCATCAGCGTGACGGGCGACTTCTCGCAGACAAACAACTGTCCCGTCCTGCCGGCGACGCTCGCCCCAAGTGCGAGCTGCGCCGTCAACGTTACCTTCGCACCCACGACCACCGGCAGTCGAACCGGAACACTTACCATCACTTCCGATGCCCCCGGCATCCCGCGCACGGTTCCGCTCTCTGGAACCGGCACGGATTTTACGGTTTCGGTTGATCCGCCTTCCCGAACCATTCGGGCCGGGGAGTCGACCACCTACACGCTCACTGTCACCCCCGTCAGTGGGTTCAATCAGGCGGTGGCGCTGACGTGCACCGCGACCCCGGCCCTATCACGGGGGACTTGCACGATTTCTCCCAATCCTGTGACCCCCGACGGCACCGGCGATCCCATCAAGACGGCCACGGTTACCGTGACCACGACGGCGCCGTCAATGGTGGGACCGAATTCCGGGCCGAGATTGGCACCCCCGGGCGCGCCCGCACGATGGCTCTGGCTGCTGGCTTTGGGGACGCTGGCGGCCTTGGCAGCCGCGCGGAAGCGGCGTGTCTTGCTAGGCCTCGGCGCGGCTCTGCTTCTGGTAGTGCTGTGGGCAACCTGCGGCGGAGGAGGTGGGGGCGGAGGAGGAGGCGGCAACCCTGGAACTCCGAAGGACACCTACAGGCTCACCTTGACCGGTACGTGCAGCGGGGTGCCAAGATCCACCACCGCGGACCTGACGGTTAAATAGCGAGTCACCGCAGGCGGGGATTGAGGATTGGTGATTTTTTGATTTGCAGTATGAAGATTGCTGATTGACGAATTTCGGAGGGCTCAAGGCCGGTACCGAGCTTTCGCCCTCCGGGCGGTCGCTCCTGCGCCCTATCTTCTGACTCCTGTCTTCT
>Ga0315291_10010151_pt1 | contig 11527 bp, 11 predicted proteins | sample YL17G12_20_MG_FD_203070 | JGI IMG/M metagenome (GOLD analysis project Ga0315291, IMG submission 203070) | Sediment microbial communities from Yellowstone Lake, YNP, Wyoming, USA - YL17G12_20 | ecosystem: Environmental > Aquatic > Freshwater > Lake > Sediment | place: USA: Wyoming | collected...
TTACGGCGTCCGGCTGCTCGAGGCCCTCGGGGCCGGAAAAACCGAAACAAGCCTCGTCCTCTCCGAGGACGGCGCAAAGGTGCTGAAGCTCGAGACCGAAAGATCGCCGGCCCAGGTCAAAAAGCTCGCCACGCGCAGCTACCCCAACGACAACATGGCGGCCCCGATAGCCTCCGGGAGCCGCTCGTTCGACGCGATGGTCATCTGCCCCTGCTCCATGTCCACCGCGGCCAAGATAGCCTGCGGCATATCGGACAACCTCATCACGCGGGCGGCCTCGGTCGCCCTGAAGGAACGGCGCAAGCTCGTCCTCGTCCCGCGAGAGACGCCGATGTCGTCCATCCACCTGCGCAACCTGGCGATGCTGGCCGAGGCGGGCGCCGTCGTCCTGCCGGCGGCGCCTGCATTTTACGGGAAGCCCAAGAAGGTCGATGATCTCGTCGATTTCATCGCCGGGCGCGTGCTCGACTCGTTGGGCGTCGAGAACAGACTATATCGAAGATGGGCGGAATGAGCCTCACACGCCGGACGGGCCAAGGTCCGGTCTCGTTTTACGGAGGCGATACCTCCTGATGAACAACGCCATGGCGACGAACGGGAGGACCAACCAGGCCGCCACCACCGAGTAGGCAAATGTCATGTCCGGCGGATTGAGCATCACGTGGTAGCGGAAGGTTACATATTGAAGGGCGTGGCAGCTCCATTTCACGGTCGCCGTATGGTAGCCGTCCCTTAGGTGGATGTGGCCGCTGCTCTGGGAAGTGAATTCCTTGTGGATGGTAATCTGTGGGGCCCCCTCATTTACATGGTCTTCCGTGGTCTCGTGTCCGCTCAATATGATCCAGAAGGTCATTTTCACGACTCTTCCGGTGACCTGCCAGTCCCACCAGATGGTGTCGGAGCCGGAGATATTGCTGTAGGTTATGACGAATGCATTATGTATCTCGAGCGTCTGCTCGCCGGAGAGAGCCCGGGCCGGCAAAGGCACGGCCACCAGTACGAAAAGGAGCATGAACCCGGCCGAGACGGCCAGGGCGAACCCGCGACGCGGGCACCCGACGCCCGACACGCCAGGGACACCCGCGTGGGCCGATATCAACCTTGCTATGCCGGGCAAATAAACTTATATACTTATAAGTTAATAAGTATACATGTGGTCGCCGTGATAAGCGTGTTCACAGCCCGGCAGAACGAGATAGCGGCCCTTCTGGCCGCCGGAGAAAAGACCCTCACCGAGATAGCGGAGGCACTCCGTGTGACCAAGCCGGCGGCGCAAAAGCTTTTGGCCAAGCTCGAATCGATGGGGCTTATCCGGTCGTCAATGGGCACCTCGCCGGTCGGCCGCGTCAAGCACTACGTTCTCCGACCATTTTCGATGGTGGTGTCCCATGACCCCGTGAAGGGCGGGCTCCTGGCATTCGTCTCCGAAGGCCCGCTCGACCCGGAGCATCCCCTGCTGGGCCAGATTTCGCAAAAGGAGTTCCGCGACGCGGCCGGCGCGCTCGTCAGCGCGCTGGCGTGCCGCGCCAGGAAAAAGGAGTACGCCGTGATATTGTACGGTTCGGTCGCTCGCGGCGAGGGCAACAAGAAAAGCGACCTGGACCTGATAATAGCGTCGAGATCCTGGACCAAAAACGAGATCTCCGTCTTCCAGGACATACTTGCGGACGCCAGCTTCGAATCGGGCTTTGGGCCAAAGCCGAAGTTCTGGACGAAGGCGGAGCTGTCCGAGGGCTCGGACAGCCTCTCCCGGGCGGTGAGGAAGGACGGCATCATACTACTTTCGCGGGGCGAGGTGAACGACATATGGCGATCAATGGAAAGGTACAGGAATATCTTGCGCTAGCCACGAAATATTTCGAGGCCGGCGAGCTCACCGCAAAGAAGAAGAACTGGGAGCCGGCCCTGAACAGCCTTCTCCACAGCCTTGAGCTTTCTGTGAAGGCGGCGCTATACACGGTCTCTGACGAGGATATTCATGTCCATCAGGTCGCCGGACACTTCGGCCGCCATTTCAGGGACCGGTTCGGCGCCGAGCTGTGCCGGGAGCTTGCAAGAACATTGAGCAAGTACACCATACCCCGTTATCCCGGCGACGAGGACATAACCGGGAAGGACGTCCAAACGGCGCTCGCCCCGGCCCGCAAGTTCATCGAAGACATCGTCCCGGACCCGATGAAGAATCCCCCGAGGCACAACGGACGTGCCAAACCGGCGTCCACCACTCGATAGCCCCGTCAGGGGTTCATTTCCTCAAAACGCCCTCGGCCCCGCAAAGCGTGCACTTTATCGCCAGGGGCCGCGTGCCCGGGTCATCGACGGGGAAAGTTCCCTTGCATCTCGGGCAGCGCAGGTCGCGCCTGGAGAACGCCGCTGCCTGCGCCACCGGTGAAGAGGGCGGGCCGGACACTGCGCGATTGGCGGGTGAAGCGGCGGCCACCGGTATCGGCTCCCCCTCGATCTCGGGCAGGTGCTCCGCCCATTGCTTTGCGGTGGTGACCCTCTGCAAGGGGGATACCGGTCCAGGCGATGGGGCGACCGGCCGCACTGGAACAACAGGCACCGACGATTTGGCGATGCCCTTCCACCCGGCCGAATAGATGCCCCACGAGAGCACATAGCTCAGCACCGCAAGGAGCGGCGACACCGTCCATATGACGGCCCCGTCGGCCCCGGTGAAGAACAGGGCCATTTCCGCCACCACCAGCAATATCATAAGCAGGTGCAGCCAGCGGACCTTGAGCATCTTTTTGGCCCTCGAGAAGTGGCGCGGGAACCAGAGGGTGAAAACGCCGAAGACGCAGACCACCACGAAAAGCTCCAGCGGGCACTGGACCACGTTGAAGGTGTCGAACCGGGCCTGGTCGTTGCTGGTCTGGTTCTGAACGCCGAGGCTGTACCAGAGCACCTCGAAGCCCGGCCCGCGGAACCGGCTGAACGACCCCCGGTCGGCGTTGGTCCCGGAGACGCTCCCCATCCCCACGATTATCTCGGTGTGCCTCCACGAAAGCTCCCCTTCGAAAGACTGGTTCGCTTCACCCTTGAGCGCGCGGAACGCCGCCGAGGGGATCCTTTGGTCCCCGAAGTTGACGGCGGCGCCCTCGTTGCGCAGGTTGGCGGAGAACGTGAAATGTATCTCGACCGCCTTGGTCGAGTTCACCGGCCCGATAAGCCCGGCGGTGTCCGTGGCTATGTCCTTGTTCAGCAGGGAGCTTCGGATTATGTGGGCGCTGCCGTAGAAGATGTAGTTTTCCAAAAGCAGGTCTATCTCGTTGGTGTACGAGCTGGCCTCGGCATGGGTCACTATGCCGTCCCCGTCGCCGAAACCGCGGTCCACATTCCGCCTGACATCCGTCGCAACGGGCCCCGAGATCTCCCAGTTCACGTACCCGCCGCCCTGCTGGAGCAGCATCTGGGTCTGGCTCTCCACCATCATCTTCGAGCCGGAGCCTATGCCCGCCGAGCCCGGGGGGGAAATGGCCGAAAGCAGGAGCAGCAACGCAAGGGGCGCAACAGCCAGGGACGCTCGCCTCATCGGCACGTGAATGGCTTCCCGGGTTCAAAGCCATTGCGGAAGGGGCTACCGGTCCGGTCCGCGCCAGGCCGCTTCCGGCGGCATCGTTGCCACCGGCGCCGCCGAGAGCTCGGCGGCCGGGTCCCAGGCCCTGGCCTCCGGCGGCGCTTTGCCCTTCCGCCTCGCGGCGACCGCGGCGCCGGCTGCCACAACGGCCACAGCGACCAGCACGCCCAGCCAGGTCATCCAGGTGGTGTCGGCGTCGACCCGCCTCACCTTCACGGTCAGCACCGTCGTCGCCGTGGCGTTGTCGCCGTCCACTACGGTGAGCTTCACGAGATAGGTCCCCGCTCTTTTGTAATCGAAGCTCGGGAACTGGGACGATGAATCTATGTCGTTGTCCGGGAGGCCGTCGCCGGAGGTGTCCTTCGCCGTGTCGAAATCCCACATGTACGCCACGGGCCCTTCAGCATCCGACGAGGGCGTCCCGTTGAACCTCACGCGGAAGTCGTGCACGCCGGAGGCCTGCTTCGAACGAGCCTCTGCCTTCGGTAGTAGATTGACCCGGAGCTGGAAGCTTTCGTTGGCCTGCGCGCCGTCTTGGTCCGTGACCGTGAGGACCACCGTCATTGCCCCGCCCTGCGTGAAGATATGGCTCACGTTCTCCCCTGTGTCGGTCGTTCCGTCCCCGAAATCCCAGGCGTACTCGAGCGGGCCCTCCAGGTCGGAGGAGGGCGTCCCGTCGAAATAGGTCATCGCCTTCTCGTTCACCACGAAAGCCCGGGAGGCCAGCTTCGCCGCGGGGCGGTTGTTTTGGACCTCCAGCTCCGGCTCCGGGAGGAACCAGTCCCCCCAGTCGCCGTCTCGGTCTTTCAGGCGGGCGCGGAACTCGTAGGCGCCGACCGGGGATTCGACCGGCGGGGTGAAGAGGCAGTTCCAGACGGAGAACCGGGCATCAAAGACGGGCTCCGAGAGAAACACGGCGGCCCAGCTCGGGGCGCCGGCCGGCCGGTACTCCACGGCGCACCCCAGGTCCGCATTCTTGTTTTCGTAGTCCTTCCCTTCGATGCGGATGCTAACGTTTCGCGAGCGCAGCACCGACGCCTTCGACAGGTTCAGCACGCTCACTGCCGGCAGGCTGTTTTCGACCAGCAGGCTCCGGTTCTGGAAGAGCCAGTCGCTGAGCTGGCCGGTCGTATCGCGAAGCATGACCCGGAAGCTGTAATGGCCCGTCTTGAACGCGGCGTTGGGCTGGAAGCTTCCCACCCACCGGTCGAAGCGGACCTTCACGCCCTCGACGCGCATCCAGTTGCCCGCCGGCCCGACATAGTGGAGTTCGCAGGTGAGGTTGGCCAGCGTGTCCTCGACGTCGCTGCCGCGGACCGTCAGGGTGACATTGCCCCCGCGGGCCACCGACGGCGCCGATATCTCCAAAGAATCCAAAACCGGCAGGGCGTTCTCGACGAAGAAAAGCCCGTACATCTCCTTCCAGTCGCCCGCTGTCCCGTCGACATCCCGCAGGCGCGCCCGGACATCGTAGAGGCCCAGCGGCGCCGCAGCAGAAGGACGGAACTCAGCCTCCCAGCGGTCATTGGTCAGGTTCGCTCCCGGAAGCGTCGTCCAGACGGTCTCGTTGCCCCACTTCACGGCCATCTCGCAGGCCAGTCTCTCCGGCGGGTCCTCGGCATCGGCCCCCTGCACCGAAAGCCTCAGGGGCAACGTGCGGTGGACCAGGGGCTGCGAGGCGTTGAGGCAGGCGATTTTCGGCGGGCTGTTGAGTATCTGGATGAAACCGGGTGCATCCGTCCAGTCGCCCCATCCATCCAGGTCCTTGAGCGAGGCCCTCAGGTCGGCGGCGCCGGTCGGCGTTTGCGGAGGCGGGCTGAAAATGAGCTCCCAGCGGTTCACGACATACCCGGCCGACGCTTCCAGGGCGGTCCAGCTCCCGCCTTTGGGACGGTATTCCATCCGGAGGGCCAGCATGGAGGCGGCGTTGTCCACGTCATTGCCGTAGACGATGAGCTTGACCTCCTTTGTCCTCTCGACCGAGTCCCACATCTTGTCAAGCCGGTTGACCACCGGGAGATCGTTCACCGGGGCCCAGGTGATGTTGAGGCTCGATTTGGTGGTGCGCCCGCCGCCGTTTCGCAAAACGATCGTGACATTGGTCCTTCCAACCCAGTCCTTCTCGGGCGTAAATGTCAGGGTGTCGTTTGCGCTGTTTTGTCCCGCCACCGCCCGGATGGCCACCGGGTTGTAGGATTCGACGCTCCAGTTGAGGAGGGCATTCCCGTCCACGGGGTCGCTCTCGTAGGGCGTGAAGGTGAACGTGACGGGGTTGTCCTCCAAACCGGAAAGCTCGGGCAGCGCCGCGATGACGGGCGGCTTGCGGCCCAGCATCATCTCGCCAGGGACGTTGTCCCACATGACCGGGTGCTGCCAGCCCTGGATCTGGTTGTAGGCGTACTGGAACGCCTGCTCGACATTTCGCCACTGGGTGGTGCCGAGGCCCTCGACCCAGGCCTTGGTGAATGTGGCCCCGTCGGCGGCCGTTTCCAAGGGCTCGCAGGCCATCATCGAGATGGTGGCCGGGTCGCTGATGTTTGCGGCCGTATTCGCGCCGGAATAGCAGCTGTCCATTATCAGGACGTTTTCGGAGGAGTTGAGCTTGGCCCATTCGGCCGCCACTTCGGCGTCGGTGACGCCGTTCATCGGGTAGGCGTAGATGGTGTGCTGGCTCCCGTGGCCGCTGAACGAGAACACGGCCTGGCTGGAAGGCCCGGCGACGGACACGAGCCACTGCAACTCCTGCTTTATCCGTTGCGGCGTGGCCGCCGAATCCGTTATGAAATGGATGCTCGAGTTGGTCCAGCCGTAGCTGTTCACGAGCTTGTCCCGGATGGCCGTGATGTCACTGATGCAGCCTTGCAACGGATTGCCCGGATAGTCGTTGATGCCGACGAGCACGGCGTGGCCGTCCACGGCCCGGCCGGCGTCGAGCTTGACCGTTTTCGGCGGGGGAACATAGGGCTTGGGCTCGACCCAGAACTTGGGCGTCACTGTCGAGGGGTCGACGTAGCCGTGCGTTCCTCCGGTCGTGGCCCCCCCGGCTACACCGGTTCCACCGCCCCCGCCATCGGGCGGGGCGGAACCGAACGCAGCCATTGGAACGGTGGTCACGAGCATCGAAACGACGAGGATCGCGCTGAGCAATCCCGTAATGAAGCGTGGTGAGCGTGAGGTCATGCGGATTTCCCTGCCAGGCCGGTGTTCCCGGCCGTATGACTTTAGATGCGGCCTCGTTAATATATATATTCTGGTACGTACCATTTATAGGTTAGTTGTCGCGATTTGAAAATGTATATAAGACTCAAGATTCGACAACGAACTGGCAATGGATCATTCCGGTGCGACAATCGCCGCCCCCCGCCCCATCGCAAAAACGGCGGCATACCCCGGCAGTTCCGTCGGCCCCGGCTCCAGCTTGAACTCCTGGCCTTTGAGATTGACGGTCAGGCTCTTCTTCACGACGACTTTCACGGGTGCATCCGGCAACACGACCGCGTCCTTCAGCGGGTCGAATGCCTTGACCTCGTCGATGGACAGCGGCACGACGCAGAAGCCGGTTTTTCCGTGCAGCGATGTGGGCAACCGTATAAGCCGTTTGATGTCCGAGGTGACGGGCTCGTCCGTCTCGCCCGTCGCCTTGACATCGGTTATCCGGCCCTCGGCCGAGCCCTCCTTCTTCTCGAGCTTGACGCCGGCCGTCTCCTTTATCATCTCGAAGAACCAGGAGGCCAGCTCCTCCTTCGAGAACACGTCCACCACGCCCTCGGTGCGCATCCGGTCGGCGCCCCGGATGCCGCCGGGCCTTTCGGCGAACAGGTCCGCGTACAATTTCCTGGCGTTCCCGGCGCCCAATCCGCGCTTTTTCGGACCCTGCAGGACCGACATCTTCCCGACCGCCGCCTTTTCCCCCAGGGCCTCCAGGCCGTCGAGCAGATCGAGCGTTGCCCGGGCTACGCGCCCTTCCCACCCGGGGGAATCGGCCGCCGGCAGGCGCCGGGCCTTGACGGGCCGCGTGAACCGGCCGCTTCCCTTGCTCCCGACGACCTCGACGCGGAAGATGCCCGAGGCGCGCCCGCCCTCCTGCATCGCCGGGCTCACGGTCCCCGTTTCCAGGTCGAGCCCGACCCCGGTTATGTAATCGACGATCTCCCGCCTCTCCCGGCTGTCCAGCTCCAGCACCGAAGGATGCGTGACATGTATGTGGTAGCCGCGCCCGCCGCTGAACACGAGGTGCACGAAATCGGCGTCGAAGCCCAGATCCCCCAATATGAACTCCTCCGCCAGCCTTATTATTTCCCTTTTGACCACCGAGAGCATCTTCTCGTAGCTCATCGCCGCCGAGCCCTCGATGTGGTCCGCGTCAAGGTCGAAGATGAGGTCGGCGCCGAGCCAGTGCTTGTCCTTCATGGTCTGGGCGTCCGGTTTTTCGTAGTACGCGGTCGAATGGTACGAGTGCGCCGGCCCCTCGCGCCGTAAAAAGGCCCGCATCTCGTCCGACGACCGCAGGGCCATGTGCCTAAGCATCATGTCCCGGCCGAAGAACATGAAGCCCCACTCGCGACGGCCGAAGCGGTCCGGCAGTTGAAGTTTCGCCTTCGAATAGTACTGCGAGAAGCTCTGCCGGAGGAAGCGCAGCGTGGCCTCGTCCTGTCCCTTGGTGTCTTTCGTGGAGGTCATTGTTACGCATTCGGATGCATCTTTTCGGTTAAATCCTTTTCCCGGGGATGGGTGAAACTCACCCCGCCAGCGCCTTCACGATGACGGTCGCATAGGACCCAGCGGGCAGGCTGAACCGGAGCGTCGCCCGGAACCTTCTTTGCGCCTTCAAATCCTCTTCGCCCCGACCGACAAGCTCCAGGTCCGGCACGCTCACGAACAACGGCCGCTCCTCCTTCGAGAGCGAGACGCCGAGCTCACCCAGTCCTTCCAGCTGGCGCAGTTCGAGCCCCATCCCGTCCAGGAACCGCTCGTACTCGCCGCGGTCGACCATTCCCGGATAGGGCATCGGGAGCTTCCTGCCCTTCATCATTTCGGCAAAGACCCGGTACTCCCTGAGCGCCATCCCGCCCAGTTTCGGAAACAGGAGTTCGCCTGCCTCGTACTGCACCGCTGTCAGATTGCCGGTCCCCATCTCGTGAACCAACCGCGCCTTGACGGCCTCGTTCCAGAGCCAGCTTTGGAGCGCAAGCGCCCCCATCCGGAGCCGTTGGTCCCGGACAAGCCCGAGCGCTTCCATGAAATCGTTCTTCTCCCCAAGATTGGCGAATATCTCCGAATAGTTCTCGTAACGGGCCAAAGCTGCGATCTCGACGCACCTGGGCCAGTTCCCCCAGCTTTCGGAGAGCGCCCGCTTGAGGGCCTTGACGCGGCTTTGCTCCTTCCGGTATGTCCCGGTCAGGATATTCTTCAGGGCCTTTTCGTGATTTCCCTTCAACGCCTCGACGATATCAAAAGCCGGAGCGGCAACAGCCGGGGCGCCTGCGGCCGCCGTCGTGGAACCGGCGCCCCGCGGCGCGCCCCGGAGCGAGCCGAAACGCTGGCTGTCGAAGTAGTTCGGAAGCGGAAGGCCGCGCGCAAGCTCCGCGTTCCGCACCAGCACGTCGAGCGTCTGCCGGTTCATCTTCCGGAGCGTTATCTCGAAGCGGTTCCCGGCGTGGCTCCCGGGCCGTATTTCCCGGTCGGAGTGGCCCACAAGCTCAAGCGACAGGCTCCTGTCGGAAAAGGCAAGATTTTCGCCCCACTTCCTGTTGAGAGAAACATACTGCGAAGACTCGCCGTGCCGGTCCTTTAACCCGGCGCAGCCGATGGCCTTGAACGGCACGTTCGTCCGGGACGAAATTATCTTGAGCGCGGCGGTCGTGTCCAGGCCGGCCTTTGTCAGTCGGTAGATTCCGAACGCGCCATGCTCGCCGGGCTTGTAGCCGAGAAGTTCCTCGACGACGAAGTCGTTTGGCTTTGTCCGCAAGGCGTATCTGTGTCCGCGCATTATCCGGTCATCCGTTCTTCGGCATCTGCCTCAGCGTCGAAAGCGCCTTCTCCATCAAAATATTCACGGCCGCTTCCATCTCGCCCTCGCCGGACATACCGGCGGCACCCGCATGTCCGCCGCCCTGCCCGCCCATGTCCCGGCCCGCCTCCGCCATCAATTTGCCGACGTGGAAGCCCTTGCGCACCAGCGCCTGCGTCGCCCGGCCGCTCACGCGGAACTCTTTCTTGGCCTGCGCCCCGACGAAGACCACATCCGCTCCGAGCGACAGCATCGTCTTCGACAGCGCCCCCTCGAACGCGCTGACATGGGACGCGGCCACGATATATTCGCCGGCCGGCTCGAAGCGCAGCCTTTGGGCGCCCTTCAAAAATGCGACCTTGCGCGACATGTCCGGGACATCGTCCTCCATGAGCGCCAGGACCTCCTCGAGCGCCAGTCCCGACCGCTCCAGAATCTCGGCCAGCGCCTTCACCGTCGAGGTCTTCGCAAAGCGCAGGTGCGCCGTGTCCGTCAGTATGCCGGCCGAGATGGCCGCCGCAGTCTCCCGGTCTGTCTTCCAGCCGGCCTGCCCGCCCATCCCTTTGACCGCCACCAGCAGTTCCCAGATTATCTCGGCGCAAGAAGGCTTCGTATCGTCGCAATAGTACAATTCGACGCCCTTGACGTTTTCGTTTCTCATGTGGTGGTCTATGATGAGCTTCCGCTTCGACACCAGGACCTCTTCGGGAATTCCCAGCGACGGAAGGTTGCTGGTGTCCAGCACGATGAACTTGTCGTACACGCCGAAGTCAGGCGAATCCACCACCTTTTCGCCGGTCAGCTCCAAAAGCCGCTTCCCCAGCCTGGATATCCCGCCGGCCCCGGAGATGTCGATGCCCGGGAAGTTCCGAAGCAGGGCCAGCGCCGACCCGACCGCGTCGCAATCGGCGTTGGGATGAAAGACGGCCAGCTTCCGTCCGTCGGAGAGTTCCGCGATCATCTGCTCCAGGCCGTTCAACTGGCCACCGCCAGGTCCGCTCAGCCGGCGCCCTTGAGGGCCGTCTGCAATTCCGTCCGCAACGAGTTGAACCGCTCCTTGAGCTGGTTCTCCTGGCGCTCCATGCTCTTGACCTTGATGCCGAGCGTGTCCTTCATCTCGTCCAGCTCCTTCTTCAGGTCTTCCTGCTTTTCGACCTTGATGAGCAGCGAGCCTACATTTCGGAATATCGGCGTCTCGGGCGTCGCCTTCCCCAGCTCCTCGAGCGCCCGCTCCACCTCTTCGAGCTGGAGCGAGTACTGGTTCCGCTGGGCCATTATCATCTGCAGCTGCTGCTGGATCTGCTGGTACTGGGCTATCTGGTTTTGAAGCTTGGGCGACATGTCGGCCATCTCAATCACTTCCCTTGCGCGCTTTGCCCTCGGCGCGCAATTTGAATTTCAGATGGGTCTTCTTCCCCTTCCCGCCCTCGACGGCGACCGAGGCCCCGGCCTTCGCATCCTGCCCGGCCGCGGTTCCCGCCGCGGAGGCGTCGGCGGCGACCTTGACCCAGCGCAGGTACGAGTTCACCGCGGCGCGGAGCGATATCGCGTCCTCGGCCTGTATCTCGAGGTGAAGGGTCTTTCCCTCGGTCCAGACCTTTGCCTGCGCTCGCGGCAGCTCCCGGGACGACTCGGGCTTGAGCGCGGCCATCACGGCGATATTTCGGTGCTCGCCAAGCTCGAAGCTGAAGACGGCCTTCTGCATCCGCTCACCTCGCCTTTATGGTCTTTTTGACGTTCGGCCGCTCCTTGTAGAACATCTTGGAGCCGCATTTCTCGCACTGGATGCCCATGGTGTTCGGATCGACCGTGGTCCGCTCGTGGCACTTCCAGCACTTGTACATCAGGCTTCCTCCTTGACCTTCTTCTTCTTGAGCTTCTTGGGGGCTGCCTCTGCCTTTTCGGCCTCAGGCTCCGCATTCTTCTTCGGCGCTTTC
>Ga0315291_10010153_pt1 | contig 11524 bp, 9 predicted proteins | sample YL17G12_20_MG_FD_203070 | JGI IMG/M metagenome (GOLD analysis project Ga0315291, IMG submission 203070) | Sediment microbial communities from Yellowstone Lake, YNP, Wyoming, USA - YL17G12_20 | ecosystem: Environmental > Aquatic > Freshwater > Lake > Sediment | place: USA: Wyoming | collected...
CAGCTAGTGCCGCGGAAGTGGGGTGACTGGAACGCCATCGTGCAGGCGATGGAAGAGATCGAGCTCATCTGGGAGCCGGGACAGGACACAGGCTACCACCCCCTCAACTTCGGCTGGGTAGTGGGCGAGCTGGTACGGCGCATCGACGGCCGGCCCATCTCGCGGTTTCTGCGCGAGGAGGTGACCGGCCCCCTCGGCATGGGGGACACCTACCTGGGCCTGCCACCGGAACTGGAGGGGCGCGTGGCCCGTCTCTACGCCATGGACAAGGAAGTAGATCCCCAGGCCGTGGCCGCCTTCAACCGACCGGATGTCCACCAGGCGGTGGTCCCGGCCGGGGGCGGCATCAGCACCGCCCGCGACCTGGCCCGCTTCTACGCCATGCTGGCCGCCGGCGGGACGCTCGACGGCGTGCGCATCCTCTCGCCCGAGAGCGTGGAGCGGGCTATAGCCGTGCAGGTGGAGGTGCGAAGGGACCGCTCGCTGGGCATCCCCATGCGCTGGGCCCTGGGCTTCCACCTGGGCGGGAACCGCGTCGACCTATTCGGATACGATACGAGTCCCCGTGCCTTCGGCCACGGAGGACACGGCAGCTCCGTCGGCTGGGCCGACCCCGACCTGGGACTGGCCGTGGCCATCATCACCAACGGCCTCCGGAGCCCGGCCGGCCACGCCCTGCGGGTAGCGGCTCTGTCCGCAGCCATACGAAAGGCCTGTCTCTAGGTGCTACCCCAGCGGATTGACACCCGATCGAGCCGGAGCTACCATTTCGCACGTCGAGAGCGGTGCCCATTTCGGGGTCACCAGGCTGAGAATGGGAAATCCTGGTTGGCATGAAGAGAGGGACAGCGAAGTCAGAGCAAAGGGGCTTCACCGTTTGGCTTACGGGCCTGTCTGGCTCTGGGAAGACCACCATCGCTCGCCGCCTGGAGGCCGTGCTCCGCAAGAGGGGCCTCAAGGTGGAGGTGCTGGACGGCGACGTCGTCCGCACTAACCTCAGCAAGGGCCTGGGCTTCAGCAAGGAAGACCGCGACACCAACATCAGGCGCATCGGGTTCGTAGCGCACCTGCTAAGCCGCAACGGCGTCGCCGTAATCTGCGCCGCCATCTCCCCCTATCGCCAGATCCGCGACGAGAACCGCGCCCTCATCGGCGACTTCATCGAAGTCTATGCCAGGTGTCCCCTGGACGTGCTGCTGAAGGAGCGCGACGTGAAGGGCCTTTACGCCAGGGCTCTAAACGGTCAGATCCCCAACTTCACTGGTGTGTCGGACCCCTATGAGGAACCGCTCAACCCTGAGGTTGTCCTCGATACGGACCCCGAGACGATAGAGGAAAGCACAGGCAAGGTCGTGGCCAAGCTGGAAGCGATGGGCTACGTACCCATGAACGAGGGCGAGGCATGAGCGGAACGGAGCATCCAGGCCTTATTCCGCCCCACGGCGGCACTCTCGTCAGCCTGCTGGCCCAAGGCGAGCAAGCCGAGGCTCTTCGCGAGGGCCTCCGCTCCCTGCCCAGGCTGCGCCTCTCGCCACGGACCATCGCCGACCTGGAACTACTGACCGTCGGGGGCTTCAGCCCCCTGACCGGCTTCATGACCCGCCGCGAGTATGACTCCGTCCTCGAAGACATGCGCCTTCCCAACGGCACTGTCTGGTCCATGCCCGTGACTCTGGCCGTCTCAACGGAGGAGTCCGCAGCCATCGAAGAGGGGTGCCAGGTGGCGCTGACCATAGAGGGGGAGCCGCTGGCTGTGCTGACGGTGGAAGAGAAGTACACCTACGATAAGGCCCGAGAGGCACGGCTGGTCTATCGCACCGAGGACACCTCCCACCCGGGCGTCGCTGCCCTCTACAGCCAGGGCGACGTGCTCCTGGGGGGCCCCGTGGCCGCCTTGCGCTTGCCGCCCCACGAAGACCTCCTTCACTACCGCCTGACACCGGCCCAGACGCGCGCCGCGTTTGTCGAGAGGGGTTGGTCGCGCGTGGTCGGCTTCCAGACCCGGAACCCGGTCCACCGCGCCCACGAGTACATTCAGAAGTGTGCGCTGGAGATAGTGGACGGGCTCCTCCTCCACCCGCTGGTAGGAGAAACGAAGAGCGACGACATTCCCGCTGACGTACGCATGCGCTGCTACGAGGTACTGCTGGAATGCTACTATCCCCCGGACCGGGTCTTGCTCTCCGCGCTGCCAGCCGCCATGCGCTACGCCGGTCCCAAGGAGGCCATCTTCCACGCCCTGATGCGCAAGAACTACGGCTGTTCCCACTTCATCGTGGGGCGCGATCACGCGGGCGTCGGCGACTACTACGGCCCCTTCGACGCCCAGCACATCTTCCGCGAGTTCCGCTCGGAGGATCTGGGCGTCACCCCCCTGTTCTTCGACAACACCTTCTTCTGCCGCGCCTGCGACGAGATGGCCAGCGCCAAGACGTGCCCTCACGGACCCGAGGACCGGGTCATCTTCTCGGGCACGCAGGTGCGTGCGATGCTGGCTGCCGGCCAGGCGCCACCCAGGGAGTTCACCCGTCCCGAGGTGGCGAAGGTGCTGCTGGACGCGATGGCCGCCCGGAGGGTGACGTAGTGCGCCGGCAGGTCGCGAGCGCCCCTCTCTCGCTTCCGGCGGGTCACCCTCTATTGCGGTTGCTTGGCAGCGCTCCCCCCACCTTCGCGGAGCCCTAGTGCGGAGGCCTCACGGTCACCATCTGCGCTGGTGACGGCAACGGTGTCCTAGATGGAGAACGGGGAAATGACCTCTAGCAGCTATACTCGCTTCGTTGTCCTGACCCACCCGAGGACAGGGTCCACACTGCTCTCCCGCGCGCTCAACTCGCATCCGCGCATCACCTGCTTCGGCGAAGTGTTTAATTGGGTTCTTACCCACGTCGACTTCACCGTCGAAGGGTACGACGAGTCAAATGCAGACGACCTCAACCTGCGCAACAAGGACCCCGTCGCTTTCCTGCAAGAGCGAATCTTCTGCCAGCCCCCCGGCATGAGCAGCGCCGTCGGTTTCAAGCTACACTACTCGCATTGCAGCCCGCCTTGGGGGTTCCCTGCACTTCTGGACCACCTTGTCCAGGACAAGGAGGTGCGAATCCTCCACTTGCAGCGGCGCAACATGCTCAAATCGCTCGCCTCAGAAAAGATAGCGACAATAACGGGTAGATACATGCACGCTCGAGCCGCGGCGCGTCTACGTAACATACCGAAAGCCTTCATCCATCCTGTGACAGCACTCAAGAAAGCGAGAGCGATCATCGCCCAGAACGTCCTCAGTCGCCAAAGGCCCAGACGTGTGACGCTATCCGTAGAAGAGTGCAAAGCCTACTTCGAAGAGACCGAATTGACTGTGAAGCAGCACGACGAACTATTCGGAGAACATGACAGGCTGTCGCTGTTCTACGAGGAGATCTTGTCCGCGCGTGACGACACCTTTGCCAGGGCTCAATCGTTTCTGGGGGTCGAGCCCCTGGTGCTCGCTGTCGCTCTCACGAAGCAAAGCCCCGATGATCTGCGGACTATCCTCGAGAACTACGACGAGCTTCGGGAAGCATTCGCTGACACAGACTACGGTGAGTTCTTCCTGTGATGGCCCGCTAACGGTGTCTCACGTCGTGAAGTGCCGCGGACGAGCAACATTCGGCGCCCCGCAAGACCAATGGGACCTCTACGTCCACCTGCCCAACATCTGGCTGGACTCCACCCACCCCGCCTTCGCCGGCCGCAGCGCCTGACCCCCGGCTTCAGAAGCCAGCAGGCAGCGTTCAGCCTGGCGCCTGGCCGGCCTGGGCCGGGGCGCTTCGCCTGTCGGGCGCCAGACGGTCGCTCAGCCAGTGGGAGTAGGCGTGGCGGTGGGCGTAGCCGGAGGCGGTGAAGGGTTCCGTGGGACGGGTATCTCCGGCAGCGGAGGCGGAGGAGGATTCTTCGGCACGGGGATCTCCGACGACCGGTCACTGGGGTAGAACCACCAACTAGGCATCAATGTCGGCGTTACCGTGGGCGTAGGTTTCGGCGTGCCGGTGGCGGTGGGCACCGCGGTAGGGAGGTGGACGCGCTGCGCGAGCAAGGAGCGAGACGGCGGCACGTAGATCTCCTGGCCGCGGGCGGCCCGATCCGGGAACATGCGCATCAGCGCACGGGCCAGCAGGCCCCGCGGCAGGTTGGCCGACACGTAGCTCCTGCCGGCCACGGGCGTATCCCCCTTCAGGTCATCGAATGTGACGGGAATGGTCTCGCTCCGGGAGTTACCCGGCACCGTGCGCTCGACCTGGAAATGCAGGTGGGGCCCCGCCCAGCCGCCGTCGCCGCAACTGAGGCCGCTGCTCCCCGAGTAGGCGATGGCATCCCCTTGGGCCACCAGCGCCCCCTCCTGCACCAGCGCCCCTTGGTAGTCGATGTGCAAGTAGAGAGCGGATGTGCCGTCGCCGTGGTCGATGAGGATGTAGTTGGCACGTCCGCCCAGAGCAGAGTCGCAGCCCCCAATGCGTTCACTGGCCCTGACCATCGAAACCCGGCCGCCGCGCGCCGCCAGCACCAGCTCGTACTGGAGGTCGAAGTCCCAGGCATACAGCGACTGATGAGTGGGCTCTCCGCCCGGCGCCTGCGCCACGGCGTGGCTGAGGCCGGGCGCCCAGGGCAGCCGGTAGCCCGCCGGCGCCGGGAAGACAGGCTGGGAGCCCTGCGTCAGGGAACGGCGCAGTTCCAGGAGCTTCTCGATCAGGGAGGACACCGACGGACGCACCGGCTGCGAGCTGGGGATGCGCTCCAGCCCGCCGATGGTCGTCGCCCCCAGGAGAAACGGCGTCAGGCAGAGCAGAACCCAGACTGGGAAACACAAGGAAGCGCGGGCCCTTCTCAGCAGTCCTCCACCTCCATCCCGCTCAGCGAATCGCGCCCGGCTCCGCACCGACAGGTGCCTCATCCTCAGCATAAAAGACCAGCACGCCAGCCGCGTCTCCCGAAGAGCGCAGCTAGCCCTCTCAGTGGGCGCATCGCCCTATATTCTTTTCGGCTGATCTCCCGCGGGTCTGATGGTGCTCAGAGGCTACTCGCCGAGCACCTTCACCACCACTCGCTTGCGCCGCCGGCCGTCGAACTCGGCGTAGAAGACCTGCTCCCAGGGGCCCAGGTCGAGCGTGCCGTCAGTCACGGGCAGGAGCACCTGGTGGTGGATGAGGGTTCGCTTCAGATGGGCGTCGCCGTTGTCCTCGCCGGTGCGATGGTGACGGTAGTCGGCTCGGGTGGGGGCCAGGCGCTCCACCCACTCCCAGAAGTCCTCCCAGAGGCCGGGCTCGTTGTCGTTGACCCAGATGCCGGCGGTGATGTGCATGGCGCTGACCAGGCACACGCCTTCGCGCACGCCCGACTTCCTAACCACCTCCGACACCCGGTCCGTGACATTGACAAGGTCCCGACGCCGCGGGGTATCGAACCACAAGTACTCGGTAGAGCTCTTCATGGCCACCTCCGTCTCAAAAGCCTCATTTCGTCCAGGGAGATGAAGGCCCTTCGCCGCCCCGGCCGGGCCTCTACCACGCTCCGATCCTTTGCTGCCAACTGTCCCCGCCTTTCCAGTCCAAACGGCCCTAGGTTTCGCAACGCCGTCCAGATACCATCATCGGCGGTCAGGAGCCGCTGTTCAAGGAGAGCACCATACCGCATGGCTGAACCTATCGAAGCGGTGGTGATCGGTGCCGGGCTCCGGGGGCGCGATACCTACGGCGCCTACGCCCTCGAGAACCCGGAGCAGCTACGCGTCGTCGCCGTGGCCGAGCCGGATCAGGAGTGCCGGGAGGTGTTCGCCAGCGCCCACGGCCTGCCCCGCGAGCGCTGCTTCCAGGACTGGCATGACTTGCTGAGGCGTCCGGCCCTGGCAAGGGTGGCCATCATCGCCACGCCCGACCACCTCCACGTGGGTCCCGCCCTGGCCGCCATCGAGCGCGCGTACGACGTGCTCCTGGAGAAGCCCATCGCGCCCCGGCCGGCGGACTGTCTGCGCGTGGTAGAGGCCGCCGACGCCGCCGGCTGCCTCCTCCAGATCGGCCACTGCCTGCGCTACACCGCCTTCTACGCCAGAGTCCACGAGATCATGGCCTCCGGCCGCCTCGGCCGGCTCATCACCCTCTCTATGGCCGAGCACGTGGGCTTCTGGCACATGACCCATGCCTTCGTGCGCGGCAAGTGGGGCAGCACCAAGAACGCGGCGCCCATGATCCTGGCCAAGTGCTGCCACGACCTCGACCTGATGGCCTGGTTCGTGGAGCGGCCCTGCCTGCACGTCGCCTCCTTTGGCTCCCTGCGCCACTTCCGGCCCGAGGACGCGCCGCCGGGAGCCCCCGAGCGCTGCACGGACGGTTGCCCCGTGGAGGAGACGTGCGTCCACTACGCCCCCCGCTTCTATCTGAAAGAGTTCCCCGGCTGGCCCTGGTCAGACGTCTCTCTGGCCACCGATCTGGAGACCCGACGCCGGGCCCTGGAGACGGGGCCCTACGGGCGCTGCGTCTACCGGGCGAGGAACGACGTGGTGGACCACCAGGTCCTTGCCCTGGATTTCGAGGACGGCGTGACGGCCACTTTCACTATGCACGGATTCGCCGCCGTGCCTGCTCGGACCATCCGGGCCAGCGGCACCCTGGGCGAGCTGCGGGGGACCTTCGAGAAGGGCGAGATCGAGGTCCACATGCACGGCCAGATAAGCCCGGAGGTCATCACGATCCCGTTCACGCCCGTGGGCCACGGAGGAGGAGACGAGGGGCTCCTGCGCCATTTCGTAGACGTGGTCCGCCGCGGCGCCGCCGACGAGGTGCTGGCCTCCGGCCGGGTTGCCCTGGAGAGCCACCTGATCGCCTTCGCGGCCGAGCGGTCCCGTATAGAGGGGCGGTTGGTCGAGATGGCGGACTTCCGGGCTGAGGTGGCTGCCGCCCTCGCCTCAGAGACGGGGAAGACACCGGGCGGCTAGTAGAGGAGCATCAGCTCATGTTCGTGGAAACGCGCTGCAACTTCTGTGGCGACTGCCTGGTGCGCTGCCCCTACGTGGACTACGACCAGGAGCGCGCCGCGGCCGAGATCAGGAGCCTCATCGCCGGCGACGAGGCGCCGATCCTCTCCTCCTGCGTCACCTGCTTCGCCTGCAACGAGTTCTGCCCTACCCAGGCCCGCCCCTTCGACCTCATCCTGGAGCGACAGGAGCAGTTCGGCTCCTTGGGCATCGCGGCGGAGACCATCCAGGCGCAGGAGGCCATGTACGCCACCGACTCCCCAGTGCAGGTTGAGCGCACGGGCGGGCGGGTGCTCTCGGCCTGCGTCTTCAGCCGCAGTGACCCGGACCTCTTCGAGGGGCGCCTCTTTCAGGGGCTGCCGGTGGTCCGGGGACGGCACTTCTTCTGCTACATCCTCCTCGACCACCTGGGCGCCGGCTCTGTGACGCGCCGTCACGCCCAGACCTTCGTGGACAACCTGGCCGCCACCGGCGCCGAAGAGGTGGTCCTCCTCCACGACGACTGCTACGCGATGCTGGTGGACCGGGCGCCCCAGCTCGGCATCGAGGTGCCCTTCCGGCCCGTCCACCTCTTCCAGTACCTGCGAGCCTTCCTGGAGGAGCACCGGGCCGAGGTGCAGCCCCTGAAGCTGCGCGTCGCCTACCAGCGCCCCTGCGCCTCCCGGCTCTCGCCGGGCAAGGAAGAGGCGCTGGACGGCGTCTTCCAGCGCCTCGGCGTAGAGCGGGTCGAGCGGCGCTACGACCGCGAGGGAGCTCTCTGCTGCTCGGGCGCGGTCTCCGTCCTCCAGCCCCAGATGGCAGCCGACGTGCGAACACGCAACCTGGACGACGCCCAGGGGGCCGGCGCCCAGGCCATGTGCTACCTCTGCCCCATGTGCTGCCGGACCCTGACGCCGGACGCTGAGGCGCGCGGCCTGGGCAACTACCACGTCATTGAGCTAGTGCGGATGGCGCTGGGGGAGCTGCCGACATCCCAGACGCGGCCTTGACAAACCTGTTGCAGAACACTGTAGCCGAGGCTTTCGAGCCTCGGCGTCCCGCCATCCGGCCAGGCTGGAAAGCCTGGGCTACGGAGTTGCACAACAGGCTCATGATGCCGACGGAAGCGAGAGCCCAGCCCTCCGGCGCTAGGGGAAAAGCGCGCCCGGCCGGTCACCGGTGGGAGCGGTGGGCGCCGCCGACTCCGCCAGGTAGGCCTCCGCATCCTGACGCAGGCGGGCCTTCTCGGAGGGAGTCATCGGCTTGTAGGTGCGGGCAAGAGCTACGTTCTCCTCCACCTCCCACGGGAAGCGCATGCCGGGTATGGCCACCGACAAATGGCGGTTGGAGAGGACGTAGCGGAGGAGCGTGCTGGCGTTCAGGCGGTCCCGGTAAGAAGAGACCTTGAGGGCTCCCAACATGCCGAACCCACCCAGCGGCTTCATGACGATGACGCCGATGTCCTTCCGGCGCGCCAGGCGGATCAGCTCTTCGTTGCGGAGGTTGAAGACGTTGTACCTGAGCTGGACGGTGTCGAACTCGCCGCCCTCGATAGCCCGCCGCAGCACCTGGTGGGAGTGGCTGGAGATGCCCACGTAGCCGACCAGCCCCCGCTCCTGGGCCTCTCGCAGTCCTTCCAGTGCGCCGCCGGCGGCCATCACCTGCTCCCAGTCGTGGCGGCGGACGTCGACGAGCTGGTAGATGTCCACCTTTGGCAGGCCCAGGTGCTCCAGGCTTCGCTCCAGGTCGCGCAGGGCAGCGTCCCGCGAGCGGCCGATGGTCTTGCTGGCGACGTGCACCGAGGCCCCTCGGTCGGGGAGCTGGCTGAGGGCGCCGCCGATCATGTACTCGCTGCCCCGGTAGATCCGCCCCGTCTCGACGAAGTTGACACCCAGGGCGAACGCCCTGAGCAGCGCCTCCTCACCATCGGGCGCGATGGCCACATTGGCGCCGCCAAAGCCCAGCTCGCGGACCAGCAGGCCCGTGCGGCCCAGGCGCCTCACGCGCAACTCAGACACGGGACTCCCCCCGTCTTGCGGTGCCCTGGAAGGACTGGGTCCCGCCTACGCCAGCCCCAGCGAGGCAGAGATGATGACGCCGACGCTGGTGAGGATGAGCAACATCAGCACCAGGAGCCGGAACAACTCCTCACGCACCCGGTACCTCAGCCAGGCCCCGATGACCAGCCCGACGACGAGCGCCGGCAGCGCGATGGCGCTCGTGCGCAGCACATCCGGCGTGACGCGACCTACGGCCGCCAGCCCCACTATTGTCACCAGGCTCATGGGAAGGAAGAAGGCCAAGATAGTCCCCCGAAATGCCTCCACGTCCTTCTCGACGCCCAGAAGATAGAGGACGGCCGGCGGACCGCCCATGCTGGTGCTGGCCCGTAGGACGCCGCTTACCACTCCCGCGGCCACCGCCGGCATCACCCCGGCCCGGGTTGCCCTGACCTCCCTCACCTGGTAGACGAGAACGCTGGCGGCGATAACGGTCAGGCCGACCAGGATCTTCAGAGCCTCGGGGTCAATCCAGTCCAGCAAGAGTATCCCCGCCGGGATACCAGCGAGGCTGCCCGCCACCAGGGCCGCCACCGCCGCCAGCCGGACGTGCCGCCGCGCCTCGAAGAGGAGCGGTAGCAGGGAGACAGTGCCCAGAACGGTGCTGGTGACCACCGCCGACTTGACGTCCCAGGCCAGCGAGAGCAGCGGCACCATCACCAGGGCGAAGCCGAACCCCGTCAGGGACTGACAGAGGGCCGCCCCACAGGCAATGAAGATAGCCGCTACCAGGGCTGCGTCAGTCAAGGCACACCTACCCCTCGCCAGCTTCGCACATCATAGGATACAATGCCGTTAACGCACGTCACAGAGGCGACGCCGCTTTCGCGCGGCTGGCTACGTCAGGCGCATCGCCAGCCAGCAGCCCCCGCCAGCACCGAGTACAACGGAGAGAAGTAATGCCGTCTAAGGAAGAGATACAGGAAGCGCTGGCCCGAAGGCTCCTTCTGGGAGAGTTGGTAGCCCGCAACGCCCGCAAGTTCCCCGACAAAGAGGCGGTCATCTTCGGCGACACACGCCTCACCTACAGGGAGTTCAACGCCCGCATCAACCGGCTGGCTCACGCCTTCCTGGACATGGGGATCGGCAAGGGCGACAAGGTCGCCATCCTCATGTTTAACTGCAACCAGTACCTGGAGTGCTACTTCGCCCTCGGCAAGATCGGCGGCGTGGCCGTCCCTCTCAACTTCCGGCTCCACCCTGAAGAGATCGTTTACATCACCAACAACGCCGACGCCGTCGCAATGGTGACGGGCGAGCAGTTCATCGACACCATCAGGAGTATCCAGAAGGACCTGCCGCTGGTCAGGCAATATGTCTCTGTCACGGCCGCGCCGGTGGAGGGGACGTCCCACTACGAAACCCTCATCCAGAAGTACCCGGACGACGAGCCCCTCGTCCTGGTCGACGAGGAGGACCCCGCCTTCATCATGTACACAGCGGGAACCACCGGGAGACCAAAGGGGGCGGTGCTGACCCACCAGAGCCAGGTCATAATGTGGACGCTGGCCAGCATCCAGTATACCTCCGAGCCCGGAGTAGGCGGCATCTGGGACTTCCGTGTCTGCGCGCCTCCCCCAATCTTCCACCTGGCCTCCTTCGGCTACTGCGAGGCGCACTTGCTTATCGGGGCGACGGTGGTCCTGCCCACTCAGGTCTTCAACCCGACGGAGGTCATGGAGATCATCGAGCGGGAGAAGATAGACTCCATCCTGCTAATACCGGCCATGGCCAACTTCCTTCTCCAGCTACCCGACCTGGGCAAGTACGACGCCAGCTCCCTGAGGATCTGGGCATCAGGCGCCGCCGTGCTGCCCACCCAGACCCGCAAGGCGATGATGGAGCGCTTCCCGGGCCTTCTGGTCTACGACTGCTTCGGGCAGACCGAGACTGGCGCCCTGGTCTGCATGCTCAGGCCCTCGGAGGGCGAGCGAAAGGTGGCCTCCGTGGGCAGGCCCCTGCCCCTCATTCAGGTCCGCGTGGTCAATGGCGAGGACCGGGACGTACCGATAGGCGAAGTCGGCGAAGCGGTCTACCAGGGGCCCAACATAATGAAGGAATACTACAAGAACCCCGAGGTCACCGCCCAGGCCATGAGGAACGGCTGGTTCCACTCCGGCGACCTGGTGCGCCAGGACGAGGAGGGCTACATCTACATCGTCGACCGCAAGACGGACATGATCGTCAGCGGCGGCGAGAACATCTACCCAGCCGAGGTGGAGGACGTCCTCTACCGACACCCCAAGATCCTGGAGGCGGCCATCATCGGCGTCTACGACGAGCAGTGGGGCGAGGCGGTGAAAGCGGTGGTCGTGCCTAAGCCGGGCGAAACGCTGACCGAGGAAGAGGTCATCGACTTCTGCAAGCAGCACCTGGCCAGCTACAAGAAGCCCACCTCCGTCGACTTCGTAGACGCCCTGCCGAGGAACCCGGCCATGAAGGTGCTGAAGAGGGTGCTCCGGGAAAGGTACGGGAAGGCGGTAAG
>Ga0315291_10010155_pt1 | contig 11523 bp, 15 predicted proteins | sample YL17G12_20_MG_FD_203070 | JGI IMG/M metagenome (GOLD analysis project Ga0315291, IMG submission 203070) | Sediment microbial communities from Yellowstone Lake, YNP, Wyoming, USA - YL17G12_20 | ecosystem: Environmental > Aquatic > Freshwater > Lake > Sediment | place: USA: Wyoming | collected...
ATCCTGACGAGTTATGCGGCGAGCCTGGCTGAGGACAAATCGCGCCAGGCGCGGCGGATCGTCGAGAGTGAGGAATACCAGCGGCTCTTTTTCGAGGTGGGCACGCCGCGCGATTCGCGCTCGGTGGGGCATTGGACCATCGAGGGCAGGCGCGGCGGGATGCTGGCCGCGGGCGTCGGCGGCCCGATCACTGGCCACGGGGCGGCGCTTGGCATCATTGACGATCCGTTCGAGAACTGGGAGCAGGCGCAGTCTCAGACGATGCGCGACAAGGTGTGGGACTGGTGGAAGTCTACCTTTCGCACGCGCATCTGGGAGAACGGCGCGATCGTCCTGGTGATGAGCCGCTGGCACGAAGATGATCTGGCCGGGCGGCTGATCGGCGAGCAGGGCGACGAGTGGACGATCATCCGCCTGCCCGCATTGGCCGAGGCGCAGGATGAGCGCGACGAGAGCAATAAGCGGCTCAAGCTGGCGACTGGATTGGGCGATGCGCTGGGGCGCGCGCCGGGCGAGCCGCTGTGCCCGCGACGATTCAGCCGAAATGCGCTCGACGCGATCAAGCGCGACGTGGGTAGCCAGGTATGGAATGCCGAGTATCAAGGCGTGCCGCGCGCGCCCGAGGGCAACCGATTCAAGCGGGCCTGGTTCTCGATTGTGCGTGCTGCGCCAGTCAATGCTCGGCGGATACGTTATTGGGACAAGGCAGGCACATCCGGAGGCGGCAAGTTCACGGCGGGTGTGTTGATCGCCGAGGCGGACAAGCATTATTACATCGAGGACGTCGTGCGCGGGCAGTGGTCGGCGTTCGAGCGCGAGAACACGATCTTGCAAACGGCCAAGCTCGACACCCAGCGCGGGCACGTAGTGATCTGGCACGAGCAAGAGCCGGGCAGCGGTGGCAAAGACAGCGCAGACGCGACGACGAGTAACCTGGCCGGATTCACGGTGCACGCGGATCGGCCCACGGGCGACAAGGACGTGCGGATGGAGCCGTTCGCGGCTCAGGCGGAAGCGGGAAATGTTTTTCTGGTCGAGGGCGCGTGGAATCAGGCCTGGCTGGAGGAGATTTGCGCGATCCCCAGCGGGGCGTTCCGCGACCAGGCTGACGGGACATCGGGCGCGTTCAACAAATTGGCGGGCGCGCGCCACACTGGCTTTTCATACGAGTATTGATAATGACAATTAGCATCACAGAACTGGCTTACCTGCAGTGGCTGCTGGGCGAGGAAAAGACTCAGCAGAAAAACATCTTGCGGGCGCGCGAATATTATGACGGCGATCAGGACGTGCGGCTGACGGACCGCCAGCGCCAGTATCTCGGCTTCGAAAAGGGCGGCGAATTCTGCTTGAATTATTGCGGCGACGTGGTGGATTCGGTCGTCGAGCGATTGCAAATCAAATCGTTCGCGGCGCCGGAGCAGGCGGTCAGTGAGTGGACCACCAAAACGTGGATGCTCAACCGGATGGACGCCGGGCAGCGCAATGTCCACGCGGGGGCTGTTCTGGATGGAGAGCATTTCATGATCGTGGACTGGGACGCGACGACCAGGCGCATTCGATTCTATCCTCATCCACGCTACACTGATCCGAGCGTCGAGGGCACCGGGTTCGGGTGCAAGGCGCATTATCCTGACGGCGATTCGAGCCAAGAAATGGAATTTGCGAGCAAGCGCTGGACCGAGACGACGGTGGACGAGTCCAAGCAGCGGCGGACGCTGCAGCGGATGACATTATATTATCCTGACCGGATCGAGAAATACGTGATGGGCAAAGGCGGCGAGTGGGTTGAATTCAGCGAGCCGGGTCAGGCGTGGCCGGTGCGGTGGGTTGACCAGGCTGGCAAACCGCTCGGCATTCCGGTGATCCATTTTCGGAATCCGGCGCTACGGAGTGAACTGTGGAATGCGTTCTATGTCCAGGATGCCATCAATAAGACGGCGCTGGATTTGCTGGCGGCGGGCGACACGGCGGGCTTTCGTATCTTGTTTGCGCACGGATGGCTCGCAACGACAGATGGAAAGGATCCGGCCAGCGATGGAAGTAACCTGTTCAAGATCGCGCCGGGGCAGATCATTGGCTCGCCGGCTGCGGATGCCGGGCTGGATGCGATCGAGCCGACGGACCTGTCGAAGCTCGAGGACGTGCTGAATGGCTGGATCATGCGCCTGGCGCAGGTGACGGGGACGCCGGTCAGCCGCTTCCAGATGACGAAGCAGATCGCGGCGGAGGGGACACTCAAGCAGCAGGAATCAAAACTGATCGCCAAGGTCGAGGACCGGCAGGTGACGTTCGGGAATGCGTGGGAGGATTGCCTGGACGTGGCGCGGCGGATGGCGAACACGTTCGGCGCGGCGGGGCTGGATGAGGAGGCGCAGATCGAGAGCCAGTGGAACCCGGCGGCGGTGCGGGATGAGTCGGCGGAACTGGAGCGGATCGCGCTGAAGCGGGAGAAACTGCAGGTGCCACTCTTCCAGGCTTGGGCGGAGGCGGGGTATAGCCCAGAGCAGATTGTCAAGATGTTGGCGAGTCCAGAGATCCAGAATCTGACGTTCGCGACCTATCCGGGGGCGACCGGTGGCTGATCTGGCTGGACGCAGCGGATGGGAGGAGCGATTGCGGGCGGCGATCGCGGGCTTGCAGCCGGGGCAGTTGCAGCGGCTGATGGCCGAGATGCGGCTGCGGAAGGATCTGAAGGGCGCCGATGTGCCCGAGGAATTGTGGGCGCAGTTCAATGCAGAGACGCGGGCGGCGATCGAGCCGATTCTGACGCAGGTGTTTATCGAGTCGGCGGTGACGGCGGCGGCAGCCTATCCGACGCTGGCGGTGGATTGGACGCTGATCAATGTGCGGGCGGCGGAGTGGGCGACAAGGTATGCGTTCGACCTGGTGAAACTGATTGACAGCACGACCCGAGACGGGTTGCAGGCTGCGATCAGCAACTATTTTCAGACGCCTGAATCAATGGGTGATCTGCGAGCGGCGATTGCAAAGTTCATCCCGACGATCCAGGACAAATTGGGGCGGACGCTATACGCGACGACGCGCGCGGAGATGATCGCGACGACTGAGGTGACGCGGGCGGCGACGCAGGGGGAACTGGCGTGGGTGCGGGAGATCAAGGTGGACAATCCGGGGATCAAGATGCGGGAGATCTGGCAGACGAATCAGGACGAGCTGGTGTGCCCCGAGTGCGGTCCGCGCCAGGGGAAGATGATCGAGGGGCACGATTTCCCGCCGGCGCATCCACGGTGCCGATGCTGGACGAACACGGAGATCGCGGGGATTCGGTCATAGACAGATGACCGTTTCGGTAATGCGGGTTAGCCGTACAGAGGTGAGCGATGGCTGAGGAAGCGAAGGTCCCGAGCGGGTGGGTGGATGAGGCGTGGGACGGCAGCGCAGGGCAGTGGGCCAGCGCGGCGGAGTACGCGGACGCCTGCCTGATCAATTTGAATGAAGGGGCGCGCGACCAGTGGACGAAGGAACTGGCGATGCTGCCCTATAAGAACCCGAATGGCAAGACGAACGTGCGCGGCGTGATGGCGTGCGCAGGCGGACGGGGGCTGATGCGGGTGCAGAGGCCGGCGGGCGTGTCCGCGGACATGTGGTCGGCGGCGAAGCGGAAGGCGGCGAAGAAGTTGGTCGGCTTGTATGACGACATGGGCCGCCAGGCGCCGCCGGTGATCTATCGCGCGGCTGGAATGAAGATTCCGCAGTGATGCGGTGAAAATTCTACAAGGGAGGTCGAGATGGCCGAGGGACAAATTGTCAGTACGGGCGGGATGCCCAATACCGATGCTGCCGGCGAGACGCCAGCGGCTGTGACAGTGCAACCTACGACGACGACGCCGACTGCTGAGGAATTTCAGGCGCAACTCGACGAGATGCGCAAGCAATTGAAGGCGGTCAACGCCGAGTCGGCAGGACGCCGGAAGAAACTCGAGGAGATCGAGGCGGCGGAGGCCAAGCGGAAACAGGCTGAACTGAGCGAGGTGGATCAGCTCAAAGCCAAACTGGCCGTGCAGGAAAAGGCGCGGCTGGAGGCTGAGGCCAAGATGAGTGAGGCGCTCATCCAGCACGCGGTCGAGATGATCGCGGCGGGGATGAAGTTCCATAAACCTGCAGTCGCTTATGCGCTGCTCGACCTGGCCGGGATATCTATCGGCGAGGATGGCAAGGTGACCGGCGCGGAGGATGCACTCAAAAAGCTGGTCAAAGAGCATTCATATCTCGTGGATACTGGCGCGACGGCGGCGCCGGAGACGGATGCGAGCATACGCGGGAGCGGCAGGCCCGATCCGAAGTATGCTGAGGATATCCGCAAGCGATATCGAATTCCAACAGGATAGGAGGCCAAGATGGCCAATGAGGTTACGGTTACTATAGCTGACGTGCGCCCGTTGACGGGCGCGGTGATCCGCCGGGCACAAGCCGGGGAGGCGCTGGCATTCGGCGATGTCGTGTACATCTCGAGCGCGACGGGCGACATTCCGATTGTGTCCAAGTGCGTGCCGGGCACGCTGGCGACCGGCCACGCTTACGGCATCGTCGTATCGGGCAACCTGGGCAATACCAGTGTGGCGTCCGGCGAGGCCTGCGACGTGGTGGTGCTCGGGCCTGTCACCGGTTACAGCGGGATGACGCCGGGCGCGACGATCTGGGCGAGCAGCGACTCGTCGGGCAGGCTCTCGACGGCGGTCGGCGCGAAATCGTGCATCCTGGGCGTGGCGGAGAGCGCCACGACCGTTCTCGTGCGGCCGGCTCAGGTCGTGCGAGCTACTTAAGGGCAGGCAGAAGGCTTACCCCTACAGGTGAGGTGAGGAATGGGGAACATTACTGTTACTGCGGCTGACGTGCGTCCCCTGGCCGGCGCGGTGATCCGGCGCGCGTGCGCGACCGAGGCGTTGGCGTTCGGCGACATTGTCTACATTGACAGCGCGACCGGCGCGATCCCGAACGTGAGTAAGGCGGTCGGGACCGATCTGGATACCGGCCACGCTTTCGGCATCGTCGTGTCGGGCGCGCTGGGCAATACCAGCGCGGCGGCCGGCGAGGCGTGCGACGTGGTCGTGCTGGGGCCGGTGACCGGTTACTCGAGCATGACGCCTGGCGCGACGGTGTGGGTCAGCGATACGGCGGGGCGACTGAGCACCACCGTGGGGACGAAATCGTGCATCCTGGGCGTGGCGGAAAGCGCTGCGACCGTTCTCGTGCGGCCGATCGAGGCCGTGCGATCCACGTAGTAGGGCAGGCACAAGGCCTGCCCCTACGGGTTGAGGTGAATCATGGCGACTTTGGGACCGAACGATCTGAAACAATGGGCGCTGCCGGCTGGATGGGACGCGGCCCGTTTGAAGCAAATCTCGCTGCAGTCTGGTGAGACTTATGAGCAACTGATCGGCGACATCACGCAGGGACTGGCGATGCAAAACGCGGCACTGCTCAATAACCCGTTGGTGGCGGGATTGATCTCCACCACGCAGGAGCCGACCGTCGAGTATGCGTGCGGCGTCAGCAACGGCTTCGAGGATCATACCGAGTACGGGACGCCGGATGCCAAGCGCGGCCTGACGACCGGCCACATGCTGCCGCTCTTGCCGTACGACCGCAAGCTCGGCTGGACGTGGGATTTCCTGCGCAAGGCGCGCCGGGCGCAGATTGACAACGACATCGCGTCGGCGATGACGGATCTGCGCGACGTGTGGGAGAAGAAGGTGCTCACGCGCCTCTTCAAGAGCACCTACGATGCGATCGGCAGCGCGGGCAAGTCCATGCCGTTTGCGGATGGCGGGACGGCGGACAGCACGTACGTGCCGCCCAACCGGCCCGATCGCGCGTCGGCGTTCGCCTACACGCATAGCCATTTCCTGCGCTACGACGGCGTGACTCAGGCAAACATCGAGCTGGCGATCGCGCACCTGTGGGAACACGGGCACGATGGGCCTTACGATCTGCTCGTGGCGCAGGCGGACCTGGGCGATTGGTCGAACACGAGCAATGTCACTGGCTGGGTCAAGCGGGCCGACGCGGCGATCCGCTACGGGACGAACGTTGACCTGGCGAACGTGGCCGGAGATTACCTGGGCGTGGTCGAGACCAAGTACGGCTCGGCGCGCTTGCGGGCGACCGGGCGCGTGCCGACGAAGTATTGGTCGGTGTACAAGTCGCCTGGGAACCTCGACCAGCGCAATCCGCTGCGGGTGTACGAAAGCCCGACCTATGGGCTGGGCTGCATCTTGCTGGCGGGCGATCACATCCGGCAGTTCCCGCTGGAGCAGGCGATCCTGTTCTTGGAGTTCGGCGTGGGCGTGGGCGAGGACCGCACGGCGGCCGCGTGCGTGTATAACCACGACGACAACCTGTACGTGATTCCGACGATTAGCTGAGCGAGTCAGCGAGTCAGCGAATCAGCGAGTCAGCGAATCAGCGAATCGGCGAATCAGTAAAGGGGGCGACTGGCGCAAGCCTCGCCCCTACGGATAACCGTCATTACCAAAACAAGGGGCGAGGACAAGCCTCGCCCCTACGGGGGAAAACATGAACCTGAATAAGAAATATATCGGCTGGGCATTGGTTGTGCTGGCGATCCTGGTCGCCGGCTATCTGGGCGTGAGCTATCCGATCCCTGCGCCGCCGGCGGCGATCGGCAGCCAGGGATTGGCTGTGACCCGATTCAATCAGGCGGTGCAGTTCTTGATGCCGGTCACGTTCAACAACACTGAAACGCACGCGGGCGCTGTGGCACTCAATGGCGGCCTGACGATGGACACTGACAAGTTTTCCGTCGCGGATACGACGGGGCAAGTCATCATGGCGCCGGTGGCAGATTCTGATGCGGCCAACTATGATAACTTGTTGCTGATCGAGCACGCCCTGGTTGGACTCGGAACGAAAGATCGCGTGTATGGCATTGACGTCGAAATGTCACGTGCAGCAGGTTATAACACCACCAACGGCGACCATGACGATGCTGGAATCAAGGTCCGCATGATCAACAAGTCTACTGCAAACGCGATCGGGACAGTGCTGCGTGGCATAGATGTCAATGTCAAGAATGACAACCCGAACGGGGCGATCACGACCTTGAGCGGCGGGACATTCACGGCGCAGACCGACACAGGGTCTCCGCCGGCGGGCAATACCTCGACCGCGTACGGGCTGCAAGGACGGATCACTGCGAATGCGCCGATTACCGACTCGGCCATCGTCGGCGATTTTCAATATTTCCGACAGACGGCGACGGTGCCGACTATTGAGGGCGTGCTCCAAGTGAGAAATTCATCCACGACCGGCGCCGGTGCGGATTTCGGCATCAAGATCGCGAGCGACTATTCCACCACGCTCACTACCGACGATTTTGACTATGGCATTGACATGGATTCTGCCACGGTGACTGTGGCTGATGTGCGCCTGTCGAATAGTAACGTCATCGCGGCCACTGAGGGCCAGGTCGTGTACAACCTGCGAAGGGAGCTCACGGCTGCTGAGATTCACACTGGCGCGACCGTCATCACCGTGCCGGCTGGACTCTCGTTCAGGCTCGTCGGGGCAAGGGCTGTGGCGACGGCTGCAACGTGCACGACTAGTACGTCAGTGGATCTCATCGCCAACACGACTCACCTGGTTGTATTTGCGACTGCGAGCCTGGTGCGGAGCACTGTGTTGGAGGATGGCGAAACTGGCGCGACTGTTATCGCGGATGGAGCGAGTTATACCGCGCAGACAGCTGGACAGGACATCACGATCGCTGACGTCACCGGCACGACTGCAGGTTGCACCAGCGTGATCTTCAATATAACTTATACGCTGCAGTAAATCACACACAAGTTGACGAGATCAGCTCGTGTAGGGAATGCCACGATGATCCAAACATCTACCGGTTTGCCCAACACGTGCTCACGGTGCGGGAAATGCTGCACTGGCGAATGGTGGGCTGAGCACGAGGACGCGGCTCGATCCGGGGCTGGACTGTGCGATGGGTGCGCCCAGCCGGCTGCGCCTGCTGCACCTGCAACGCCGATTCGCTATGAGCCCGTCGGCGAGACGCTGACGCGGGTGCAGCCCCCGAGTACGAAGCGAGGCAAGGTCAAGTGAGTTTCACTTACGATACCGCAACGGACATCGGCAAGGTGCGCTTCGCCATCGGCGACGTGACGAGCGGGACGGGGATCAAGCCGGATGGGACGAATCTATCCGACGAGGAGATCCAGCTTCTGCTGACGCGCGAGGGGAGCTGGGGCGCGGCGGCGGCGGCGTGCTGTGAGACGCTGGCGGTGTGGTATGCGCGCGTCGTGAATATCGCGGTGGGGCCGCGGCGGGAGGACCTGGGCGCGATCCGCCAGGCGTATGCCGATCTGGCGGCGCGGCTCCGCCTGCAATATGGCGGCGGCGGCGTGGCGCACGGGTTCAGCGCGGGCACGATCCGCGTGGATGGCTATAGCCAGGACGTGGCGAGCGATGCGGTGACGCCGGCGCTGAACACGGTGAACGTCGGCCAGCCAACTGAATATGGCGGCCGTGTGATCTATGTCATTACGTGAGGTGAGATGATGAACGAGAACACGAAACGCACTATCGCCTGGGTGGTGGTCGTGCTGGCGATCCTGGTCGCCGGCTATCTGGGCGTGAGCTATCCGATCCCTGCGCCGCCGGCGCCGGTCGTGCTGGAGAGCCAGTCCGTGCAAGGGTGGGAGCGTGATTTTGCGACGGGCGTCATCAGCTACACGGCGGATGGATTCGTGGGCAGCTCGTACAACTGGCATCGTGGAGAATGCCCGTTCGATTACGCCGATGTGTATTACCTGCTCGATCTGGATGCGACGGTCAACACGACCACGCTCAAGGTGTACACGTCGCTCGACGATGTGTACTGGACGCCCTACGTCGGCAAGAATGATGCGGGGATGACGGACGGCAGCGCGAATATGGCCACGGCGAACTCGGCGACGGGCGACTTGTCGGGCACGGTGACGCTCAGAGTGCAGATGCCCTACGTGAAGTTTTACTTTGACGTGACCAACACGTCGCCGGTTACGCCGACCATCAAGGTCTATTTCAGGTAGTCCCCTCTTCAAGGGGGTAATGCCGATTATCGCAACGAGGTAGATATGCCAGCGACGATTCGGTTCGAGGGGCTTGAGTCCCTGATGGGGAAGATCGAGAGCTTGCAGCAGGTGCGGATGATCGCGGCGGGGATCAAAACGGCGGCGCTGCACATCAAGGGCAAGATCGCGCAGTATCCGCCGGTGAAACGGCTGACGCGGGCGAGCGTGTACGGCTCGTCATTTCAGACGGACAAGCAACGGCGATATTTTTTCTACGCGTTGGCGAAGGGCAAGATCGAGGTGCCGTATCGCCGGGGCGAATCGCCCGGCAGCCGGACGTTGGGACGACGTTGGACGATTGCGACGAGCAACAATGGGTTGACGGCGATCGTGGGGAATAACGCTCCGTATGGGCCGCTGGTGCAGGCGAAGGACCGGCAGACGCTGTACCACAAGGCAGTGGGATGGCAGACGGACGAGGACGTGGTCGAGAAGGAACGCGGCGCCGTCGTCCAGTTCATCCAGTACGAGGTTCAGCGGGCGATGAGGGGCTGAGATGGCGCTGGATATTCAACCGGGGGATTTCCTGGTGGTGGGGACGACCGAGTATCCGATCAAGGCGGTGGCTGCGCAGGCGTTTCGCGTGGACGTGGGGGCGACATTCCCGATCCTGGCGACGGTGACGGCGAGCACGAAGCGTCCGCCGGCGGTGGCGAGCGGATTGCGGGGGGATGCGGTGACGAAGATCGCGAGCTTGAAGTGCACGCCGCTGGACACGGTGAGCGCGGACGTGGCGCTGCGGGCCGGGCTGAACACGCCGCACAACGTGCTGCAGACATTCTGCGATGGCGGCCGGTTGCAACTGATCGTCGAAAATTTGAGGCGATAGGGGGAGGGCGCGGAGACCGCGCCCCTACGGCGACATGGGATTCAATTCGGATAATCGGGAGACGCTGCGGGATGCGCTGGCTGCGCTGCTGACGACGGCGCTGGTGGGGACGGGGCTGCCGGCGCAGCACGTGTATGGCTATCCGATCGGGGATTTTGGCGGCGACTCGCCGGTGGTGGTGGTGGAATCGGCGGGGAGCGAGCGGGTGCGGGAGCAGGTCTCGACCAAGTGGCGGGACTGGTTTCACTTTAATGTGTTTTCATTCGTGCTGTGCGTGGATCCGGTGACGACGACGACGTGGGACGAGGATGACGCGGAGGACGCGCTGGACCTGATCGAGAAGAAGATGGCGGACGCGCTGATTGATAACACGGACGCCGGATCGCTGAACTTTTTCGAGCCGGTGGGGCGCTCGACGGTGGATCACATCGTGATCGGCGGGGCGGATTACCGGCGGGAACTGGTGCCGGTGCGGGGACGCAGGCTGATTGGGTGATGCACGATCAGGGGGATCCGGACGTAGAGCGCGGCGATGCCGAGCGGGAATTGCGCGAGCTGCGCGAGTTGTTCGATCTGGCGGCGATCCCGCAGGCGGAGACGCTGGTGGAGCGGGCGCGATTATTTTTGCGGATCATGGGCGATTCACGAAGGGCGACCTACGGCGAATCGCCCCTACAGGGAACGCGCATTACCAAAACGGGGAAGAGGAATGTCCGTGGACATAGCTGAGGTGAAGGTGATCGTGGGGATGCCGCCGGAGCGGAACATCCCCGAGCCGGTGTGGTGGCATTTCCTGGCGATTGCGCAGCGGGGATATCCGTTCATCCGGATCCCGCCGGTGCGGATTGACCTGGCGCGGAATCTGTTCGCTGCCCATTTTGTGCGGACGGCGACGGCGTACACGCACCTGGTGATGCTGGACATGGATCACGCGCACTGGCCAAATGTGATCGAGCGGCTGCGGGCGCGGGTGGCGGAGGATCCGAGCCGGCTGGTGGTGAGTGGGACGTATTTCCGGCGGTGCGAGCCGCATGACCCGAACGGGTGGATCGTGGACGCGGCGGGGCATTTCTCGAATCCGCTGGAGCAGACGCCGGGGGTGTACCGGCGGGACCGGTTGGGGCTGGGGTGTGTGATCATTGCGCGGGAGGTGTTCGAGCGCATCCCGCCGCCATGGTTTTATTTTATGTACGACGCGACGAACTGGGAACGCGGATTCGACGGGCACGGGGAGGACATTGTTTTTACCGGGCTGTGCCAGCAGGCGGGGATCGCATGCTGGCAGGACGTGGGGATCGAATCGCCGCACCTGGTGAACGGGTGGGTGACGCGCGAGACATATCTCAAATTCATTGCGGAACATCCCGAACAATTCGACGAAGTTCCGATCGAGCAGGAGGCTTGATATGCCAGGGACGAAAAAGTTACGCAAGATTCAGATGGGGCGGGAGAGCACGGCGGGCGACGCGGTCGTGGCGACGACGATCTGGCGCGGGCTGGGCGTGCCCGACGATCTGTGCAAGACCGAGTTCGCGGAGGAGGATGTCGGTTATCTGAGCGGAGTGGACCGGACGTACATGCCGCAAT
>Ga0315291_10010157_pt1 | contig 11523 bp, 12 predicted proteins | sample YL17G12_20_MG_FD_203070 | JGI IMG/M metagenome (GOLD analysis project Ga0315291, IMG submission 203070) | Sediment microbial communities from Yellowstone Lake, YNP, Wyoming, USA - YL17G12_20 | ecosystem: Environmental > Aquatic > Freshwater > Lake > Sediment | place: USA: Wyoming | collected...
CACAGCAGCTCGATGGTGCCCAGCTTTTTCTCCTCCGCAAACAGCCGCATGGTGAGCAGCGGCAGCACGAGCAGCGCACACAAGCGCATGTCGAGGAACACGTACTGCCACAGGCCGGTGGGCAGCACGTAGCCGCCGAAAAGGATGAAGAAAATCAGATCGCTGTAAAAGAAGTATCCGCTCAGCAACAAAAACACGGCGAGCAGGACATAGGCGATGTACGAGCTGAAATAGGAGCGCAGCTCACGCCGACAGACGACGAGTAACTTCATTGTGTCCAGCGGCCTGCTCCGGATTGAGCAGACTCAGGAAAATGGCTTCGAGGGACAGCGCCACCGGCCTCAGCTCTCGCAAGCCCCATTGTGCCGCCGCGACGCAGGCCGCCAGCTCAATTCGCAGGTCGCGCTCTTTCTCGGTGGTCACGGTGAGAGCCGCTATGCCGTCAGGTGCCGACGGCGAGAGCTCGACGTGCAGGACGCCCGGGATCGCACGCAGCCGCTCCGCCACGGCGTGTGCCGGCCCCAGCGCTTCGAGGTAGATCTGCGACGTTTGCCGCAGCCGCTGGTTCAGGTTGTGCGGCGTGTCGACGGCGAGGATGCTGCCACGGTTGATGATCATGACCCGGTCGCAGGTGGCTTCGACCTCGGACAGGATGTGGGTGGAGAGAATGATGGTGCTCTCGCCGCGCAGTTCGCGGATCAGACGGCGCACTTCGGCTACCTGCTCGGGATCGAGGCCGGCGGTGGGCTCGTCGAGAATGAGTACCGGCGGCCGGCCGACTAGGGCTTGGGCGATGCCCACGCGTTGCCGGTAGCCTTTGGAGAGCGTGCCGATCAGCCGGTGCGTCACATGTGCCACCCCGCAAGCGTGGAGCACGCGATCGATCTCGGCGCGCTGTTCCCGCCGAGCGATGCCCTTCATCTCGGCGACGTATTGCAGGTACTCGCGCGTCGTCATGTCGAGGTACAGCGAGACGCGCTCGGGGAAATAGCCGACCACGCTCCGGGCGCGCAGCGCATCGGCGACCACGTCGTAGCCGGCGACGATGGCCTGCCCGCTGGTCGGCGGAAAGACGCCGCCGAGAATGCGCATCGTGGTAGTCTTGCCCGCGCCGTTGGGCCCGAGAAAGCCGACGATCTCGCCGCGCTCGACCTCGAATGAGACATCGGAGATGGCCGTCAGCGACCCAAAGCACTTTGTCAGACGTTGCGCCCGAATCATCGAACCGTAGCCCTCCTATAGTCGCCCGTAGCGGCGGGCTCAAGGAAAGTCCGAAATTCGAGGTTCGAATGTCGAAGTGTTCCTTGAGACCGACTCAGGGGGAAGATCGAGGTGATGGCGTGCAGGCGTGCTCTGCCGCCAAGTGGTGGCTATGGCGCTCCCTGTGAGGAGGCGTCGGCTGCGGGCGCTTCCGTGGGGTTGGCACGCTCCAGGAGACGTCGCGCCGCCGGTGAGAGGTAGACGTCTTCGAGTGGGCGGCCGGCCAGCTCATCCACCAAGATGTCGATCTGGGCGCTGGGGGACAGGCCACGGTCGAGCAAAATGACGTGCTTCTCCCGCACCCGACAGCTGCCGCTGCGGACGCGGTAGCCCACCTCGCGCAGCAGCTTCTCCTCACGCACCTCGAAGCCGAGGCGGGTTGCGGCGCCCTTCAACTCCTCCAACAAGGCCAGCTGCTCACTGGCGCTGCGCGCTTGCTTCTCCGTCGGCCGTGCCACCAGGCTCTCCTCACGCAGTAAGTTTGTACTGGAGCGCCGCGCGGTTGTAAACCCTCGGCGCACTATGCGCCTTTCTTGCCCACCGTTGCGCGAAGTGCTACGCCAGACGCACTCGTGGTTGGTCCGACGGCGCTGGGAACAAGTGATGCGGTTGCAGGGGCGTGGGTGACATGGGGTCGCAAGTTTTGCCCTCGGGTGGAAGGCGCCTCCTCCTCGCCACAGCCCTGGGCACGCTGGCGCTCGGCTATGCCGTCTACACCTGGCAGATCTTTACCACCCGCGGCTTGTTCGAGTACCTGGGGTTGGATTACCGGGCCTACCGCTCCTCAGCCGAGATCGCCCGCTCCATCGGCTTCGCTCAGGTCTATGACTTGAACACGCAGGCGCGGTTTCAGCGCCCGCTGCATCAGGCGTACTCGTTTGGCCTGTGGCGCATCCCGTTCGCCCCGACACCGACGCCCTATCTACCGGCCTTCATTCTGCCGCTGCTGTGGCTGCCCGATTTCAAGCCGGTGCCCGGTTTCCTATTCTGGGCGCTACTCAACGCCGCCGTGCTCGTCGCGTATCTGCGCCGCTTCGTCTCGGCGGCTGGCGCCCAGTCGGGGAGGAGTGCGGGCTGTGAATTCCTGCTGTCGCTCCCGGTGTTCACCAACTTGGTGTTCGGACAGATCAACGTGTGGCTGTTCATCTTCACTGGAGAGTTCTTGCTCGCCGGCATGCGCCGCAAGGAGTTTCGCAGCGGGCTGTGGCTCGGTGGCTTGCTACTGAAACCCCAGACCCTGATCCTGTTTGTCCCCGGTCTGCTGATCGGACGGCGGTTCAAGATCTTGGCGGGATGGGCGGCATCGGCCGCAGTCATCCTGGGCTTGTCGGTGGCCCTCGCTGGCATTGAGGGAATGATCAACCTGGCGCAACTGGTTCGCATATATCCAGCGAGCCTGCCGACTACGTTTCCGGAGTCGATGATGAATTGGCGGGCGCTGACGATCAACCACGCGCTCGTGCTCTCGCCGTCGCTGGCGTGGAGAGTGGGGATGGCAGGTCTCATGATGACGCTGGTGCTCGGGCTCGCGTCCTGGCTGCGGCCGGCCCCTCCGGGGTCGCCGTCGTTTGCTTTGCTGGTGCTCGGCACGTGGGCGGCGACTGCCGGGGTTGCGTGGCACTCGCACGTGCACATGGCGATGCCGATGTTTGCGCCGTTGCTCTACCTAGCGCTGCAGCAGCGGCTGCCGCGCTGGTTGTTGCACGTGTGGATACTGTCGCCGAGCATCCTCTTCCTCGTGGAGGCCTTTTGTATCGGCGCCGGCCGCGCCCACATCGCGGCTGGTCTTGCCATGCTGGCGGTCAATTCCCTGGTCCTCGGCTGGGTAACCCAGCGGGTGTGGAGCCCGGCGGTCAGTGCGTCCGGGCTTCAACCAGCACGATAGACCGGAGACCGCAAACTATCTGTTCAAGAACAGCGGACAGCTGCTGTTGCGCAGGACGTACTCCGTGGTGCTGCCGAGGACCATCTCGATGATGCGTCCACCGAAAGTCCATCCCAAGGCGCCGACCTCAGGGGTCATCAGCGCGGCATTTGGGAACAAGCTGGAGAGTTCGGCCCCGATGTAAAGGCACTGCCGCACCCGCGCCCCTTCTGCGTAATGAGGATACTGCGCGGGGTCACGCGCCCGCACACCGTACGCTTCCCTCACGGCTGACACCGGGATACAGTGGACAGGTATCAGGAGCAGCAGGGCGGCGTACATTTTCTTCAGATGACGTGAGGCCTTGGCGGTGTGGGTGCTCTTTGTGGATGGCGTAGCGGTCTGTGAAAGTCTCTGAGCCGGACGAGGCGCCCACTCCCAGTGCTCAGTGTGGCGGTTATTGCGCCGCCTGTGAGGATGCATCGGCTGCGGGCGCCACCGAAGAGTTGGCCTGCGAGGCGGCGGCACCTTCGAGGAGGCTCCGCGCCGCCGGCGAGAGGTGGAGGTCTTCGAGTGAGCGGCCGGCCAGCTCATCCACCAAGATGTCGATCTGTGCGCCGACGGGCAGGCCGCGGTCGAGCAAGATCACGTGCTTGTCGCGCACCCGGCAGCTGCCGCTGCGGACACGGTAGCCGACCTCGCGCAGCAGCCTCTCCTCCCGCACCTCGAAACCGAGGCGGGTTGCGGCGTCTTTCAACTCCTCCAGCAGTGCCATCTGTTCAGTGGCACTGCGCCCTTGCTTCTCCGTCAGCCGTACCACAGCACGCTCCTCGCGCAGCAACTTTGTACTGGAGCGCGGCACGGTTGTAAACCCCACGCGGTACACGCACCTTCCGGGTATTCCGGGTTACGAATCTGCCAACTGCGGGAGGACGTTCAGGTATTGAGCAGCTGCGATCAGGTCGCTGTCACCCTGACTCTTCCCAGGGGAGCCTGTCGACTTTCGCAGACGACCACCCTTCGACACGCCGCCAAGAGAAGGCGGCTGCTCAGGGTGAGCGGTTGGATGACCACTTTCAAAGAGCTTTTCCGCTCGCCCTTCTATGAGGAGGCCACATTTTCTCCGAGCATCCCGAGTAGCGGCCTTCCCTTGGCCGCGTATCGAGGGACTGGGGCCGCATCGAAGGGCCAATCTCCTGCTTATCGACACTCGCAGAGGGCGAGGGGACCCAAGCAGGGTACGGCAAGCGTTTTCAGGGTGCGTGGATGAGCGGAGTTCATGATTACTGCCGGTTCCGCCCTGGCCGCACTCACTGCTCAGTCCGCGCTTGAAGCGGCGGGTACGTAAGTGATACTCAATCGCCGCCGCGCAACGATCAACCGATCGAGCCGGAGCCGATGCCGTTGGCCCCTCGTCGCTCGGAGCTCGTCTGGCGGCGGAGGGAAGTGGCTGAGATGTGCTCGACGGGCTTGGGGTCTCGCTCCACACAATCGGAGTGGTGGCAGCGCCTGACCCTGGCGGCACTGACGCTTGCCTACGCTGTCTACGTCGCTCAGGCCGTGGCCACGCGCGGTCTGTTTGAGTACGTGGGCATCGATTATCAAACGTTTCGCGCCTCCGGCGAGATTGCGCGCACATCCGGCTTCGCCCAAATCTACGACCTGGCCGCGCAAGCGCAGTATCAGCAGCCCCTTCGCGATCAGTACTCCTTCGGAAGGTGGCGCATCCCCTTCGTGCAGGCGCCGGCCCCGTATCTGCCGGTGTTCGTTCTCCCGTTCCTGATTCTCCCCTCCTTCGCGCCGATACCAGGGCTTGTCTTTTGGACACTGCTCAGCGCCGGCATTCTAGTTATCTATCTCCGGCAGTTGTTGAGCGCGGCGGGAGACGAGTGGCGTGTCAGCCTCCCATTTGAGTTGACGCTGGCGCTTCCGGTTTTTTTGACCCTGCTGTTTGGACAGATCAACGTCTGGTTGTTGGTCTTTACCGGACAATTTCTCCTCGCCAACGCGCGGGGTCGTGAGCTTCGCAGCGGACTCTGGCTCGGAGGTCTGCTGCTGAAGCCGCAGACCCTCATTCTGTTCCTGCCCGGTCTCTTGATCAGCCGGCGGTTCAAGGTCCTGGCCGGATGGGCGATCTCGCTGCTGGTGATTCTGGCGATCTCGGCGGCGCTTGCCGGGATGCAAGGGCTGCAGAACCTTGTGCAACTCGTGCGCCTGTATCCGGGCAACCTGCCGACCACCTTTCCCGATTCGATGATGAACTGGAGGGCGTTGACCCTCAATCGCGCGCTGTTCCTCTCATCCTCCGTGGCCTGGAAGTTGGGCATGGCCGGTCTCGCCATGAGCCTCGTTTTGGGCCTGGCGCTATGGCTGGCGCCGGCTCCTCCTGCTTCCGGGCGGTTCGCCCTGGTCGTCCTGGGAACCTGGGCGGCGACCGCCGGTGTTGCGTGGCACTCGCACGTCCACATGGCGCTCCCGATGCTGGCCCCGCTCCTGTACCTGGCGCTGAGGCAGGAGGTGCCGCGCTGGCTCGTGCACGTGTGGATACTGGGTCCGAGCGTGCTTTTTCTCGAGGAAGCCTTTCGGGTCAGCCCGGGCCAGGCCCACGTGCTGGCTGGCCTGGCCATGCTGGCAGTGAATTCGCTCGTGCTCGGATGGGTAACAAGAGTCCTCTGGTCCGGGGGATCGGCCGAAAATGCCGACGTTGGAGGAAGCGCCACAGACAGTCGACCCTTGCAGCCGACGGTTGCGACCACGATTCAATACCGCTCGATGCAGAATCGGTACGTGCCCCACGCATTGACGGCAACGCTCAACGTAATCAAGACAGCCGAAACCGCTGTGAGGCGCCCGCGCATCCCGAGGGCGACGAGCAGGATCGCCAGCGGCATCAGATCCAAGAGATAACGGTTCCCGAACGCGTACCAGCCCGTATTGTGGAAGAGCAGCAGCATGATCATGCAACACCCAGCACCGAGCCACAGGGCCGCGGCAAACCGGCCGCGCCGCCGAGGGAGTCGAAAGACGTACACCAGCGCAGGTGTGATCAGGAACATGCTGTTTCCGAACGGATCGAACGTAATCGCCTGCGTGCGCCCATCGCGCCGCGGTATGATGTTCAAGAAATAATAATAGAGATTGCGCGGGACGTAGTGCAGGCTGAACGGACCGAAAGCAAGATACTCCTGTTTGAACACCGAATCGCCCGCGGTGAGCACCTGAATTCGTTGGCCGCTCTCCCAAACGTTCCCGAACCTCGCATAATTGAACGCCAACGCGACGCCGCCGGTCAGCGCCACCAGGAGCGAGAATGCGAGGGCGTTGCGGATCGCCGCACGCCGGCGCGGGTGCGGGCACCGCGGGACGGTAAGCAGCGTGGCGTAGAAGAACGGCACGGTGGTCGCAATGGACCCGCGCGACAGCAAGGAAGCTCCAAACGCCAAACCCGCCGCCAGCGGCCACGATGGACCCGAGCCGCTATGGAGCAGACACCAGACTGCCAGCGTTAAGAAGAACGTCCCTACGATTTGCGACAGAAACCACATCCGTCCGAGGACCGCGAGATAAAAGTGTACCGTCCCGACCCCGAGCAAGACCGTAAGGGCAACGCAAGCTGCGGTTGAGAGGGGAACGAATCCGGCCTTGTGCGCCTGCCGGAGCATCAGGAACGTCAGCAGGACGGTCCCCGTGCCGATCAAGCAACCGAACAGCACGTCGCTGGCTTGCAGCCCCGCCGCCGCCACGTACGGCAGCAGCAGGAACGAGACCATGGGTCCCCAGTAGCCGTAGCGCTTGCCGTCCACGACGGACCAATCGAGCGCCGTGGGCGGCGTCAATCCAGAGCGAATCCTGTCCCAATCGTTATCGGCAAGCTGTTGGCCGCTGGCGGCGAGGCTCCGCTCCACAGCTGTTCGATAGCCGCGGTAGAAGGCTTCATTCAGCGCCTCAATGACCTCGTCACGCACGTACAGTTGCCCGTGGAGCCAGGCATCGGCGATGAGGACATGGTGCGGGTACAGGGACGGACGGAACCGGAAGGTGCCCGAAGTCGCGACGGACATGTAGACGATACCAACGAGCAGCGCGACGACGAGCCCCGGCCAGAGAGGGATCTCCCGGGCAGGCGCGCTCGGCAACGTGTCGGCATTGCGAGGCACGTCCGCCGCGATGTCTTCCATCTTCTTCATGTTCACGCGACTCCTTTTGTAGCACCCCGGTCATGGATGATGAAGCAATTCTCCCGGAAACGCCGCGATCCCGGATCCCGGACGGCGCGTTGGTAGTCTTTGTGCGAGCGCGGTCCCGCACCCCGAAGGGGTGACATCCATCAGCCCAGGGCGACGCCCTGGCGCTCCGGCGGTGGATAGGAAGCCCTGAAAGGGCCTAAGTCCACCGGTTGGCGTCTTCCCAGGGCGTTGCCCTGGGCTTTCGAATCACTGCCCCCTTCAGGGCGCACGATTCGCCAAACCGTGGGAGGCCCCGAAGCGGACATGACGACGCCTCTTGGGCGTGCGAGATTCTGAACGAGGGTTAGATGACGAACCGCGAGATGTTTCGAGCGCAACCGGCAGCTGTAGACCAGATTCGACTTGTATGTGCTCGACCACCCCGACATTGCGGATCAGATACCGGACAGCGCGCTGGTGGTCTTCATTCCGGCGTTCGACAAGGAGTTGGCTCGTCGCAACCGTGCCCTCGCACGCAAGTCACGCGCTCCGGGCCAAGCTATCGTGTACGTCCACGTCGACCGCATGGTGGCGTCCCGGCTCCAAGGGCTGACGCTCACCCTTGCACGAGTTCGGTCGGGCAAGCGGTGTCATCCTCCTGGCTGACGTGCTAGCATCAGATTCGCATCAGATTCGCTGCGGAGGAGATTATGGAACTGGACCTCAGTAAAGACATTCGCTCACTCACGGACTTCAAGCGCCAAACCACTTCGCTCGTGAAACGGATGAAGAAGACCGGACATCCGGTGGTCCTGACGGTTAACGGCAGGGCCGAACTCGTTGTCCAAGATGCTGACTCCTACCAGAAGCTGTTGGAGCGGATTGATCGGGCGGAGGCGATCGAGGGCATCCGCAAAGGACTCGCCGACGTGCAACACGGCCGGACACGGCCGTTCCGGGAAGCCATCGAGGATCTCCGCCGCAAGTATGAAGTACGCCGTTGAGGTCACCGAAACGGCGGAGGCCGAGCTAGACGCGGCGTGCCGTTGGTTGCGCGACGAGTACTCGCTGGCGTACGCCGTGCGCTGGCGCGAGGGACTCCTCGATGCGATAGGGGCTCTTGAAACCTTCCCGGAGCGGTGCCCTCTCGCTCCTGAGGCCCGGAGCTTTCGCCGGAAGATTCGGCAACTCCTCTACGGCGAGCGTCATGGCGCGTACCGGCTGCTCTTCGAAATTCGCGAACGAACCGTGTTCGTCCTCCACATCCGTCACGGCGCGCGCCGACACTTGAACCCCCCGATGGAGTCGGATGACGACGAATGACCAACGGGACGCGGGCTCACCAGTGGCGCGGATGAAGATCCCATACGTCATCGACAACCAGACTCATCGTCTCGCCGACGTGCTCAACGAGCTGCTCGCTGGGCACGCGGGGAAGATCCCTCGACATCGCCACCGCGATCTAGCTGACCGGCGGATATTTCGCGGACCGAACCGCGATTATCTGTTTAAGAACACCGGGCAGCTACTGTTGCGCAGGACGTACTCAGTGGTGCTACCGAGGACCATCTCGATGATCCGGCTGTGGCCGTAAGCGCCGATGAACAGCAGATCGAATCCCTGCTGCTTCAGGCAGGCGACGATTTGTTCCGGGGCATGTCCGGTCTGCACCACGCAGTTGGACTCGATGCTGTAGGAGGCAAGGTACTTGCGTGCGTCGCCGATGACCCGCTCTCCGCTGTCGGGGTCCTTGGCCACGGTGAGGACGGTCAACGGCAACGACAGCGAAGCGCAAAACTCGGCAGCCGCATGCATGGCCGCCGCAGCGCGCTGGCTACCGTCATAGGCTAGCACCGGACGAGTGATGGGACGGAACTCTGCTGGAGAGATGAACACGGGGCGAGGGCTCTTGCGCGTCACGCTCTCCGCCGTGCTGCCGAGCAGTCCGGTGGAGAACTTCTCGTTGACGCCACGGTGCCCGATCACCACCAGGTCGGCAGTGCGCGCCTGCTCCGCGACCTCGTTGGCAACGATGCCCATGACGAGGATGGTGTCGCTGCGCACGCTGCTCTTGCTGGCCTGGTCGCTAAACTCTTGCAGCAGGCCTTTGCCGCGTTCGTGCAGTGCCTCCCGCATCTTGGAAGAGAAATCGAGGTAAGGCTCGAATCCGAGCGAGCCGGACACGTCGTGGAAAAACGAGCCCTCGATGGAAACGATGTCGATGACATGCAGGCCGACGACTGTGGCGCCGAAACGCTCACCCAACCACAGCGCGTAGCGCATCGCCGTACGCGAGTGCTCGGAACCGTCCAGCCCGACGAGGATGGTCTTGATCATCGCCTCTCAGTTCATCCTTTATCACTTTACGGCGCGCGGCTTCAAGACGTGGCGCGAGTATGCGGGTGAACGAGTGCGTCCTCTGGAACGCGGCTCCGCTGCCTACCGGAACGCCGGCAGCACCGCATCGATGAACACGTGCAGGCCCTCGACATCGAACGGCCCGCGCACGGCCAGGATGATCCAGTCGGCGCCGGCGCTGACATACTCCCCGATCCGGTCAATTACCTGCTGCGGTGTGCCGATCAGCATGCCGGGCTCGAGCAGAGCCAACGCCACCCCGAACTGCTCCTCCAGCTGTTCGCGCTTGCGCCGCACCTCGGCTTCGGTACGGCCGATGGCGAGGCCGACGTTGATCGAACGCAGAACATCCTCGGGACGGCGCCCTTCCTTTTCGCACCACTGTGTCAGTACCTGATTCTTGCGCCCGTACTCCGCCGGGCTGATGAACGGAACACTCCAGCCGTCGGCGTACTTCGCTGTCATCCGCAGCAAGCGCTTCTCGCCTTGGCCCCCGATCCAGATGCGCGGGCGTTGCTGCAACGGTTTCGGTTCGCAGCGCGCGTTGGTGACATGGTAGTGTTTGCCGGAGAAGGTGGTGGTCTCCTCGGCAAACATGCTGCGAATGATCTGGACGCCCTCTTCGAGCTGGTCCAAACGATCCTTGATCGGCAAGAACGGGATTCCATAGGCGTCGAACTCGATCGCGTTCCAGCCGGCGCCGAGACCCAGCTCCATGCGCCCGCCGCTGATGTGGTCGACAGTGGCCATCGCCTTCGCCAGCACGGCGGGATGACGGTAGGCCATACAGTACACCAGACTGCCGATGCGGACGCGGGTCGTCTCTGCGGCCAATGCCGTCATGATCGATACGGCTTCAAAGCACGGCCCCGACCCGTCGCTCGGGTCGATCATGGCGGGATAAAAGTGGTCCCAGATGGAAAGCCAGTGGAATCCGGACCGCTCGACCAGGTGCCAGATCTGGCGCAGATCGTCGTAGCTGCAGTTCTGCTGTCCGGTGTGGACGCCGAAGAAAGTCATGCGAATCGCTTATCGCATATGGCTCGTTGCCGGAAGCCCTCAGCGTGAGAGAAGAACCTGAGTCGTTGAGCCGTGTGGTCGCGGCCGGCCGAGCCTCGACGCTTTCGACCTTCACCGAGCAAATCGGCGGCCGAGCAGTCGCCGCCGCTTGCTACCTGCACGCCGCTGTCCTAAACCGAATCGGCTGCTGTTCCCGGGGGCGAACGCCCGTGCCGCTGTTGAAAAAGATCGCTTGTTTTCTTGCGCGTTACTCGGAAGGCCTGCGCCTCGCGGTGCAGCATGGTCCGCGCTCCGGGAGGGTGTGCGAGTATGCCTGTCACAATGAGCCGCAAGGTAACGGCGTGCTGGGACGTCTCATAGACCAGGTGTTCCTGCGGTCGAGAGCGTGGGACGGTTTGCGGCAACGCGTCGGCACGACCAAGGCTCTGGTTGCCGAGGTTGTGGGGGGCCGGCGGGCCGCCCAGCAGAGCACGATGATCCTCGACATCGCTGCCGGCACGGCGCGCTACTTGCGCGAGTTCGCGCGCGAGCAGGGCGGTGATGACCTGATCATTGCCGCACATGACCGCGATCCGCGCGAGGTCGTGCTCGGCAGAGAACTGGTGGCGGCGGAGGGGCTGTCGAACTTCACCTTCGCCGTCGGCGATGCGACCGACCACTCCAGCTATCTCACCAGCAGCGATCCCGACATCATCCTCGCGGTCGGCCTGTTCGCGCATCTGCAGCGCGACGCGGCGGTGCGCACGGTGATGCGGCTGTCCTTCTCGCACCTCAGCCCCGGCGGTTGCTTCATCTGCACCACGCTCACGGGCGCACACGCACGCGACCCCGATGCCTTCGGTGCGCGTCCCGCAG
>Ga0315291_10010158_pt1 | contig 11522 bp, 10 predicted proteins | sample YL17G12_20_MG_FD_203070 | JGI IMG/M metagenome (GOLD analysis project Ga0315291, IMG submission 203070) | Sediment microbial communities from Yellowstone Lake, YNP, Wyoming, USA - YL17G12_20 | ecosystem: Environmental > Aquatic > Freshwater > Lake > Sediment | place: USA: Wyoming | collected...
AGATTCATGCAGGAGGGTGGGGCGCAGGCGGTAAAGCTCGAGGGTGGCGAATTCATGGCAGAGACCGTTAAGAAAATCGTCACCTGCGGCATCCCCGTTATGGGGCACATCGGACTCACCCCCCAGTCGATACACCAGCTCGGCGGATTCAAGATTGTAGGCAAGACCCCTGAGGCAGCATTGCGCATGCTCAATGACGCCATAGCCCTCGACCAGGCAGGTGCCTTCGCTATAGTGCTCGAATGCGTCCCCGAGCCACTATCGAAGCTCATCACAGAGAAAATAAGCGTCCCCACCATCGGCATCGGCGCTGGAAAGTACTGCGATGGGCAGGTGCAGGTAATTAGCGACCTCCTGGGTCTCTACACAGATTTTGTACCCAAACATGCCAAGCAATACGCCAAATTGTTCGATATCATCAAAAAAGCGACCACAGATTACATAGCCGAAGTCAAAGCAGGAACCTTCCCCACAGAAAAACAAAGCTATGCCATGGACGAGAGCGTTCTCGCCGAGCTCAAGAAACCACCCAAGAAATGTTGAAGCCACTATGAGAGTTCTGCATAGTATTGTGGAGATGAAGGAGACACGGCGCAAGCTCAGAGGCTCAGTGGGCTTCGTGCCCACGATGGGCTATCTCCACAAAGGACACTTGGAACTGGCATGCAGGGCACGCGCTGAGAACCGCAACGTAATCGTCAGCATCTTCGTCAATCCCGCACAGTTTGGTCCCAAGGAAGATTACGCCGCCTACCCGCGGGACACCGAGCGAGACCTCGCCCTGCTCAAGAAGGCAGGGGTGAACATCGTCTTCATGCCCGGCGCAGAGGATATGTACCCGCCCAGATACTGCACCTGGGTGGATTTGGAGAAGGTAACCGAGCGACTGGAAGGCGCTATCCGTCCCGGACACTTTCGCGGGGTAGCCACCGTGGTCGCCAAACTGTTCAACATAGTTGAACCCACCAGAGCCTACTTCGGTCAGAAGGACGCCCAGCAGGTTGTGGTAATCCAGAAGATGGTCGCTGACCTCAACATGAACCTGGAGGTAGTCGTAGTGCCCACAGTCAGGGAGCCCGACGGTCTGGCTATGAGCAGCCGCAACGTCTATCTCAGCCCGCAGGAAAGAAAAGCCGCCACAGTTCTTTATAAGTCATTGTCTTTAGCGCAGAAGCTCTGGGGCAAAGGCGAGAGAAACGCCGATGTTATCCGCAAGAAGATGACCGCCCTCATCCAGAGCGAGCCCAGGGCATCCAGGATAGACTACGTAAGCATCGCGGATGCCGAGACTCTGGAGGAACTCGACAGCATAGACCGCAAGGCAGTGGTCTCGCTGGCAGTCAAAATCGGCAAGCCCAGGCTCATCGACAACATAGTTCTGGGGAGGTAACATAGCCGGTTACAAGCCGGCTATTTATATTTGAGGGGATGGGGAAAACAGCCCTATCCCCTCCTTGTATTATAAGGGGACCGACAACAAAACAGAAAGATTTGGAGGATAAGTAAACTAAAATGTACTCTGAAAAGGCTACGTTTGCGCTCCCGGCTCCAATTCAACATTATCTGTCATCGCTCTCTCCTTGAACGAAACAAGCAAATGTGCAACGCACGCTCTGCCGGTTCGAACTTGTAAATTTCTTACTTCTGATCACCGTATCGGAACCAGGCCTCAAACAGTAGTACCCGAAACCCAATTCAGCACACGGGAAATGGGTTTGTTTCGTAAAAACACCCCATTTCTGCAGCCCCCAGTAAGGGGCAGAGCTCCTATCCTTGTCGTTGTCAAGGGAAAATGTCAGGGTTAACTGTTCAGCGATTTCTTCAGCAGAGTTGCCATTGTATGTAGTTCCGCAGGGATTCCTTTGTACTTCTCAAGCAAGGATTCAGTTGACCCAGCTTACTGATACCCTGATTCTCTTCGAGGCATTGTCCTATGGTTGGTGGGCATTAACGGAGCAGCTTAGCGGTAAGTGTTTTGAGGTAATAACACTGCCATTTTTAAGGCGGTCAGACTCGAAATATGGTAATAATATTACCATTATAGTACACCACACGGGACTGTTCCCGAACATCTCTTTGAGAAGAAGCAACTGGTCCCGGCGTTACAGCAGCTGCTCGCCTCTTACTCAAAGCCATAATGATTCTATATGGGCTGGTATTATTCGTGCAGTAGGAGCGCGGAAAGGACTTGTTTCTGGACCAACACTGGGCGTCTCTATGTGTCAGGCCAAATGTTCAGGCAAGGCGTCTTTTGGGCAAAGACCTCATGGTCCCAAAGCAAGGTCCAGAAAAGGCGGAGGCCGCTTGCCTCCTTTCGAACACGGATTATACTTCTCCTTCGCGCATAGTGCAATTGCCATTAGTGCCTCGTTCTTATCTCGTTCTTACCAAGAAACTTCCAGTAGCCTCTGATGCGGCACCACCAGGCATTACTCCATCAAAGATTAATTCCTATCTGAAATCCATAAACTATGATACAATCAGGAGGGTTCATACTACAGGTGAAATAGTATGTATCCGGGTCAGTATCTGATGATTCGCAAGATGGTACTGGGCATCAAGCAGCGCGAAGAAGCGCTCGCACGAAATAATGTAAGGAACTGAATCCATACAGGGAGGTGCAAACGTGAAAATCATGGTTACTTACCTGTCCCAGACGGGCAACACAAAGAAGGTCGCTGAAGCCATTTTCCAGGAGATTAAGGGCAAAAAGGAGATTAAACCGATGAGCGAGGTCAACAGCCTTGATGGCTATGACCTTGCTTTTATAGGGTTACCTATTCAGGCATACGGGCCGGCAGCAGAAGGAAAGAGCTTCATGGAACAGCACGTAAAGGGCAAGAATATTGCACTCTTCATAACTCATGCTGCACCTGAGGGCAAGCCGGAAATCAAGGAATGGCTGGACAAATGTAAGGCAGCCGCCGCTGGCGCCAATATTTGCGGTGTGTTCGATTGTCAGGGTGAGCTAAGTCAGGCTATTGCGGATTTCATGGTGAACAGCGGTGACCCCAAACTCGTTACAGAGGGCAAGGAACGTCCACTCACCGTAGGGCAGCCGGATGCCACGAGGCTGAAGAAGGCGCGAAGTTTTGCCAGAGAGATAATAAGAAGGCATTCTCGCGGTTAAGGTTGGGGGCGTCACACCAGCAGTTGCCCGCCGTCTGTGGCGAAGGCTGGTCTGCCACCGCCTTCCGTCTATTTGAAATAAGCAGTCCGATGCCTTAATATTGAAGCTGCAGCTAGTGTCCCGTTTTAGAAATAGATTGAATAAGTGCTGAGCGATTGATGACCTGAATCCCGATGTGTGCTACTCGAGACTTGCCCTCTCCGATCCCAATGACTTATTCAAGGTATTTCTGAGACTAGATACTAGCTTTCTTGTTTTCATCGTTGCCTTTACTAACGTGGAAGAGATGGTTGGACAGAATTAGCGGGGTGAAAATGAAGGGCATAGTTATCTATGACACTTCGTACGGAAACACCAGGAAAATCGCAGAAACTATTACAGAAACACTGAAGGAGTCTGGCATAGAAGTTGACCTCTTCTATGTGAAAAAAGTAAAGAGGTTAAGCGCAAAGGATTACGACTTTCTCGTTCTCGGCTCTCCAACTAGGATGGGTACAATGAGTTTTACGGTCAAACGTTTCCTGGGCAAAGTAAAGGGTGAGGAATGGGCCAACAAGCCTTTTGCGGCCTTCGACACCGAGAATCCTGAGAACATCGAGCAATCACGCATTCAGAATAAGGAATGGAGCGCAGCTGAAAAGATTGCTAAAAAGCTTACAGAGAAGAAGTTGAACCAGGCGCTGCCGGTTCTGAAAGCGGTTGTGTTGGGGTGGAAGGGGCCGCTTCAAGAAGGCGAAATCGAGCGGACAAAAGAGTACGCCAGGGAACTGGCCCTCAAATTGAAGAAGGGATAGTGGTCGCCAAAAAATAGAATACAGGAGAGTAACGGATGGCTAAGTCGATAATCATTATCGGGGCCGGTATGGGTGGTATGGCTGCCGGCATCTACGGTCAGATGAACGGCTACGAAACGCAGATTTTTGAGATGCATATCAAACCGGGTGGGCAATGCACATCGTGGAAACGCAAAGGCTACACCTTCGATGCCTGCATTCACCACTTCTTCGGCTGCAAACCAGGTTCCAGAGTATACCAGATGTGGCACGAGCTCGGCGCATTGCCTCGAGAACTGGTAACCCTCGAAGCTTGCACGGCCGTTGCCTCACCGGACGGGAAAATGTTCATAGACTATTATGACCTCGAGAAGCTGAAAACCACCTTACTCAAATTGTCCCCGGTAGACTCAAAGATGATTGAACAACATATCGGGGCTATCAAGGCATTTGCTAATGACAAAGTCGGTGATGCGATGGACAGCGGTTCATTCTGGAAAATGGTCACGATTTTCCCTGCGATGCTTTCACTCCGAAAATGGGTCAAGCTGAATATGCGTACTTATGCCGAGCGCTTCTCTGATCCGTTTCTCAGCAGAGCATTTGCTGAGCTCATATATTCCAATCCGGATGCCCCTCTCATGTTCCATTTTATGAGGCATGTCGGCGGGTTGAACGGTGACATCCAATGGCCGGTAGGTGGAGCAGCCGAATTTGCGAAGTCTATTGAGATGCGTTATCTGGCTTTGGGTGGGAAAGTACATTACCGTAGCAGGGTCGAAAAAATCCTGGTTGAGAACGATAAGGCGGTGGGGATCAAGCTCGTTGATGGGAGCGAGCACAGGGCGGACATTATCATTTCGAACGCAGACGGGCGCAAGACGATTCTCGATATGCTCGATGGCAAGTACATGAACGAAACTGTGCGCAGCTACTGCGCTCCGAACTCGGACGAGGCCCCCTTTGCTGTAAATGTCTGTCTGGGGATTAACCGGGATCTATCCGGCGAGCCTTCATCGTTGGTATTACTTCTTGCCCAGCCTGTGACCATAGCCAACCACAAACATGAGAGCATAGAGACGCAGCTATATGGTTTCGACAAAAGCATGGCCCCGGCGGGCAAGGGCACTATAAAAGTTGAGCTTCCGGCAAGCTATTCCTACTGGAAGCAACTCTATAATGACGATAGAGAAAAATATAAACAAGAAAAGCAAAAGGTTGCCGAACAGGTAATCGTGATTCTGGAAAGTCACTTCCGCGGAATAAGAAACCAGGTTGAGGTTATCGATGTCTACACTTTAATGACGTGGGAGCGTTACATGGGAGGAACTCAGGGATGGTTTAATTTTCCAAACCGGAAGCTCGATTTCACTATGAGAGAAGATCTTTCAGATAAGGAATTTAAAACAACGCTGCCGGGACTGTCCAATTTTTACTTCGTTGGAATTTGGGCCACCGCGATGGGCTCTCTGGCCCATAATGCCATCTCGGGAAAGACAATCATCCGGCGCATCTGTAAAAACGACGGCAAGAGATTCAAAATACAGCCATAGCTGGCCAGCGGAAAACCAGAAGGTCAAGAAATAAGAATACCAGAGAAAAGCATATGAATCTGAAAGTCCTTGTCGGAAGTGGAGATAGAATTTTACTGCTTACATTGCCGTTTTTAATAATTGGTTTGATTCTGAATATTTTGTTTCCATCCGCATTCCATGTTGGTGGTCCGCCAACTGTTTTAAAGGTGATTTCTATTATCCTTTTAATTCCCGGGGTTACAATCTGGATATGGTCGGTAGTTTTGATCTTAACGAAAGTACCTAAAAAAGAACTGATAACATATGGACCTTACTCTCTAGTTAAGCACCCATCATATACAGGTGTGGCTTTATTGGTGCTTCCCTGGATTGGTTTTATATTTAACACATGGTTAGGAGCTTTGATTGGAGTTATTTTATATATTGCATCTAGAATATTTGCACCTGCAGAAGAAAAAATATTGTCAAAGACCTTTGGTACCGCCTGGGATGAATACTGCAAGAAAGTAAAAATACCGTGGTTATAAGGAAGGATCAATATCTATTGAAATTGCAGAGAGAAGTGGTTTTAGAGCACAGTTCAGCCAATATTGAGGGCACTGCACGATGCTATTGAACTTTGAACCTAGCGCAGCTTCAGAGGCTTACCATTGGACGAACATAGGGATGTTTGATTCAGTTGTACTATGAATATCCGTCTGGCAAAGAGTCTCTAAGTATCTTACCGCTAAGTGAACCGCAAGCGGTTTAGGAATGCGTCCAGGTCTCTTTTCCCCGTGTTTCGACTTTATACCACAGCCTGTTTTGAATTCAAAATTACCTTTTATCGTCCACCGACTACCGTAAAAATCTGCCCAAATTTACGAAATGGATTAGCAAAATTCTTACTTAGAGTGAATATCCAGCCGTACCAACAATTGACAAGATTTCATTTTGTTGGTAACATAATGGACGCTCTCTTAAATAGATTCTATAAGACTATTAGGAGGTATAATGACCAAAAACACTAAGAAGCCAGGAAGCTGGATATGGAAGTCTATTCCCATTATCTCCATGCTTATTGCTTTGGGTTCTTTACTATCGCTATTACTCTACTATCAGCCTAAAGCAAACAGACTCGCGGATGTATATTATGACTTCGCTGTAGTGGAGGACTATTACGAGGTAGAGGAGGTCGCCATGTCCATACCTCTCCCCAGTCCTCTGGGACCTATTAAAAATCTTGACTACTCTCCTATCACAGTTTATGAGGCTCTCCCTACTAACACGGTAGTGGACTTTCGAGGGGCCTCATACGGCTATGTATTGAAGCTAAGTACTGGCTTAAATACGTACCTAGCCACCGCTGACTCCGACGACTCACCTAGACTCACCGTAATGTATACTATAGGCCAGCTAAGGGAAAACCGATTGAGGCTCCGTTGGCATCTCTATAATGGTCCTATACCACCACCGGAGTGGATTCAAAATACCAATTGATTTATTCTTCTTGGACCGAACACTAATTAGCTTCAAAAACAAGTGGCTTTGGAGCGCTTTACAAAGGGAAGCGCGTCAGGGAACCCAAAGACCAAATACTCCTTTTGAAGCAGTTTCTGCTCTTTGTCCTCTACATGGTTAAGTCTCTACTATGCTGCAGCAGATGGTGTTTCCGACCCCCTGTTAGTAAGGTAGGGGTAGCAAAAATATGGGGAGCAGAAATGCTCCCCTCTGGTTCTCTCTGAAATATCGGCCTACCATTGCACGAACACAGGCGGAGCACCTTTACCGCAACAACGCTTATACCTCTCCCCGCTGCCACATGGACACGGCGCACCCCGCGCCGTTCCAGGATATCTGTCCCCGGGCCGGCCAGGATACTTTTTCTTCGATGGAGAAGCCACCACATCAGGCGCTTCAGTGAGTGGAGAAGCCCCCAACTCAGACGCCAGGGGCTCAACCTCTGAGCACAAACTAGCCCCAGGCGCGGCAGCAGCGACCGACCCGGCAGGATTAGGGACAGGCACAGGAGATGGAGAAGCCACCGGCTCAGACGCCAGGCGCTCAAGGCCAATCTCAGAGGACAAACGAGCCCCAGGCACGGCAGTAACCGACCCCAGATCAGCAGCAGTGTGGTTCTTTTCAACCACCTTTGCCCTATCAAGCCCCCGCCGCTCTCCTTTAGATTCAACCCTGTGCAACCGCTCGCTCATAGACGTATGCCATTTTGACATCAAAATCTTACGCCCAGGCTCCACTGCATCATACTGCATATCAACCATCTTATCGCATTCCTCGCAATACCAAACATCTTCAATTCGCAAAAACGTCTTTTCTTTCCTATAGTAAACCGGTTGCAGGTCGTGACAAACACCATCAAACTTTTTATGCCACTGCTTGACCCTCATTTTCCACCCCTCCCAGACTTATAATGTATACAGAATATATACATTTATATCTATTATAACGTATACATTATCTTTTTATCAAGTGGCTTCAAGCACTCTCGCTAATTTCTAGTAATGCATTATAGTCAAGATAACGCCAGGCCGCAGAACGCGGCCTTCGGCGGCGTGGGCCCGGGTAACCGAAGACCACCCCACCCAACCCCTCCAGGCGCCTACCAGCCCGCCAGACGCCCGCAGGACAAACAACGCCAGGAAGCCCCCACCTGGCGCTGCCAGGCACCACCTGGGGCTGGCGCGCCTACGTAAGCCCCCCAGCGGAGCCGTTGATTATACCCGAGGCTCAATGCAAACGTGTCAAGGGTGTACCATCGCTACGCGACTCGCTACGCTCGCCCTTGACACAGCTTGACCCTCGCGAAGACGTAGGCAACCGCCGGGGGGCTAAAAGGGGGGCATACTATGACACAAACAATAATCCATCCGTGCATGTACGCTGCCAGCAACCACTCAGGACACACGGTCGCAGGTTATAACATCGCTGTCCTCTTAGTAGACCACAACAACTTTTCAGACTCAGTCGTTATAGGCTTGTCGCCTTAGTTACCTTGGACAATCATTGACAAAATAGACCAACTCTGTGAGAATAAAGCAGCTAACAATCTTTCGTGGGTGATTTTCGTTTATGTGTCTAGTTTGGGCATCAGTCACAATCCTAGCACTGACTCATACTAAACGCGTACTCAAGCCCCCGGTCTTGGCCTACATTTTAGTAACTGAGGCACAATGAACTTCGCTCAGACTGACCCTGATAGCGGCGAGCGCTACTATGACCAGCGTGGCTATCCTTTAAGTCAGCCCACCACAGGCTTTTTAGCACGCCCTGAGCCGGCTATGCAACAAACAGTCGATGCTAAAATTGATGCAACACGGCTGCATTTTGATGACCAGGTAAAGCTACTCAAAGCGGAATTAAGTGGCGAGATAGAACTGCTACGCAGAGATGTCAACGATCTCAGGACTACTCAACAACAGAAACAGCAACATAGTTGGGACCTAAAGATAGTCCTTGTAGGTGCTATCTTCCTGATCATCTCTGTTGGGGTAGGCTCTGCAATCACATGGCTACTAACTAAATAGCCAGGGATATAGGCGCTGATTCCTTCCGGACAGCGACAGTTATCGGAGGATTCGGATCTTCGACGAAAACAAAATTCTGGGGTATGGCGGATAGTGTTATGAAGGTATTTAGGTACTCTATGCTTCCCATTACAGGAAGGTTCTCGTACCTCACGATCACACCCGAGCTGTACTCTACTTCTCTTTGCATATTGTCACCTCGTGGGTATAATCCGCAGTTAAATAGCATAGCACACAATCCTTTTAATCGCAAGGTCTACCGTGGTACACCAAAGCTCGATATAGGGGGTAAGAAGAAGTGACTCTTTTACAGCAACGTATCCAGTTGATTCAAACGCTCGAGACCATGGAGTCCGCAAGACTTATCAGCTACATTCTAGCAGATAGGCTTCAAGGCCCTATGGCCGGCATAGCCATGGACGCTATGGGTCTTTTCCACCGCCACCTTGAGGCAATAGGCAAGGTTCGCAAGATTGTTTTATTCCTGCACAGCACGGGTGGTGATACAATGGTTCCTTGGCGCTTAGTGAATCTTATCCGCGAGTACTGTGATGATTTCACAGTTCTAGTTCCTTACAAGGCTCACAGTGCCGCGACATTAATCTGCCTCGGTGCAAACGAGATAGTAATGACTAAGATGTCTGAACTAAGCCCTGTTGATCCCTCAGTTGCAAACGCATTCAACCCCGCACCCCCATCTGCCCCCGGTAAAGAAACAAAAGAGCGAATTCCCATAAGCGTAGAGGACGTTGCCGCTTACTTTAGGCTGGTGCAAGAAAGAGCTGGTCTAACCACGCCTGAAACCAAATTAGGTGCTTTACAGCAACTGACAGCGGTAGTTCACCCCTTGGCTCTTGGCAATGTGGAGCGTTCACATTCCCAGATACGAGAACTTTCTCGCAAACTTCTAGGCCTCCACATGAATTCAGGTCAGGAAGGTCAAAAAATTAGCAGTATCGTTGACATACTTACCGAAAAGCTCTATTCCCACAACCATCTAATACCAAGGAGAGAAGCCAAGGATATAATCGGTTTGAAAGTTCGATACGCGTCAAATGATGAGGAAAAAACAATGATGTCTCTATACAAATGCTATGCTGATGAACTAGGCATTGCTACTATCTTCAATCCAGCACTACTGCTACAAGATAGAACAGAAACAGCCCTAGACCTCACCATAGCAAGGATTGAGACAGCGACTACTGAAGACGGCTTTCTCATGAAAGGCAAGATAGTCCGCCCTGCAAAGGCTGGGGAACCTCCTAGAGTTAATATCGAACAACAGAGCTGGCAAGTTATAAGGTAACTCAATATTCAGCCTCACCCCACTGGAATAAACCAAGGTGGAAACTTGTAAACAAATGAAAGCTGCTATCTATTGCCGGGTAAGCACCGAAGACCAAGAAAGAGAAGGAACCAGCCTTCAGACGCAGCTTGACGCTTGCCTAGCCTACTGTAAGCAGAAAGGCTATCAAGTAGCCCGCCGTTTTACCGAGACCTACTCAGGACTCACCCTGGAACGTCCCAAGCTAACCGAATTGCGAGACTTGATACAATCCAACGATATTGACGTTGTCGTGGTCTACTGCCTTGACAGGCTATCACGTGACCCCACTCACGGCGTCATACTCACCCAAGAGCTTGAGAAGCACAACGTCACGCTTGAAGCTGTAACCGAGACAGTAGAGAGTACCGACCTGGGGAAGCTGATAAGCTACATTCGTGGCTTCGCTTCAAAACTTGAAGCCGAGAAGATACGAGAGCGCACCATGCGAGGCAAGCTAGCCCGCCTTAAAGAAGGCAAGCTGCCACAGGGAACAGGCATCGGCATCTATGGCTACCAGTGGGACAAGACCACCGGACGGAGAACCATAATTGAACACGAAGCAAAGGTTGTCCAGAAAGTCTTCACGCTGGTGCTGCAAGGCTTCAGCTTCCACAAAATAGCCCTTGAACTTAACAAGGCATCTATCAAGTCTAAGACAGGCTCTATGTGGCATCCGCTGACCATCAGGCGAATTGCCACCAACGAGACCTTCACCGGAAAGACCTATTTTGGTAAGACCAAGCGAATTGCCAAAACGAAGGTCACTTCCAGACCGCAAAAAGACTGGATATTACTTCCTGACGTTACACCCCCCATCATATCCGAGGCCATGTTCAAACGTACTCAGAAGGTAATAGTTCAGGCCAAACAGGCACGACCCATAAAGCAGAATAGCCCCTACTTGCTCACCGGCTTTATGAAGTGCAGCAAGTGCGGCTCACCAATAGGTGGAACCACTTTAAATGGCAAGTACAGATACTACAAATGCCGAGGCTCACAACCAACCGCCACCAGAGACAAAATCTGCAATTGCGGATATATCAGAGCTAATGACCTTGAGAACTCAGTCTGGAATAAAATCATCCAAATGTTATCACATCCCAAAACCATACTTGGACTTCTTTATGACTATGGAACATCCGAAAACGGAAAATCCGAGCAAAAAGACATATTACCTCTTATCAATAAGCAGATAGAACAACTTCGCAGAAAATTGAAGACTTATACAGCTAA
>Ga0315291_10010160_pt1 | contig 11522 bp, 9 predicted proteins | sample YL17G12_20_MG_FD_203070 | JGI IMG/M metagenome (GOLD analysis project Ga0315291, IMG submission 203070) | Sediment microbial communities from Yellowstone Lake, YNP, Wyoming, USA - YL17G12_20 | ecosystem: Environmental > Aquatic > Freshwater > Lake > Sediment | place: USA: Wyoming | collected...
TGCCAGAAGCGAGGGTACATCCCGAGCGATGGCCTCCGCGTCTGCCAGCTTGAACAGTGCGGCGCGCGACTCCTGGCCGGGTCCCATGCGCTTGCCCGGACTTACCATCATCAGGTTGCTGCCGAGACTCGAAATTTGCTCAGTGACTTGCTTGGTCGCCCCGCCGCCGAGGGTGACAAGGATGATGACCGCAGCCACGCCGATGATGATACCCAGCATCGTCAAGAAGGAGCGCATCACGTTTCGGCGGAGTTCGCGCAGCGCCAGTAATAGGGCATTTCCCAGCATTAGACATTGTCCTTGTGTGAGTGATCGTTGTCGATCAGTCCATCCCGGAAATGCACGACCCGTTTGGCATAGGCGGCCATGCCGGGCTCATGGGTCACCATGACGATAGTGATCCCTTGATCGCGGTTGAATGCCGTCAGCAGGTCCATGATCTCGACGCTGCGGGCGGAATCCAGATTGCCGGTAGGCTCGTCCGCGAGTAACACGATGGGCTGCGTGACGATGGCGCGTGCAATGGCGACCCGCTGTTGCTGACCGCCGGAAAGCTCACCGGGCGTGTGGTGCTCCCAACCGCCCAGCCCGACGGCAATCATGGCCTGGCGTGCCCGTGGATGTCTGGTGCGGGCAACCTCGCCGCGGTAGATCAGCGGCAATTCGACGTTCTCGAGGGCCGAAGTCCGGTTGAGTAGATTGTACCCCTGGAACACGAAACCGAGGTAGTGGCGGCGCAAGAGGGCCCGCTGGTTGCGTGTGAGTTGGCCAACCTCAACGCCTTGGAAGCGATAGGCGCCCGCGGTAGGCGTGTCCAAACAGCCGAGTATGTTCATGCACGTGCTCTTGCCGGAGCCGCTCGGACCCATCACCGCGACGAACTCGCCCGGATAGATGCGCAAGTCGATCCCGCGCAGCGCCTCCATCGTGGCGGCGCCGGTCCCATAGACCTTGGTCACGCCGGACAGTTCGATGAGGGGCGAATCTGTCGTGCCATTGTGGGCAGTGGTGTTCATCACTTCGCCGTCACCATATCGGTTACCAGTTCCATCCCCGGTTCGAGCGCGCCGCTGACCACTTCCGTCATCCTCCCGTCGCTCATTCCTTTGGTGATAGTGACGGCGTCCAGTTGGCCGTCTCGGACCGTCCATACCTGCTGCTCCTTGCCCTTTCCATTCGTGTCATCGCGTGGCTTCGACTCTTCACGAGGTGGGTGCGGCAGGATCGAGCTCAGCAAACCGCCGCGGCCGGAACTGCTGGCCTGCTGAGTCTGCGGCGGGGCGAACCGCAACGCGGCGTTGGGAACGAGAAGCGCGTTTTCCCTCTTGTTCACCGTGAGCAAGGCGGTTGCGGTCATCCCCGGCCGCAGGATGAGACTCGAGTTGTCCACCTTCAGGATGGCCTTGTAGGTTACGACCCCCTCGACGGTTTTAGAACCAAAACGTACCTGGGTAGTGCGCGCCGGGAAGGTTTGGTCTGGGTAGGCGTCCACTGTGAACGTGGCGTCCTGGTCTTCGCGCACCTGGCCTACGTCGGCCTCGTCGATGTCCACCTGGAGTTCCATCTGGGCCAAGTCTTCCGCCAGCGTGAACAACACCGGTGACTGGAACATAGCCGCCACGGTCTGACCCGGCTCAACCGAACGCGTCAGGACGACACCGTTAATGGGCGAGTGAACGACGGCCTTGGCTAGATCGGAGTGATTGGCGTCCAGGGTGGCCTGCGCTTGCGCCACGGCGGCCTTTGCGCTGGCCTCATCGGCGCGGGCACGGGCCTGAGCGGCCTTTTGTGCATCGAACTCGTACTGGGAAGGCATCTTGCCTCCGCTCAATTCGCGAACCTCGGCCAGCCGCGCCATCTGGGTTTCCGCCTCCTGAACGGTGGCCTGAGCCTGAAGCAACTTCGCGCGCGCCGCATCGAGTGCCGCCTGTGATTGCAGCGATTGTGCTTCAAGCTTCGAGGTGTCGAGCCGCGCCAGTACCTGGCCGACTTTCACTTGGTCGTTGTAATCCACCTCAACAGTCTTGATCGTGCCGGACACCTCAATACCGACCTCCACCTCTTTGATCGGTTCGAGGGTGCCGGTGGCGCTCACCGTCACCACCAAGTCGCCGCGGCGCACCGGCTGCGTCTCGTACTGCACCGAGTCGGCCTTGTTCCTCGTGAGCCAGAGTATCCCGGCGGCCGACACTGCCGCGACGGCCACGCACCACATCAGCCAGCGCATCAGACGCGGCATCCGTGAGCCGGCCTTGTCAATGCCAAGAGTCTTGGCTACATCCGTTCTCTGTTCAGTGTTGGGATTCGTCATAGTGCGTTTCCGATCTGTTTGTGTTTGTCCTACTCGCATACCGGGAGGGCGAGCTCCGTACGCGCCTTGATCTCCCCGCGAATTGCCTGAACGCCGGCTAGCGAGAACACCAGAATGTGCCGCGCAAGACGATCCACGTCCTTCGCCTCAAGTCCGAAGACGACCCGTGGACCTTCATCATTCGGCCTAGGCGCTCCCATGAAGCACTGGCCGACAGTGCTCATCTCGCACCACTCCAAGTCCCCCTGCGGTGCATCAGGACCCAGAAGCTCGCGAAGAATGCTCAGGATGTGTTCTCTGTCCTGGGCCAGGCGGCGCTCCAATGGCTCGGCCAGCAAGCCCGTCGGGTCGAACGTCTCCGCCATGCGAATGCGGTGAAGATGCCCGAGACGCTCCGGATCGAACATTCGTCTGAGAAGGGCTCTTATGAACGCATGAAGACGTTCCTCCGGCGGTGCGTCAGGCAAGACACCGCCGTGCAAAGGGTGCAAGGCGTCAGCTTTCTCAGCCAAGTGCTCAAAAACCGCCCGGTATAGGGTCTCCTTTGAGCCGAAGTAGTAGTTGATAGCAGCCACGTTGGCCCCAGCACGCCTGCAAATCTCCACATGGGTTGCATCGCGGTAGCCCTTCTCGCCAAAAACCTTGCAGGCTTCCTCGAGGATTCTTTGCCGGGTGTCTTGGCCACGCGCTCGGTCGGTCATGTCGTAATCTCCCGCTAATACCAATGCGTATTTCAAGTGGACATTTGAATTATACACTTTAGACTGTTCTTTGTCAAGTCCCTTGCGCGAGCCGAGAAGGACGGCTCGGTGGGGAGGGCGGGTTCTGGGAAGTTAAGCCATGTCGTGGAAAGCGTCCAGTTGCGCCTCGGGCGACGAGACCTGCGTCAGCGGGCGGAGTCGCCGCTCGGTGATAGAGGCGGCTTCCTCGTGGGGAAGCGCGAGGATGAGCTTCCGGATCTCGGGCGGGAGGTTCAGCAAGTTGAGTGTCTGGGTGACGCGAGCCCGGGAAATGCCAAGGTGTCTGGCAGTGTCCATTCCATGCACCCACGCTCGTGATGCAGACCCAATGTTTTGGGCCTGCGTCAGATTTTGGGGTTTCGGGAAACCGGTGGGACAAAAGCGGGGCTTTTTCGGTCCGAAGCGGGACATCGAGACATCACGAATGACAAGGGAACATGCGTTTTCCCGAGGAAAGACGCTCATTGTTAACGCCCGTTTACAATAGAGCGGCGCAATTTCTCGAAAAAACCGACAAACCCCATTTGGTGACGCAGGCCCTGTTGTCAACTTGTGGTTGCGCAACCCGGCGGATATATGTTAGCTTTCCGTGACCGTATTCGGCTCTTAGGTTCGATAGTCTGTCCATTTGGCGCAAGGAGGGATTCACCATGGCACAGTTAGCACTGCTGGGCGGGACGCCGGTGCGTGGCAAGAAAGCCGGTTTGCCGCAATGGCCGATTCATGAGGAAGGCGACGTCAAGTTGATGGCGGAGGTGACCCGCTCGAATCGGTGGTCCTATGACGGGCCCATCGAATGGAAGTTCGCCGAGGCCTTCGCGAAGTACCTCGGCGCCAAGCACGGCATCTGCTGCGCCAACGGCACCGTGGCCATTCAGCTTGCCCTCGAGTGTCTCGACATCGGCGCCTATGATGAGGTCATCGTTCCCGGCATGACGTGGCAAGCCACTGCCGCCGCGTGTATCGACGTTAACGCCATTCCCGTCCTCGTGGATATCGAGCCGGACACGTGGTGCATCGACCTCGAAAAAGCGGAAGCGGCCATCACGAAGAAGACGAAGGCCATCATCGCCGTCCACCTGTACGGCTGCATGCCCGACATGGACGCCCTGGCGAAGATCTGCAAGAGACACAACCTGTATCTCATCGAGGATTGCGCCCACCAGCATGGGTCCTTCTGGAAAGGGAAAGGCGTGGGCAGCCTCGGCGACGTCGGCTCCTTCAGTTTCCAGGAGTCCAAAGTCCTCAGCAGCGGCGAGGGCGGCTACAACACCTGCAAGACCAAGGAACAGTTCGAGCGTCTCTACTCGTTGCGCAACTGCGGACGCGGCTATCACGGCGACATGACCCATGCCATCCAAGCCGGAAACTGCCGCCTGACGGAGTGGCAGGCCGTCATGCTGCTCTGCGGCCTGAAGCGGCTCAACGCGCAAGTGAAACTCCGCGACGCGAACGCGATCTATCTCAACTCGCTGCTCGAACAGATCCCCGGCATCCTCCCAATGCGCCGCAGGAAAGAAGTCACACAACAGAGCTACTTCAACTTCGCGTTCCGCCTCGACGTCGAGAAACTAGGAGGCATCACGAACCGCGAGTTCGCCCCCGCGCTAAACGCCGAGATCGGCGCCCCCGAGGCCTTCGAGCCGCCCTATGACCCGCTCAATAAATGCGACCTCTACAAGCCGCACACCAAGCGCCGCCACCAACTCAACGCGGCCTACTGGAAAGCGATCGACCCCAAGCGCTTCAAGATCCCCGTATGCACCGGCGCCACGGAACGCTCCGGTCTTGTCATCCACCATATGGCCCTCATGGGCACAAAGAAAGACATGGACGATTTCGCCGCCGCCGTAGCCAAGGTCGTCGAGAACCGCCACGCGCTGAAAGGCTGGAAAGCCGGTGGCCCAATCCGCAAATACCGCGGCCTCGCCAAGTAGCACCTTCGATGCGTGCCACGATACAACGGCCACCGTGCCGTTGTTATACGGTGGCCACAGGCTTTATTGCTGCTGGTCTTACTGCGGCGTGTCGGACTTGGGTTCTTCCTCTTGCACTAAGCCCGGCTTCCGTCTATTCTTGAGGAGTTTTGAATGGAGAACTGGACATGAGCGGGAAACACAGCACAATGAGAGTGTACTTGATTGGCATCCTTGGACTATCTGCGGCCCTGCTGGCTCCGCGCTTGGGCCGTGCGCAGTCCGAGGACCTCTCGCTTGAAAAGGATACCTGCGCTTTGGGCGACGTTGAGATCGCTCTGCCGCGAAACAACACGAATATCCTGGCCCCGGCGGGTTCCGTGGACGTGCCCTTGCCGATCTATGCGGTGACGGACTGCACCAGCGACACGAAGCAAGTCAGTTTCACGTTCGACGGGACTTCCATCGGAACCGATACCACGGCCCCGTTTTCACTCACCTATTCCACGTTGGGAGACCTGGCCAAAGGCCAGCACACGCTCGTTGCGACCGCACAAAACTTCAAGATCATTGCAGACACGTATAAGGTCACGTCACGATTCAACCTGACGCAACCGGCCGCCAGCGTGGACTCCGACAACAACGGTCTCCCCAACAACCCGTTTACTGCGCTGCCGGGCAACGGCTACCTGTGGATCACCGAAGTACTGCCTCCTGACACAGGGGAATCCCGCCTCGCCGGTGTGACGCGGTGGGCCGGCTCCGGCGGCACCACCGATACCGCCCCAGTAGTGGTTCTGCTGACTGACCCGGACCATACGGCCCGGAAGGTGATCGTCACGATGCCGCAAACGCTGTTGGTCGCCGGCGAGACCGGAATACTGATCGTTGTCGCAGCGGACCAGACAGATACGCTTCTCGGCGCCACGGAGGCCGCCAAATTAGCCACGGAGCCCACGCGGGGACGTGTGTCCAACTCCCGCTACGTGAACATCAGCCTAATTATCACGACCGATGGAGGCACAACATTCTCCGAGATTGCGAACTCGCGGCTCGCGGCCAATCCGATACATCTGCGAATTGAAGGCGTGTCGGCTCTCTCGACGGATTATCCCGCCTTCTTCTTGTATCCCACTTATGTCGACAGCGATGCTGCCACGGGGCTCGAGATCCTGGCCGAAGAGGACGGCGATTGGACCCTACTGCCCAAGACCAACTTCAGCTATACCTCCGACTCCATCGAAGGCGATCTGACCGCGCTGTCTCTCATCGCCCCGTTCAAGACGTTTGCGAGTGAAGGCGAGGGAGAGGGTGAAGGAGAAGGCGAAACGACCGACCAGTTGATGGTCAATATCATATTCGTGATCATCGTCGGAGCCGTCACGGCCGTGATGGCAAACGCCATACACGCCGCGACGGAAGGCATTACACCGTGCTTCATCGCAACTGCCGCCTACGGGACACCCATGTGCCATGCCATTGACACGCTGCGGGCGTTCCGGGATGTATATCTGCTCGACAACGCGCTCGGCACGGCGTTCGTCGACACGTACTACCGGGTCAGCCCGTTTATTGCGGACATCGTTGCCCGGAGCCCGTTCCTGGCGCTGTGCGTGCGGATGATCCTTTGGCCCATCATCTGGGTCATCAGGCTTGTGATGGCCGCGCCCCAGGTCAGCACACTCGCGTTTCTTATTACGGTCACACTCGGCCTCGTGCGCCGCAGGAAGAAAAACGCCTGAGAGACGTATTGCAGCACGCCCATACATTCAGCAACCATTATCTTGCCATGCATGACAATCCAGGGGAATCTCTGAGATGAACGCGATAGCCGTGTTCGTCGCCATCGGGCTTGCGGCGACACCCGGCGGGCCCTCCGGACGCGTGGTGGACGCGCAAGACAGGCCCATTGCCGGAGCCCGCGTGTTTGCCGAACCGGGCCTTGGTGGAGCTCTCGTCGAAACCACGAGCGATGCGCAAGGCGCGTGGCGCTTTGATGTCCTCCCGGCGGTCTCCCCCCTCGGCGTATTTGCCATAGCGGAAGGCTTCGCGTTTGGCGGCGTCACGTTGAGTTCCACGGCAGATGCCCAGGACGTCAAGGTCCGGTTGACCGCCTCGGCTTCGTTGTGCGGGCGGGTCGTCAACGCGAAGAAGGACCCGGTCAAAGCCGCGCGAATCACACGCGTCGGCCTTCTCGGAGTCCAGAAAGTCGGTATTCCCCTCGCAAAACTCAAGTCATTCGGATTCGACGAGCCCGCCACTGACGCCGATGGACGCTTCACGATCTCTCGAATGCCGGAGGGCGGACGAGTGGCGATCAAGGTTGCCCATCCGGAGTACGCCCAGGAAGCCGTCGATGACCTCGCTGTTGGCGCAGCCGGCGTGAGCGTCACGCTCCATCCCGGCGTGCTCTTCGAAGGCGGCGTGCTGTTACGTGAAGGGAAAATCGCCGTGGCCGCCGCGGACGTCATCGTGCGCAACGCGCAGCCGCCTCACGACACCGCCGTTACGAGAACGAACGGATCGGGTCACTTCGCCCTCCGCCTGAAACCCGGCGTCTACCTCTATCAAGCCGCGGCACAGACCTCCCGCAGCCCGGGTTGGCAGCGACTGACCCTCACGGGCGAGGAGCCCAGCGCACGCGCCACCGTCTATCTCGCCGGAACGGGACGCATACTTGGCAAGGTCTGCGATGCCGTTTCCGGCGGCCCTGTGGCGGGCGCGAAGATCGCTGTCGATGTGCAAGGCAACGTCGCGGGCGTCGTGCGAACCGGACCTACGGGCGAGTTTCTTATCGTCGGCGCCGAAGGCGAGAACATAGTCCGGCTCGATTCCGCCCCCGGGTATTGTCCTCCTGAACAGCCGTCCCTCAGAGTCCAAGTCGTTGCCGGGAAGGAACTGACCTTGCCCACGTTCTGGCTCGCGCCGCTCCCCACATACACGATCGAGGTCGTCGGCGCCGATATGAACCCGGCGCCGGGCGTTATCATCACCATCCTGCGGCCTCTCCAGTTCGGCTGGCATGTGGCGGACGAACGGGGACGCGCGACGCTCCGTTTCAACTCGCTCCCGCCTGACGGCATCGTCGTCGGCATGGTCGAACATGCCGAACAACCTCTGGGCGCCGTATTCGCCGCAAAACAGCAGGAGGCAAACCCCGCGAGGGTCCAGTTATTCCCATTGGGCAGTGTTCGCGGCAGGGTTGTAACGGAGAAGGGCAAGCCCGTCGAGGGGTGCGTGGTCGCCGGATTGCTCGGCGATAATGCCTGGCCGTTGTGGCGGACCGTGAGCAACAGCGAGGGCGGTTTCGAGTGGAAGAGCGTCGTGCCCTCACTCCCGCAACGCGCCGTCGCCGGAGCGGATCAAGAGGGCGCGGCCGAAGGCGCCTCCTTTGTCGTGGACCCCTCAGGCTCGAAGGACATGGGGGATATTCCTGGGACGGAAGGCCTCATTCGTACGAGCCTTCTCGGAAAACCGCTTCCGTGGCATGAGAACCGCCTCTTGAGCGGCACACTCCCGGATCGGAAGGCGCGAAAGACGCTTCCTATGGTAGTCGTCTACTGTAGCCTCGTCGATGCTCCCATCGCCGTCGAGAGTTTTTCCGTGGCGCACCGCATCTTCTCACCCAAGGGCATCGGTTTCGCCCTCGTGGTGGACGGCGTTCCCACCGAGCCCCTTGCGGCGACTTTCCCCATACTGTCCGGCCCATCGCCTGGACCCGCCACGACCTATCTGGTAGGGCCGCAAGGCGTCGTGGTGCTAGAGACCTTCGGGATGCCGCCCCTTCGGGCACTGCAGGAACTTACAAGGTAGCTGAGCATTTGATTCTGGATTTGCGATCTTGTATTTTGGATTTGAGGCGCCGCCAGCCTAACTTGGAGCCCGCGTACCCAAAGTTTGGAATCCAATATCCAAAACAGGCCTGGGAAAGGATCCAAATCCCTTGAGAATATCCCCGCACCGCGCATATAAGTGCTTGACTCTGGCGCTGCTTGTCTCGCCGCTATGCTTGGCAGCCGACATGGACGTCACGGGCCTTGCGCCTATCCCAAAGGACTATCCGACAGTGGGTGTTCAAGACTCATTCAGCACCGCGCCCTTCGCCGAACGATATCTCGACCGCCGCAAGGCGTATATGGACTACTGCGCGAAGAATCCTGGGCAGGACCCTTATGCGGAGGTGGTGCGCATGTCCATGGGACTTCTCCCCAACGAACCGGGCATGCTCGCGGCGCTCGAGCATATCGACACGCGCCGCGATTGCGCCGATTTCACGATGCACGGCGTGCTGCGTCTCATGTATCGCTTCGGCGATGGCAAATCGCTCAGTGAAGCGTTCCGCGCGCGTGCCCGCAAGAGCATTCTCGGGTTCAAATACTGGCCCGATGAGCCGGGGATCGATTCAATGTGCAGTTGGTCCGAGAACCACTTCATTCTATTCGCTTCCGCGGGATATCTCGCGGGTCAGCTCTATCCTGACGAGACGTTCGTGAACTCAGGACATACAGGGCGCGAGCAGATGGAGATTTTCCGTCCCCGGATCCTGCGTTGGCTGGACCTGCGATTCCGCAGCGGATTCAGCGAGTGGCTCTCGAACGTCTACTACGAGGAAGACCTTGCCCCGTTGATAGATCTCGTCGAGTTCTGCAAAGACCCGGAGATCGCGCAGCGCGCCGCCATGGTGACGGACCTCGTCCTGCTTGACATCGCACTCAACAGCTTCCACGGCACGTTCGGCAGCACACACGGGCGCACCTATGAGCATCACAAGAAATCGGGGGAAGCAGAGAGTACGGGGACGGCGGCGAAGCTCCTGTTCGGAATGAACCGTTTCCATCCCGGCGACATGGCCGGGTCCGGCTTCGCCTTGAGCGAGCGGTACCGAATGCCGCAGGTTATCTATGACATCGCCGCGGATCTTGATCGGCCCGAAATGGTGAATCAACAGCGCATCGGCATCAAGATCGAGGAGGCAAAGCGGTGGGGGCTCGACTGCGACCGGCTCGAAGACGGCATGACGTTTTTTACCCTCGAAGCATACTGCCATCCGAAGATCATCAACCTCACCATGCGGATGTTCGACGATTACCATTGGTGGCAGAACGATTTCTTCAAGCCCTTCGCGAAACAGCGACAGCTGCTTGAAACGGCAAGGACGCTGCATGTTCTGCCTCTCGTGACATGGTGGTTCCGACATGACGTGCAGCGCAACCTCCGCAGCGAAGTGAACGTCTATACATATCGGACGCCGGATTACATGCTCAGCACGGCGCAGGATTACCGGGTAGGCTATGGAGGAGACCAGCAACACATCTGGCAGGCTACGCTTGGAACCGATGCGGTCTGCTTTACCACGCATCCGGTCGATGCCGGGGAGAGGTCGCCGGCCTACTGGACCGGCACGGGCAGCCTGCCCCGCGCGGCCCAGATCAAGAACGTTGCTATCATTCTCTATAAGGTATCCACGGGAATGGGCCTCTACCTCACACACACGCTCCGCTTCACGCATGCGTGGCTTCCACGCGACAAGTTCGACGAGATCGTCGAAAAGCAGGGTTGGGGCTTCGCCCGGAAAGGCGACGGCTACCTCGCACTATGGTCGCAGCAGCCTTATCAGTGGCAGACTCAGGAGGGACCCGATAAGGATCGTGAGGTCATCGCGCAAGGCGTCCGGAACATCTGGATCTGCGAGCTGGGCCGCAAAGCCACCGACGGCGCGTTCGACGCCTTTGTAGATCGAATATGCCGTGCTGAGATTACCTCGAACGGACTGAGCGTCCGTTTCGCGTCTCCGTCTCAGGGTATGCTCGAGTTCGGTTGGTGGGGACCGTTCAAACAGGACGGAAAGGTCATTCCTCTGGGAGACTACCCCCGGTACGACAACCCCTACGTCGAGACAAGTTTCCCGTCAACTACAGTGACCGCGAACTGCGCCGGCCATTTCTTAACTCTGAACTGGGATACCCTCGAACGGACTGCCAGCAACTTCGTCACCCGCTAGATTCGGCAATTTGAGCCAATTAGACTTGTCCAAGCAATGGACGGAATGGACGTTATGGACAGAATGGACGTAACCCCGCAGGTGAGTCTTTTCGGTGTCCATGTCGTCCATAAAGTCCATGCCGTCCATCATTTCGAAAAGCGCCTTCAATCTTGACTGCCGAATCTAGGCTGAAGATAGTGGTGCACTACGAACGTCCCCATTCTCAAGGGGCATGGAACGGCTGGAGTTCGACGAAGTTGAAGACGGTCTCTTGGCCCGGTTCGGCACCCGGGTTTGTCGGCGATTTCCAGTCGCTGATGGCGACGCGCGCCTCGCGGCCCTTCGGGCGGAACACGAGTCTGTGAAAACTCATGTTGGCCGGGTGGTCTTTGGTGTAGGGCTGGACTTCATGCGAGTAGGAGCTTGGATACACGAACTGGAAGGCGTACTCGGGGAGGATCTCAGCGCCCGAAACGTCGATCGAAAGCGTGGAAGGTTGTTTTTGGTCGAGTTGCTGGAGGTTCGCCGAGATCAGTTTGACGGAGTACAGGCGTCCGGGTTCGAGGGCCCGG
>Ga0315291_10010161_pt1 | contig 11522 bp, 10 predicted proteins | sample YL17G12_20_MG_FD_203070 | JGI IMG/M metagenome (GOLD analysis project Ga0315291, IMG submission 203070) | Sediment microbial communities from Yellowstone Lake, YNP, Wyoming, USA - YL17G12_20 | ecosystem: Environmental > Aquatic > Freshwater > Lake > Sediment | place: USA: Wyoming | collected...
GTTCACCACACCAGGAAGGAGAAGAGCCAAATGGCGCACACAGACTTGACGGGCAAAGTCGCACTCGTTACCGGCGCCAACAACCCGATGGGCATCGGCGCGGCCACCGCCAGAGCGTTCGCCCGGGCAGGCGCGAGGGTCTTCATCACCTATCTGCGAGTCCCGGCAGAGGAGACGTACCCCCTCGCTGCCGCGGGCCAGCAGCCGGGTGCCCCGGTTGACGAAACGGCGCAGCCCTCCCACCCGGGGTGGGCGTTGTACAACTTCATGCGGATGAAGCCTCCGGACGAGGTGCTGGAGGCCATCCGGCAAGAGGGCGGCGAGGCCGCGGCCTGGGAGGCCGACCTCGCGAAGGCCGAAACCATCCCCGTGCTCTTCGACCGGGCCGAGTCCGAGTTCGGTCCGGTGGACGTGTTGGTCAACAACGCGGCCCACTGCGCCGGGAAGGACCTGATCGAGGAGCTTACGCCGGAGACCATTGACCAGACCTACGCAGTGAACACGCGCGCCCCCCTGCTGCTAACCGCCGAGTACGTGCGCAGGTACCGGAAGCACCAGAAGAGTTGGGGCCGCATCGTCAACCTCAGCACCGGGCCTGCCCAGTACTTCGGCACCCAGATCACCTACGGCTCCAGCAAAGCGGCCATGGAAGCAGCGACGCGGGCCATAGCCAAGATGATTGGCCCTCTCGGCATAACAGTGAACGCCGTTGCCCCTGGTCCCATCCAGACCGGCTACATATGGCCCGAGCTGGAACAGGAGTTGCTGCCCACGACGCCGATGAGCAGGATCGGCCAGCCGGAAGACATCGCCAACGTCATCCTCTTCCTCTGCTCGGACGAGGCTAGCTACCTCACCGGGCAAGTCCTGCGGGTGACCGGGGGGTTGGACATGTGATGGTCGCGGCGCCCCGCCCGCCCCCGGCGAGGCCTGCCCTCTCACGTGCTCCCTGCTCGTCAGAGATGAATGGCGACCGGAGACGGGTCCCGCAGCAGGACGATAGACAGCCGCCGCTGGCACGTGATAGAGTCGGGGCTACCTGCGGCGGCCGCGGTCCCGTCGCAGAGATGCCCGCAGCAGGAGAGCTCAGTAGTGCGTCGCTGCCGTTCTGGAAGCGAAGACGAAATGGTGGCGCTCTTCCTGCGTACCGAGATCAGTGCTGTCCGCTTCCGCGCCAGTCTGTTGGAGCACCTGAAGCAGGCGGGCCTCCCCGAGCGGATCCTCACCGAGCCGAACCTGTCCGACCCGGCCGAGAACCGTGCCCGCAAGGACCTCCTGGCGCGGCATCGCGGCTATAGTCGCGGCGAAGACTTCTTCGAGGGCTTCCCCGCCAACGTTCGCTGGGAGTGGGAGGCGCTGACCCCAGACGAGGTCGCGCGGGTCAAGTACATCGACTACAGCTACTGGGTGGAGCTGTCGGGCGGCTCCCGCCTGCCGGCCGACGCCGCTCCGCGCATCCGCGCAGGTAGCGCACCCTTCGGAGTGAGCAGCGAGTGGGCCCTCTCCTTCGCCGAGGCCATCATCGCGGGCGCCGATGTCCCGCCTATGATCCTCGTCGCCCCACACGAGGGCGCCGACCTCGTGGTAGTGGAGGGGCACGCGCGCCTCACCGCATACATGCTGCGACCCGAGGTGCTGCCGGCAGAACTCCTCGCTCTTGTCGGCTACTCCCCCGACATCGTCCAGTGGGGCTGCTACTAAGAAGCTGTGTCAAGACCAGATGAGCGCGCGGCACACGGCTCCTGCCCGGCTCTGACACAGCGCACAACTGCGTTCTGATAGGCCTTCTAAGACCCGTCTTGTATCACAGTGAGACTACCGCCCGAGGCCGCGTGCCGAATGCGCATCCCATGCAGGAGTCTCGAGGCAGATCCCGGATGACCTACAGCATCTCTTGCATTGCCGTAACGCGGCAATGCAAGAGATGGCGCACAGACGCCACGCAACGCGTTCTGCGCGGCGCTCGCGCCGCCCGCCTGTAGCGAGCTGCGGCATAGCCTTGAAACAGGAGACCCCCTAGTCCGCCTCCCTCCACGTCACCCCCCGCGCCCGCGCGTACTCCACATATCCCACCGACTTCGCCAGCCCGATGGAGGCGACATTGCTTATCGACGTCGAATGCACGCAGGCTCTCCCTTTCGCCTGCATCTCCTGGGTCCACGTCGACAGCAGCGCTCCCCCATACCCGCGCCGGTGGTACGCTTCGCACACCTCGATCCCATCCTCCGCGATCAGCCCTGCCATTTCCATCACTGACGGGCCGTGAGTCATGATATCCCCAACCAGCCGTCCTTCTACGAACACCCCATACGCCTCTCCGCGTTCCGCGCTGGGGTGCTCAGCCGCGCTCATGTACCGGCGATCGCCGGCCCACCTATCTTTGTCCGCCGGCGTCAGCGCGCGCACCTCGCCATCGCACGCCGCTGCCTCTGCCCCGCCCGGGTGGTAGCAGATAACACTCATCTCCCCGGTCCCCATCGCAACCCCTGGCAGCGCCCGCTGCAGCGCCTGGCACGCCGGCGACACGAAGTCGTCCTGCACCATCTCCTCCGGCCTCCTCCCCCACGCCAGCCGCGCCACCTCCGCCAGCGCCGACGGATGCACCGACACCGCCGCCCGATCGCCGAAGTGCATCACCCACAGAAGGCGCACGAACCCCAACCCCCGCTCCGCATACGTCCGTCGGTCGCACGTCCCCGCCCCCACCTGCCCCGGCTTCAGGTCCGCCAGACTCACCCCCAGCCGCACCGAGTAGAACCGATCCAGCGCTTCTCTCGCGCCTGGCATCCTCGCATTCCCTCCTCCGCCGACAGGCGAGCTTCCCTCAGCCGAGCGGAACACCATCCTACCCCTGGCCGGAGCGGCGGGCAAGACTGGCCGCGGTCCCCTAGAGCATCTCTTGCATTACCGTGACGCCGGTAATGCGAGAGATGGCGCACAGACGCCAGGCAAAGCATTCTGTGGCGAGCTGCGCCCTGACCTTGAGACAAGAGGCTCTGCAGACCAGCCGTGCCTCTGGCCGTCCCGCCCCTGTAGTCCCGACTCTCCCCTCTCTGTGTCCTCACCGATCTTGAGACAAGGAAGAAGCGGCAGTCTGCGCTGAGTTGAGCGGGTGTCCCTCCTCCTGGTATGGAAGGCCGGACAAGACCAGGGAGGTCGAGGTCAGGCTGGAGACGGCTAGTGGTGGGGACCAGCGGGGGTCAGGAGAGCACACGAGTGGCGAGCCGCCCAGGGAAGAACCTAAGGGGATTGGGTGCCGGCAAAGTCCAGTACGTGGTCCCATCGCCCCTGTTGGGACTTCTGGCGCTGTGCCGGCGAGCAGGAATCGAACACGGACAAGCCGTGAGAACACGTCAGAGCCGCATTAGCAGGTCGGCTATCCTCTTCGTCGACCTCCGGTCGAACGAGCAGTTCCGTTCCAGGTGGAACAGGAACACGTCAAGGCCCTGGAACAGGCTATGGCCGTTGCGCTTCTCGCAGGGCCGGGAGCAATGCTTGTGTGCGAAGAACAGCGGGCCCGCAATGGGTCGGCCGCGGCAGTCCACGGCCACCCCTAACAACGGTTGTCCCTCAGCATCGGCCAACCACTCGCAGTTTCCATCCGACCCCTTCTCTATGCGCTCGCCGCACCAGTCACACACCACGACCGGACAGTCCCGCCCGTCCACGTGCAGGAGTGTGATCATGTCTGCCTCCTGACCGAGTATACACCCGGGGCTACTCCACTGCAAACTGTGAAGCGACCTTGAGGATGCGGCAGCCTAGTATCAGGCAAGGCGCCAGACGAGACGCCTTCAACAGACTGCTCCAGACCGAGACCCTGACCGTCACCAAGCTGGTGCGTAAGTGCAATCTCACCTACGCCAGCTCTGGTCCCCTCCTGGGGCACCCAAGGCCTGATGGGCCTGCTGGTACGCCTGCAGGCCAGCACTCAACCGCTTCGAGTCGTTCCCCGAAGGCGGCGCCAGGGCTTCTGTCATCCCTTGCTCCACCATTCCCGTCGGACGCTATGCCGCCAAGCGGTCGCTGGAAGCGCGGCTCTGCGATTCGTCCAGCAGCCGAGGGTCAGGGACCCAGGCACCACCACCGGACCCCACGACCCAGCCGCGCCCGCGGCTCTGGATTATCCAGGCATCCAGAAGTGCTTCGCTTCGCTCTCGCCGGCCGACAGGCCGAGTGCGTGGATGGGCTACCGGTGTTCGTGTGGGGGCTGGACGCGCTCACCGAGTAGGCAGCCGCGGCAGGTTCTCAAGGACAGGCCCCGCTCAGCCGCGGCGCACGGGGTTCCCAGTAGGATCTTACGGCCGCCAGTCTTTCACAAGAGCTCGGTGATCGGCACACCACAAGTTGGGCATCGCATGTTTGGCAGGAAGCACCCTCTGTCCACAAGGCAGGGACCGCAGAAGTTCTTCCCGCACCGAGGACACCTGCCAAGCTTCCCCTTAACATACTGGCCGCCGGGGCTGTAGTCCCCTCTGGGGTTGAAGGAGCCGCTCATCTTCCCGCAGATCGCACATCCCGCCGCCGCTGACGACCTCCCGGAAAGCCGGCTAAACAGACCCATGTTCTCCCCTTCCCACGCCGGGCATACACTTGGTTGCGCGATGGGTCATTCCTTGTAGACGCCGGTGAGGTCCTTGCCCCAGTTCCCCTCGGGTGTCTCTACGACGAGGTAGTACTGAGCCTCTGAGATGGTCCGGGTGTTGAGGTACTCCTTCGCGGCCTGTGCGCTGCCTGCAGTCCACTCTTCGAAAGTATCTGTGCCACCTGCAAGCCCTGGCTTAGAGTACTTGCGCTTGAAGAGGACTACTGCGCCGGATGGTGCCTTCCACTCACGCGATGAACCGCTCATGTCATCCTGCCTGCTCGTCAGAACTCGGGGTGTGGGAGCCCGGGCATGTGCCAAACTTGACGCGTGCAGCTGCGTTGAAAGTCCTGCTGCAGCCAGGGCATTCCTTCTCCTTGAACTCGAACGGATTCGTCTTGTAGACGGCTTTGGCGAGGTTGCCCATTCGCTGGCAGTACCCGCAGTGCGGGCAGTCGTAGTACATCTCACCCATCTCGGAATCAATCCGGTCAAGTTCCTCCTGCGTGAAACTGTACTTTGGTATATGGACCCCTTCCTTATTGCTTGGGTCTGAGAGTGGCGGGTGCTCGGATAGCGGCGATCTCCTCTGACGAGACATCCCAGCCGGAACACTGAAGGAAGCTCCGAAAGCATGACGATCCCTGACCGTAGTATCCGAACTTCATGAAGACCTCATCCGTCCATCTGTAACCATCCTCATACACAAATGTGATGGAGTCCTGGTTGCAGAGGACTTCGGTGAGTTTGCCATGCTGACTCAGAAGCTGCCGGGCTTGCTGCAAGTAGCTCTGCTCGATGCTCATGAGGCCTCACCTCTTTATTCTGGATCGGATTGTGTCCCGAGCCAAATGGCCTGCCCCCGTGAGAGACACCACGCGTCATGCTAGTGCAACGGCCTGAAATGAGACTCCTTCAGTTCAGGGGGTGCTCTCCCCCAGCTTCGCCTTCAGAACCGCCATCTTCTCACGACACTCCGCCGCGTTCGGGTGGTCTGGTGCCAGCTCCAGGAACTTCTCACAATCCGACAGTGCCCTCCTAAAGTCACTCTCGATGCCCAGAGCAAGCCCCCTCAAGCTGTAGGTCCAGCCGCGCCAGAGGTAGGCTTCCGCGAGGCCTGGGTCCAATTCGATGGCCTTGCTGTAGTCGTCAATACGTTCTCTGAGATCGCCACGCCGCAGATGTCGCCGCGATTCGGCACGCCAGTGGTAGGTGAGCGAAACCCTCGGTTCCAGCTCGATGGCCTTGGTCAGGTCTCGGATCGCCAGCTTATGCTTCCCGAGCATACCATACGCAAACCCCCGCGCGCTGTATGCGTAGTCATCATTGGGATCCGCCTCGATAGCTCGCGTGAAATCCGGGATCGCTCCTTTGGCGTTGCCATTCGTGAGCTTTGACCTTCCGCTGTCGCACCACGCCTTGGCACTTCCTCCAATGCTGTCCCGAGGTTGAGGCTTGCCGGCCTCACTGTTGCGCGAGAATAGCCTTCCCAGAATACCCATGATGGAACCTCCGCAGCCTGCCCTCGCGTATCCTACAACCAGACCAAGTCCTGGTCAAGAGCAATAGCCGACTCCGCGGTGGTGGGACCGGGCCTTCCTCTCCGTGTCACCTCCCCAAGAAACCACTCACTTCGACCTTGATTCCTTGGCCGGTTGAGGTATGTTGTGAATGCAAACAGATGTGTGATACTAAGGAGAGGACGAGGATGGGCCAGACGCAGACGGCGAGTAGCAAGGCAGAGAGCTACACCCGGGGGGCCAAGATCGACCACCTCGCGCCTCCCCCTCGCACCCTGTTCGGCCCTACCTCCTCGCCCCCTCGGGCAGGTCCCACGCGCCGGCCTCCGCAAAGCGCCACCTCACCTGCTCCAGATCCGCGCCCCCTGCACCGTTCGGAGTCGCTTCCCCAGCCCGGACAGAGACCCGTAGACGATTGCCGTCATCGTGCTCTCGGGGACCTCCATCTCATTCACGATGCGCTCGAGCAGGGCCTGGCACGCCCGGGCATCACTTACCACGAAGCCCCGGAACTGCGGCACCACGCCCAGCAGATAGGTGATCCTGTCCGGCCGAGAGGGAAGCTGGCGGCGAACGAGATACGCCTCCTTGACCTCGGGGTTGGTGCTCAGGCCTCCGAGCAGCCGTGCCACCGCGTCGGGAGGGAGATCATGCGGCAAGAAGACCTCGCGCCTGCTGAACCTGCGTTCCTCCCTCTCGGCGACCGCCTGGCGGTCGGCCTCTTCGGCGCCGCGGCGCCGGTACCCCTCGGCCTCCAGATTCCGCCCCTTGCCGCGGAGGAACGCGCACATGATCTCGCACCCAGAGGGCACGAGATCCGGGTCGCGGTTCATCGCCTCCTCGACGAGTTCGAGCCCGCTGGCATCGTCCTCGGAGAGCAGGTGTTGCCCGAGCAGGTAGCGCCCAGGGGCGAACTCGGGCCAGCGACTGACGATATCCCGCAGGAGAGGGCCGAGTTCCTCTGGGTCCCCGAACTCCGCCGCCAGGCGGGCCCGCTGCCACGCGTCCTCGCGGCCGAGGGCCCCCGCGTCGGCCTTCCGGGCGAGTTCCTCCAGCTCGCGCTTCGCCTCCTGCGCGGCCTGGCGGCGCTGCGCCCATTGGGGTCCAACGGCCTCCCGCCACAGCGAATCAACGGCCTGCGCGTATCTCGCCAGGCGATCCCCGAAGAACAGCTCCGCGGCCGTCTCCCCCGGGGGCCCGGCAAGCAGAGCCCGGCGGACCTCGGGCTCATCCCGCGCCCCCGGATAGCCGAAGGACGCAAGGCGCTCCCGAAGCGAGGGGTGCGTGTCATCGAAACCCGTGTCCGGGGCCAGGGCCTCCGCCAGCCACCGGTCGGCCTTGGCCTCCGGAAGAGGTGAGCGCAGCGCGCGCATCAGCTCCCCGTACACACCTGCGGGCGGCTCGGCTCGCTCGTTCACCTCCCTGTACGCCGCCGGCCAGAACTCCTCCTCAAGGAACCGGTCGTGCACCGCGGCGATGGCCAGGGCCTCGCCGGCGGCCTGGGGGCTGGTGAGAGCGGCGGCCGACCTGTCGGCCTCGCGCTCGTGGGCCCGCGCGAGCACGAACGAGTAGGCCATGAAGTAGGGGCCGTACCAGTTCGAGAACCATGACACCAGGAATGTCCATCGGTGCTGCCGCTGTTCGAGCTCCTCCATCAGCCGCCCCCACGTCGCGCGGAGACGCTCGATCCACGTCACGAAGCGCCCGTGGTTGGCCGAGATGTGCCCGATCTCGTGCGCGAGAACTGAGCGAACCTGGTCCCGAGAGAGCGACTGAAGGCAAGGCAGGCCGACGATGAGGTAGTTGGCGGTCCACCCCAGCAGCCCCAGGCGCGGGAGCTGCACCACCGCGGCGTTGTAGTCCCCGTCGAGGAGTACTCGCCTGAACCCGGCCGTGCGCAGCCTCGCGCAGAGGTCGTCTGCGACCGCGAACAGCTCGGGCGCTTCCTCCGCCGTGAGCGGGACTCCCACGGGTCCCGGCAGCCTGACCCAGAGCGCGCGCACGATGATGCCCGCGAAGATCAGGAGCGCGATCCCGAGCTGCACGATGAGGCCGTGACAGCGGTGCGAGCTGACGCAGAACCATGCCATCACCCCCACCAGCCCCACCGCCATCCCCAGGATCACGAGGATGTACGCGTAGCCGAGCGCCGCAAGCAGACCTAGCCGGACGCGGTACGACCTCGGCGACGCGCTGGCATCGGCTTCCAAGCGCTTGCTCAGGCCCACGAAGCGGTCGTACGTCATAGCCATTGCGCCCGCCCCCCTGCACGTCGTGGCCCTGCGAGGACACTCCCCTCGGGCAACGCGATTCTAGCAGCCGCCCCAGGGCCGGTCAATCGGCGGCTTCATGTCCCTGCTGGCTTCCCTGAACGGCGTGCTCGCTGGGGCGCCGTTTCAGTCGCTGATCAGCTAGTACCTAGTGACAAAAGTACCATAGTATGATATGCTTGGCGCATGCCAAGCACAGCAACGGTCGTCGAACTGACGGACGAGGAGCGGGGGGTGTTGAAGAAGCGCCTGCGCGCGACCACCACCCCGGCCCGCGATGTGTTGCGGGCTCGTATCATCTTGTTGGCGGCGCAAGGAAAGCGAAATGATCAGATCGCGCCGCAGCTGGGCGTCAGTGCCAGCGTGGTCTCGCGCTGGCGGGTCCGCTTCGCCCGGCAAGGGATGGCGGGGCTGCAGGATGTACCGCGTTCGGGCCGGCCCGAGCAGTATGACGAGGCCACAGAGCGGCGCATTCTGGCGAAGCTGGACGAGCCGCCTCCCAGCGGTTGGGCGCGCTGGAACGGAAGACTGCTGGCGAAGGTGTTGGGACTGCATGCGCGCTATGTCTGGCGGGTGCTGGCGAAGCATGACATCAGTTTGGAGCGCCGCCGCTCGTGGTGTGTGAGCACCGACCCGGAGTTTGCCCGGAAGGCGGCGGAGATCGTGGGGCTGTATCTGGCGCCCCCGGAGAACGCGGTGGTGATTTGCGTGGACGAAAAGCCGCATATTCAGGCGCTGGAGCGGGCGCAGGGCTATCTGCGGCTGGCGGACGGCAAGACCCTGACCGGCTTCTCGCACGAGTACCGCCGCCACGGCACCTCCACCCTCTTTGCGGCGCTGGAGGTGGCTACCGGGATGGTGAAGGCCGACCACTACCGGCGGCGACGCAGGCGAGAATTCCTCGACTTCATGAACGAGGTGGTGCGGGACTACCCGGCCGACGCGCAATTGCACCTGATCCTGGACAACCTGAGCACTCACAAACCCAAGCATGACCGCTGGCTGGCGCGGCATCCCAACGTCCACCTTCACTTCACTCCGACCCATGCTTCCTGGCTCAACCAGATCGAGATCTGGTTCAGCTTGCTCGCCCGCGGAGCGCTCAAGGGAGCCAGCTTCCGCAACGTACGCGAGTTGCGCGCCGCCATCGACCGGTTCATCACCGCCTATCTGGAATCCGCCGCGCCCTTCGAGTGGCGCGCTGCCAAAGTCCATCAGAAATCCCTCAATAATAGATGCTCGGACTTATGTCACTAGGTACTAGCCGAGACCTCTTCTAGCATACCGCGCGTGACCACGCCTCAGCTCCCAGACCACCGCGCGGCGTTAGGAGTTGCCATGCCGCGCCAACGCCCTCTCCGACCACACCACATGGCCCTTCCTCCCCCACCCCAACCCCGAGTGCAGCCCTGCACCGGTCGCCGGATCTCCACACCGCCCCGGCACACTCTCCACCGCGGCCGCCGCCCACCCCGCTTGCCGGACACGCCAGGCGCATCGAGGCCGATGCCCGGCGGCCGGAACGCTACCCCTCACTCCCCAGGACTGCGAACGCGAGCCCTCCCGCTCCCCCTCCCCTCTCCTCCCACGTCCCCAGGCAAGTCGCACCAACAAGACATCGCTATATTGTCTATCTGTCAACCATCTGTCTGCCAGTCCACCGCTCGCCGCGACGTGCCCCTCGTTGAGACCCCGCTAGGTGGGACAGTGCTGTAGCGGGAAGCCAGATGCGGCGGCGCGCCCGACCCCGGCCAACGCCCCTGCGCGAGCCCGGACTGCCCGCTATCCGGGCCGACTCGCGTGTTTTCTGCTTAGGCGCAAGACGATTTCCGACCGTTTTCGCGCTTGACACGTTATCCGGGGGGACCTAGAATGAGCCATCAAGCGCAGTCTGTGGGCCGCGTGAGCCGCGTAATCGCTATCGTCAACCAGAAGGGCGGCGTCGGTAAGACCACCACGGCCATCAACCTCGGCGCGTGCCTCGCGGCACTCGGCCGGCGCGTTCTGCTTGTGGACATGGATCCCCAGGCCAATGCCACCAGCGGCCTGGGCCTGAACAGGTCCAGCCTCGGCGCAACCGTCTACGATTGCCTCCACGACGGCGTATCGGTCGGATCGATCGCAGTGGAAGGCCCTGTGGATAGCCTGTGGGTAGCGCCGGCCAGCGTAGACCTGGCGGGCGCCGAGGTGGAGCTCGTGACCGCACTCGCCCGCGAGACCCGCCTGAAGGCCTGCGTGGACCCGTCGGCCGGGGATTACGACTACCTGCTGCTCGACAGCCCGCCCTCGCTCGGGCTGCTCACGGTGAACTGCCTGACGGCGGCCGAGTCCGTGATCATTCCGATTCAGTGCGAGTTCTACGCGCTGGAGGGGCTGACGCAGCTCCGCAGCACGCTTGACCTGGTGGCCCGGATGCTGAACCCGACACTCGAGGTGTTCGGGATAGTCCTGACCATGTCCGACGCCCGGACTCGGCTGTCGGGCGAGGTGGCGGACGAAGTGCGGCGTCACTACGGGCGGCAGGTGTTCGAAACGGTCATCCCGAGGAGTGTGAAGCTTTCCGAGGCGCCGATCTACGGGCAGCCCATCATGAAGTACGCGCCCAACAGCCGCGGTGCGCTGGCCTACGCGGCTCTGGCGAGAGAGGTGATTCAGATTGGAGAAGCGCAAGGGGATCAGGTCGCTGATACCAACGGGGATGCTCTCGGAGGCGGAGAGCACCGTCCAGGAGGTTCCGCTGGACCAGGTGGTGCGGAGCCGGTTCCAGCCCCGAAAGCCCAGGGAGGACGAGGGGATGGAGGGGCTGGTGGAGTCGGTGCGGGTCCACGGGATCCTGCAACCGCTGGTGGTGCGGCGGCAGGACCAGAAGCTCGAGCTGATTGCGGGGGAGCGCCGGCTGCAGGCGGCCCGGCAGGCGGGGCTGGAGCGAGTGCCGGTGATCGTGCGGGAGGCGACGGACCGGGAGATGCTGGAGCTGGCGCTGGTGGAGAACCTGCAGCGGGAGGACATCAACGCGGTCGACGCGGCGGAGGCCTACCAGCGGCTGGTGACGGAGTTCGGGCTGACGCAGGAGCAGGTGGCGGAGCGAGTGGGGAAGAGCCGGTCGTCGGTGGCGAACACACTCCGGTTGCTGAGCCTGCCGCCGCC
>Ga0315291_10010164_pt1 | contig 11520 bp, 10 predicted proteins | sample YL17G12_20_MG_FD_203070 | JGI IMG/M metagenome (GOLD analysis project Ga0315291, IMG submission 203070) | Sediment microbial communities from Yellowstone Lake, YNP, Wyoming, USA - YL17G12_20 | ecosystem: Environmental > Aquatic > Freshwater > Lake > Sediment | place: USA: Wyoming | collected...
CTTGAAGCTTACGCATCTGCTCCTCCTCATCATCTTCCTCCTCTTCCTCTTCCTCTTCCTCTGCCTCATAGGCGGGGTTGCGACTCTTGTAGAAGCACTGGGAGTGGAAGAGTTCGCCGTCCTCATTCACATAGAAGGTCGCCTTGGTAAGAGCCTCTCCGCAGATAGAGCAACCCACCTCCTTCTTCACGCACTTCAGCAGACCCCAGATAAGGCTCTTCACACCATCAGAGCAGACCACATCATAATCTACACCGTGCTTCTGGACTTTGGGCTTCGCCATACGGGCGACCTTGGGGGCGACCTCCTTGCCCGAACGCATTTCCTTACGGGCATTCTGCTCCTCACGACGCTTCAGTCCCTCCTCATTACGGGCTTGGTAAGTCTCCCAGTCGCACGGCTTTCCGACCTTCCAGTCCTTGGCGAGGTATTTCTCAAAGTTCTTGCGGAGAGTATCAATGTTCTTGGTGGCGTTCATTTCGTGGATTGGTTGGTTCGTTTGTTTGCCTTTTCATTTGCCGAAAAAACATTTCATTTTTTGTTTTTTCCGGTTTTTGGCGGGAGTCGCTGTAGGGTCGCTGTAGGGTCGCTGTAGGAAGTGCTCTACACAGTGGAGCGGGGGGGACGGGATTATTCGTCCAGATATTCGTAATAGCGTTGTGCTTTAGAGAAATCCCAGCAAAAAATCCCGTTCCCCCCGCCTCAGAATGACGCACCTTGTTTGGAAGTCCCCTTAGATTCATTTCTCTACCCCATTAGAATGTTCGCTTGGGTGAAGTCTTGGATTTGGAAGCCAGAGAAGGAGGCAGAGCCAAAGAAAAAAATAGAGTTGTATCCACGAACTCGCTACTCCTTCACACCATCACGCCTATTGGAATGGTGGGCTCAAGAACCGAAGTTAGACCCTCTACCGCCGTATCCGCCCAGCCCTAAGCCACAATAGTGTAGGGGTAATCCTCATACAACCATATTTTGTAGTTCCAGTCCCCGTTGCCGGTAATGATTTTTAGCCCGTCTTGGTCGCAACCAACGACACTAATGGTTTTCTTATTGATAGACTTCACCTTACCCAGAATGACATAATCGCCCATCTCCCACGCCTTCGTCTCTGCGATGATGTCGCCCTTCTTGAGTTCGGAGACATTCACCTTCTTCGTGTGGAAGGGCAACTCCTCGCCCTTACCCCCATCATTACCGCAATACATTGTATCCCAGTGATGCTTACGGGGGGCTCTCGCCCAACGCTCCTCTTGGCTCTCTTTCTCCAGCTTCTTCTTGCGACACTCTACCGCCTTCTTCTGGAAGGGAGCATAGCACTCCTCAAAGCACACCGAACAATAAGTTCCCTTCAAGAACTGGCTCACAATGGAAACGACCTCCGCCACACCGCACTCTTTGTCGCACAACTCGCACACCTTCACTTCCTTCTTTGCTTCCGCCATTTCGTTTGTCTGCCTTTCCTTTCCCGGTTTTTCATTTCATTTTTTGTTTTTTCCGGTCTCCTTATAGCCTATACAGCGACCCTACAGCGACCCATAGTCTCTATAGAGTCGTAGAGCACTTACAGCGACCCCTACAGCGACCCTTACAGCGACGCACCGAAAAACCGGAAAAATAAAAAAATGAAACGGAAAACTCCCCCGGTCAAAACCTCAGAAACGATGACCTCTCTCCCGGGCGTAAAAAAGTCTTCTTCTGCGGTAAAAGCCTCCGAATTAATCCCTAACCCTTCGTTAGAGATGGACTCCAAGCAAATCACGGAACGCTACGACGCTTTGGGTGTGGATTGGGAAAAGTGCCCGTTGCGTTGGGACTCCAAGAAGGGACAAAAGGCGGGAATGCTGAATGGAATGGGAAAAGAACACGACGACTGGAACGGCTGGAAGCTTTCTATGGGAGACAATATGATGGCGGTAGATGTAGATGGCGACTGCGAGAAGTGTGCCGAGGTGTCTGCTCTATGCGATGAGGTGTGCGTGTGGAAGCAGAAGACCCGCAAGGGCTTCCACTACATCTTCAAGAGAGACCCCCGCATCAAGCAGTGTCAGCCCAACAAACCGGGTGTCGCCAAGATAGACACCCGTGTCGGCAAGGGCGGATACTTGTTTGTAGCACCGTCGTTCTACCTCCACCCCGATGTGGGACTGGTGAAATACGAGCTGGAGCGTATTCCAGAGAGCATTGACGAGCTTACTGAATGCCCTAAGGAAGTCATTGACTACTTTCTTACCATTTCAGACTACTGTGCCGTTCCGCCCAAGGTCGCCCCCAAGGTCGCCCCGAAGCCCAAGAACGAGGTTGTGATTCCAGAGGAAGAAGATGTGTCGGTTGTAGCCCCTCTATCACCCGTTGTCCCCGTGATGGAAGAGGTAGAGAACCTTTGCTCTTGCCTCACGCCCGAGTGGCTACACGACCACAACAACTGGTTGCGTCTGATGATGATGCTGAAGAGTATCAGCCCTTCTGCCGAGATGAAAGAGGTGTTCCTCAAGCATTCCGCCCGTGCTCCAGCCTACAAGGATTACACGGCTCAGAACGCTAAGGCGTGGGATTCTGCGAAGCCGAGCGGTCGCATCAGTATGGGTTCTCTAAAGCACTGGGCGAAGAAGTGTAATCCAGAGAAATACTTTGCCGATGCGAAGAACTCCTACTGGGCTCTTGTGAATCAAGACAATGCGAACGGCTACTGTGAAATCTTCTACAACGCTATGGCGGGAGACATTCTCTACTCCAATTCGCACAAGTGCTACTATGTCTATGACACCCGAGAGACGCTCTGGCGTGTAAGCGACAACAACTCCTACATCAACTTCTTGTTCGTAGAGCAGACTTCCGCCATCTTCCGCAAGATGATGGGAGAGTTGCCCGTTGCGAATGACGAGGAGGAGGTTCAGAAGCGTAAGAACAAGCTCAAGAAGCTGATGGACGCTTCCAGAACTTGCGGTGGTGCGTATGTCATTACGCTGGTTAATTCATTCTTACCAGCCTTCTGCCGTTCAGACGAAGACCCCGCCAACTACTTCAACCAGAACGCCGACCTTCTACCGCTCACGAACGGTGTGTGGAAGTTTAGCGAGAAGAAGCTTGTCAAGTATGAACGAGAGCATTACTTCACCTTCCGTATCCCTATCGCTTACAATGCGAATGCGGACACGACAGACATTCGCAAGGCTTCTCTGGACTGGTTCGGACAAGACGCCGAGGTCGCCAAGTTCATTCAGTATTACATTGGCTATTGCCTTACTGGCTTTACGAGTCGCCAAGACTTCCTCATTGTATGGGGGACAAAGGCGGGTAATGGAAAGTCCCTCTTGTGGGGCAAGATTCTGGCGATTCTACTGGATAAGTATTACCGCACTATCACTTCGGACGCTCTCTCCACGGAGCGTGTCGGCAATAACGACCAGCTCTACAATCTGAACGGCGGACGCTTTGCGTTTCTGTCTGAGCCCCGTAAGGCACGAGGCACGAAGATTGACAACGAGCTTATGAAACTGCTTGTTGGCGACGAGAGCTTTACCGTGGAAGCCAAATACAAGAACGCCATCACTTTTAAACTCCAAGCGAAGTTTCTGATGGCTTGTAATGAAATCCCCGACATTAAATTTGACGATAAGGGAACTTACCGCCGTGTGAAAATCGCAGAGCAGAACTGCGAGTTCATTGACCCGCACGACTACGAGGACGCCGACGAGAAGGCGAAGAAAGAGAAACGCATTATGATGAAAGATGACGAGTTCATTGGACGGCTTCTTGCGAATGTGGAGGGTATGATGTTCTGGGCGTTGGAGGGTGCGTCTGCCTACATTGACAATCCCCGTATGGAAGCACCCAAGGCGATGTCTTCTGCGAAGGATAAGGCGGTGAATGAAGGTGATGTCTTAGGCATTTGGATTCGTGGAAACATCAAGAAGGGCGAGAAGAATCTGAAGTTCAGACTTGTGAAAGATATGCTGAACGCACAGAACGAACACTTAGGACAACGCCAAGCCGGATTCAACAGACAACTGAAGGCAAAGCTGGAGATGCTGGGCTACGAGGTAGGCGGACGAGAGGATAAGGGCGACCTTTACATCAAGTGTGCCGAGCTTCGCCCCGAGGACGAGCTTGTCCCCGACTCTGAAGACGAGAAAGAAGAGGAAGAGGAAGAGGAAGAGGAAGAGGAAGAGGAAGCACCCGTCCCTAAGATGGTGCTGAAACAACCGACCAAAGCGGAGATGGAAGTGGGTCGCCCTATGCCGACCAAAGAGCAACTGGAAGCTACAAAGAAAAAAACCCTACGAGAGAAAGTGAAAGAGGCGTATGATAAGTGGAATCCGCCGTTCAGATTGTAATCAAACTTAATAACACCCAACTCATTATGAATCTTTCTATTTTTTTTTGGGGAGCGGGGGGAGCGGGGGGAGCGGGATTATTTCGTGAGAGTTCGCCCACGAGGCAGAGCTATAGGGAAAATCTGGCTGAAAAACCCCGTTCCCCCCGGGTTTATTTTGTTTGCTATAGTAATGGATACAACCAATGTCTTTATTTCTACGGGTATGTCGGCTGGTTTATATATCGGCTACAAAGTCGCACAACGCTACTATTTCCGTTCTGGGTGTCATAATAACATATTAGAAATTGCGATAGTAGATAAAGAAGCAGAAGAGAAAGAGAAAGAGAAGCCCCCATCAGAACCAAAAGTGGAATTGACAGAAATTATAGTAAAATAGTGGAAAACTTAAAAATTGACGCTGATTTATTTCTATAGGATTGATAGAAATGACGAAAGGCGAAGCATACCGTGCCTACTATGTGGCGAACCGTGAGCGTATCTTAGAGACCAATAAGACCCGTGCCCGTGAGAAACGCCAAGAAGCAACAGAAGAGCAACAACGGGAGACCCGTGAGAAAGACCGCACCGCCTACCACGAGCGAAAAGCAAAGCAGATAAAAGAAGCATTCCTTACACGAGCCAAAGAGGTGGGTGGTGAATGGAAGGGTGTCTATGAAAAACTGGCTACACTACAGAACTTAGCAACCATCAGCAAGAAACAGTTTGCCTTCCTACTAACCCTTCGTGCGGTAGAATGACTTAGAAAAATACACTATTACAATAGAATGTCTGAGCCTATTGTAAAAGTGGATAAAGACCCCGTAAAGGATTCGGAAAATCCGAACCCCTTAGGGGTAGAGAAGAAGAAGAAAACCCCCGGTCGCAAAAAGAAGGTGGTAGAACCGATGAAAATTACTGTGCTGACTACTCCGCTGGTTCTGTCGTTTGATTAGCATCTTTTTTGTAGTAATCCCGTTGTTGCGACACCGAATGACCCATTGCGGAGGCATCAGCCTTCTGCTCCTCCATCAGATTACCATACTTATCACTAATATAAATGTGTCTAAGCATAGAAGAACCCACCTTCTTACCAAAGATGCGGTTTAGAATGCGTGTAATCGCATTCACTGCGGTCATAGGAGCACCATCTTGTGCGACCAAAAACTTAATAGGGTCAGTCTTACGCTTCGCTACGCCCTTCCATAGTGGGTGATACTTCAGATACGCATCAATGGCTTCCATTAGAGGGGCTGGAATGTCGTGCGTCTGAACCCCATTCTTCTTACTGGTCTTATACTTACAGTAGATGAACTTATGGGTCGCCATATCCAAATAGTTCTTGTCTTGGGGCATCTTGTCGTTCCATTTCTTCACAATATACATATCCAGATAGTCTTGGTTGCGACGGGGCTGAATGTCCGTATAGAGCGATAGAATAACAAACTGTAGAAGTCGCTCATACTCTGTTGCCGTAATAGTCTTCTTCATCTTCGCTACTTCGCCCTTCAGCTCCTCCTTGCGTTCCTCAATCTCCTTCCAGCTCAGCCAGTTCTCCTTCTGCTTCTCCGTCTTCTCATTCTTGCCCTCCTCCGCACGAACCTCCCCACTACGCTTCATCATTGCGTCATAGTAATGCTGAAAGACTTTCTTAAAAGTCGGCTTGTTCTTATAGAGTCCAAGGGTAGATACAATGGTCGCCAATAGTGCCCGTTGTGTAGTCTCCGCATACTCCGCAATCTTCTTATCAATCGTATCAATGTCTTTCAAGAACGATAGGTTCTTAAACGATTTCTTGTTGTTTAGTGCGTAGAGGCTCTTAATGTAGGCGTTCGCTGTGCTCTCTACCACTTTACGCTCTTCCATCAGTTGCTTTCCCAGTTGTAGCATAAACTCAGTTGCTTCCATCTCTACAACTCGTAGAGATTATTTCTTGCCGGAATAAACACGCCGTAGTTTTTTACTTCAGACCGTATTTTGTCTGGAGGTAGTAGATGACTTGGGCTCGTGTTAATTTAGGGCTTTTGCCTTTATAAACCTCATTATTACTCCATAGAACCGCATCTACAATAGATGGGATATGACTACTACCTTCTGGAATAGCGTATTCACCCACCTTATCATAGCTTTTTAGTGAATCTTTACCGTAGTATTTCATATACTCCAACTGTTCTGCCGTAAAGTTCTGTTTAGAGGCTTGTGATTCATCTACTGGAATAGACCCCTTAGGGGCGGGTTTGATAAGATTATTGTATTTCTGCTGATAAGCATACCACTTCCTAATTAACTCGCTTAGTTTGTATTCTCCACTCTGTCTATAAGGTGTATCTTTTGGTGTTTCTAATCCTTCTCGTTTTACCATTGCGTTCGTTAAATCGTGTGAAAATATACCTCCTAAAGAAAACGGGGAACGACCCGGGTGATTCTCAGCAAAATCTCGCAGTTCTTCTTTCAGTGCGTCGCTTATCTCTGGCTCGGGATTTCTCCTACGCTCCTCTGCCTCTTCCTCTGCTTGTTTTGCCTCCTTCTTCAGTTGGTAGGCGGTTTTCTTTCTAAGGGATTCCTTCGCCTTACTGGCTGGTTTCTCTTGGAACATTCTATCATATTCTCTCTGTGTCCTATCAGCAGAATGCTCCTCCGCATACTTTTGGTCGTCCTCCGCTACATCTTCGGGTTCTTCGGCAACCTCGGGCTGGTCTTCTTCCTCCACGACCGCTGGTCGTTCCTCTTGTTGTTCTACCGACTGCTGAGGCTGTTGTTTTGATGCTTTCCGCTTCTTTCTATATGGATAGTCTTTTCGCTTTTCCCGTTGTGCTTCTGACTCTTGCTTAGGGTCGCCTTTCTTGTGCTTTCTTCCACGCACAAACTCTACGGCACGGTTCGTCCCGAAATGCTTTTGTATAAATGGACTTGCCCCGTAGGCAGTATCTTTATCACCGTTCTGTTGTTTATTAGCAAGTTCTTTATAAACAAACTTCTGCGGTTCGTCCATCTCGGAATCTTTATGAAGTTTCCATACGGGGTATTTGTATTGACCGTCGTGTTTAAGGCTATTCTCATACATTAGACGGCGAACAAATCCAGACGCTTTTGTTGTTCTAACCTTACCGCCTTGTAATGGTTCGCTTATAATATCAGACAACCCCGCCCCGTGTAGCAGTTCCGCTAAAATGGGATTCATATCTCTATATTCCGGGTAGAATAAAATCATATACCATATTATAGAATGACTCGTCTTGGAACTGCGATGGTGCGACTCGCTCATAAAGATATGGCGGATACTCGGGCATTGGAAGAACAAGCAGAACGGGCGTGGGGCAGTCAGAACCCTATTCAGAATTATGAAGGCTCGGGTGCGACTCCATCTATGGGTCTATCACAGATTCGTGGCGGTAGAAAATCAGTAATGAAACAACACGAAGCAGATGCTATGGCTCAAGGACACGCTCTTGCGGAACACCTACATAGACTCCACGGCTCGGGCTACGCTCAGTCGTTCCATAGGGGTATGGGTGGCGGTCTCGGCACGGGTCGTTATGAAGGCGAAGGTATGACGGGTGGTATGTTTAATTTTAATGCGTTGCCTCGTGGCGTAGGTCAGATTATGTCGGGTGCGACTGCCCCTATCCGTGATAGTTTTGTCCCCGCTCTCAGTCAAGTCGCATCACATTTAATGCCCCTAATGGGTAAAGGCACGGGTGGTGCGAAATTCTCTGCTGATACACAAGACTTTAGCAGTCATCATATGAAGGGTGGCTTTTGGCTTCCCCTACTCACCTCAGTAGGTCTTCCTCTTATTCAGAAACTGCTCGGCTCGGGTCATATGGACGACAAATGTAAGATGGAAATGGAAAAACTCATTAAGAAGCACGAAGAGAAATATCACAAGGGTCAGCTCAAGGGTGGTTTCTGGGGTGCGTTGGCTACTCTTGGTATTCCTCTTATCGCAAAAATGTTGGGTGCGGGTCATTGCTCCCAGAAGGGACACGACTCTATGCTAAAGATGTTCGGTCAGTGCGAAAAGAAAGAAGCTACGGCGATGAAGAAGGAAATGAAGGGTGCGGGTCGGGCAGTGGGTGCGGGTAAGATGCCGAAGATGATGGGGTGCGATAGTGATGATGAAATGAACGGTAAAGGTTTCTTCTCTAACCTCGGACACGGTCTTTCTGATGTGGCGGGTATGTTCGGTCTGGGTAAAGGCAAGAAGGTGAAGCGTGTTGTAAGTGAAGCAGATGGGCGACGCAAACGGGCTGAGGTAGTTCGTAGGGTGATGGCGGAGAAAGGTCTGAAGATGATAGAGGCAAGTAAGTATGTCAAAGAGCACGGTTTGTATCACCCATAATTCAATCACACCGGGGGGAGCGGGGTTATTTCGTCAGATATTCCTAATAGCACCGTGCCTTAGAAAAATTCTCGGATTTTTTCCCGTTCCCCCCGTTTCGTTTATCAATTACATTACAGAATTAATCTGCTATTAAACCTATAATAACAGATTAATTAATTTCTATAGAATAGTATAATGAGTTCATTCGGCACGAAGAAACCCGGTGCGGATTTCTTCCAGCAACTAACATTCCCCCACATCTTTTCGGAGAAGGTCGCACCCGGTAATATTGGCTTTTACCCAGAAGCACCCATTCAGAATGAGGTGTTGTATCCGTCTAATACCCTACAAGGCATCTACCACCAGCAGAAAATGGAAGACTCCCACCGAAAAGCCCTTAATGGCGTAGCCGATACAAAGAGTGCGACACAACGCTTTCTACATTCACACGCTGGATACTACAATATGCCGAAGGCAGTATTGGGTCAGCGTAAGTTTGCGAACCCTTCTAACGGCAACCAAGCAGACATCTATAACAATCGCAATGTTTCCTTTGATATGCCCCCCACGGTATGGAGTTCCTATCGTCCAGAGGGTCTTAGTGGAGGCGTTCTCTATACGGCAGAGGCTCAGAAGTGGGGTCGCCAGAAGCTACAAGAGCGTATCCCCCAGTTAGATGCGATTACTGCGGAGAGACAAGCATTCGTGAATGGACTGCCCGTCCAAGGCGTAGTGGGTCAGACCGAGCCAGAGGGATTGGAGGGTTCTAAGGTGAAACTGGAAATCGTAGCTACGCTACGAGCCATTCTTGCCTCTGTATCAGCGGGTAAGGCAGATGCGATTGCGTGGGGCGACACTCTAAAGTTTATGCGTCTCTTCTTCCGTTGGACTCCCTCCGCCCCAGAAGAAGAGTTGAAAGAGATTCTGGAGTATTTTGATGAGATTGAAGAGAGTCTGATTGGACTACAAGAGGTAGGCGAAGATGGTCGTGATGCTGATGATTTGTTTAGAAACCGAATTGCCCCCAATGTGGATATTATGTTAGAGGATTTTCAGAAGTTGCGTGAATACCTAACAAAGATGATTGCGATGCCTATCCAAGGGTCAGAGGTTAGATACAACCCAGATGGAAGCCAGTATGTCGTAGAAACACAAGGAACACAGAATATGACAACTAAAACACTAAAGGAACGCAAGGCACTTTCTGCGAATCTTATTAAGTCTATTGGATTTACTACCCTTAAGAGAGCGTCCAATGTAGAGCAACAAGCACGAATGGTGCGTGATGTAGAGCGTGGTGATAGAATCCGAGACGCAAACGCCCCTCCACGGGGTGATGGTGGGGACGACGACGATGATGATAGTCCAGCGTTTTCTGATAGGTGGTTGGGTAGTGTAGCGGGTAGTCGTCCATTGTCTGCGGTGGCGGAACAGATGCGACGCTACTACGCTAATGTAGGTTTTGACCCAAATCCCCGTAATGAACTTGGACGCAAAAACGGGTCGTTCTTTGGCGAATCAGATGCGTCTGTAGGTTCAGAAGCGTGGCAACTCCGCAACCCCTTCCGTGAAGGCACGGGTGAAGCACAAGCACAAGGGTTGGAAGTAGATGACGAAAAAGAACCAGAAGAAGAGGAAGAATCTATGGGTGTTCGTTCCCGCTCTTCCAGAGGCTCTCGTGGTGCTGAAGCAAGTGATGAAAAAGCAGAACTAAGCGACGCAGAACTAAGAAACCGTCTCGGTTCTCCCTCTTCTGCCTCTTCTGTTTCTTCTGTCTCTTCTGCCCGACCCGCAGTGCCCCCACCAGCAAGACCCGTAGGACGCTCCGTAGAGGCAGTATTGGGTCAGCGTCAGCAGTTGATGGCTACAATGACCCCCGATGATGTGCGACGAATGGGTAGAGTGATTCTACCCACAGACACCACCCGCCTTAAAGCAATCGCCGACCGCTGGAAAGCCAGTGGTTTCGGAACGGGATACGCCCCACGCAACACCAATACTGCTCGTAGAAGTATGTTGAACCAAATGTTCGCATCTTATAAAATCTAAAGGTTGAAACTGGAAACCGGAAAATGGGGGGGACGGGGGGGACGGGATTATTTCGTCAGATTTTCCCTACAAGCACCCCTCGTGGGCGAACTCTGACGCAAAAATCCCGCTCCCCCCGCTCTCCCGTTTTCCGGTTTCCCTTTTCCACCTCTAAGTGTGTCCCATACCTTCATTTAATACTATCTACTCTTTGTAGAATGACCTCCAAAGATAAGATAAAAGAAGAAAAGGAGCAGAGAGCCCTCTTTAAGAAGGATAAGCCCTTAATGAGTAAGGGGCAACTGAAACGCATTGTGGGCGTGAAAAATGTGGATACTACGGGGTGCTATTGGTTTGACCGCTGGGTAGAACAGTTAGTGCGGGAACGCTCTTACCCACCGCAACTAAAGAGTGATGATTTCTATTCACTCTTGGGTCGCTACTTTGAAGGGAGGGTCATACTGGAAATCTTAGAGAAAGCACGGGGAGATTATCGTAGAGCCTTTCCACTGTGCGAACCCGTAGAAGAAGTGGGGGATTTGTCGTGGTTAGTAGAGGCGATTAGGAGAGACCCTAACGCCCTAACGCTTCTACCACTTCATTTTTTGGAGTCCTAAGTTCCCGCCGTCGCCTAAGTCGTAGAATACTGGAGTTCAAAGGTCGCCGTGTCATAAAACACTACGCCCACGCCCAACCCCAACGCCACACCACGCAGAGGGCGAATGAAGCAACCCGCTTGGTTTGGGTTAAGAGCAACACCACTCGCATTCAGACAGATAGACCCAGCGGTCTGTGAAGCAACACCAGCGTTATTACCAATCGCAATCGCATTCGCACCTTGTCCGCTTGTTGTTCC
>Ga0315291_10010167_pt1 | contig 11518 bp, 9 predicted proteins | sample YL17G12_20_MG_FD_203070 | JGI IMG/M metagenome (GOLD analysis project Ga0315291, IMG submission 203070) | Sediment microbial communities from Yellowstone Lake, YNP, Wyoming, USA - YL17G12_20 | ecosystem: Environmental > Aquatic > Freshwater > Lake > Sediment | place: USA: Wyoming | collected...
TGGATGTTCATGAACGTTTTACGCCGCCGCGGTCCTGCCCAGCTCGAACGCCTTCAGGTTGGCCTGGACGACGTTCTCGCCGCGCGCCTTGAACAGGACCTCGATGAAGCGCCGCAAGGTCTCTTCCTTCAGGATCAGGCGCTTCGACGCTGCGCCGAGCATGACCGTGTTCTGGGCCTTGGACGTCCCGGCCTCCTTGGCGATCTTCTCCGAATCGATGATGACACATGTCCCGGCCTTCCGAATCCCGGCCAGGACGCTCTCGACCGGTGGGTAATCGGGGATGTTGACGTAAGGCGTCGAGCTGGTCACGACGATCCCATCCGGCCGGAGGTATTCCATGTATCGCAAGGCCTCGAGCGGCTCGACACTCAGAATCATGTCGGCCTCTCCCTTGGGGATAAGATCGCTCCAGATGCGCTCGCTGGACAGCCTCATGTGCGACTGGACCGCCCCTCCCCTCTGGGCCATGCCGTGGACCTCGGCCTGTTTGAACGATAATCCTTCCACGAGGGCCGCGTTGTCGATGACGAAGGCGATCGAGAGGATCCCCTGCCCGCCCACTCCCGCCAGAATGATGTCCTGCTTCATGGCTCAGCCCCTCTTCTTCCGGGTTTCCTGGACGCACTCGCGGACGGCCACGATGACCGAGAGGCCCTTGTGGTCGAGTTCTTCCTTGATGATCCGGACATTCTTCTCCAGGTTCTTGGGAAGAGGCTCGATCGTCCGGATGTGCTCCTTCTTCACCCCGAGCCCCTCGATGATCTTCAGCAGGTTCTCGCCCGTGCCGTAACTCGGCTGGCCGCCCGTCATGGCGGTCGTGGCGTTGTCGAGGATCATGACCGTCATGTCCGCGTCGGACGCGGCCGCGCTGAGGAGCGGCGTCATCCCCGAGTGGGCGAAGGTCGAGTCGCCGATGACCGCGACCGACGGCCGGACGCCCGCATCCGAGCCTCCCCGGGCCATGCTGACGCTAGCGCCCATGCAGACGCACGTCTGGACGGCGTTGTACGGGGGCAGGGCGCTCAGCGTGTAGCAGCCGATGTCCGAGAAGACGTTAGAGCCGGACCGTCCTTCCAGGGCCTTGTTGAGGGCCTTGACGGTATCGGCGTGCGGACAGCCGGCGCAGAGCTGCGGGGGGCGGTTGGCGAGCTTGACGTCCCCGGCGTCCCGGGCCGCAAGTGGATCGAGCCCGAGCGCTTTTCGGACGACGTCGGGCGAAAGCTCTCCCGTGAGCGGCAATTCGCCCGTGAGCTTCCCCTTGAGCGCCTTGCCGGGGATGCCGAAGAACCCCTTCAGTCCTCGCTCGATGAGGGGGTACCCCTCCTCTATCACCAGGGCCGTATCCACGTGCTCGAACAGCCGGGCTATCATCGTCTCGGGCAGCGGATAGCTCGCGATCTTTAAAACCGACGGGGCCGGGTCGACGCCCGCCAGGCTTTCCCGCAGATAGTTGTACGCGATCCCGGAAGCGATGACGCCGAGCGAACGGTCTTTAGGGTTGAGCTCGAGTTTGTTGAAGGGCAGGCTTTCGGACAACTTGACCATGTCGGCCTGCTTCTCGAGGAGGAGCTTGAACCGGCGCCGGGCGTTGGCCGGCAGAAGCGTCCAGTCCTTCGGATCGCCGTAGCGGAGTCCATTCTGAGCCCTCGCCTCCCGTGTCGCGACCGACGACCGGCTGTGGGCGAGGCGCGTGACCATCCGAATCATGACCGGGAGGCCCAGCTCTTCGGAGATGTCGAAGGCCTGCCTGGTCATGTCGTAGGCTTCCTGGTGGTCCGAGGGCTCAAAACAAAATAGCTGGGCGAACTGGGCGTAGAAACGGCTGTCCTGCTCGTTTTGGGAGCTGTGCATGCCGGGATCGTCGGCGCTGATCACGACCAGCCCGCCGTTGGCCCCGGTGATGGCCGAGTTCATGAACGGGTCGGCGGCGACATTGAGACCGACGTGCTTGAAGGAAACTATGGACCGTTTGCCGGCGAACGAAACGCCGAGGGCTTCCTCGTAGGCTGTTTTCTCGTTGACCGACCAGACAGCCGTGAACTTCCTGCCGCCATCGGAGGCCCGGATAAGATATTCCAAGATCTCCGAGGCCGGCGTCCCGGGATAGGAGTAGGCCGCCGAGAGCCCGGCGTGGACGGCGCCCAGGGCGATGGCTTCGTCACCGAGAAGAATTTCGTTTGTCATGTCGCGTTGCTTCTCTTTCTTCGACGTTGTTCACCGGCGATGAAACAATGGAAACCGCTGACGGATCGGAACATGGGCTGAGGGCTAAGGATACAATCCCGCCGGCGGATGTGTCAAGCGAACGCGGGGCAGAGGCCTCCGAAATTCACTGAGAATCTTGCCGCCGGCGCCGGATGACGTCCCAGAGGCCGGCGTTGCGGATGCCCAGTTTTCCCGGGTCGAACGAGAGCGGCCGGCCGCTTTTTCTCTGGGCTTCATAGTCCTTCAGGGTGGCCAGGCCGACCCGGGTCAGCAGAAGGATGGCGACGATGTTGAGCCAGGCCATCAATCCCACGCCGATGTCCCCCATCCCCCAAGCCAGCTTGGCCGTCCGGATCGAACCGAAGAAGGTCATGGCCAGAAGAAAGACCCTGGCCACGGAAATCATGATCCGGCTCTTGTTCTTGAACAGGTAAGCCACGTTGGATTCGGTGTAATAGGCATAGGCCATCAGGGTGGTGAACGCAAAGAACAGCAAGGCGAAGGCCACGAACTGGCTGCCGAAACCGCTGATCAGGGTGTCGACGGCGCGCTGGGTCCAGGCCGGGCCGGCTTCCACGCCGGGCAGGTTCTCGACCAGGTAACCTCCGCGGCCGTTGCCGGTGTTGTACATCCCGGTGATCAGGATCATGAACCCCGTCGCACTGCAGACCAGGAGGGTATCGACGTAAACCGAGAACGCCTGGACGAGCCCTTGCTCGGCGGGGTGCCTAACTTCGGCGGCCGCTGCTGCCTGCGGCCCGGTCCCCTGGCCGGCCTCGTTGGAGAAAATGCCCCGTTTGACGCCCCAGGCGATGGCGGAGCCGACGATGCCTCCGAAGACGGCCTGCTTCCCCAGGGCGGAGGAAAAGATCAAGGATAAGACGGCCGGGAGGCGCTGGATGTTCAGGGCGATGATGATCAGGGCCATCAGGATGTAGCCGATCGCCATGAATGGGACAAGCAGCTCGGCCGCCTTGCCGATGCGCTTGACGCCGCCGAAAATGATCAGCCCCAGCAGCACGGTGACCGCGAGCCCCGAGACGGCCGGCGTGACGGCCGGATAGGCGATCTGAAAGGCCGTGGCGATGCTGTTGGCCTGGATCCCCGGCAGAAGGATGCCGCAGGAAAGGACGGTGACGACCGCGAATATCATGGAATACCATTTCAGCCCCAGGCCTTTATCGATGTAGAAGGAGGGACCGCCGCGATAGACCCCGCCGATCTCTTCTTTCCACACCTGGGCCAAAGCGGCCTCGATATAAGCGGACCCGGCGCCCAGGAAGGCGATCACCCACATCCAGAACAGGGCCCCCGGACCGCCCATGCCGATGGCCGTGGCGACCCCCGCGATGTTCCCCGTGCCGACCCGGCCGCCGAGGGCCATGGCAAATCCCTGAAAGGAGGAAACGCCGGACTGGGACGACTTCCCCTTGAACAATTGCGTGATCATGTCCTTCAGGAGCCGAACTTGAAGGAAACGCGTGCGCAACGAAAAGTAGGTCCCGGCAGCCAAACAGAGCACCACCAAAGGCGTGCTCCAGACATAACCATTGATCAGGTCCACCACCGCTTGAAGATTCACGCTCAGCCTCCATGAACTCTTAAGGATCCTATCCTATCCAATATGGATCTCAGACTCAAGAACATTCGCTAAACATATTATTCCTATATAATTATGTTGTAATCCGCCGAATTTTGGACTAAGATGGAGCCGAGTTCAGACACGGTTGGTTCTGAGACTTCAAATATTCAGATCAAGGAGGCAGGCATGATCAGGCTTTCGACCAAGGGACGCTACGGGACACGGCTCATGCTGAACCTCGCCCAGAGGTACCGTGACGGAGACACCCATGCCGTCATCCTCAGGGACATTTCCGATGAGGAGGAGATTTCGATACGCTACCTCGAGCAGATCATCATCCCCCTCAAGATCAACAAGCTCGTCAAGAGCATCCGCGGCGCCGGCGGCGGCTACACCCTGGGCAAGAATCCCTCGCAGATCAACCTCCGGGAGATCCTGCACGCCCTCGAAGGCTCCTGCTGCCTCGTCGAATGCGTCGAGGAGGAGCCGGCTTGCGAACGCCTCCCCTACTGCGCGACGTACGACATCTGGAAGGAAGCCACGATGCTCCTCAAGAACTTCTTCGAGAGCATCACGCTCGCGGACCTGGTCAAGATCGCCGATAAAAAACAGAGGAACCCCAAGACCAAGGCGGCGAAAAGCAAGGCCCGCTGACGCGCCGGGGACGCCCGACGCGCGCTCCGCACCCTGAACGATGAAAGCCGTTTGGAGATTCTTCAGCTCCGTCAAGCTGGCCATCGTCCTTTTCATCGTCCTCACCCTGGCCTCCATCCTCGGCACTTTCATCCCCCAACAGCAGACGCTGGCAGAATACCAGGCCCACTACGGGAGCCTCTCGCGCGTCATAACCGGCATCGACCTCGACCGCCTCTACCAGTCGGCCTGGTTCATCGGCCTGCTCCTCCTTTTCGGCCTCAACCTCGTTGTCTGCAGCCTTACGCGCCTGACGCCGAAGCTCCGTAAGACTTTCGGGAGCGCCTGGACCGTCGAAGCGCGTGAGCTGGCGTCTCTGAAGACAAAAGAGTCGTTCACGAAGCGCTCAGGCCTCGAGGCCTTCGTTGCCGCCGCCCGCACCGAGCTCGGCCGCCGGCGTTTCCGCATCGCCGTAAAAAACGATCCCGGCCGCGCCCTCCTCCGCGCCCGCAAGCACACCATCGGTCTCTTCGGGTCGGACATCGTCCACTTGGGCGTCCTCGTCATCCTGGCCGGAGGCATCGTCAGCGGCCTCGGCAAGTACCGGTCGGACGTCTCCGTCTCAGAAGGTCAAACCGTCCCCGTCCCGTCCCGCGCCATCTCGCTCCGCCTCGACAAGTTCGAGACCGAGTATTATCCCGCAGGCGCCGTCAAAGCCTGGAAGAGCACAGTCACGGTCTTCGAGGGGGGGGCCCCCCGCCTCACGCGGACCATCGCCGTCAACCATCCCCTGAGCTACAAGGGAGTCGTATTCTACCAGAGCAGTTACGGCTGGGACTGGGAGAACCCAACCCTCGAGCTTCGGATAAAGAAAAAAAGCGACCCCGCCTTCCTCAAGGCCATCAGCCTCAAACCCGGCGGGAAGGCCGCCCTGGACGACGGGACGGAGATCACCGCCGTCCGCTTCCTCCCCGACTTTGTGATCGACGCGGACAACGAGCCGGCGACCCGCACCTGGGAGCCCAACAACCCCGCCGTCCTTGTCGAAGGATATCGAAAGGACGCGCGCGTCTTCTCCGGCTGGGTCTTCGCCAAGTACCCGGAGTTCACCCACTTCCGCGACGCCGGCGAGATGGACCTCGCCTTTGAGCTGACCTCTTACCAGGCCCCCCAGTTCTCCGTCCTCCAGGCCGCCTCGGACCCCGGCGCGCCTGTCATATGGACGGGCTGCGTCCTCCTGATGCTGGGCCTTTTCTTCAGCTTCTACTGGCCGCCGCGCGAGATCAAGCTCTTCCTCGAAGGCCGCGAGGGCCCGTCCGTCGCCGTCTCGGCCGGCGGGCTGGCTTCCAAGGGCCGCGACCGCTTCGAGGAAGAGTTCGCCTCGATCATGGCCGTCCTCAGGAGAACCTCATGAATGAATCGACGTTTTTCCTCCTGGCTTTCCTGGCTTACGTCCTCTCCGCGCTGGCCTATTTCGGATCGCAGCTTTTCCGCAAGGAGAAGTGGGCCAAAACGGGCTTCTTGCTGGCCGTTTCGGGCCTCGCCGTCCACACCCTGGCCCTCGCCACCAGGACCATCAAGAGCGGCCATGCCCCGTTCACGAACATGTACGAGTCGATCTCCTTCCTGGCCTGGGCCTCCGCCCTTGCCTACGTCCTCATGGAAGGCAAGTTCAAGATCCGGAAGGCGGGCCCCTACGTCATGCTCATCGTCGTCGCCCTGATGGCCCTCGCCTCCTCGCCCCTGATGCCCAAGGAAGCAACGCCCCTCGTCCCCGCCCTCCAGAGCTACTGGCTGTGGCTCCACGTCTCGGTAACGCTTCTCGGCGAGGCCTTCTTCGCTGTCGCCTTGGTCTCGAGCCTCCTCTTCCTCCGCGCCGATGCCAGGGGCCGCAAGCCGAAGGGCGAGGAAGCGGCGCGGGCCGCCGAGCGCTACGATGCCATGAGCTACCGGGCGATCGCAGTCGGCTTCCCCCTCTTCACGCTGGGCGGGCTCGTCTTCGGGATGATCTGGGCCTACAAGGCCTGGGGCACCTACTGGAGCTGGGACCCGAAGGAGGTCTGGTCGCTCATCACCTGGCTGGTTTTCGCCCTCTACCTCCACACTAGAATTGTCATGGGCTGGAAGGGCCGCCGTTCGGCCCTGATCGCGGTCCTCGGCTTTTTGGCCGCGCTCTTCACTTATTTCGGGGTCAATTATCTTCTGACCGGATTGCACAGTTACGCTTAAGAATACGAAGAAGAAAGGAAACGGCACAGATGAAAACGCAAGGTAAACAAGCTCTCGTCGCCTTCATCGCCGCCACGGCCGGCCTGGCCATCCTTCTCGCCGCCGACCTCCCGACCTATGTGGGTGCCGGAAAATGCAAGGACTGCCATCGGACGAACAGCCAGGGGCGGCAATATCCCATCTGGGAGTCGAGCAAACACGCCCAGGCCTTTAACAACCTCAAGACCGAAGCGGCCAAGACGAGCGCGACGAAGGCGGGCGTCACGGGCGCGCCCGAGCAGTCCCCCGAGTGCCTGAAGTGCCACGCTCCTCTGGCCGAAAAAGCGCCCGAGCTCGCCGCGGAGGGTGTCACCTGCGAGGTCTGTCACGGCCCCGGCAGCAACTACAAGAAGCTCAACATCATGATGAACCACGACGAGGCCGTCAAGAACGGCCTCCTCGCTTACACTTCGGCAGACGACATCAAAGCCCGGTGCCTGACCTGCCACGACGCCGCGGCCGCCGCCACAGGCAAGCCCTTCGACTTCGCCGCGGCCTGGGAATCGATCAAGCATCCCAAACCGGAGAAATAAAGCACGACCCAGGCTGAAACCCGAGACTACAAAGACAACCCTTTGAAGAAAGCGGGCCAGAATGGGTCCTGCTTCGGGATGGCCAAAGGCACGACGCTCCCGTCCCGCCGCCTCATGGTCCTTTTGCGCGGGTCCTTCAAGACGGTCCCGATGACCGACGCCGGAATCCCCGCCTGTTCGAGCCTCCGGATGATCTTCGGCACGAATGCCGCCCTGGCCGTGATGAGAAGGCTTCCTTCGGCGATGGCTGCGACCGGGTCGATCGTGAACGCCTCGCAGACCATCCGGACCTCATCCGGGTAGATCATCAGGTTCTCATAAACTTCCATCCCGACGCCGCTCGCATTGGCGATCTCGAAGAGCCCGCCGATGACCCCGCCCTCGGTCGCGTCGTGCATGGCCGTAACCCCGCCCGCCATCATAGCCGCGAGCGCGTCCTCGACCACCGTGATCTTCTTGCAGAGGGCCTTGGCTTTCCGGATGAGCGATTTCGGGTATTTCTTCGTGAGCTCCTTCTCGCGCAAGACCGAGAGCAGCCCCGCGGTCTCGATGGCCGGTCCCTTGGTCAGGATGACGGCGTTCCCGGGCCGGGCGCCCGCCGGAGTCACGTAGCTCCCCTTCTTCGCAACCGCGAAGACCGTGATCCCGCCGATCATGGGCGCCGTGAGCCCTGGATAGTAGCCCGTGTGCCCGCCGACAATGGCGATGCCCAGCTCCACGGCCGTTTTGTGGATGGAATCCACGATCGTCTTGAGGTCCTTCGTGCTCGTCTCAGGCGGCAGGAGGAGCGAATAGGTCATATAACGGGGCTTGACGCCCATGACGGCGACGTCGCTCGCCCCGATGTGGACGGTGAACCAGCCGAACGTCCGGAGCGGCAGCATGGGCATGGTGAAGATCGGGTCCTCCGCGATGACCAGGACCTTCCCTCCCCCGACGTCCACGACCCCCGCGTCCACCCCCGTCATCGGCGGCACGAGGACCGTCTTGTCCTTCTTTCCCAGCCTGTCGAGCAGGAAACGGCTGAACGTCTCGTAGTCGATCTTGCCAATTTTCATTTCAATTTCACATCATCCACATACAACACGAACCTCCCCGGCACGGTGACGGCGCCCATAAAGACGCCCATAATCCCGGTGCCGTCGAGTTTGACCTCCTCGAACGTCACCGTGTATTCCTTCCACTCCGGAGCGACCGTGAAGAACTTGATGACCGGCATGAAACCGCGGCTCTGGGCGAAGAACTCGAGGGCGCACTGCCGCGCGTCCCCCTTGGCCCAAAAGCTGATCCCCTTCCTCGACGATAGGTTCGCCGGCGCCATAATCGTCTTCCCCGGGCCGAACATCACGCCCGCCCAGCGGAACATGGCGCCCTCCGCGATCTCGCCGGTGAGCTTCATCGCTCCTTGACTTCCCCGCGCACCTTCGCCTGTCCATTCCATTTTGACCTGGGATTTCCCTCCCATCATCGAATCCGTCGAGTCGACCCATCCCGCGCCGAAATCGGCCGCGATCTTTCCCCCTTCGAAGTCGCTGATCCCGCCCGCCGAGGAATACTCCGGGGGAGGCTCCTGCTTCAATTTATCATCGGCATTCATGGCTTCCTTGACCGTTTTCCGGAAAGCCTCCCTGTCCAGGCGAACGCCTTCCCTCCAGACGGCCGCGATGCGCCGGGTGGCCAGAATGTCGGCCGCAGGGTCTCCATCGACAAGGAGGAGATCCGCGAACGCCCCCCGGCGAACCCTGCCCCGTCCCTCGAGATGGAATTTATCGGCAGGGACCGACGTCGCAGCCCGCAAGGCCTCGATCGGCGCCAGCCCGGCTTTGACCAGGAGCTCCAACTCACCATGGAGACTCGCGCCGAACGTCGTCCCCGGATTCGGAGCGTCCGTCCCGGCCAGGATGGGCACCGCCGCTTCCTTTAGCTGTTTGAGGGCCCTCTCGGCGGCTGCGTAAGCCGCGGGGCTTGTGTGAAAGCCCTCCATCGTCTTATTCACCTCACCGGCGGTCTGCGGCGAGACGAACGGCGCCAGCCCCGGATCTGCGATGAGCGCCGCGTTCGACATCCCGGCCATGGAATGCAGGACGCTCAAAGTGGGAATGACAAAAGCCTTCGCGCGGGCCGCGAGCTTCCCGAAGTCCGGATCATAGGCGTCATTGAAATAGAGGTGGATGAGGCCATCGACGCCGGACTCGAGCCCGTCTACGCAGTTCCGGAGGGTCGCGGCATGGATGACGGCCAGCTTACCGCGGGCGTGGGCCGCCCGGATGATGGCGGCCACCTGGTCCTTGGTCAGCGTCGGCCTGGGGAAATTATACGAGGAGCCGTCATCCCGGATGATCTTAATGAAATCCGATCCTTCGGCGATCCGGTCATCCACGAACTTCTGGATATCCGTCGCCAGCTCGATGGTGGGGATGGGCGCGCCGAACTGGGTGCCGTGTCCCCCGGGAACGGTGAGGAGGACCTGGGGCGAGATGAAAAAGGCGAGGTCCCGCGCCCCGCCAGCCAGGGCTTTCCGGATGGCCTTGGCGGTCTCGATGTAGGTGAACATGTCGATGACGGTCGTCACGCCGAACATTGTAGCTTGTTTCAGCTGCTCCGGGGCCCATGTGTGAACGTGGGAGTCGATGAGGCCCGGCAGGAGCGTTTTGCCCCGGCCGTCAATGACCTTAGCGTCTGCGGGAACGGCGATCTTAGCTCCGACCGCCGCGATCTTGCCGTCCTTGATAACGACCGTACCCGATGGGATGACTTTTTCGCCATCGAATATCCGGGCGTCCCTAATCGCCTCGGTTCCGGGCTGAGCTGATCTCAGGGGCCGTCCCGCCGAGGCCAACAGGCAGATGCCCGCCAGCGCGAGCCCCGTAACATAAGCATTTATCCTATGCCTTTTCTTAAAAGAGACGCCGTTTTTCATAAACCGTCCTCCTGACCTTCCGAGTGGAATATCTTTTCATAGTGTATGACGGGAGCCCCGAAACGTCAAACGCCCAAAATTGTCGATAGGCCTCGACAATTAATCCCGATGCTCGGCCTCCAGCTTCTTCCTATAGACGCCAGAGAAAGGAGGCCTTGAAGAAGAGGCCGCGCTTCATTTCAAGGAAGCGGTCGGCGCCGCGGTATTCCCCCTCCACCCACTCGAGCTTGTTGTAGAGAGAGCCGTAGCCGAACTGGATGACCGTCCCCGGGATGTAGGTGAACGAGGCGAGAAGGTCCGTCAAGAGCTCTTTCCGGTAGGTGTTGTACTCCACGATTGTCCGGAAGAAGAGATACTTGTTCATCTGGTAGGTCAGCAGGCCCCGGCCGATGGCGTAGTCGAAGACCCTGTCCTTCGTCTCCTTCCGGAAGAGGTCGGCATAGATCAGGCTGAGGTTCAGATTGAACTGCTCCGAAGGCTGATAGATAACGCCCCCCACGGCCCGGTTCCCGTAACCCTGATAGGGTTCGTCGGTATAGCGGATGGCGTTGCCGCGCCGATATTGACCGCGCACAATGAGCTTCTTGGAGACCTGGCTGGAGGATTGGATGCTCAGGCCGCCCGTGTTGAACCTCCGGCCGAGGAAGATTTCTGTAGCGTATGCGCCCGCCACGGTCACGGTCGTATTGCCCGGAAGAAGGGCCTGGAAGGCGAGGGCCTCGTTCGTCTCAACCATATCGAAATAAAGGTCCTTGAGGACGTAGACGTAGATTTGGGGCGTGAGCTTGCGGAAGAACCGGCTCTTCGGATAGATTCGGGGCTGGAGGGCCGCCCGCAGGCTGGTCAATCCGTTCCGGGTGAGGTAACCCGCGGCCGTCTGAAAATCCCGCGAAATGTCATGGAACCCGAGACTCGCACCGAGTCCCCGGGTATCATAGAGGTAATCCAATCCGAGGGCCGTGCCGTCCGCGGCGGGCGCCTCGGACACGTCCCGGGTCCATGAGCCGAAGCCATGAAAGCCGAGGATGCTCGACCGCCCCAGCCGGACCTGGCCGTCCGCGCCCATGACCTGGTTGAAACCGCCATCGTACTCGCGGCCGGTGTAGAAACCTCCGATGAAGCCATCTCCGGCCAGGGCGCGCTTGTAGCGGATGACGGCAAAGCCCGCGAACCGGTCATTCCCTGCCCAGGACGGGTCGAGCGATGGTGATTCGTCCAGGGCGAAGATCGAAGCGATGGTGTCTCTCCTCCCGATCTTCCCCGAAAGCTTGAAGCCAAGCCGTGGATCGACGATCGTCCGGGTGTGGACGACGGACTGGAGCGGGTCCCCACCCGAAGAGCCGGCTAAGAGGAACATTTCGCTTCCTTCCAGAA
>Ga0315291_10010169_pt1 | contig 11515 bp, 10 predicted proteins | sample YL17G12_20_MG_FD_203070 | JGI IMG/M metagenome (GOLD analysis project Ga0315291, IMG submission 203070) | Sediment microbial communities from Yellowstone Lake, YNP, Wyoming, USA - YL17G12_20 | ecosystem: Environmental > Aquatic > Freshwater > Lake > Sediment | place: USA: Wyoming | collected...
TGTCAAACATCCAGACGACGTCGGCGTCGCCGGGCGCTTCCGGCCAGGGCGGCGCCTTTTCGGCCGGGGCCGTGTTCGACTTGCCCTTGGAGGCCGGCTCGGCGGGCTTCGTGCCGGGCGCGGGGGTGCTCGGCCTTCCCTCTGGAGCGGGGTCTGCGGGCGCGCCGGCCTTGTCCGGCGACGGCTCACGCGGCTTGGGCGCAGGGGCCGGTTCGGAACTCGCTTTCGGCCGGCCTTTGACGTTCAAGCACAAGACCTCCAGGCGGTGCGTCACAATGTACACGCGGTCCCCATCGACGGCCGGCGAGGAGCAGAGCCCCAGTTGCCGCGGGAAGTGGCTGAACTCAAACCTTCTGCCCTCGACTGTTGTGGGGACCTGCCGCGCGGGGGCCGCCCATCGCCAAAGCGGCTTGCCGGTCGCCTCGTCCAGGCAGAGGAGCACCCCCTGGCCGTCACGAGCGGTGCCGATGAACGCTCTTCCAGCCGCCACTGCCGGTGTTGAGCACGTCATCGAGCCGAGCCTGGCGACCCACTTGACGTTCTTGGTCGTGGCAAGGAGGACTCCGCCGCTCTGAGGGTCCTTTTCGCCGGGCGTAAAGGTCTCGGGCAGAGCCTTCTCCTGGGACACCATGTTCTTGCCCTCCTGTCCGCCCCACTGCGGCCAGTCGGCGCCCAGGGCTGTTGACGAGCAGAGCGACAGGCAGAGCAGGCCGGGGAAACTCACGATCGCTCGACCGACGGTCATCGCTTTTCTCCTTCGCGGCATCGGCTCCTTGCCATGGATTTCAACTCCGATGCGGGCGACCAGTTCCTCCCGTGGGACCAGGGCGCGTCAACGAAGCCCACCGATGCGGGCCACCAACCGCCGGGCCTTGGAACGGTTCTCGGGAGAAAAGGGACCATCCAGCATGATGACCTCAGGCCCCCCGGGCCCTCAGGGATTGGGGAAGAACCTTGCCAGGGCGTCCTTAACGAAGTCGGGGAGCGGGTGCCCAATCCGTCTCGCCGCTTCGGCAAGCCTCTCGTACGCGGGTACTTCGTCCCCCGCCCACGTGACATCCAGGCGCCGGAGATCCACGGTCGCGGCGTGCTTGTAGGACTCGGGGCTACTCCAATAGCACGACCGGCACACTCGGGGATCCTTCCTGCCCAACCAGTTGGGACAGTGTTCGCAAGACCAGGACTTCGCGCGGTTGCACGACGTGCAGAGAAGCATGAGAAGGCCCGGGTTGAGGGCGGAGGTATCGTGCTCGCCCGCAATCCCATACGGAACTCTGTGGTCGATCTGAAGGTACCTTCCGGGGAGCCCAGCCATGCAGATTGCGCACCTCCGGGCTTGTCGGTCGAGGAGAACTTCCTTGAGTGCCCTGGGAAGAGCTCTCCGCCCCTCGAACCGCCCGTCCCGCACGCTGGAGATGTCCCCGAAGCGGTATCCCGCGATTCTTCTTCCCTGCTTGTTCTTGAGGAAGAAGGTCTCGATAGGGATTCCCTGCTCCTGCAAGTCCTGCTTGGCGCGGGGTGGATGGCCGTACCCGTACAGATCCCGAAGCTGGTTGGTCGTCACCGAACCGTGATTTGCGATGTGCTCCGCTACGATCCGGGCCCGCTTTCCCCGGACGCCGGCAAGAAGCTGCCCAAGTCCGCTCGTGGTGCGCCTCTTTCTCATCCCGGCACCTCGAACAAAGTGGGCTTCGCCCTTCTCGGAAGCATGGACCTGGGAACCGAACCGATCTGACGCATGAGTGCCTTCGACAGGTACACCGACTCGACCGTGATCCCAGACCGCCCCAAGAGCGTTTCCGTGGTGGACCTCCCTGCAACCACCTCCAAGTGGGTCAGGTGCAGAGACTGGGGCAGTGCGCGTCCGTGTTCCTTCTCCCCGGTTCGGCCGTCGTAGCTCACGATGCAGGGGATTCGGCGCTCGTTGAGCACCGCCAGGGCCTCCACGAAATCCCCGAAGGGGAGGCCCTTCAGATAACGCTGGTCGCGCCGCAAGCTGACGCCTTGATACGGCGGGTCCATGTAAACCAGATCACCCGGAGTGGCTTGCTTCAGCGCAAGGCGGAAATCGCAGGCCCCCAGTTCCGTTTTCCCCCGGAGCAGGGAGGACGCCGAGAGAATGTGAGAACGAACGGTCTGGGGCCGAGTTCCCCTGCGCCGGTGATCCGGGCTGTTGTTGAAGCGCCCGAATCGATTGTACCGGACTGCGGCCTTCGTGCAGCGCGCCAGGAGGTAGAGGAAATCCGCCGGTCGGTGCTCTCGGTTGAAGCGTTCCCGTACCCGGTTGAAGAAGGAGCACTCCTGCCCGCCCTGCTCCTCCCACAAGGACTTGTATTGCTCCGAAAGCCGCAGGGGTTCGTTGATGATCGCATCCCAGAGGTTCATCAGCGGGCCGTTGATATCGCTCAGGAAGAACCGGTTCGCACGCCCGTAGTACGCTGCGGCAAGCGTCACCGCCGCGGACCCGGCAAAAGGCTCGTAGAGAGTCCCCACCTGTTCCGGGAAGCAGTCCAACAAGGCCTTGGCAATCCAGCGTTTGCTCCCTTGATATGGTATCGGATGCGGGACCCACATTGCCGGAAACCTGCCCATTCACAAGACAAACCGGAGTATAGCACACACTCAGGGGAAGACTCAACCGCTCTCTGGGTCAACGGGTCAATCAAACCTCGTCACCGCCTGCGAGCTTGGGGCGTTCTGCGCGCCTGGGATGAGCGACCCCTGGCGCGGGACGGGCCTGTAGAACCGCCCGCCGTTGCCGTTGGGGCCGGACCTGCCGTTCCCCGCGGCCTGTTTGGGCCGGAGCAGCAGGTTCTCCTCCTTCAGCAGGCCCACCAGTTCGTCCACCAGCCGGCGGGAGGGCTTGACAAACCACTGCTTGTCGGGGCGGACGGTGGCGCAGACGTCGCGGCGGCAGGAGGGGCGAATCTCCAGGCACACCGGGCATGGGCCGCGATGCCGCACGAGCACCTCGCGCAGGCGCTGGAGGGAATCGCCCATGACGGCCGTCTCGTCCAGGCGGAGCACCACCGAGGCGGTGAGCTGCTCGATCGCGCCGTCGATGGGGATCACGTCGTCGATGATGATGCTCGGGCGCTCGCGCCGGCGGTCCACCGAGCCGCAGACGAACACCATGGCCTCGGGCTTGAGCCTGTCGGCGACCCGCTCGTAGGTCTCGGCGAACGCCACCGCGTCGGCCTTTCCGGTCAGGTCCTCCAGCGTCAGCATGGCCATCTTCCTGCCGGCCGAACGCCCGGCCTTGGTCATCGTCGGCCGAATGGACGCGATCATGCAGCCCACGGTCACCTTCACCCCGCCGGCGAGGGCTTCCAGCCGCGAGAGGCTCGTGCCGGCCGGCGTGCTGAGGCTGTCCAGTTCGCGGCCGTAGCGGACCAGCGGGTGCGTGGTGATGTAAAAGCCGAGCGTTTCCTTTTCCGCTGCCAGGAGCTGCGTCTCGGACCAGGGCTCGACGCTGGGGAACCGTGAAGGCGCGGGCTCCGCGCCCGGCCCCGCGCCGGGGGCGGCGGCGCCGAAGAAGCTCAACTGCCCGCTCCGCCGGTCCGAGGCGGCGGACTGGCCCAGCTCGATGGCGTTGTCCAACGCCCTTATCATCGCCGCGCGGTGGGCGCCCAGGGAGTCGAACGCCCCGCACTTGATGAGGGCCTCGACCGTCGCGCGATTCACCGCCCGATGGTCCACGTGCTCGCAGAAGTGATACAGGTCGCGGAACCGCCCGACCTTCTTGCGGGCCTCCACTATCGCATCGACGGCCTTCGTCCCCACCCCCTTCACCGCCGCCAGGCCGAAACGGACCACCTCCCCGTCCACCGCGAAGTCCGCGGCGCACGCGTTGATGTCCGGCGGGGCGATCTTGATCCCCATCCGCTCCGCCTCGGCCATGTACTGCACGACCTTGTCCGTGTCGAAGCTCTCGAACGTCAGCGTGGCGGCCAGGAATTCCCGCGGGTGATAGACCTTGAAGTATGCCGTCTGGTACGCAATGATCGCGTACCGGGTCGAGTGCGCCTTGTTGAAGCCGTACCCCGCGAACTTCAGGATCAGCTCGAAAAGCCGGTCGGCGTCCTCCTGGGCGATGCCGTTCTCCAGCGCCCCGGCGACGAACTTGGGGCGCTCTGCCGCGATGAGCTTCTCCTTCTTCTTGGAGATCGCCTTGATCAGCGTCAGCGCGGTGTTCAGCGGCAGCTTGCCCAGCCGGCTGAGCACCTGCATGACCTGTTCCTGGTAGGCCATGATCCCGTAGGTCTCGGCCAGGATGTCATCGACCAGGGGATGCACCGAGGAAATCGGCTCGGTCCCCTTCTTTCGGGCGCAGTAGGTGGGGATGAGCTCCATCGGCCCGGGACGGTACATGGCGTTGGCCGCGATGAGGTCCTCAATGCGGTTCGGCTGCATCTGGACCAGGATGGCCTTCATGCCGTCGGACTCGAACTGGAACACCCCGTCGGTCGCCCCTCGGCGGAACGGGTCGAGGACCTGCTGGTCGACGTCCTTGCCGGTCCGCGCCCGGACGAGCTCGCGGGCCCGCTGGAGGATCGTGAGCGTCCGCAGGCCCAGGAAGTCCATCTTCATCAGCCCGACCTTGTAGGCGCAGACGTCGCCCTCCCACTGGGTGATGGCGTCGTCGCTGTCGGCCTGCTTGCAGAGCGGAACGATGTTCTCCAGCGGCTCGTTGGCCACCACGACGCCCGCGGCGTGGACGCCCGCGTGACGGGCCAAGCCCTCCAGGGACTTGGCGAAATCGACCCACTGGCGCACGCGCGGGTCGTCCTGGTACAGGCGGCGCAGGTCCGGCTCGGTCTCCAGCGCGCTGTGGAGCGTCGTGCCCAGGACTTCGGGCACCTTCTTGGCGAGGGCATCGACCTCCGGCAGCGGGATGTCCAGCACCCGACCGACGTCGCGGATGGCGGCGCGGGCCTTCAGCGTCCCGTAGGTGATGATCTGCGCCACGTGCCCGTACTTCTCCCGGACGTACCGGATGACCTTGGCCCGGCCTTCCTGGCACATGTCGATGTCGAAATCCGGGTCCTCGTCCCGCTGCGGGTCGGTCCACCTCTCGAACAGCAGGCCGTAGCGGAGCGGATCGACGCAGGAGATGCCCAGCAGGTACCCCAGGAGGGTCGCGCAGCCGCTGCCGCGGGCGCCGATGGGAATCCCGCTGCGCCTGGCGAACTGGACGAAGTCGTGGACGATCAGGATGTACGAGCTGTAGCCCTTGCCGTCGATGACCTCCAGTTCGCGCGCCAGCCGGCTGCGGTATTCCTCGGGCGGCCTTCCGTCGAACCGGCGGTTCAGGACCTCCAGCGCCAGCCTGGCGAGGTAGTCCTTTGCGCTCTCACCGTCAGGCGTCGGGAAGACCGGCAGGTGCTTCTTGCGAAAGCTCAGCTTCGGGCTGCACATCTCGGCGATCTTCAGCGTGCCGTCGGCCGCCTCGGGCAGGTCCTTCAAGGCGGCGCGCATTTCCTGCGGGCTCTTGAGGTACATCTCCGGCGTGTACTCGCCGGGGGCTCCGGCCGCGAGCGTCCTGCCCGTGGCGATGCAGGTGAGCACTTCGTGTGCCTGCTTGTCCTGCCGGCGGAGGAAGTGCACGTCGTTGGTTCCCACGATGCCGACCCCCAGCTCCCTGGCGATGGTCATCAGCTCGCCGTTGGCCTTGTTCTGGTCCGCGATCCCCTGGTTCTGCACCTCGATGAAGAACCGCTCAGGCCCGAAGATGTCGCGGTAATCCGCGGCGGCCTTCCGGGCGAGCTTCGGCTGGTTGCTCAGGATGGCGGCAGGTACCTCCCCGCCCAGGCAGGCGGTGGTGCAGACGAGCCCTTCGTTAAACTGGCTGAGAAGCTCGCGGTCCACCCGAGGGCGGTAGTAGAAGCCCTCCAGGTATGCCCGGGAGGAGAGCTTCATGAGGTTCCGCCAGCCCTTGTCGTTCATGGCCAGCAGGATCAGGTGGTATGCGGCGGTCTCGATCTTGCCCATCGACCTGTCGAAGCGCGTGGTGGGCGAGATGTAGGCCTCCATGCCGAGGATGGGCTTTACGCCCGCGGAGACGGCCTCGTGGTAGAACTCGACCGCACCGAAGAGGTTGCCGTGGTCGGTGAGGGCGATGGCGTCCATGCCGTGGGACTTTGCGGCGGCGGCCAGGTCCTCCAGCCGGATCGCCCCATCCAGCAGCGAGTAGTGCGAATGCACGTGAAGGTGAACGAACCCATCCATGGCGTCCGTCAATATACCAACCTTGTCGTGCGATGCAAACGGCCAAGGCCGCCTTCGGCGCCGATCGCGCTGTTAGGGAAACTGCGCCCGGCGATTTGAAAAAGCCGGACCTGGGCTCCTAGACTGTGATAGCCGAGGGAGCAAGGCTGAGTCGCCCTTCGCCAGGTTAGCGCCTCGTGGGTACGAGGCGTGTCTCCTGGGTGATGGGAAATCACCCAGTAGGTCGCGGGAAGGGGCGGTCTGAGGAGGCGCGGACCGCCCCCCGTTTTTGCGCATGCCGCCGACAAACGGCGCCGTCACCCAGGGCTCTTGTCTTCTGCGCGCAGCGCCTTGTAAGCCAGCGCTGTCTGTGGTAAACTCCCTCGTAGTTCGGAGTGCCATCTCATGAAGCTCAGGGTTCTGATCGAGCAGGACGAAGACGGAGTGTTCGTTGCCACGTGCCCCACGCTGCCCGGATGCATTTCGCAGGGCAGAACCCGCAAGGAAGCCCGGGCCAACATCATCGACGCAATCAAAGGGTACCTCGCAAGCCTGGCGAAGCACAAGGAGCCCATCCCTCCTGCCATCACGGAGGAGGTCGTCGAGGTCGAGGTATGACCAAGTTGCCGGTGGTCTCGGGGCGGCAGGCCGCTAAGGCCTTCGGCAGGATCGGGTACGAACTGGACCACCAGACCGGGAGCCACATGATCCTGCGCCAGAGCTTCCTGCCCCATCGGAGGTTGACCATCCCGGACCACAAGGAGCTGTCCAAAGGCACTCTGCGCGCTATCATCCGGGAGGCAGGCCTATCGGTGGACGAGTTCGCACGCCTACTGAAGCTGTAGCTTGAACGTCGGCTTGCCCATCTGCGAGGCGTAGAAGATGTTGTTCACCGGGTCCCAGGCGTAGCAGCAGCCGGCCCCTTTGTAGTCGATCCGCGGGGCAAGCGGGGCGACCACGTCCCACGTCTTGCCGGCGTCCTTGGTCCGGTAAATCCCCGCCGGGCCGACGGCCACCATGTGGTTCTCGTCCTTGCCGAAGTACGGGCCGATGGCAGCCTTGACCGCGGCACCCTGAACCGCCCAGGTCGCGCCCTTGTCCTTGCTGGCCAGCAGGCCTTTCTCGGTCATCAGGTAGGCCGCACCCTTGAACACGTACACCACCTGCGCGGACGTGCCCGGGTCAGCCACCTTCGCCCACGTCGCCCCGCCGTCGGCGCTGCGGACCAATCCTTCGCCCTTCTTGCCCGCCAGCAAGGTCTTCTCGTCAAAGACCCCTACCGGGCCCTGGAAGCCCTTGCCCAGTTCCTTCCAGTTCGCCCCGCCGTCGGTGGTCAGCATGAGCTTTCCGCCGCTCTCGTGGACGATGGCGAGCATGACTTTGCCCGTTCCCTCCCAGTCCACCGCACCGAAATCCAGGTGCCCGACCTTGGACTTGGCCCAGGTCTTCCCGGCGTCATCCGTCGCGCCGGCGGAGCCGTAGATCATGAAGCACATCAGTCGCCCGCCGTTGGGGTCCATGTTCAGCGAGAAGGGCGTCTCGCACCGGCCCGTGATCGTCTTGGGGGGCGTGACGCCCTGGAAGGTCGCTCCCTTGTCGGTGCTCTTCCAGACCCCCTTGTCGTTGACGATCATGTACACGTCGCCGTTGGTGCGGTCCACCGTTACGCCGGCCGTCGCGGAGGTGAACGGATTCGGCTTGGTGTCTCCACCGGATAGCGCGGCGAGCACCGCGTCGGAGACGGACACCCACTGGCCCTTTTCTCCTGCCGGCGAGGTCCCTGCCCCTGCCTTCACTGCCGCTTCCTGGGCCGCGAGAATCCCGGCAAGAATTGTCGCGACAAGCACTGCAAGTAGTGGCTTTCTCATCATTCGCTCCTTTTCAAGAACCCTCTTCCGCCTGCGGCCTTGCGGCGATGAGTCTTCGGTTGGCAAAGGTACACCGCATCCCATAGGATTTAAACGCCCATCTGCGCAAGGGCAGGAGAGCGGGAGGATGCCTTCCGACATCGGCCGCCTGGTGAAGGTCCTGGGACTGCTCGTGCTGGCGGGGTGCGCGGCGGACAAGCCCGTCAAGCCGGCGGGCGGCGCCGACCCGGCCGGGCATTCCACCTTCGACTGGCCGCAGTGGTTGGGACCCAAGCGCCCACGGAAAAGCTTCCGTGGGCTTTGAGTCTGTATAATCGGTACGTGCGCGTTGGGGAGTTTTCGCAATATCTTCCCGCTGCGAACGTTGAACGGAATGGAGCTATGGAAGTCAAGCGGCTTCGCGCCACGATCGCGTCGGCCCAGGGCGGGCAGGCCCAGGGCTTCGAGGCGCTCATGGAGGCGTATGGGCCGCGCTTATATGGATATTTCTACCGCGCGACGGGAAATCACCACGACGCCGAGGACCTGCTGGGGGAGATGATGCTCCGGCTGGTCCGGACGTTGAGGCATTATGACGATCGCGGGCGGTTCGAGCCGTGGTTGTTCCGAATCGCGGCCAACATGGTCCGCGACCGGATTCGGCGGATGAAGTCGAATCCCGCGGCTGCGAGCCTGTCGGCCCAGAGCGAGTCCGGGCAGACGCTCGCCGACGATGTGCCCGGCCCGCACGAGGCAGTGGAGGCCGACCTGCTGGCGGCAGAGGCGTCGGCTGACGTGCGGGAGGCGATGGAGAAACTGGACGAGACGACGCGGCAAATGATCTTGCTGCGTCATTTTGGCGATATGAGTTTCAGGGAGATCGCCGAGATTTTTCAATGCCCGCTGGGTACGGCGCTGGCCCGCGTGCACCGGGGCCTGAAGGCCTTGCGGCGGGTGATGGGTGGAAAAGATGGAAAGGCATGAGATACAATTCGAGCGGGTCGCCCGCTGGCTTGATGGCGAGCAGGTGGAGCTGACGCCCAAGGAGCGCGAAGCGGCCGAGGATATCCGCCGTGACGAAGCGGCCCTGAGGGCGGAACTGGACGTGCCGGTTCCGAGTGCTATGATGGATCGCGCCCGCCGGCGGATGATGGCGGAACTCGCCCGGCCGACCCATCGGGCGGTCTGGGCCCGGCGCGCGGGAGCAGCCCTGGCCGTGGCCGCGGCGATCCTCCTGGCCTTCGTCGCGATCTGGCAGCCCCCCGAGCGGACTGCCCCCACGAGAGCCAACGGGCGCGTGGAAGTCCCCTTGGAGGTCGTCATCGAGAAGATGGCCGAACCCGCGCGCAACGTCGATCTGGACCTGCTCGCCCAGCAGGTCGCCGAACTGGAGGCCGACATTGCTTATTCCATGAAGGTCCCGCCGTCTTGCATGGACCTCCAGACCGACGCACTCCAGCAGGAGATCGAGGAGTTCTGGCTGGAAGACTCGCCTTCCTGGCCGCTGGAGGGCTGAGGGGCATATCGGTTTGACGAGGTGAACGTATGACCAAACGGACCGTCTTGCTGTGGACGGCTGCCTTGCTGGCCGCCGGGCCCCTGGTGATGTGGGGCGCCGACGCCTTCGAGAGACCCGACGTGCGCCCGGTCGTGGCGCCGACGGGGCCGGGAACGCCCACCAGTCATCCCTCCAGATTCTCCCTCACCGAACAGCAGGAGAACGATCTGCTGGCCGTTCTGAAGGAGACGCAGCCGGAGAACCACAGGCGGCTGTTGGAGTTGAAGAAGAGCAGCCCGGATCGGTTCCGCTGGGCGATGCGGGCCATGTGGCCGTGGTATCAGCGCTACAAGAGCATGCCCAAGGAAGCCCAGAAGGCCATGCTCGATGAGCAGGACGCCAAGGTGGAAATCTGGCGGATCGTCGAGGCCTTGCCCCAGGCCAAGGACCCCGCCGAACGCGCCAAGCTCACGTCGGACCTCCGCGAGGCCGTCAGCAAGCAGTTCGGCGCCGACCAGGTCCTGCGGGAATACCGCCTCACCGAGCTGGAACAGCAGATCAAACGCCTCCGCGAGGAGCTTCAGCAGAGGCGGGAGCAGCGCGAGCAGATCCTGAAGGATCGCGTGGAGGAATGGCTCAGGGCCTCCACCCAGCCGCACGAGCGCAGAATGAGTCCTCCCACCAGGCCCGCCGGCCGCACGGAGCGCGAAGGCGATTAGACGGCTTGCGGTTTGGCGGGAACGTCCTGCGGTCTTGTTGTCCGAGATTCATCCCTATATCATTGGGTCATGTCTGAGGACCTCCCGCGTTCTCAGGGCGCCGAACCGTCCGGCTCCGCCGGTGAAGGCCGCCTACAGGCCTTCACCAGCGACTTGGTTGACCGCCTTCGTGCCTCCGGGAACGCCTGGAAGCTGCCCGGTGGAGAATTGCTCCTGCCGCGGGTATTCGGCTTCTGCGGAGGCGTCCGCAGGGCCCTGGCGATGCTCCAGGAAGCCGTCAGCTCCCACGGGCGAACGGGCAAGCGGCTGTTCCTGCTGGGCGAGGTCATCCACAACCCGTGGGTGAACGAGTATTTCCGCCGCCGCGGCGTGCGGATTCTCACCCCCCAGGAGCGAGAGAAGCTGGAGGAGTTCGTCGGCCCGGAGGACTGCGCGATAGTCCCTGCGTTCGGCGTGCCGCTGCCCATCGAGCACCGCCTCCGCCGGATCGGCTGCCAGACCGTGGATTCTTCGTGCGTGGACGTCCGCCGGCTGTGGGCGTGGGCGGAGCAGTCGGCCAGGGAGGGCTTCGGCGTGATGATCTACGGGCGGGCCGGGCATGATGAGACAGTCGTAACCAAGTCGCGCCTCGCGGAGGTGGGCGGAAAGTACGTCGTCGCGGGCGACCCCCAAGGGGTGCGGCGGTTCTGCGACATGATCACCGGCCAGACCGGCGCCACCGAGTTCCCCTCGCTCTTCGACGCCCAGGCGACTAACGCCGACGGCATGGCGCCCTTCCTCCGCCTCGCCCAGGTCAGCCAAACGACCATGCTGTACGAGGAGACGATTAAGGTCCGAGACCTGCTCCGCGATGCGTTCGAGCGCCGCTTCGGCCGGGAGGGCCTCCACGGCCGGCTGCTGTTCCAGCCCAGCGTGTGCCTCGCGACGCAGGACCGGCAGACCGCCGCCGTCGAACTGTGCAGATCGGGGCTGGACCTGGCGATCGTCGTGGGCGGCTTCGGCTCCTCCAACACGCGCCACTTGCACAAGTTGGCCAGCTCCTACGCGCAGGCCCATCTCGTCGAGGACGCAGACGCGATCCGCTCCGCCGAGGAACTGGAGGCCTTCGACGCCGAAGGCCACCGCCCGACGGTCGTCCGCGATTGGCTCCCCAAGCGCCGCCCGCTCCGCATCGGCGTCCTCGCCGGCGCTTCCAGCCCGGAGATCGTCGTCGGCGAGGTGCTTGAAAAGCTGGCGGGGTTTCT
>Ga0315291_10010170_pt1 | contig 11515 bp, 10 predicted proteins | sample YL17G12_20_MG_FD_203070 | JGI IMG/M metagenome (GOLD analysis project Ga0315291, IMG submission 203070) | Sediment microbial communities from Yellowstone Lake, YNP, Wyoming, USA - YL17G12_20 | ecosystem: Environmental > Aquatic > Freshwater > Lake > Sediment | place: USA: Wyoming | collected...
CGAGTTCTCCACAACCGAACTGGGGTCCCATCCTGAGGAAGCTCGCTTTCTGTGATAGGGGAATGCTGGTGCCAAGCCCTGCCAGGTTCTGACCGATTGCCATGATTGACCAACCCCGTGGTCGGCTCCCCATGCACTAGCCTTGCCATCCGCCTTGACACGCACATCGGAAGCCATCTACACTAGCTGCGGAACTGGGCCGCCTTGGTGGGGCAGGTCAGCCGGAACCAGACTCGGGTGCAAGCCCAGGAGAGGAGGAATGCGTTTCGTCCTCCCTCCCATGCGCCAATGTAGCGACAAGCGAGCAAGTTCGCGAAGGCAGCAGTGCAGACCGCAGGACCGTACGTGCATTCTGGGAGGCGATCTGTGCTCCAGGTAGAGGAGGGCAGATGAGTCCAAAGGCAATGATAACGGGCATAACGGGCCAGGATGGTTCCTATCTTGCCGAGCTGCTTCTTCACAAAGGGTACGAGGTCCATGGGCTCGTTCGGCGCGCAAGCACATTCAACACGGGTCGGATTGACCATATCTATCAGGATCCGCATGAGGCGGGGGCTCATCTGTTCCTGCACCACGGAGATCTCGCGAACATGGAGCAGCTCACGAACATCATCTACAACATCAGGCCCGATGAGATCTACCATCTGGGGGCTCAATCCCACGTTCGAGCAAGCTTCGACATGCCGGAGTATACGGGCGATGTCACAGGATTGGGGACAACGCGCTTACTCGAGGCGATCCGCCGAAGCGGGATCAAAACGCGCTGCTATCAGGCGTCTAGTTCGGAGCTGTTCGGATCTGCTTTCCCTCCTCAGAATGAGCACACTCCGTTCAAACCGCGGAGTCCATACGCTTGCGCGAAACTCTACGCGTATTGGATGGCGGTGAACTATCGTGAAGGGTACGGCATCTTCGCATGCAATGGCATCCTGTTCAACCATGAGTCGCCTCGGCGAGGCGAGACGTTTGTCACGAGGAAGATCACACGCGCTATCGCGCGAATCCTGGCTGGGAGACAGAAGACGCTCTACTTGGGGAACCTGGCCTCGAAACGAGATTGGGGCTACGCACCAGAGTACGTCGAAGCAATGTGGTTGATCCTACAGCAGGATCGGCCCGATGATTTCGTTATTGGAACCGGCGAGACGCACTCGGTGCAGGAGTACCTGGAAGAAGCGTTCAGCTATGCTGGCCTGGATTGGCATGAGTGTGTTGAGATTGACCCACGCTACTTCCGGCCGACAGAGGCTGACGTCCTTCTCGCAGACGCAGCGAAAGCCAGAGAAAGGCTTGGCTGGGAGCCCAAGGTGGCGTTCAAGGAGCTCGTGCGGATAATGGTCGACGCTGACATGCAGGAAATCGGGTTGAAACCTTTCGGGGAGGGAAGGAAGATCATGGAGGGGAAGTTCACAGACTGGCATCGGTGGAAGGGGAGGACGGAGACAGCGTCTGATGATCAGAGGAAGTGGGAGGGGTGAGTCCCTGCGAGAGACGGAGAGAGAGCCTACAGGCTGTGTCTCGACACTGACGACAGCAGTCCTGCTCCGGACAGGATCGATAGCCCCTCCCTTCGGACCGGACTTGGGAGTCGCAGCAGCCAATACCCAAGACGCCCCCTTCCAAGGAGAGGCTCGCCGTGGGTCCGGCGGGAACGCGATCAAGAGGGAGCAGGCGACTTAAGTTCATCGCATGGTCGTAAACCGTGCGGAACGATACGGCTGATGGCCGTCCTTTCGCACATCTTCCCGCCATCCGGGCAGATCGTGGTGCTTCACGGGTTGTTCCGGGATTGACGTCCAGGTGAGTGTCACCTGATTTCCCGCGAAGACTGCGCCGTGAGTGCAGCCGCCACGCTAGAGGCTGTTGCAGAATCCAATTGAGTCGGTCGGTCTGCGGAAATGAGAGGAAAACGAAATGACGGCGGAACAGAGAAGGTGGATTCAAACTCCGTTGCCGGCGCAAGCGTGAAGGGGCCGCCCACGGGCAGATGACCAAATGGTGCCCACTGGCATCTTGTGCGGCTTGCGGATAGAGAGTGTCGCTGGAAGTTCATGCCGCGGGAGTATAGAGACTAGGCAACCACATGGAGAAAGTCGGAGCAGGGTGGCGGGAAAGGCTGTGAGGCCAAGGCCGGGAGGGATCCCTTTTCAGCTTGCACGAGGAGGAGGAACTGGACTGGAGCCGGGCGTTCCTCGACGACAGCTCCATCCCGGCCAAAGGGGGGAGAAGAGATCGACCTAACCAAGGCGGGCAAGAGGACGAAAAGCATGCTGCCTACGGATGGGGAAGGGGCTCCCTGTTCGCCAGCGCCAAACACGCAGAGAGAGAACTGGCTGAAGCCACCCTGGAGAGGGTTCGTGTCCCACGGAAGCGGGGACAACAGCGAAACGTCCCAGGAGGTTGGTGGCGGACCGAGCGTATGACTCTGGCCCTTTCGCCACTGGCTCTGCGCTTACGGAGTCCGACCTTGGTCCTGCGGCGGAGGAATCACGAGTGACACCACAAGGCCTGGGAGGAGTACCGAGAACGCGGGCGTGTGGGACGAACCTCTGCCTGAATGGGAAACCACAGCAGGCTGCTCGTGCGCTATGAGCGACTCCTCTCGGTGTGCGCTGGATTCCTTACCACTGTGTGTATCCCTGATCTGCTTGGGAGGGCTTTCGGAATGATCTCTAGGAAGGTGGTCGACGTGAACGGAATCGCGCGGCAATCACAGGAGGAGGGTCGCGTCATCATTCAGGAAGTACTCCCGCTTGTGTCCATTGTCACTCCCGCCTACAACCGGGCGGCGTACCTGGCGGAGACCATTGAGAGCGTTCTGACGCAGGACTACCCACGGATGGAGTACATCGTGCTGGACGACGGTTCAACAGATAACACAAGAGAGATTCTGGTGAACTACACTGGTCGCCTAATCTGGGAGACTCATCAGAACATGGGGGAGACGCGAACTGTGAACAAAGGCCTCTCCATGGCTCACGGCGAGATCGTCGCTGTAGTGAATTCGGATGACCCTCTCTTGCCCGGAGCTGTCAACGCAGCGGTGGCCTTTCTGCAAGCTCACCCTGATGTGCTGGTCGCCTACCCGGACTGGAAACACATCGGCCCAAACGGTGAAGCCATTCAGCACGTCCAGGTTCGGGAGTACGCCTACCTGTACATGGTGAGGCGGCACCACTGCACCGTTGGTCCGGGAGCGTTCATCCGAAGGAGTGTCCTCGAGCTAGCGGGCTTGCGCGACCCTGAGTTCAGATACGTAGGCGACTTTGAGTTCTGGCTGCGCGCAGGGTTACGCGGGCCATTCGCGCGCATTCCACTGACGCTGGCCACGTTTCGCAGACATCCAGACTCCACCTCCATCTCCAGCATGGGGAAGGCAATGGCTGCCGAGCACATCCGTCTGATAGAGAACTACTACTCAACCCCCCATCTTCCTCCAGAGGTGCGGAGGGTGCGCCGCGAGGCGTTTGCGTGGGCACACTACGTTGCGGGTATTGCCTCGGGACCCGCGCGTTGGACAGCGCGCGCACACTTCCTGAAGTCGATCACGTACCATCGGTGGCTGTGGTACTTCCCAGGCCCGTCTTTGAGATACTCCGTCGGATCTGGCAGAAGGGACGCCTTGTCCTGCAGAAAGCACGACGTCTCATCAAACGCGCCCTCGGAGCCGTGGGGGAGGATCGACATTGAGCTGCACCCGGTTTGGGGAAGGGACTGCGCCGAAGCGAGTGCTTCATCGCTCTCTCCCGCCTGGCAATCAGGGATACCTGTCAAGCGGAGCAGATGTTGGACAAGGTGAGGCGAAGGGGATGAGAAGAGCACTCCTGGACCGCGCCGTGCGAGATGCTGCCCTGACAACACGCGCAACGGGAGATGAGAAGATGAAAGCTCTAATCCTCGGGGGATCCGGCATGATGGGCCATAAGCTCTGGCAGATCTTTGACCCGGAGTTTGAGACGTTTGTGACGCTGCGCAAGAGTCTAAGCGGCTATAGTCAGTACGGGCTGTTCCAGGAAGCCCGCACGATCGCCGGCGTCTCGGCTCAAGAACTGGATAGCGTCGCCAGGGCCCTCGACAAGGTCCGGCCGGCGGTCGTCGTGAACTGCCTCGGCATCGTCAAGCAAGCCGAGGAAGCAAAGGATCCCCTGATGACCATTTGGACAAATGCCCTCTTCCCTCATCAACTGGCCAGACTATGCCAAGAGAGAGACTGCTGTCTAATTCACATCAGCACTGACTGTGTCTTCTCCGGCCGGAAGGGGAACTACAAGGAAGACGAGCCTTCCGACGCGGAGGACCTCTACGGTAGGAGCAAATTCCTCGGGGAGGTGAGCGGAGAGAGCTGCTTGACGGTCCGAACGTCGCTCATCGGCCGTGAGCTCCAGACCTCGAATGGCCTGGTGGAGTGGTTCCTGAGTCAAGCGGGGAAGACCGTCAAAGGATACAGGAGAGCCGTGTTCAGCGGGTTCACGGCGCTTGCTCTCTCCCGGGTCATCGCGGAGGTCGCCATTCCTCACCGAGAACTCCATGGCGTCTGGCACGTCGCCTCCCAGCCAATCAGCAAGTTTGATCTCCTCTCTCTTATCAATAGGACCTACGGCCTCGGCATACGGATAGAACCTGACGAGACAGTGGTCTGCGATCGGAGCCTGAACGGAGAACGCTTTGAGAAGGCAACAGGTTTTGTCCCGCCGTCTTGGACGGATATGATCGACGAAATGTACAGGGATCCAACCCCCTATGCCGACGTGAGGAGGCGCCATGCTGACCGATAAGAGAGTCCTTGTGACTGGCGGCACGGGTTCGCTGGGTAAGGCGCTCGTGCGTCGGTTACTCTCTGCTGAATTGGGGCAGCCGAAGAAGGTCATTGTCTTCTCGCGGGACGAGGCGAAGCAGCATGAAATGCGGATGGAGTACATGCACCGCGTCGCCGCGACGGACGAGATCATCTACCGAAACTTCGAGCAGATTCTCGAGTTTCGGATCGGAGATGTTCGCGACTTCCACAGCGTGAGCTCCGCCCTCCGGGATGCCGACCTCGTGTTCAACGCGGCGGCGCTGAAGCAGGTCCCCTCATGCGAGTACTTCCCGTTCGAGGCGGTCGAAACGAACATCCTCGGACCAGAGAACATCGTCCGCGCGATTCGCGAGCACGGTCTCCCGGTTGAAACCGTCGTGGGAATCTCAACCGACAAGGCGTGCAAGCCGGTCAACGTGATGGGGATGACGAAGGCAATTCAGGAACGGCTCTTCGTCCGGGCAAACATGGATTGCCCGAACACGCGGTTCGTCTGCGTGCGGTACGGCAACGTCCTGGCGTCTCGGGGCTCAGTGATTCCTCTCTTCCACGAGCAGATCCGCCGCGGCGGGCCCATTACCATCACAACTCCCGAGATGACTCGCTTCCTCCTCAGCCTCGATCAGGCCGTGGACACGATCTTCGCCGCGCTCCGCACGGGAAACCGCGGGGAGACCTACGTCCCACGAGTTCCCTCGGCAAAGATCGTCGACGTGGCAAAAGCCTTGATCGGCGATCGCCCGATCAAGACGGTAATAATAGGGATCCGTCCGGGAGAGAAAACCCACGAAATCCTAATCTCAGAAGAGGAGGCGCATCGGGCGGTGACCCGAGGAGACTACCACGTGATCCTCCCGCTTCTGCCGGAGCTGCAAGCCAAGGAAGAGCAGGGACCTGTTCTCAGGCGTGAGTACAGCTCCGCCGACAACCTGATGTCCGAGAAGGACGTTTCGCGTCTCCTCAAACGCTGTAGACTCCTCTCAATCCCGGAGGCGGAGGCGGAGCCGGAGGGCGAGCTCCTGCGATGAAGATCGTAACCGTCCTCGGGACTCGGCCGGAGATCATTCGCCTCAGCCTCGTCATCGAGAAGCTCGACGCCGCCTGTGACCACGTCCTTGTCCACACGGGGCAGAACTTCGATCCGCGTTTGAGCGACGTCTTCTTCGACGAGCTGGGCGTGCGAAAGCCCAACCACTGCTTGGGCGTCCAGGCGACTTCGTTCGGCGAGCAGGTGGGCAAGATCCTGACGGAGGGCGAGCGGACGCTGCGAGCCGAGAAGCCGGATCGGGTCCTCATCCTCGGCGACACGAACAGCGCGCTGGTCGCGTTTGTGGCGAAGCGGATGGGCATTCCGGTCTACCACATGGAGGCAGGCAACCGCTGCTACGACGACCGCGTGCCGGAGGAGGTCAACCGTAGGCTCATCGACCACTCGAGCGACGTGTGGATGCCGTACACCGAGCGCAGCCGCCAGAACCTGCTGCGTGAGGGCATCGCCGGAGAGAGGATCTACGTGACCGGCAACCCGATCCTCGAGGTGATCGAGCACTACGAGCCACAAATCGCGCAGAGTCAGGCCCTAGACGAACTCAAGGTCGAGCCGAGACGCTACTTCCTCGTCACTATGCACCGCGCGGAGAACGTCGATGTCGAGCCCCGCCTGCGGAGCCTCGTCGCGGCCCTGGAAACACTCCATCGCGAGCACAGGGTCCCGATCGTCGTGAGCACACACCCGCACACGCAGAAACGGATGGAGGAGGCGGGACTGAAGGGCTCCGGAAAGCAGATTCGATTCCTCCCGCCGTTCGGGTTGTTCGACTTCGTCAGGCTCGAGCGAAACGCGCTGTGCGTCCTGAGCGACAGCGGCACGGTGCAAGAGGAATGCTGCATCTTCCACGTCCCCAACGTTACCCTGCGCGATGTCACGGAGAGGCCGGAGACGATCGAGTGCGGGAGCAACATCCTCGCCGGCGCCGACCCGGACGTGATCCTGCGCTGTGTGCGGACGGTTCTCTCGCAGGGGACCGATTGGCGGGTGCCGCCTGAGTACCTGGCGCGCAACGTGAGCGACACCGTTGTCCGGATTCTGATGAGCCACGCCGAAAACCTGACGTGAAGCAGCACGAGGACACAGCCCAGCAACCCGAGCGTCAGGCGGTGGCGCCAGAGCGCTCCCACAGCCCGGAGGTCGCTGCGGACGGCGATCGTACTCTGCCCCTGGTCAGCATCATTACGCCCACCTACAACCGCGCCTCTTACGTGAGGGAGACGATCGACAGCGTCCTCAGCCAGGACTACCCACGGATCGAGTGCATCATCCTCGACGACGGATCGACAGACAACACGAGAGAAGTCCTGTCCAAGTACACCGGCAGACTGATCTGGCAAAGTCACCCCAATATGGGAGAAACACGAACGGTCAACAAGGGCCTGTCCATGGCTCACGGCGAGATCATCGCGGTCGTGAACTCCGACGATCCTCTGTTGCCCGGGGCTGTCTCCGAAGCCGTTGCTTTCCTCGAGGCGCATCCTGACGTCCTTGTCGCCTACCCTGATTGGAACCTCATTGATCAAGTATCGAAGGTCATCGAGCATATCCAAGTCCGCGAGTACGACTATCTGTATATGGTGAAGCGTCACCGGTGCATTGTCGGTCCCGGTGCCTTCGTGCGTCGCAGAGCAATCGAACTGGCAGGTCCACGCGACCCTAGCTTCAAGTACGTAGCCGATTTCGACTTCTGGCTACGGGTCGGCCTGCATGGACCGTTCGCGAGGATTCCAAGAACACTTGCCTCCTTCCGTGTCCATCCGGAGTCGGCCTCCGAGTCTTGTCCAGGAAGGGAGATGGCGGAAGAACACATACGTCTGCTGGAGAAGTTCTTCTCCTTGGCGAATCTCCCCGCGGCGGTCCACCAGGCGAAAGGCGAAGCGTTCAGTTGGGCGCACCACGTGGCAGGGATTGCAGCGGGGAAGGCGCGTCGGACAGCCTGGGAGCACCTCGTCAAGTCGGTACGTCACTACCCAAGGGGCATTCTGAACCAATGGAGTCTGATTGCAGCCGTTGCGCTGCCAAGTCGTCTCTTGCAACGACTACGGCAGACGCGGAGAAAGGTACGATCAGTGTTGAAGAGGCTTCGCGGAGCCGTCAGCTGGACGTCCAAACGTCAAGGAGGGAAAGACTGAGATGCCCGCCGTCAGCGCGAATATCCCTGACGCCCTCTTGCGAACACGCGCGCGACGCGAGATGAGAAGATGAAAGCTCTAATCCTCGGGGGATGAGGAATGCTAGGTCATAAGCTCTGGCAGAATGCCTGATTGCTAGAAGAGATGAGGCACATGCAAGTCACCCGCCGATTCGAGGAGTCGGAGGCTGGAACCGCTATGATCTCCGCCGAAGCGGGCTGAAGGGGAATAGGAGATGCTGGTCACGAAGGAGGAAGGCCAAGAACTCGCTCCGGTGAGCGTAGTCATCCCCTGCTATCGCTGCCAAGACACGATCCGGCGCTCCGTGGATTCCGTGGCCCACCAGACATGGAGGCCGGCGGAACTCATCTTGGTGGACGACGGAAGCGACGATGCCACTGTAGACCTCCTTCGCGCCCTGGAGAGAGAGTACGACAACAATTGGCTCAAGGTAGTCCTCCTCGCCGAGAACCGCGGACCGGCAGACGCACGGAACGCAGGTTGGGATGCTGCCAGCCAGCCATTCGTGTGTTTCCTGGACGCAGATGACACCTGGCATCCAAACAAGGTTGAGATCCAGTTGAAGTACATGCTGAGCCATCCCGAGGTCGCGATCAGCGGTCACAGAAATCGCTGGATCCAAGAAGGCGAGCCCCTCTGGACGCTTCCGGAAGTCCACCGGGTCACACCCTTACCTAGATGGAGGATCCTTCTTTCAAATCCTTTCTCAACTGGAACAGCGATGCTGCGGCGTGACCTCCCGTTTCGCTTCAAAGCCGGCAAGAGATACTCGGAGGACTATCTCCTATGGTCAGAGATCATCTGCAGTGGCAGAAAGGCAGTGCTCATCGACTTGGAATTGCTGTACCTCCACAAGGCCCCCTACGGAGCCGGAGGGCTGAGCGGCAAGCTTTGGTCTATGGAGAAGGGTGAACTCGAGACGTATTGGAGCTTGCATGCTGGAAAGCTCATTTCTCTCCCTACCTTTCTCGCACTGGCTCTTCTTTCGATCTGCAAGTACGCTCGGCGGGTAGCCCTGAACTCCTTCAAGCGGGTCGCCCGGGGAGCGAGAGATCACCGCTAACGCTCCGCACGCGCGGCCTCTCCATTCGCCATCTCGGGCTTACCCCGTTGTACTTCTTGTACCGCAGGTGGACGGTCTTGTCACCTTCTTCCGAGACCCCGGTCGTGCTACTATTCCTCTGCTATGAGATGTACTAGTCTCGCATTGGACAAGGTGCACTGAGATGGTCGCTCTGGCCGTGATCATCGCTGCCCTATTGGCCGCCACACTGCTCGCGATATGGAGACCCATCGCAGGAGTCTTCCTCTGGATTGCACTCTTCCCAGTTCAGCTCAATACGCTTGAGAAGCTCGGCTTCCGACTTGCCCCAGCCGACATAGTCCTTGCGGGGCTGGTTGCAGCGACCATCCTCCGAAAGCTCGTTCGCAGACAGGGCTGGGCCAAGGTGGATGGCGCTCTCCGTGCAGCTCTCCTCTTGCTGATTTGGCTTGTCCTTGCGACCTCCAATACCCTGCTTTCGCTTGGCCACATACCAAGCTACGTGCTTGTCAACAAGCTGCTCGGCCTCACACTCCTCGTCACCTCCTACTGGCTGGTGCTTGAGACGATCCGGTCACGTGAACTTGTCGAGCGATCCCTGGAAGCGTATTGCTGGCTTGGCTCTGCATGGAATGTCGTCGGTCTGGCCGCGTACGCCTGTTGGAAATGGGGAGGTGTTCTCAGTCCGTTCATTTTCTACCCGCGAGTTGAGGATAGACTCACCGGCCTGCTGGTCGACCCGAATGCTTACGGTGGGTTCCTCGCTTCTGTCCTCCTCATCCAGCTCACCTTGGTCACCGCGAACCGCTCTAGAATCTCTGCTTGGGTTTGGGCTCCTAATGCCGCTCTCCTCTTCCTAGGATTAGCCCTCACTTACTCAAGAAGCGCTTGGCTGGCCTCGCTGTGCGGGGCAGTCGCTCTAGTACTCCATCTGGCTCGCAGAGAAAGGAGCCGCCTGCTTGGCTTTGCCTTGGCCGCTCTCCTGGTCATCATGCCAGTCGTCCTGCTCTCATCTCGCACAAGCATCTCCGAGATCTGGTCCCTTGCTTCCCGCACGCCCCAAATCGCGACACGGTTTTCGCTGGCCGTTGACGCACTCCGCAGCTTCTCCTCCTCTCCGGTCTGGGGGATCGGGGTGGGGGTCTTCCCCACGCTCCCGAAGAGCAATGGGCTTATCATCCACTCCACGTACTTGTGGCTACTGGCAGAAACAGGCGTGATTGGACTTCTCTTCTTGATCTATCTCCTTGTCCGTATCTACCTCCAAGGCCGCGCTATCTACCGAGTTGGGAACCCCCGCAGCCGCTGGATCGCATTGGCGGGTATCACTTCTCTTGGAGCGTGGTTGGGGCTGATGGTGGGGATTGAAGCGCTCTACCAGCGGCACTACTGGTTCTTGTGCGCAGCCATCGGGGCAGTGTACTTAGCCGAAAGGGCGGAGCGTGGCCACCCAGAGAAGGCCGTTCAAGATCCTCCAAGTGGCAGCCATTGACGCAACGATCGCTGCCTTTGTCGTACCGCTGATCGATGCTCTCCAGGCAGATGGCTACTGTGTTGAATCAGCTTGCGCGGATGGGCCGAAAGCCGAAGCGCTCCGCTTGATGGGATACACAGTTCACCGTGTGGCTTTCAGCAGACGTGTGCTCTCATTCTCGCACGTGGGCGCCCTTGCGCAGCTTGTCCCTCTGATACGCCGCAACCGCCAGAGGCGTTGGCCTGCGTCGCCGGAGGGCTAGACTAGCTTGAGAAGTGGACCGTTCACCGGGAGCGGGTCAGCGGGCCTAGCCACATCTCGTGCATCACGAGAGCGCTTGGGAGAGTCCTGCCCGGTCCCCGCCGTCGGGGCTTCTCTGCCGGCTCCGCAACATCTCAACGGCTTTCTGTGAGTGGCGGGGCCTTCTTTCTTCCTGCGCGTGGCGCTCACTCTCCTCGGGCTGCGGCCGAAGAACCATAGCCCAGCGCGCTGCGTTGCACAACTCCCCAGAGGAGGAAGACCCGTCGCGGTGGTAAGCGAAACATGCTGAAGACCCGCCGATTCCGCTGCCAAGACCCGATGACGGAGCTCAGAACCAGACGGGAGCGGTATACTTACCCCAAGATGACGAGTGTTCTCAAGGCGGTACGGTGTGTCTGAGAGCTCTCCTGCGCCCGAGCGAAAGCAAGGGCTCGCGTTCCTTATCAGCGGCTTGCTGGGCGGGGGCGCAGAGCGCGTCGCCGTGTCCCTGCTCGGGCCGCTTCGCAACGAAGCAGCCGCGCCGATCCCGCTCGTCCTCCTTGAGAACAGGGTGGCCCTCGCGATCCCTCAGAACACGCCAGTCTCTTGCTTGTCGCGCCATCTCCGCGGGGAGTTGCACAAGCTTACCGCCCTCCTGGTCGGCGCTTGGCAGCTTCGCCGGCTGGTGAGAAAAGAGGGGTTCACGGTCGTCCTCAGCTTCCTCGAGCGGGCGAACTTCGTGAACGTTCTAGCTCAC
>Ga0315291_10010171_pt1 | contig 11514 bp, 12 predicted proteins | sample YL17G12_20_MG_FD_203070 | JGI IMG/M metagenome (GOLD analysis project Ga0315291, IMG submission 203070) | Sediment microbial communities from Yellowstone Lake, YNP, Wyoming, USA - YL17G12_20 | ecosystem: Environmental > Aquatic > Freshwater > Lake > Sediment | place: USA: Wyoming | collected...
ACCGAGTAAGGTGCCTGACCTTTCATATCTATAAACCGTTCCCATTTCGGTGTAGCGAATAGGGAGGTTCTTATAGCTTCTGATTTTTGTTTTGTAAATTGCGATATGAAAAGGACAATTCATTGGCTTTATCTGATAATCATCTTTTTCCTCTTTGCCAGTTTCCTCCAAATGCATTGGTGGCATCATATTTTCTTTGTAAAAATCAAGATGGCCAGAAACTTTCCAGAGATTAAGTTTTGCAATATGGGGGGTGTCTACTAATTGATAGCCCGCTCTCAAATACTGATTTAAGGCATAATCCACAATAATTTTCTTTAAAATTGCTCCTTTAGGATGCCATAAAATAAGACCTGGTCCAATATTTTCATCGATGTGGAATAAATCTAATTTTAGACCTATATCACGATGGTCTCTTTTTTCTGCCTCAGCTTCTTTTTGGAGATATTCTTCTAATTCTTTTTTTGTTTGGAAAGCCACTCCATAAATTCTGGTCAACATTGGATTTCTTTCTGAACCTCGCCAATAGGCGCCAGCAATTTTTGTTAATTTAAAAGAATCAATTATTTCTTTTGCTTGCCCTGAATGTAATTGAAGGGTCGATTTAATATGAGGACCCTTGCACAAATCAACAAATTCTCCCGATTTATAAATTGTTAATTTTTCTCCCGGCAGTTCTTTTATCAACTCTAATTTATATGGCTGCTTATTGAATAACGTAATGAGGCTTCGCCTCATTACAGTTTCTTTTTTGAAGGTAATATTTTTTTTGATGATTTCCTTCATTTTTTTCTCAATTTTCGGCAAGTCATTAAGGGATAGTCCCTCCTTCGCTAAAGCTTCGGAGGGCAAGGTAAAATCATAATAAAATCCATTTTCAATTACGCGAGCGTTAGCGAAGCGTGAAGAAGAACGAAGTTCTTCGACTGCCGGCCCAATTCCAAAGCAGGTTCCAGGGTATAATTCCTGGACCGCAGCGGCCAAAATATGAGCTAATGAGTGTCTAATTATTTCAATTTTCATGCTTTTTCAATGATTTCTTCGATGACGCGAGCGAGGCAAAGCCGAGCGAAGCGTGGAGAAGAAATTTTATGTTTCTTCTATAATTTCTTCGACTTCTTCACAAATTAGTTTTGGGACACCATCTCGGTTGTCAATTCTTCCCGAGACCAAAACGATTTTATTCTCCCGAAAGGCGCTGGGGTTCCTTTCAATTACTCCCGGGAAAACAACAACTTCGATTTTACTAGTTAAATCTTCTAAACTCAAAAAAAGCATTGGTTTGCCAGTTCTGGTGATAATCTTTTTGATTTTGGATATTATTCCCCCGATTCTAATTTGACGATTAATTAGGGCAGAATTTATTTTTGAGATAGCCAAAGCTTTTTTTTCTAAAGATTTTTGAAACTCCTCTAAGGGATGGCTGCTGACGTAAAGGCCTAATAATTCTTTTTCCCAACTTAATTTCTCAGCTTGAGAAGCCGGAATAGTGGGGGTTAATTTTATCCCAGATCTAAAAACGGGCTGACTAAGGGATAGACCGTCAAAAAGACCCCTTTGACCATTGGATTTCATCCTTTGAGTTTCCTTTGACCATTCTAATAAATTTTCCAGATTAAATAAAAGCTGATTTCTTTCGGCAAGCCTATCAAAAGCCCCGGCCTTGATTAAACTTTCCAAGGATTTTTTATTTAAATCTTTTGAATTTACTCGATTAACAAAGTCGGCAATTGAAGGATAGGGACCGGAACCCTTTCTCTCTTTAACAATAACCTCAACAACGTTAGAGCCGACATTTTTTATCACCGACAACCCAAAACGGATCATCTGCGGCGGCACTACCGTAAAGTTTTCTAAACTCTCATTTATATCCGGCGGTAAAACTTTAATCCCCATTTTTTTACATTCTTCGATTAGAAAACCAATTCTTTCGACATCAGCTTTTTCTGAAGTTAAGAGAGAAGCCATAAATTCGACCGGGAAGCGGGCTTTTAAATAGGCAGTTTGATAAGCGATAGTGGCATAACAGGTAGCATGGCTTTTATTAAAGGAATAGCTGGCAAAGGGTTCTATCCAGTGCCAAATTTGCTGAGCAATATTTTCTCTTATCCCATTACTTTTTGCTCCTTCAATAAACTTTTCTTTCTGAGCCATCAGTAATTTCTTTATTTTCTTTCCGATGGCTTTTCTCAAAACATCAGCTTCAGAGAGAGTAAATCCGGCCAGCTCCTGGACAATTTTCATCACCTGTTCTTGATAAATACAAATCCCGTATGTTGATTCTAAAATTGGCTTTAGTTTTGGATGTAAATATTCCACCTTCTTTTTCTTGTGTTTCCCATCGATATATTCAGGGATGAGAGCCATGGGACCCGGTCGATAAAGAGCTACCATGGCTATAATATCTTCAAATTCAGTTGGCTTTAATTGTTTAAGGTACCTCCGCATACCGTCGCTTTCCAATTGAAATACCCCAACTGCTTCTCCTTTTTGCAAAAGTCGAAAGGTATCTTTATCATCCAAAGGAATACCGTCAATATCAATTTTTTTGCCCTGAACTTTATAAATTCGAGATATGGTGTCCTCAATGATGGTCAAGTTTTTCAAACCAAGGAAATCCATTTTTAAAAGACCGAGGTCTTCGATGGAGTGCATTTCGTATTGAGTGACAATGGTTTTATCATCTTGGGTGGGATGTTGCAAGGGGACGATATTGTCTAAGGGTTCCTGGGAAATCACCACGCCACAGGCATGGGTTGAGGCATGGCGAGCCACCCCTTCTAATTTTTTGGCAAAATCAATCAGTTTGCGAGCTTTTTCATCATCTAGATAAAGCTGGCGAAATTCCGAAACCTGGGCTAAGGTTTGATCGAGAGTTGAACCAAAGGGAATCATTTTAGCGAGCTGGTCGCAGAAACCATAACTATAACTAAGGGCTCTTCCGACATCCCTAATTACTGCTCTGGCAGCCATTGTTCCAAAGGTAATAATTTGAGCCACTTTATCGCGACCGTATTTTTGAGCCACATAATCAATAACTTCGTCTCTTCTTCTATCAGCAAAATCAAGATCGATATCGGGAAGTCCGGCCATTCTCCCCGGATTCCAAAATCTTTCAAATAAAAGATTATATTTTAATGGGTCAACGGTGGTGATGTTGAGCAGATAGGACACTAAAGACCCGGCGACTGAGCCGCGACCCGGGCCGACTACAATTCTGTTTTCTTTAGCCCAGTTGACAAAATCTTGGACAATTAAAAAATAAGACGCGAAACCGGTTTGGCGAATGGCTGCCAGTTCATAATTTAATCTATCAAGAATTTCCTTTTTGGTATTCTCTCCATATCTTTTCTTAATTCCCTGGTAGCAGAGTTCTTCTAAATATTCCTCAGGGGATTTTTCAGAGAGAACCTCAAATTTAGGAAGTTTAATTTTTCCCAGCTCAAATTGAAAATTACAGCTATCTGCAATTTTTTGAGTGTTTTCTATTGCTTCCGGCAGGTCTTTAAAATCTTGAATCATTTGCTCGGGACTCCGAAGGGAGAAATCATCTTCTTTCAAAGTTAATCTTTCGGGGTTGTTAGGGTTAGCTCCGGTATTAATTAACATTAAAACGTCTTGGGCTTCAGCGTCTTCTGGTCGCAAATAATGGACATCATTGGTAGCCACCAAAGGAATGCCAAATTTTTTTGAAATGGTAACAATGCCACGATTGACAGTTTTTTGGTCCCGGGAATTGGGGTGGTGTTGGATTTCTAAATAAAAATTATCTTTGCCAAAAATCTCCTGATAGCGGAAAGCGATTTTTTCTGCCTCATCCATTTTTTTTGCCAAAATCATTTGGGGAATTTTTCCGGTCAGGCAGGCAGAGAGAGCAATGAGCCCTTCCGAGTACTTAGCTAATAATTCCTCATCCACCCTTGGTTTATAATAAAAGCCCTCCAGGTGGGCTTTAGTTAAAAGTTTTACTAAGTTTTTGTAACCCTGCTCATTTTTTATTAGTAAAACCAGGTGATATCTTTTATCGTCAATATTGGGCCTTTCCTGGCTCATTCTTTCAAAGGCAAGATAGATTTCCGAACCAATAATGGGTTTGATTCCTCTTTCCTTTGCTTTTTTATAGAACTCAATTGCTCCATAAAGGGCCCCATGGTCGGTTAAGGCACAGGAGTCCATTCCCAGTTTTTTGACATAATCTAAAAGCTCATCAATTTTAGGCAGGCCATCGAGCAGCGAATAATGGGAGTGAACGTGAAGATGAGTGAACTTCATAGACCGAGCCCCGCCCTTTCCTTTCTTTTAGAAAGGGCGGGGCGAAGGTGAAGATGAGATTTATCTCATCGCCGACCGAGTCCGCCTCTGGCGAGCGAAGGTGAAGATGAGATTTATCTCATCGCCAACCGAGATTTTATTTATAAGGGCGAAGCCCTCTTCGCCAATTAGTTTATTTTAATTTTTTCAAAAAACAAAGTCAACATGGTAAAATGAAAAAATGAAATACCCGAGTTTGGGAGAGGAAAAAAAGTTGTGGAGAAGGAGATTGAAAAAAGTAGTTTGTTTAGACGAGGCCGGAAGAGGACCACTCGCTGGCCCAGTAGTGGCCGCCGCCGTTTTGATACTAAATACCAAATACCAAATACTAAATACAAAAATTAGAGATTCCAAAAAACTCTCCCAGAAGCAACGCGAAAAGATTTATAAAATCATAATCAAAGATTCGGATATAAAGTGGGGGATAGGCAGGGTTTCGGAAAAGGTGATTGATAAAATCAACATCAAAAATGCTGCCGAGTTGGCGATGGAAAAAGCCCTTAAAAAGTTAAGATGTAAGCCTGACTTTTTAATAATTGACGGTAACCACATCAAAAACCGAAAACTCAAATCTATAAACCACAAACTCATTGTTAAGGGAGATGAAAAAGTTTTTTCCTGCTCCGCGGCTTCAATAATTGCCAAGGTTAGCCGAGACCGAATAATGCTGCGCTATCACAAAAAATTTCCCCGATATGGCTTTGATAGACATAAAGGCTATCCAACTAAATATCATTTGGCTAAATTGAAGAAATACGGACCTTGTAAGATACACCGGAGATCATTTAGACCAGTAGCTGAAATAAAGAAATCAAAATGCTAAACCAGAGCACAAAAATTTATTTTTGTGCTCGGCCGAGCACATAAAGCTTTATGTGCTCTGGAAATATGGCCCCTGTATAATTCACAGGAAATCATTTAAACCATTGAAAAGATTTAATTGATGTGCTACTATAATTTTTGAGATTCTTAATATCGGTAATACCAATGGGTGGAGTACCAAAACAACATCATACCAGATCAAGCATAAATCAGAGGAGGATGCATATTTTTATTAAACCTTCGCATTTGGCGGTTTGTCCAAAATGCGGGAAACCGGTTCTATCCCACACTGCTTGTTTTAACTGTGGATATTATAAAGGGGTTGAAATAATTGATGTTTTGAAAAAATTGACTAAAAAAGAGAGAAAGAAAAGAGAAAAAGAAATGGCCGCCAAGGGAACAGAGGAAAAAGAAAAAGCAAAAGCAAAACCTTTAACTCTGGAGGAATTATCAAAGAGATAATTTCCAATTGAAAATTTAGCTATGTCATCAAGGCATTTATCAAGAAGTATTGGTATGCAATCTCTTTATGAATGGGATTTTTCCGGAAAGCGAGTAGATTTGACTAAGATTGTTGAAAAAAACATTAAGGAATTTGGGCCGGGTTTGGAAGACGAGAGTTTTATCTGGCAATTAGTTACCGGGGTAGTTGAGCATCTCCCTGAAATTGATAAAATTATTGAAAAAGCTGCTCCCGAGTGGCCAATTGACCAAATCACCATTATTGATAGAAATGTTTTGAGGATTGGTCTTTATGAATTATTATTTGGCGATAAGGAGGCGGTTCCGCCAAAAGTAGCCATAAATGAAGCCATTGAATTGGCAAAAAGCTTTGGCGGCGAGTCGTCGGGAAAATTTATCAACGGAGTATTGGGGACAGTATATAAAGAAATTGAAAAGTAATGTCAAATGTCAAAGCTCAGATGTCAAATCAAATCCAAAGCTCAAATGTCAAAAGTGTTTTAGATTTTGGATTTTGACATTGATTTGAAATTTGGATTTTGTCATTTGGATTTATTAAATGAAAGACTTTTCAGTACTTGAGAAGCAATTAGGGCTAAAATTTAAAAATAAAGACCTTTTAATTCAGGCCTTTTGTCATAGGTCCTACTTAAACGAAAACCCCGATTTTTATTTAGACCAAAACGAAAGATTAGAGTTTTTGGGCGATGCCATTTTAGAATTAATCGTTACCGAGTATCTCTATCAGAAATATCCTGAAAAATCAGAGGGGGAATTAACCAATTGGCGGGCAGCTCTGGTCAATGCCAAACAACTTGGAGCCCTTGCTAAAAACTTAGGCCTCAATGATTTTTTGTTATTATCTCACGGCGAAGCCAAGGAACTTGGCAAAGCCAGGCAATATATTTTGGCCAACACTTTTGAAGCCTTAATCGGAGCAACATATCTTGACTCGGGGTACGAGGCTTGCCAAAGTCTTATCGAAAAAAATTTGATTAAAAAACTGCCAGAAATTATCAAAAAAGGTCTTTTCAGAGATGCTAAATCTTGCTTTCAGGAAGAGGCCCAAGAAAGAGTGGGAGTTACTCCTGATTATAAGGTTTTGGAAGAATGGGGGCCAGACCATGCCAGACATTTTATTGTCGGTATTTTTTTAGAAGAAGAATTGGTGGCTAAAGGCGAGGGCTCTTCAAAACAGGAAGCCGAGGAAGCAGCAGCCAAAAACGGCCTCGAAGTAAAAAACTGGTAAACCGTTAGAGGCCCGTCCTCTATCTAAATATATGTTAGTTATAAGATTTTTTCGAACAGGTAAAAAAAATCAGCCTTCTTTCAAGATTGTTGTCACTGATAAAAGAGAATCTTCAACAACTGGCCGCTCCGTAGAAGAGGTTGGCTTTTGGAATCCTTTAACCAAGGAAAAAGTTTTGAGGCAAGAGCGGATTAAATATTGGCTCTCAGTTGGAGCTAAGCCTTCCCCAACAGTTTTTAATTTATTGATTTCGGAAAAAATTATTGAAGGGAAAAAGATCGATGTTCATAAGAAAGCGAAAATGAAAGAGAAACCTAAAGAAGAAAAACTCAAGGAAGAAAAACCACCTGCAGAAGAGAAAAAAGAAGAGCCAGCAAAAGAAGAAAAACCAGTTCTAGAAAAGGTAGCAAAGGAAACTCCAAAAGAAGAAAAAAAGGAAGAAACGCCTAAAACTAAATAGGGCGATCTCAACCTCTTGACAAATCTGGAGCACATGCTATAATACAAATGTAAGAGGAGAGAGTCAGCGAAAGCTGTAATTTTAATAATCTGACGCTACCCCGCCTCTCTCCTTAGAGAGGCGGGGTGGGTTTAGAAGAACCTTGAAAAATAAATATGGGAGCTTGCCCTGAGTAATATCGAAGGGTGGGGAGAAGAATGAAGATTAAAAATAGTCCTCATTCTTCTCCTCACTAAAATCTTCCAGCATTACTGGGAGAACCGAGAATTCTCGGCGAGGAGAAATATTAGAAGGAGGTTCATTCAAATGCTAAAAGTAAAGATTTTCTGGCTGTACGGTGGTTCGGACAAGACCGAAACAATGGTTGTTTCCGAGGATGAAGCGAAAATTCAAGAATTTCTCGAAAAGGAAGTAGATGAGATTATACATGTGACTCAGTCTTCGAGAGATGACGGAGTCACGGTACTTACCCTTTTCTATAAAGGGAAGTAAAACAAAGGGAGTGGAGGAGAGTTTCGAAATATTAAACCCGTTTATCCTCCACTCCCTCTCACCCTTCAGTCCACAAAATCATTTGCGGGCTGAAAGATGAGAAAGTTCGTTAAGAATAAAAGTTATTTGTAAATGTCTTTCCGGTGGCCGATTTCAATTAGCTTTATTTTATCAGGTGTTAGAAACTGAAAAATTACTCGCCAGTTGCGAGTAATTCTGAAAGAATAAAATCCAGTTAAGGGTCCGGTAAGAGTTTTAGTATGAAGTTTTGGCTGAAATGGATTCTCTTGAAAAACTTCTAAAAGTTGAGAGAGTTTATTTTGTTGAGATTTGGGCAGTTTCCTGGCGGACTTTAAAAAGGAATTAGTGTAGACAAGAGTAAGCATGTGGAATTTTTTCTAAAGACGAGAAAGAAAGGAGCTTTTATTTCTAAAGACAAATTCTTTTTTCTCGCGAGCGGCTTTGAGGATTTTTTTAACAAATTCTGGCCGATAATTTCCTTCTGGATCTTTTCCAACGATGCCAATCAAAAAAGAACGAAGAAGTTTAATTTCCCTTTCTAATTTAGAAAGTTGAGGTTTATAGATAGAAGTTTTATTAGCCATACTAATTACATTGTAGATTTTTACATAATAATGTCAATAGTTCTTTGAGAAAATTAAATATGGAACACCTTCATAGCGGCGAAGTGGTTACAATTAAGTAGATATCTTTATATCAATTAGACGTATTCGTGCTAACGCAGTAAATTGTAGCCATCTCGCCGCTATGAAAGCGGAAAAAGGAGGAAAAAGGATGGTAAAGGCGAAAGATGGTACGCCCGAAGAGAAATGGGCGCATCTGGAAAAGCTGCGCCGGGACGGAATTATTATCCTAATTGTGGTTATATGGATAATTGTTTTTCTCAAATTTATCGTCTTTAAGTACTTTAAGTAGATGATGGATTATGAGAGAGCAAAAAGAGAAGTTAGCAGCCAGTTAACTTTTCCCCATGTTTTAGCCAACAATAAAGATTGTGGGCTGAAAGATGGGGGAACAATGAGGTCAGAGGCGCTCTCGCAAAGTAATTTGAATCTCTTTCCTCTGCTTTGTGGGAGTACCTCTGGGCTTGCCCCGTTAGAAGTCTTGGATAGAAAAAATTTGAAGAAATTTTTTCTGCTTCGATAAAATTTGACATTTAAGCATTAATTTTTTAAGGAAGGATAAAATATGTCTTAGGTATCTCGCAGACTTCTAACGGGGCTTGACAAATCCCCCAAAAAAAATAAAATTGGAAACAGTAGCTACATTATTCAGTTTTTGCCGAAACTCTGAGATTCAAGAAAGAGAAGTAGGCCATTGAAAGGTCGGGCTACTAGTAAAGATTAAATATCGATTAATTCTGAAAGAATTATGCCAAAAGCACAAGTTGATCAGGAATTCCTTGAGTATCTCATTAAGGCCTTGGTTGATCACCCAGAAGATGTCAAAATCGACCGCAAGGTTGATGAGATGGGAGTCTTACTTTCTTTGAAAGTACATCCCGAAGATATGGGTCAGATCATCGGCAAGGAAGGCTCTACCGCCAGATCCATAAGATCGCTGGTTCGCATTGTCGGTCTGAAAAATCACGCTCGTGTGAATTTAAAGATCGAGGAACCAGAGGGCGCTGCTGCTCGACCTACTCGAGGAAGGACAGCTCCGGTTGGAGGAGAGGAGCTGGAAGAACTGAAATTGTAAGCAGAGATTTCTGCTGACAAAAAGCGAGAACCGTGCTATCATTATCGATAGCGCGGTTTTCGTTTACCGAGCTGAGCACATAAATTTTATGTGCTCAGCGAAGGTCGAAAAGAGAATGAAATTCTCTTTGAGCGCCGAGCGCTAGCGGAGGCGAGCTTATCTGATATCCATGCTTGTATTCGATATTATTACAATCTTCCCAGAAATTTTCAATTCTTATCTCAAAGAATCTTTCATTAAAAAGGCCCAAGAAAAGGGCCTGATTAAAATTAATGTCCATAATTTGAGAAAATGGGCTACCGACCGTCATCGAACAGTTGATGATAGACCTTATGGTGGGGGATTAGGGATGGTGTTAAAGATTGAACCGATTTATAAAGCAGTAAAAGAGATTAAACAAAAAACAAAAAACAAAAAACTAAAAACTAAAACCATTTTGTTTACTCCTCGGGGAAAGAAGTTTAATCAGAAAATGGTCTATCAGTTATCGAAGTTAAATCAAATTATTATGATTTGCGGGAGATATGAAGGGGTGGATGAGAGGGTGGCAAAACATATTGCTGACTTGGAATTATCAATTGGCGATTATGATTTAATGGGAGGAGAATTGCCGGCAATGGTGGTAATGGAAACTGCTGCAAGATTGATTCCCGGCGTTTTAGGAAAACCAGAATTATTAAAGGAGAGAATTACCAAAGAAAAGGGCTTTATTGAATATCCCCAGTATACCAGACCAGAAGTTTTCAGCCCGAAAAAAGGAGTAAAATGGCAAGTGTCAAAAGTTTTGCTCTCCGGCCATCACAAAAAAATCGAAGAGTGGCGAAAAAAACACCAAAAAGTCATTGAAAAGTAAACAATTTTATGATAAAATAGAGTTATGGCCCGGCGATGGACAATTGAAGAAGAGCGCGAAAAACGCGGTGAGTTAATAGAGTTTTACGTAAGTCAAAATAAGACTATTGCAGAAATTGGTAAAATTTTAGGAATTGCTGAGGGTGGTGTTTTTGATCGAATGAAACGATTAAATATTCCAACTACTCCCGAAAAGAAACTTCACTATTTGAATAGAAAATGGAGCAATATAAATTTTCCTGATTTCTCCAATAAATTAGCTGAATTTTTTGGTATAGTACTTGGAGACGGTCATTTAAGTTTGGGACAGGTTTGGATTTATATAAATAATAATACTGACAAGAATTATAATCCTTACGTGAAAGAGTTAATAAAATCATTATTTTCAGTTGAGCCAGGGGTTAGTTACCGAAAGGATCAAGATATGATGAATTTATTTTTGAGCTCAGTTGATTTACTGAAATTTTTGCGAAAAAGAGGATTATTCGCAAGTAATAAGGTGCGAGATCAAGTAGATGTGCCATCTTGGATTTTTACTAAAGATTCATATAAAAAATCTTTTTTAAGAGGATTTTTTGATACCGATGGTTCAGTTTACAAGCTTAAATTCGGAGTTCAAATGGGTTTTTGCAATCGATCTTCTCCTTTACTTCGATCAACTAGAAAAATCTTATTAGATTTAAGATACCATCCCTCTAATATCAGTATTTATAAAGTTTATCTTACAAGAAAACCAGATTTATATCGATATGCAAAAGAAATTGGATTTGGTAATCCAAAGCATCTTGAGAGAGCTAAAAAATTTGGTATTATCCATTAGGGGTGCGTAGTCCCATAGGGGGTGGGAGCTGTCTGTAAAACAGTCGTCCGTAAGGGCCCCGTCGGTTCGACTCCGGCCGCACCCACCATAAAATTCAAAATTCAAAAATCAAAATGCAAAATTAAAATTTAAAATTCGAAAAGATTGTGAAAACACTTTTTAAATCAAGTTTGGCGATAATTCGTAATAATAAATTGTTACTTTTAAGAGAGTTCGAACAAGATAAACTAATTACACCAGGTGGCCAAATAGAAGATAACGAATCAGCGATAGAAAGTTTAAAACGCGAGATGATGGAAGAATTGGGCACAGAAATAGATACAAATT
>Ga0315291_10010174_pt1 | contig 11512 bp, 11 predicted proteins | sample YL17G12_20_MG_FD_203070 | JGI IMG/M metagenome (GOLD analysis project Ga0315291, IMG submission 203070) | Sediment microbial communities from Yellowstone Lake, YNP, Wyoming, USA - YL17G12_20 | ecosystem: Environmental > Aquatic > Freshwater > Lake > Sediment | place: USA: Wyoming | collected...
CGCTTTGACTGCGATTGCCTTGCCGAGGATTGACTTCATCGCAGCCGGCCTTGACAACGCCGAACGGAGAAGGCCGTCCATCTTTTTTACATCCGCGTTGGCAGTGAAAGAAAATGCCAATGCTAAAAGAACCGACAGTGTTGAGAGTATTTTCTTCATAATATACGCTCCTTAGAATATTCCCCTCCTTTGTAAGGAGGGGGAAGGGGAGGTAGATCTACCCCACCACTCCTCCCCTTACAAAGGGGAGGGATTTATTTCGGCGATAACGGAACCGCGAGTTCCATAATTTGCACAAATGGCAAAGCCGCAACGTCAGGGACGTCCTCCGCTGTGACACTTCCTGTGGCTATCCTGCCGGTCAGGCTTCTCAATGCATATCCCGCATCTGAAAGGGTTTTCTTATCGGAGGTCGTAATTTTTTTGTCCATTTTGATGAGGCACTCGAACGGGCGGCTATCATCGCCATCCTTCATTGCCTTCTCCCACGCATGCTTGAAGCGCCCGTCCAGCTTGTTCCATTCCCGTGTCGATTTGAAGGCGGCGCTCTCATTTTTTGCCTTCGGCGCCTCTGCCTCGGATTTTTTTCCGGCGCATGCGCCGAGCGACGGCAGGACGAAAAGAAAGGCCAACAGGACTGAAATTTTGTGTATCTTCATAATGGGCGCAGATTATATTAAATAAAATCAGAGATAAACTTAATATTTATGGTGTCAAAAAAACGTTTTCAAAATGAGTAAATTACCGGCATGAGATACCCACCCCAATCTATAAGTCGTTGATATTAAAGGAAATACTCTCTCCCTTGGTGGCACGCAAATTGCTTTAACAATGACTGCGTTTCACACCAGAAGGAGGGATTTATGAAAGACATGTTAAGAATGGTTGTCTGGGTGCTTTTTGGTCTTGCAATTATAGCGGCGGTGCAAGGTTGCGCCGGCGGACAGCTTCAGCAGCCCGGAGGTGCAAGTCCGCTTGAGCAAAGTCCTGGTCAGGCGATGATCGATCAGGCGACTGCTTTGACCGCGACCGGTGGTTCCGCGACGGAAAGCGCAGCGACAAGGGATAATGCACAAATTGCACCGCCGGCGGGTGCCCCTGTGATCCCCGACGAGACTTTCGGAAACAATTTTTTCCCGCCTGATAACCAGCCGGATGTAAAAGGTTTTGTCGATACGCAGGCGCTTACCAATTCAGCGCTGTGGAGCGAGAATTTGAAGAATGAAAAAATTGCGGATAAGGTCGCAAAGATGGAATCCCGGTTCAAGATCAACGCCGAAACAGTCACAGGCATTCTGCTCGGTTGCAAGATGAGAACCGCCGCATCGGCCAACGTCCCCAAAACGGCTGTTTTTAAATTTTGCGAGCAGTTCGTAGCTGTCGCGATGATTGATGGAGACCTGGACTTGACTGCTGTAATGAAGGAGTTCAAGGAATTCGTCGAATACAAATTTGAAAAACAGGCCGATCATCCGATAGTTTATTTCAAGGAGCCGGATCTTTATGTCACGGCATTTCCCATTGTTGAAGAGAAAAGAAACGTAGTGATTATCGGTACCAAGAATTATTTCATGTATATTCTCAAGAACTTCAAATACGCCGAATTCGACTCGCTAAAAAGGGGTTTTCTGTTTGTAGCGGTTGCATCTGTTTCGCCGTCGGAGTTCGATATATTCAAAACTCCACTCCAGCAGTTTAAGACTGTGCTTGTGGGGAGCCTTGTGAACGAGGTGTTTGGTGTAGATTTTATAAGTCCGATAGCCTCCTTCGCAGTAAAATTTGATCTCAAAAATCTGGATTATGAAAAAATCAAAAAATTTATAGCGCAGAAATTCGAACAAAAAGAGAAAGTTGAGGTCATGGGCGAGGGAGATAAAGATAAAGAAGAGATTAAATCGCCTGAAGATCAGAAGAAAAATGTCGATACTAAGAATGAAGGGGTATTATACTAGTTATTCTAAACGGAAGAGCCTTGATAGGGCGTCAGACAAAATCTGACGCTCTATTTCATTTAAGTCGTCGCCTTTGAGCTCCGTGATGGGATCATAAGATATTTTTGCGATGATGGACCTGGCGCCGGTCTTGATTGTCTCGCGTTGCTCATCTGTAAGTCCCAAAAGCCTTTGAAGCGTCTTTTCCACTTCCTGTTCGCCGATGGCCTCCAGTTTCTGATTCAGCGTGGCGACCGTTGTCATATAATCAGGTTTTGAAAGTTGGGAAAAAAAGCGCTCGGATTCCCTTGAGATCAGTGATTCGGCCTTTTTGGCTTCATCTATCCTTTTTTCACCGTTCTCTTTCGCAATTTTTTTGAGGTCGTCGATATTGAACAAATGGACATTTTTTATCTTTGCAACTTGAGGCGATATGTCGCGGGGTGTTCCAAGGTCAATAAGCACAAGCGGGCGGCTGCGGTTTTTTAACATTTCTTCGCCGATACCCGGCTTTTTAGAGCCGGTCGACGCTATAACGATGTCGGAGCGTTCGAGTCCGCAGCTCAAATTCTCCCATTGTATTGCCTCTCCGCCCGTATGCTCTGCAATCATCGCCGCCTTTTCAAATGTCCGGTTGGCGACAAGGATTTTGCCGGCGCAGTGGTTTTTTAATTGCCGGACTACAAGCGCGCCCATTTCGCCCGCACCGACCACAAGGACCGTGAGATTTGAGAGATCGTTCAGATGCCTGACGGCCAGATCGACCGCAACCGAGGCAACCGACACCTGTCCCTTTCCGATGTTTGTTTCGGTACGGATTTTTTTAGCGATCTGGATGGCGTGAAGCATCGCGCGGTCAATGAACGGCCCTGTGGTCCCGCACTCCCGCGCCTTGAAGTACGCGTCTTTGAGCTGTCCCAAAATCTGCGCCTCGCCCACGACCATTGCATCAAGGCTTGAGGCGACGCGGCAGAGATGCGTCAGCGCTTCGGAGCCGGTCTTTATATACCAAATATCCTCAATTGAAGAGAAATCGATTCCTGCATCGACACAGAGTTCCCGTTGAACGCCTACAAAGGCTCGAGAACCTTTATCGCTCACCGCATATACTTCGGAGCGGTTACATGTAGTGAGATATACGGCTTCGCTGATAAGGGACCGGCCTTTGAGTTTGCCAAGTACTTGGTTGGGATTCAGCGCGAACCTTTCGCGGAGCTCGACCGGTGTATTTTGATAATTTATTCCTAATGTGAAGAATTCCATGGTCATTTCCACACGCCCGGGATCTTGTTGTTGCAGAATTTGCAATAGCCGCCTTTGAGATTCATTTCAAGGACTATAAAACCGCTTCTTTTGATGACGATTTTTTTGCAGCGCGCGCACCTTGTGTTTTCAAATTCGTTAGGCGGGGTATTGCCTACATAAACGTAATTGAGGCCCGCATCGGCCGCCATGTGTGTCGCATCCATGAGCGTTGCAACCGGCGTGGGGTAGAGGTTCGAAAGTCTGTAGAGCGGAAAGAAGCGGGTGAAATGGAGCGGAACGTCTGGGCCAAGCTCGTTTGCGACCCACGAGATAATCTCCTGCAATTCCTCCTTTTTGTCGTTCATCGTAGGCACAACGAGATGTATGAGCTCAAAATGAACGCCCATTTTGTGCGCGGTTTTGATGTACCGCTCGACGGGCGCGCGGGTTCCTCCGACAACATCGCGATAAAATTTTGCGTTGCCCTTAAATGTGATGGAGGCGCCGTCGGTCACCGACAAAAGTTCCCGCAGGGGCGCATCGTTGAGATATGCGGCGGTCACAAGGACGTTTTTGATCCCTTTGGATCTTGCGATTTTGCTTGTGTCCAATGCGTATTCAAAAAATGTGCAAGGTTCAGAATATGTGTAGGCGATCGAGGGGCATTTGTTTTCAATTGTCTCGCGGACCACGTCGTCCGGCGGCAAGTTGAAGTTATCGACCTCGTCGGGATATTTCTGGCTTATGTCCCAGTTCTGGCAGTACAGGCAGTGCAGGTTGCAACCCGCGGTTGCGATCGAGAATATTTTAGACGTCGGCAAAAAATGGAACAGCGGCTTTTTTTCAATGGGATCTATGTGGACCGCGCACGGTTTCCCGTAGACCAAAGACACAAGTTTGCCGTCGCGGTTGTAGCGAGCGCGGCAGTAGCCGTGCTTGCCGGCTTCTATATGGCAGCCGCGCGGGCAGAGTTCGCAATATACGTCCTTCATTGTGCCGGCTCCTTCCCCCCTCCTTTGTAAGGAGGGGTTGGGGGAGGTAGATTCATCGTGCTTTTTGTGTAGCGTGCGGGTTTGTCCGACAACTTTCCCTCTTTGATCATTTTTTCCACTTTCGCCGTCCTGTCGCCTTCTTCTTTCAGCCTTTCGCGGTAAAGCGTTTCAAAAAAATTGTCGGCGGGAACATTTGTGGTAACCGTTTGAGGAGTTTGCAAAGGAGCGCCGCTTTTTGACGACTTGTAAACCGACCACGCGGTTGCGGCAAGGATCGCAAGTATCACAGGAATCAGAACCAGATTTTTGAGTTTCATCTTCCCTCCGGTCATTTGCACTTAAATTTGCAGCGCAGCTTTGTCCCGAGCCTTGAGAGCGTTTCTATCACAAGGCCCGTCGGGCAAAAGATGCGGCACCACGGGCGCCTCAAAAAAAGCGCGGCGATCAAAATCGTACCCGATTGGACCCAGACTGCACTCCCGGCGTCGGGGGCGAAGCAGCGCGCAAACGGCTCGACATTTCGCAGCGCGTAAATATTGAAGCCGGCAACTGCGGCGATCACGGCCAGAAGGACCGGCCATCTTATATATCCCGCATATCTCATCCATTTGTCGTCGATTTTGCATTTGGGGATTTTGAACGCCGATGCCCCGTCCTGCATCGCGCCAAATGGGCACAAGTATGAGCAGTAAACGGGACCTTTAAATAGCGCAGATACAATGGCAAAGACCAGAAGTATCAAAAGGGCCAAATTGCTCCAGCCCGGAATGTAGCCGTATCCGATATCGATAAAATTTCCTATTGTGACAGGCGTGTTGAAAAGGATGCCGATCGCGACGAACGACAGGAGAAGGGATGACGATCTTAATATGCGTCTTCGCGGGAGATAGACCGCGGCAATTGATAGCAGGACCAGAAGGAATGAGGCGGCGGCAGCAATCAAGGGGCGGTCAAGACGGATGCTACTCACTTTTTTTTTAGCCGCCTGCGAAAGGACGCCGCTTTTCAAAACTTTTAGGGCGACCGCGATGGATGCCGTGCGGATATCCTCGCACATCGCCAGAGACGAGATCGTCGCGCCCGTAATTGCCTCGATATCGCTCCAATTGCCGCTTGGCCTTTGCCCCGCGAAGCGATCCAAAAATCCCTTCGAGAGGATGGAATTCATATGTTCCCTGTCCTCCTGATGCGAAAGGAGTTTCACGTTTGTAATCACGCCCGATTCGTTGACGCCGACCAGAAGCGAAATCTCGTCGCGGTAACCTGCAATTTCGGGGGGCACGTCTGTCGTGATAACGGCTGCTCCAACAGGACTGCCCAGCGCATCAAAGAGACGGTAACAATCGATGGGATCCTTTATATGTTTGAAACTTTTAGCCTCCGGGACCGCTCCGAGGATATCTTGAGGGGCCGGCTCTGCGGCTGGGGCGACGGCACCGACATTTGTGCTGATAAAAATAAGAACTGGCAAAACAATCCATCTAAACATGGTCATAATATGGTCTCACTTATGGAAATGTGTCAATATATGAGGAGATAGACCCCTCCTTTGTAAGGAGGGGCTAGGGGAGGTAGATCTACCCCACCCTTGCCCTCCCCTTACAAAGGGGAGGGTTGCTTTTTGATTATCAATTCCATATAGCCAGATATATGGCAGGGTTTCGTACAATCACAGTTTTAACCATATTTTTGGCAATAATTTCATGCGGCGGCGAGGGCCCTAATTACTATGATGATGTTGTTACCGGTTCGCCCCCGATCGTTTCGCGTGTGGATCCGGCAGCGGGCGCGGCAGGCACGCAGGTGACAATTTTCGGCCTTGGATTTTCATATATCATTCCCACGAATATCGTGACGATGGGGACGGTGGGTGCCGTGGCGGAAACTTATACAATTTTGGCGAACCCGACCGCCACCGAGATAGAAAGCATCACGTTCACGGTGCCTGCAGATCTCGCCCCCGGTGAATATCCCGTTGTGGTCGTCGTTCACGATACGGCAAGCAATGCCGATGTTACATTCACGGTGACGCCATGAATTTAGACGAAATGATCCGCCATGCAACGGGTGAGGCATCTCCTTTGAAAGAGGTGAAAAAACTCCACGGGGACGCCTCCTACCGCACCTACTCGCGCGCAATTCTGGAAAACGGCAGGACTTTTATCCTTATGCAGATGCCTGCCGGCAGAGCGTCCGCTTCCGAGGAGATAACGAATTTCAACGGCACGCATAAGGAGTTGCCGTTCATAAATGTTGCGTGTTTTCTAAAAAGTCATGGAATCAAAGTGCCCGCGGTCCACCGTTACTATGAAGACGACCATATAATGATCATCGAGGATCTTGGCGACAACCTGATGGCGAAGATTGTCGAGAAGGGCTCCGATGACGTGAGAAGGAACTGGTACAAGCGGGCAATCGAGCTTTTGGTGGAGCTTCAGAAAAAGACGTCCGTGTCGCACAAGTTTGAGTGTGTTGCCCTCCAGCGTTCGTTTGACGCGACCCTTTTGAACTGGGAGTTTGACCATTTCCTTGAATACGGCGTCGGGGAGCGCCTTGATAAGGAAATGTCGGACACCGACCGCGAGATATTTTTGAAAGAAACGCGGAAAGTTTCAGACGCAATTTCAAAACTCCCGTACGGATTCACGCACAGGGATTTTCAGAGCAGGAATATTTTGATCGTCCGCGACAATCTTTACCTTATCGATTTTCAAGATGCGCTTCTGGGGCCCGCGGCATATGACCTTGTGTCTCTTCTCCGCGATTCATATGTCGAGCTCCCGCCCGATCTTTTGGATGAGCTGATTTTGTTTTATTGCGAAAAAAAGAGCGCGGATCCTGAAACATTCAGGCGCGAATTCGATCTCGTCACCTGCCAGAGAAAGTTAAAAGATGCGGGGCGCTTCGTTTATATAGACCGCATGAAAAAGAATCCCGATTTTTTAAAATATATACCGGTGTCTCTGGGTTACGTGAAGAGCGCGTTCGAGAGGCTGCCTGAATATCGGCAGCTATATGAGGTGCTCAAAAAATATGTCCCGGAGTGGAAATAATGCCCCCTCCTTTGTAAGGAGGGGAAAGGGGAGGTAGATCTACCCCACCTAACCTCCCCTTACAAAGGGGAGGAACCTTTATATGACTCATTCAATAACCAAGGCCATGGTGCTCGCGGCCGGATTGGGTACGCGCCTGCGGCCCCTGACCTACAAGATCCCGAAGCCGCTTCTGCCCTTAGATTCCAAAAAACTCATCGATTACCCGCTTTTCTATCTTGCAAAAAACGGGGTGGAAGAGGTGATGATAAATCTCCACCACATGGGCGAAATGATCAGCGAATATGTCGGCGACGGCAGCCGGTATAATCTTGAGATAACGTATTCATTCGAGCCGGAAATTTTAGGGACCGGTGGCGGCATAAAAAATGTCGAAGGATTTTTTAAAGGGGAGCCTTTTGTCTGCCTGAATTCGGATTCGCTTCTGAACGCCAGCCTTGATGCCCTGATAAATAGGCATTTTGAAACGGATGCGTCAGCGACTATGGCCGTGAAAAAGCTCGGTCTGAACGATCCATACGAAGGCGTCGGAGTCGAAAAGGGATTTGTAAAAAACATCGGAGGGGGCGGCGAATATTTTTACACGGGACTGCAGATCATCGGAGCCGATCTTCTGAAAATTCTCCCGCCCGCCGGCGCCGCATCCTGCCTTATAAAGGATGGTTATCAGAAATTGCTCGCCGGCGGCAAAAGGGTGGCGGCCTTTGTATATGATGGTTACTTCAATGACCTTGGAACGCCTGATCGGTATGAGCGGGCAAAAAAAGACATAGCAGGCAGGGTTTACAGGCCCGTTATATCGTAGATCTCAACTCCCCCCGTCTCTGAACTCACAAAAAGCCAATCCGGAAAATCTTTGAAGGTGGCAAGTCCGTTGAAATGGCAGCTCTTGCATTTCGTCGTCATTGTGGGCGTGGCGGGAGTCGTGATGTCAAAGATCCAGAAGGGGGCGGACGCGCCAACCGGAGTCGCCAGAAAGATGCTCTTGGACGTCAAAACAATAGCTGCGTTTGTAAGTCTCGTCGATGTGACATCGGCATCGGGGAATGATGTCGAAGAAATATTGTGTGCATAGTCCGAGGTGCTTTTTATGAATATCGTCTTGCCGGATACGTATGCAAGACGAGCGCCTGTATCGTCAAAGTCCATGTCGATCACGTTGGGCGCTGAAAACAGCGTCGTCACGTTGACGGAGGACGGCGGGGATGCGGGCGTTATCAAAAACTGCCTCAAACCCCCGGCACATGAGAATATGACGGTGTATTGCCCCCCGCTTTTGGTTATCTTTTGAAAGCGCCCGTGTCTGTCGATCTCGGCGCCATTGAATGAAATCGTGTTGGTGATGCCCTGGAGCGTGGCCACATTTTTTCCGTCAGTGAGCGTGGCGCTGTAAACGCCCGCCTGATAGTAGTGTTTCCCCTCCGCGTAGCCATAATACAAAATGAAGAGCTTGCCCTCGGCGAATGTCATGTCGAGGATGTCGCGTGCATTTTCATATGCCGTTACATCGGCGGGGGCCACAGCCGGAAATCCGACATAGTGATGGCTGTCGCCGTCGCGCGGGACCATGAGTTCGCCCTTGGTGGAGATGTCCAAGCCTTGCTGGATATCGATCCGCCAGCCTTCGGCGGGCTTGGACCATGCGAATGCTATGTAAGAGCCGTTATACGCGGCGCGGCCCGTATAGGCATCGATGGCGTCGCTTGCCAGAACGAAATATCGCTCATTGGGATTTTCGAGATAGAGCACGCCGCCGCGCTCGAATATCTGGTCGATCTCCGCAAGATAGGGTCTTTTGGCGTCCTCCATCCGCGTCTTGAGCGCGCCCGTGTCCAGAATTGTGAGCACGCCGTCCGAGCCCAGAATTTCAACCGATGATGCGCCGCTGCCGTCTTCCGCCTTTATGCCGACGGAGGTCCCGACGAAAAATGTGTTACCGCGCGACGTGTATGTGTTCAGATTTGCGGGAATAGCGGGGATTAGCCCGTATGTCTCGTCATATGCCGCGCCTATCGTCCAGTCCTCTTCACCCGTCGCCCCACTTGTGTTTTTTGTCGGTGCCACGAGGAAATTCGGCGCGCGGAATACCGCGTTGTCTCCGCTCACGGAGACATGGAAGATGAGCGGCGGCGCGAGTTTGTTGTTGGGCGTCACGGAGAGCGGGACGCGCGCAAAATGCGCCGCCTTCTGGGCGATCGTCGCCAGATCGCGGTAGATGAAAAATCCGCCGGTGAGCGCATCGACGCCGGCATCCGTGTCGAGGAAGATGAGATCGCCGTCTTTGGCATTTTCCTCCATGCAGGCGAGTTTTTCCTCCATCGACGGCTTGTCGCATTCGGCGATGAGGAAAGAATCGACCGACGTCTTGTCATAACCCAAACCCGCAACGTAGAAATTCGTCCCGTCGCTCGACACATCGGTGGGGATGAACTGGTTAAATCCCCTGAAGCCTTTTGTCTGGGACTCGAACGCGACATTTTCCAATCCGTGGCTCGCAAGATCCACGGCGCGCACGATCGATTGGGGTTCGCCGGTGATCAAAGTTTGAAGCACGGGATCATAGACCTCCGAGAAATCCGGAATGAGCCCTTCATAAGTTTTCTTGGCGAGGACGAGCGCCTTGCCGGTGACGGCCGCGATTTTTACCGGAAGGTATTGGGTGCTGCCCTCCGTCAGCACGGTTTTGGATGACAAAATGTTGTAGCATCCGCTGCCTGCTGCCAGTTCGCTCTCATCGACGGTCAAGACGTAGCCGTCGCCTGTGACGAAAAACAGGCTCGTCTTGCTCTCTTCTTTGAGCACAGCTACGGATATAACCCCCGGAGGAATTGTTTTGAAGGAGACCTCGTTCATTTTGTAGGGGGGAAGATCGGCGGCGCGCGTCGTATCGGAGACGATTTCCGCAATTCCGATGCCGCGCTGCGTGCCGAAAAATATCTTGGGGCTTTCAGCGCTTCCGTATGTGACCATGTCGGTCACCAGCCCCTCGTTTGTCAAAATCAGCGGCCCCAGCGCCTTGCCGGCGGTGACATATTGTATCGACGATCCAAGCGCCCACATGAGCGTCGTGATCGGTTCCTGATCTTCAACTGACATGAGCGCGCTCGTGACCGCGCGGATCTGCCCGCCGATGTTGTACTTGTATTTTGACATGAAGCTGTCTGTCTCGAAAGTTATGGTCTGGCTCTCGCCCGTGACGCCGTCCGTGATCGTGTATTGAGTTTCAGATGTGACGCAGATCTGCCCGCTTGCGCCGGGTATGGTCGGCGTCGCTTCCCCGCCGCCTCCGCCACTGCACGCCCAGATGAATATGAGTATTGATAGAACTGCTATAAAGATCGGCAGCCGTTTCATAAGTGCCTCTTACCCTAAAATCATAGCATACATGCGTATTGGAGGGAAGTATGCTATTTTTCAAATACCAGAATATATCTCTTTTCATCCCCCCCTATGGTGTAAGGATGGGATTCCTTGAGCGTAAGGCCGTATTTTTTGACGACCGACTCCGCCTTTTTGAGATCCTCCTGCCAACGGGGCCCCTTCATGGCGATGCATATGCCACCTTTGCCGTAATAAGGGTCGGATAGCTCCAGAAAGACGTCAAGGGGCCATGTGGCGCGCGAGATGACGCAGTCAAAGGGCCCCATGGTCCTGAAAATCTCGGGGTCCTCGGCGCGCCCGTGCAGGGCCTCGATGCCTGTGAGGTTCAGTTCGAAGATCACCTGCCTTAGGAAATTGACCTTCTTTCTGTTGCTGTCCAGAAGGACCACGTGGATCCTGGGGCATTCGATTTTGATGGGGATCCCGGGAAATCCGGCGCCCGTTCCGATGTCGATCAGCGTTTTGGACTCTTTAAGAAACGGGAGCACCGCCTTCGAGTCTTCAAAGTGTTTTGAACGGATCCCTGCGGGATCGGTGATAGCCGTCAGGTTTACGATCTTTGTCCATTTTTGGATAAGGTCTATGTAATGCTGATATTGTTCCTCTTTGGTCATACAAGTAACGTCATTCCTTCGCGCGCAAGGACGATCCCCGATTTTTCCACCTTGGCGCTGATCAGGTCCAGTTCTTCATCCGTCGCTGACGGGTCATAATGAAAAAAGACAAGCCCCTTCACGCCGGCTTCCATCGCCAGCCTGACGGGATAAATATACGGGCTGTGTCCCCAGCCGATTTTATTTTCATATTGCGACGGCGTGTACTGCGCGTCGTGGATCAGGATGTCGGCGCGGCTTATCCATCGGACGAGGGCCTTGTGGCGATCATTTGAAGGCTCATTGTCGCTTATGTG
>Ga0315291_10010175_pt1 | contig 11511 bp, 17 predicted proteins | sample YL17G12_20_MG_FD_203070 | JGI IMG/M metagenome (GOLD analysis project Ga0315291, IMG submission 203070) | Sediment microbial communities from Yellowstone Lake, YNP, Wyoming, USA - YL17G12_20 | ecosystem: Environmental > Aquatic > Freshwater > Lake > Sediment | place: USA: Wyoming | collected...
CGTATAGCCCGTTGCAGACCCAGGCGATCCAGTGTATCCAGTGTATCCCGTATAGCCCGTGTATCCCGTGTAACCAGTGGCTCCGATGTCGCCAGAGGTTAACAGGTTTCCTTGGGCGTTATAAGCCTTGAAATCCATCTAAGCCGCAGTCCCTTCAATCGTGTAATCTATCTCATCTGCCACGCTAGCATTTCCTTGAAGCGCATCATCTTTGCTTAAAGAGATGTCTGAGCAGGTCATCAAACCGCTAAGCACCAAATTAAGTGGAATGATGTGCCTGGCAGTTTTTCCTACTCTCAAAAGGTATAGATTGACTGTAATCGCGGGTAGATTGCTATTCGCATAACCTACCTCGACATTCATCGTTCCCGTCGCGGTATATAAAGTGGTTATTGCGACAGGCAGTCGCCCATCGGCAAACGTCCTATCGGTGTTCCCACTGCTACCTGTTTTTTTTAAGTCAGTACCAGCCATTTTTCTCCCTAAAATAAAACCCCGCCATTTGCATTAAAGCAGACAGCGAGGTGTTTTTGTTGTCGCAGTCGTTCTAAACTAGGTTTTGCTATTTGCTATATGAATGACCCTCCAGACCAATATTGATAAACGGATTCAAGCTGTAGACGTTCACCCCTCTTGCCTTCAGAGCGTCTCTTAGCTCCATAGTGTCTCGCTCTATCAGTCCCAGCCATTCCCCATAATTATTCGGGCGCAGGGGACTGCCTCCTTCAGGTGGCAGAGGATTCACAACAGGGCTCCTTTCTAAAACTTGACATTCACCTGGTTCTTTGATATAATACGTCTAGCGGAGGGCAAAACAATGATTGACCTGAATGAGTTAAGGCCAGCGATACGCAATATGACACGCCAGCAGGGACTATATAGGGTCTTGCGTGACGAGCTAACCGTTTTAGGTTACTGGCATAAGTTACCCCGTGGCAACCCCCGCAAGGGCTACGATGTAATGATGGAACACAAGAAAGAGAAGCAGAGTGTATAAGGCATTTCTTTATAGACTTTATCCCAGCAAACTTCAGATAGAGAAGTTTGCTTCTTTGCTTGACATAGCCAGAGCCTTTTACAATGCGGGACTTCAGGAACGTAGAAATGCCTGGAAGCAGGGTGTCTCGATTAACTACTATGACCAGGCTAACCAGCTTAAAGAGATTAGGGACACAAACCCTGAATATGCCCTCTTGAATTATGGTGCCACGCAGGATGTGCTGCGCCGACTGGACAAGACCTTCAAGTCGTTCTTCCGCCGGGTGAAGAACGGAGAGGGAAAGGCGGGATACCCCAGATTCAAGGGCAAAGATAGGTTCAATTCGATTACCAGGGATAACAGACTCTACGTTCAGAATGTGGGATTGATCAAGGTTAAAATGCACCGTGCTCTTGAGGGGGAGATTAACACCGTCACAATCAAACAAGTCTGCGATAAGTGGTATGCCGTCTTCTCCAACAGTATCGATATTGAGCCTCTGCCTGCTTCGGATAAGCAGGTTGGCATCGATGTCGGGCTGGAATCCTTTGCCGTTACCAGTGAGGCAGAGTTTATCGAAAATCCTCGTTATCTTAGAGAGGCCGAAGCGGTACTTCGTAAAGCACAACGAAAGGTGTCTCGCCGGAAGAAGGGCAGCCACAATAGACGTAAGGCGGTCAAGCTTCTGGCGAAGCATCACCTTAAGGTCAGCAATCAGCGCAAGGACTTCGCTCATAAGTTCTCCCGACATATTGTCAATACCTATGGATTTATCGCCGTAGAAGACCTGCAAATCAAGAACATGGTGCGTAATCATCACCTGGCTCGGAGTATATCGGATGCTGCCTGGGGCATGGCACTGGACTTTACTGCTTACAAGGCAGAGTGGGCCGGTAGGCAGTTCGTCAGGGTTATCCCCAATGGCACTTCCCAGGACTGTTCCACGTGTGGCGCTGAAGTTCCTAAATCTCTGTCTGTTCGTATTCATCGTTGCCTCAACTGTGGTACGGTCTTGCCTCGCGACCTGAACTCCTCTCTTAATATCCTTGCCCGGGGACGCCGGGTTTGGGGCGTAACGTGGAGCAATAGCTCGTGCGTGCCCCAAGAAGCTGTCTGCTTTAGCTGACAGAGTCGTCACCCGGGTATTCCTTTATTATGTTTTTGCCATCCAGTGACCCACAATCGTGCCCACAGAGGATGATATTGCGTGCCCCCATGTAATAGGCCAAGTGGATAGCCGAGGTGATGGTGGAGCCGCTAACAATCAGTTCGTCTGTGTCCAGCGCACCAAGATTCAGCCCGCTTAGCCCACCTACCGCGCCACTCAGCCATCCGTGCTCGAAAATCCAGTGATCGTAGGGAACCTCATTCTTGGGCAACCCCAAGTGACCGTAGCTGTGCTTCGACATAACGAGCTTGCACTCTGGATGGCTCGTGAAGAACTCCGCCATGGCTTCTTCCTGCATGGTCTCTTTCCTGACATAGTAGTTACAGACATATTTGTGGAACACCTCATTGACCCCGATGGTTATCTTGCCTTCAAAGAACGAAGGGTCAACATAGTCCATGCTGGGCCCCGCGGCAATAACCCAGAGGTCCTGACCTTTATGGATTCCCTTTAGCTCTGTTATGCTGTGCCGCATCTGACAACTTCCTTCTCTTCCCATAGAGTTCTCCAGGAGCCCGCGCACGCCTGACAGACACCACTGAAGGCACGTTGAGCCAGCATCGCCCTGATGTGGTTCATCTGGGGTGATTGCCAAGCACTTTGTATTGAGTCCTTGCCGGCAATGCCCAACGGCTCTATCTCGCGGCCCAGGAATGTGCAGCAGGGTGCGATCTTGGTGTTAGCAGCTATGGACAGTCTTTGCCACGGCTGGTAGCAGAAGAAACCTTCTGCCGGCTTGCTTTTGACTGTCTTTCCATTGTGGACGGCCAGGAAAACATTCACATCGGTGTATCTTTGAATGTCTATGTAGTCAACCCTGTTTATCCATTTCTCTACAAAGGCGTCGGCCTCGTGAACATTGACCGGCATACAGCAGAACGAGACGCGGATAATAGGCAGATCACCCTTCCGGCGTGCCATCAGGGTATCTACTGTCTCTTCCAGCCAGGCTAAATCGTGATGGCGGATAAGTTTGTATGTTTCAGGAGTAGCCGCATCGATGGAGACAGAAAGGAAGGTCAGGCCACTCTCTAGCAGGTCTTTCATTTTGGCATCGGTCAGCAATAAGCCATTTGTGGTCAGTCGCAAGTCCATGATTCCCTTGTCCCGGGCGTAGTGAATCTTGTCCACTAGAGTTTTGTCCATCAGGCTTTCGCTACAGTACCCGAATCCTACAGCGTACAGACCGTTCTCGGCACCCTCGTCAATGATGGCACGAAACACACTGTCCGTCATAGTATCGTAGCTGCGCCCGGTGTAGGTAGCGCCGCACATCTTGCATCTCAGGTTGCAGGCATCTATCGTCTCTATGTCGAGGTGGAGAGGAAATTCAGGCAGCAGCTTACCCATTCCCGCTAGTGTCCATTTTGTTCTGTACTCAGCATAGCGGTCCCCGAACTTATTGCGCATAGCCTGCTCGAAATCCTTGTGGGCTACGTGGGTCACATAGTCTTTCATAATTTTACCGCCCATAAAGCATCACTGACAGCTACGCCATTATTCAGGTGAAAATCCTTTATCAGCTCGGTTGTAAATCCCTTATCCTTGAAGTCCTGCTCTTTCCAGTAGCTCAGATGTTCTTGGCTCTTAACCCCGGTAGTGTTTTCTCTAAACCCATTTTTCTCTATGGGTATGAAAATAATCTGTTTGCCTTTTATTCTATCCAGCACTTCCAGGGCATCCTCTTTGGGCAAGTGCTCCAGCACGTCAAACATCATCACCACATCGTACTTATCCGTGTCGAGTCCTCTTATGTCCCCGACTGCGAAGTTCACCTTTTCGGCATCCCATTGTCCTTCTTTTGCCTGGAGCAGATAGGGCTCGTGAACATCGAGATTGTCCAGTTGCTTGAATTTGGCAAAGGGTAGCTGTTTGGCTATTAGGGAATCCCCAGATCCTACCCCCACGTTCAATGCGGTGAGTATCCGGGGCTTGATTCGCCACTCTTTGAATTTTGCTCTGAGGTCTATTCCTGGCGAAATCGTAGGATATAGTCTCTCTTTCAACCAACCTGCATGTTTTATTGGAAATCCCAGGAGCTTGGAGCGCTCCTCAAGTAGTTTCTGGTCATGTTCCAATCCCTCTTTAGCATAAGCAATCTCGTAAACTGCATCAGTTGAGGCCCAACGTGTTTGAGCAGGATGGTCATGGTATACCTTCGCATTCTCAGCCCAGACATACTTGCCGATCTGTCGGCACCGCTCGGTAAGCTCATTGTCACACGCAGTATGAAAATAACCGCAATGTAGGAACTCCCCGCCGCCTAGCATAGGCAATAGTTTTTTAGAAGCTAAAAAGTGTGTGCAAAATTCACCGTGCCAATACATATCGTTCAAGCCAATCAGTCCGTCTGCTTCGGGGAAGTTCTGATACATGGCTATGACAGCGTTGAACAGGAAGTTAGGCTGTGGCAAAGTGTCATTTCCCAGGAACATGACCAGCTCGCCGGTGGATTTGTCAACGCCCTTCTTGAGTGTCTTGGGTGCGCCCTGGCGATCGGCAAAGCTGTCTTCCTCAACTATAATTTCGTAATTGTCATATCCCGCGTTGTCGTGTATGGCTTTCAGACAACGCTGCAACTTTTCAGCCCGCCCCAGTGTCGGTATCACTATTGATACCTTTGGCGTGTTTACCAGCTTGTACCAGATTGACTCGCAAACTTTAACAGCTCCCATTTCCTCATCAACTGCTTTTTTCAGATTAGGCCAGGCATCACAGTAGTCATGTCCACAAAGTAGAATTCTTGCCTTGCCTCTCCATGCCCTTATGTCAGCCTTCACGCCCTCGTAGGTGTGCTCGCCATCAATGAACACCATGTCAAAAGATTTGTCTGGGTAGTCCTTTACGGCATCCAGGCTGGCCTTGCGGTTCACTGTCAGGTTGGTAAAACCCTTCATATTTTCTAAGAACTGATTATAGACAGCATCGCCCTGAGCTTCCTTGTGGGCTTCTTCCTCACCTGCTGAGCCCATGAAGTGGTCTACGGCGGTTACTGGATACTCGCAGCCGGTGCAGAGTGCATGGGTGCTCCTGCCCTTCCATGAACCAATCTCGGCAACTGAGGTCATCTGCTTGGCAGTCTCGTACAGCCACAACATCTCCGGGTAGGTCATCCAGCCCTGTATGCCCGGGTCTGCATACTCAAAGTAGTATTTGGTGTCCCTCTGGTAAGCCGGGTTATAGGGCAGGAATGCCATGGCCTTGAGCATCTCTTCCTGAGCCCCCTTAACGTCGCCCAGCCAGCCTTTAGCCCAGTACATGATCTCATGGGGCTCATGGGTGTAATGGCTCCTCTGGTTGGCGTAGAAGGCTTGCCAGCCTATCTGGGTAGCTGCCTGAGCATAGCAAAGAGCTGATAGCGGATTCTTATTCCACTGATAGAAACGAGCCAGCTTTATCAACGGCTCCCTTCTGCTGCAATCAGCGAAGAAAGCCTTGTTGTACCACTCTACCTGCTTCTCTGGCTGATTGAGTACCCCATAGGCATCTCCGATAAAGGACATTGACTGAGATTTTTCAGCGTGCCAGCCGTTCATAGTGATATGACGCTCAAACTCTTTGATTGCTGACCTTGGCCTTTTATTCCAGAACAGCTCCCGGGCAAAGTAGTGGGAGTTGCGGTCATTTTTAGGGTGTAGGAAGCAATCGACTGCAAGCCCTTTCAGGTAGCTATGGCGTACTGTGTCATTATTCTGCCAGTGGTCGAGCTTGATAATAGATTCATCCAGGAACATTCTCTTGGCTTCGCCCTGAAGGCACTCATGTACGCAGCCGGTCCAGCGCTGTTTCTTCCTGTTGTAAAACTTGCACTGGACGAACTTCATTGCCTCATTGCCGTATTGGTCACGGCTGAAAACGAAATTGTACTCGAACTGCTCATACCCTTCTTTGATAAGTGATTCAATCTTGTCTATGTCAAGCCGTGTGTAAGTTTCGTCACAGTCCTGATTGGATATCATGTCGTTGGAAGCCAGAGAAGCGGCAAAGTTGCGAGCCTCAGAGAAATCGAAATACCTGTCCCAGCCTCTGACAATAATCTCTTCGCCGGGGATCAGGAACCTCTCGTTTATCTTCTCAGCCAGATCCCTATCTATTGTTTTGACGAAGCGCTCCCCGGCCTCAGTGACTTTGCAACCCAGGCCACGTGCAATCTGTACTGTGCCGTCTGTGCTGCCTGTGTCAACAAGGATTATTTCCCCGCCCCGCTCCATAAACTCCTTGAGCGAGCTTACCATCCACGGGATAGTCTTGGCCTCGTCCTTGGCAATTAGACAGATTGAGAAGTTGACCATTTATACTTTCCCTTCTAATCCAAGTAGCCTTACTTCGACGGTCTCACCAACTTCTGCCTTCAGAAATATGCTGTGTATTACGGGAACCCCCATCTTGATATCGAGGGTCTCCCTGGCCTTGACATACGCCTTGTCTTGCAGCCGGCTAACCTCGTTTATAGCATAATAGACTAGGCTGGTGGTGCTGTCATTGCTTATAGTCACAGACAGCCACAAGGGGGATAGCACAATCTCTGCGGTTTCTTCTGTAACTGTGATGGAGATGTTTTTAGAGCCGGTTGCTACCTTGCTTTCCTCAAACTTACGCAACTTGGCTTGCTGCGCGGCCATAGAGGCCAGCATAATAAAATTGGCGATCCCCGGGTCCATTCGCTCGCCGGTATTGGCAGTTAATGGGAAGTCAGCCATGCTAACTCCTCACTGCATCACGGTGAACTTCTATCTCCAGGGGTAACATAGTATCGGGATCCCACTTAATCGCCCAAACCTCTTTGTTGGTGTAAGTTCCGGCTGGAGGTGGCGCCGCTGCGGCATTCTGCTTCTTGAGCAGGAAATAGACCAGGAGGCCAATCACAGCCAGTCCCAGAACTATCATGGTGGTATTAGAGCCTAGTGATACGCTTCGTTTGGCTAGCTGCTTACTCATTTTTGTCCTCCCATGCCCTTCTGAAGACCTCTGGCACCTCTGGTAACCGAATCTGCTCTGCGAGCTCCTTTAGGCACACACCTAGCATATCAATATCGTCAGGATTTGCAAAGTAGAGCACGCCCATAACGTCTCCGAAGAGGAAGGCCTTGTAGCTGTAGGTCAGCGTTTTCTCGTCTTGCATCTTCAGCACATCGATGGTTATCATCAAAATTTCACCATCCACATCGTGCCAACGATTTCGAAGAAGCCACCCACCTCTTTTAGCTCCTTCAGCTCGTAGCCTGTCACCTGTGGCCGTGTGGCTGGCCAGGGACCTCCTCCAGCCATCTGTGGCTCCAACAGGTATGCCTTGAGCCCGGCTATGCTGGTTTCCTTATAATTTTCATCGCAGCAAATCAGTGTCGAAAAAGCATGACCCCCGGCCATAGCTATACCCTGGACCTGAGCCCATATCTGGCCCCACGGGAAGCAAGCCCAGTTGGCGTTAATGGCGGGGATTCCCTTGAAGAAATCACTGTAATTATCACAGTCATTCATCCAGATTTCTACCTGGGAGCCATCGAGTTTCTTCCACTGCTGCGTGACATACTTGATATTAGGCATCCAGAAGAAGGCATAATAGTCGATGAACCGCCTCATCTCTTCTTTGGAGCAGACCAGATAATCACTCTCGCTGAAGTGCTTGGCAGAACACTGGGAATATTTAGTTCCCAACTGCGCAGTCATTACCTGGTCAATATAAGCCTGGGGGAGCCAGCGCACCTTTGTCATGTCAGGCGGAGTAGGGCCATGTTTCAGCAGTTCAGCAGTAGCCATCAGCTCGTCGTACTGCTGCTGTAAGGGTTGGAGGGCAGCTAGCTGATTGGCGAGGTTAGCAATCTGGATATCGGCAGATTTCAGGTCGGTCCGGCATGTTGCCAGCTCTTCCGGGCAGGTATCGGTTGGTTTGCGTGGGCATAGCTTAGCGAAGAATTCAGCCCAATTCATCTTCCCCTCCTTAGATATTCTATAAGTGTCAGGCTTCCCTCTGCGTTGCGAAACATCGGTATGGCCAGGACAGCGATAATGCCGAGTCCGAGCAGCACCCAGGCGAAATTGCCCTTCGTGGGGTTACGCTTGGGATTCAGCCCCGCCTTCTTGAGCTTCGTGTAATAATCTTTCCGCTCAGCAAGATGTCCGAGAGCAATTCGGGCTGTCATCACGGGGTCGCCTTTGGTCACGTCCCTGTGCTCAAGCTCGACTTGCATGCCCTGCTTAAGCTGGCTAAGAAAACCTTTCTTCAACTCCACACTCCTGCATCAACGCTGTAACCTTGTCTCCACCAAGCTAAGGGAACTTCCCCAGATAGATCTGTGAGGCTTGGTTTTCCGTAATACAAGATACCCACTGGAAACAGGGCGGCTACCCGTTCCATGAAGTCCAGGTCAGATGGATACCATGGAGGAATAGTAAACATACGGTTTTCTCTTTGAACATAGCCACCAGTTGCCTCCCATGCAACCCTGAAAAATGTTAAGGAGGAATGATTGAATCCAGGAATCTTAAGGTAACGCTGAGACCATGTTATATCTTCTGGATAAAAAGTGCCGACCACAATTTCCTTATCAACGAGCTGGTAAGCAGATGTATATTTGATATCGTTAACAAGGTCAAGGCGTCCTCCGCCGACCATGTAAATGTCAGGATTATTTCTCAGGGCTGATACTGCAATCTCAATAGCATCGTGCATGAGGTAGTCGTCGTCGTTGAGAATCGTGATAACTTCTGCGTCTGTATATCCAATGCCTATGTTGATCGCCTCAGATTGGCCCATGTTTGCGGGGAGTTGAAGTATTTTGAACGGTATCTCTTTTAAGACAGATTCAGCATTAGCTTCTAAGACCTGCTGGGTATCGTCCGGCGAGCAGTCATTGACAAAGATAGCCTCTATGTTTCTGTACGTCTGCGCTGCTATGCTTTGCATCGTTGTCCTCAAGAACTGAGCGTGTTTATAGCATGGCACAATCACCGCAACTTTAGCAAAATAGGGTGGCCTGGGCTGCACAAAGCCCTGCCTGGCCTCTATGAACTTCGCTATCTTCTGTTCTATAGGGTTGAATACGACTGTCCATGCCGTGATAACTCCTAGCCCTATCAGCAAAGGAATCATTACTTTCCTCTAATGAATACCCACCAGACTCCCAGCGTCACCAGCCCTGCGAATATCAGCGGCTCAATGACGTTCTTGGACTTGTGCTTAGGGTTACGATGCTTTCTCTTCTTCGGGTTCTGGATAAGCATGAGCACGCCTGGTATTCCCGCCGGGTTTCTCATTCTTTTCATAATGCCTCATCCTTCTTTTTAGCGTAGTACAGCAGACTACCAGCAATCAGGCCCAGCAAGAGCAGGAATAGCAGGCCACCACCACCACCGCTTGTTGATGCCTCGCCCTTCTTAATGCTTACCTTGGGAAACGCGCCCGCTTGCCTCAGCTTGACCATGGTAATATGTTTAGGGCTAATCATATGGCGCCTGTAGTTCTCATAGTTGTCCATTCGCTTATCGCAAACAGGGCAGTATAGCCCCCCCTTGATCGCTACACCCTTTCCCTTCCTCTTCTTCTTTTCCTGAACCCGCGCACTTTTTTTAGTCACGTTGAGCCTCCTACGGCGTTGTTTACTTCTGCGTGCTCGACCAGACCAGCAGCGCGATGACGACCCCGACTATCCCGACCAGCACCAGCAAACCTCCACTGCCCTCTTTACCCCCCTCTTTTCCCTTCTGCTCTACCCGGTTCTGCACTTTAGCATTCCAGTTTTGCCGTGCCATTTCGATTTCCGCCCACTCCTGCTTCTCTGCTGGCGTGAGATTGAGACCCTCTTTCGGATTGCGTCTTTTCTTACTCATATATTTCCCCCAATCAACCATGTACCGTTGTCCCAGATTCTAAGAGTTCACTTCCGTCCCATGTCCAGTCAAGCTTTACATCCATCAGATAAAATCCTACCTGTTGCGTCTGGGCATAGCGCACACTATAGCTCTTTATCTCCCCTGGTCCAATTACTTGGTCAGTATTGTGCAGGTCGCCAACGGTGAGCACAGTCACTCGGCTACCATCTGGAAGATAAACAATCACGGTCAACTGTAAAATTACCCGCGCATCGGTGGGATTACTGATACTGACCGTGCCGGTCAGCGGATTTCCTGCACTTAAAAAAGCTGGCGGCTTCTGCGCCCAGGTCATCGTCAAATAAGCTTGCTTGACAGTTACGCTCAGAGTTCTAACCAGTTGGTCATTGAAATACATCCTGATTTGATTTGCCCCTACCTGACTGAGACTAACGCCTGAAGCTTGCACCATTTGCGATTGCCCTGGATTTAACGAAGGACATGGGCCAGTCCACTCATCTACTACCGAGCCATCGGGTTGCACTACATCAACACCATAGGTCGCATTCCCATTTCCGGTGCCTGTGCCAGTGTTTTTGAAGTTGAAGTAAATACCAACACTCGCAACCCACCCACCCACATAGACTGAAGTTTTATCTATAGTAGGCAGAGAAGCCATGGTCATCACTGACTGTGCAATTGGGTCAAGTGTGATGATGCCAATGTCTTTAGTCATGTTGCTGGTCAGCCCTTCCACGTCTACCTGTTTATCCCCATAACCTGGATAAGATGCAACAACATGAGCAAAAACTATTGACCAGCCTGTGATGGTAAACCTTCCATTGAACTCAGTTACAGCGGATAAGTCAGCAATATTCACGGTCGCACCAGAAAGAGGTAGCCCGGTATCACTGGCTTTGACTATTCCAGTAACACCCACGTTAGAAAGGGCTATCCATACCCTCTCGCTGGCCTCATATTTTCTTATCAGCACGCCACCGCTCACTATATCCAAATAGACAGCATAGCCATTAGTGGGGCTTGTCGAGGGCATCTTAACCGATACGTTTATAGACTGCTCGGCTCCTGTGGAGGTAAAGTCCGCAGTGCCGCTAGCAGCTTCTATCTTACCATCAACCGTTAGCCACAATTCAGCCGTGCAGCTTATCCCCGCAGGCTTTACAGTTATGTGTATCGTTGCGGGATGAGTGCTACCCGGGTCGAATGTAGGGTCTTCCATTATAGCTAGCTGTCTATTCATGGTGTCCTCCAAACCTCATAACTTTAACTGCTAAGACCAAGTAATCACAGGCGTACTCACTGATGGGATAATCACCAGGTTTGTAGTATCTGCGCATTGCTCAAGTAGCTGACCGCCACTTGTTAGGTCAAGAAAGGTGCCAAAGCTTCCACCAGTGGCAGGCATTGTCACGGAAATAGGAATAGTCTGCGAGCCCACCACGGATGTAAAGTTCACACTACTGGTAGCCACCGGTGAGCTGCCATTGGTCAAATCTTTGCTCAGCCAGATTGTAGCAGTACACGGTATAGCTAC
>Ga0315291_10010178_pt1 | contig 11509 bp, 10 predicted proteins | sample YL17G12_20_MG_FD_203070 | JGI IMG/M metagenome (GOLD analysis project Ga0315291, IMG submission 203070) | Sediment microbial communities from Yellowstone Lake, YNP, Wyoming, USA - YL17G12_20 | ecosystem: Environmental > Aquatic > Freshwater > Lake > Sediment | place: USA: Wyoming | collected...
ATCGCTCAACTGGAAATCGTGACGGATCTCCGCGAGGGTCGCCTCGTTGAGGTTGAAATGGCCCACGATGTAAGTGCCTTTGCGGCGCTTCTTGATGGGGTAGGCCAGTTTCAGGTCGTTCCACTTATCGAGGTCGAGAATCTCGGCCTTGTACTTCTCAAGCGTGCTGCGGATGTGGCCGAGGACCTCGTCCCACTTCTTGTTGGCCGTTTCCTGGTCAACCAAGAACATGCCTTCGTATTTTTTCAAGTTCACTCTCCGAAATGCTTGTTATTCCTCATCCTCTTCGGACTCAGGAGCATTGAATTTGTTCATTGCAGCGTCGATGCCTTCCCGCGTCCAGGTTTCCACGGCGTCGGCAGCGCGATCGAGCGCCTCGCGGATGACAGGTTCTTCGCCGGTACTAAACCTGCTCAGCACGTGATCCACCCCGGCGCGCTTCCCTTCGGGTTCTCCAATGCCCACGCGCAACCGCGCGAAGTCTTCGGTATGCACTGCCTGGACTATGGATTTCAGCCCGTTGTGGCCGCCGCTTGAACCGCCCCGGCGCAAGCGAATCTTCCCCACGGGAAGATTCATGTCATCACAGACTACGAGAAAATCGTTTAGGTCAAGATCATAGTAACTCAGTGCCGCCGCAGCCGCGAATCCGGACAGGTTCACGTAAGTTACCGGCTTGACCAACAGCACCTTTTCTTTTCCAATCTTTATTTCCGCGGTGACGGCTCGGAAGCGGGACTTACCCTTATCTACGCCTTGCCGCTGGGCTAGGACATCGGTCACCATGAAGCCGACATTATGCCGCGTGCCACGGTACTCGCTTCCCGGATTGCCGATTCCCAGCAGGATTTTCATGAGAATTCAAGCCACGAGGCTATTTCTTTTCCTCGGACTCCTCACCCTCTTCTTCCTCAGGCTTGCGCTTCGTAAGCACTTCGGGCTCTGCAGCGGCGGCCTCAGCCGGGGCCGCGGCGGCAGCAACCTCTTCCTCGATGACCGGCTTGACGATGAGGAGGACTATCTGTTCCGGGTCACCCAGGTACTTCACGCGCGGAGTAGGAGAAAGGTCCTTGATGTGGACTATGGCATCGATGTCGAGATCGTTAATACGTAACGGTATCGAGTCCGGGATGTCGCCCGGCAGGCACTTGACCTGGATTTCCTTGATGATGTGCTGCAGGATGCCGCCGTGTGTTACGCCGACCGCCGTTCCACTAAGCGCGATCGGAACGGAGACGGTTACCTCTTCGTCCATCGCGATGCGCGCGAAATCCACGTGTATCACGTGGTCGCCCAAGGCATCGTACTGTATCTCCTTCAGGAGGGCGCGCTCTTTGGTTCCTTCCAGTTGAACGTCAACCATGTGCTTTCCGCTGCGCAGGTAGCGCATCAGGTCGTCCTTGCTCACGTTAATGTTCACGGTCTCGGTCTTGTGGCCGTAGATGATGGCCGGTATCAGGCCCTTTTCCCGGATTTTGCGCATCCGGCGCGTTCCGGTTTCCGTGCGCTTGGTTGCTGTAATTTTGTCAACTTCCATGTTGAGAATCCTGCCTCTCTGGTTAAATCAAATTACTTTTCCGTCTTCTTGAGCGGCTTCGCCGGCACGCCTACCACCACCGCGCCGTCCGGCACGTCGTGGTTGCGAGTGACCACCGCTCCCGCGCCGATCGTGGCGCCTTTGCCGATTTTCACCGGCGCTACCAGCACCGAGCCGCTTCCCACGAAAGCCCTGTCGCCGATTATTGTTAGGTGCTTCTTCTTGCCGTCGTAATTCGCTACGATCGTTCCGGCGCCGATGTTCGCGTCCTCGCCAATCTCCACGTCGCCGAGGTAACTGAGGTGCTTGGCCTTCGTGCGCTTGCCTATATGACCTTTCTTCACCTCCGTGAAGTTGCCCACTTCGCTGCCGTCCTCCATTACCGTGCCCACACGGAGGTGCGTAAAGGGGCCCACCTCGCAGCCCTTGCCTATTTTGACCCCGGCGCCTATCACGGTGTACGGCAATATTACCGTGTCGCGGCCTATCTCCACATTGTGTTCGATATATGTATTTTCCGGATCAACTATCGTCACGCCTTCCGCCATCAGCCGCTCAAGTATCTGCATGCGCATGATGCGGCCGACTTCGGCAAGTTGCGCCCGCGAGTTTATTCCGAGGATTTCGCGCGGGTCGTCGACCGTAAACGTCGCAATCTTGCCGCGCTTGCGGCTGAGCATCTCCGCAACGTCCGTGAGATAGTACTCGCGCTGCGAGTTGTCGTTTTTCAGTTGCCGGATTGTCTCAAAGAGCGTCGTTCCGTCAAAAGCCATAATTCCCGAGTTTATTTCCTTTATCTTGAGTTGCGCTTTCGTGGCGTCGCGGTGCTCGACAATCGCCTTGAGCGCACCGCCCTTGTTCCGCACGATCCTGCCGTAGCCGGCCGGGTCGTCAACCTTCGCCGCAAGCACCGTGCAGAGCGCTTTCGCGCGCCGGTGCGCGTCAAGGAGCGCGGAGACCGTCGCGGCTTTGAGGAGGGGAACGTCGCCGTAAAGTATGACGACATCCCCCCTGAAGCCCTTGTACATCGCGGCCGCCGTCATTACCGCGTGGCCGGTGCCAAGTTGCTCCTTTTGCTCGATCCACTCGACGTTTGCACCGGCGAAATACTCCGTTATCCGCTCACCGCCGTAACCGATTACGACGCGGATTTGCTCAAGCCCGGCGTCGCGGGCCGCTTCCAGCGCATACTGTAACATCGGCGCCCCGCAAACCTTGTGCAGGACCTTCGGGATGTCGGACTTCATCCGCACACCCTTGCCTGCGGCCAGTATAAGGGCGCTGGTCTTTTTCTCAGTCAACCTACACTCCGTGGTACCGCCGAATTTTCGAACCGAATATGATATTTGCCGTATGGCTGTATGTCAATGAAAAAATGGCCAAGGCTGAAGATAAGATTAGCGCGTCCGCGGGTGTTCGGTTTGTGGAAGGGACGCCTTTTCTCGCTATCGGGGAATTTTTTCACATGGTAAATCCTTTTTGCCGTCTCATGTGGTATAAAGATGGGCGGATACGTTTGAGCGAGAAAGTATGGAAGACAGCGTTCTGATATCCCGATTCAAGGCCGGCGACGCCGAGGCGTTTGCGATGCTTTACGACCGTTACAAGGCGGTCATGGCGAGTTACGTCTATGTGTTCACCGGCTCGCGGGAGGAAGCAGATAACATCGTGCAGGAAGTTTTCCTCGCGGTGATCCGCCGTGCGGACTCGCTCACACCGGAGGGAAACTTCCGCGCTTATTTGCTGACCCGCAGCAGAGGACTGGCGCTGAACCTCAGGAGGGTGAAGGTTCCGGAGAGTGGCGACTGCCCGGAGGTGGCTGCTGACGCGCCGGGACCGGCGGAAATCGCCGAAAGCATGGAAAGCGCCGAGCGGCTGGCGGATGCGCTCGCGGCCCTGCCGCGGGAGCAGCGCGAAGTCGTCGCGCTCCGCGCGCATGCCGGCATGACCGTAACCGAAATCGCGGAGATGCTCGGCGAGCCGGTCGGCACGATAAAGTCCAGATATCGCTACGCTCTGGAAAAACTCCGGACGTTTCTTGGTGAGGAAGAACAATGAACGAGGACAAACTTCTCAAGGCCGTTAAAGGGGCAACCTCGGTCGAGGTCTCTTCCCGAACTGACGATGCGGTGCTGAAGGCCGCGCGCGGGAAAGCCGCGGAGATGCGCGCCGCTCGCGCGGTCCGGCACAGGCGGCCCATCATCAAGATTGCCGCGGTTGCGGCGATACTCTTGCTCACGTGCGGCGCGACGCTTATCGTCGCCGCGACAGGCTGGGTTCCGCCGCTTACGCACTTCTTCGGTTTTTCACCGGTTTCCGTCGGTCCGGGAGAGCCTGTCGCCGTCCCGCTGGAAAAACGCCAGCACGGATGGGAGTCGGCGACCACCAGCGGCGGCGAGATCGGCGGGGATGTTCCGGCGAACGACGAGCCTTACCCGATGATGTTCTTCCGGTCTTATAACGAGAATCCTTCTATCGATACTGAGGATCAGCATGTATCCACTTTCGCCGCTGACGTTGACACCGGTTCCTATACTATAATAAGGAAGTACCTCAACGACGGCCACCTCCCGCCGGAGAAGGCCGTGCGGACGGAGGAATTCCTCAATTACTTCGATTACGGCTATAAGCCGCCCGAAAGGGGTGGACCTGCGATTTATATTGAAGGCGCGCCGTCGAAGTTTGGGCCGAACGAGAATTACTACCTGCTGAAAATCGGCGTGAAGGCTAAGGAGATTTCGCCGGAGAAGCGCAAGGACGCCAACCTCGTCATCCTCGTCGATGTTTCCGCGTCGATGGGGAAGGGCGATCGCATCGGCATGGTGCGGAAATCACTGCGGATGCTCCTGGACTCCCTGCGCCCTGAAGACAAAGTCGCGATCATCGCATTCGGGGAGGGTAGTGATACCGTCCTGAAACCCACGCCGGTCAAGGAAAAGGACGCAATCATCCACGCCGTCGAATCGCTCGCCCCGCAAAATGGCGTGGACACGACGAACCTTGAAGCCGGCCTGGGACTCGCCTATCAACTTGCAGACAAGATGTTCGACGAGGAGAAAATCAATCGCGTTATTCTCTGTGCCGACGGCGTGGCAAACACCGGCGCGACCGGCCCGATGAGCCTTCACGCGAAAGTACTGCAAGACACGCGGAAGGGGATTTATCTCTCCGCCATCGGCTTCGGCATCGGCAATTACAACGATTACCTCATGGAACAACTTGCCGACAACGCCGACGGGAATTACGCCTACATAGACACGATTGAAGAAGCGAAGCGCATCTTCGTAGATAATCTTGTAGGCATGTTGCAGGTTGACATGCGGGATGTGCGGAGCCAAGTTGACTTCAACCCCGCTGTCGTCAAGTCTTACAGGCTCATCGGCTACGAGAACCGCGCCCTCGGCGGGGAGAACGGCGGCGGCGACGGCGGCGAAATCGGCGCTGGCCAATCCATGACAGCCCTGTACGAAATAAGATTCCGCAAAGGCGCGGATGCGGATCTTGTTGGCACGCTTTCCATCACGGAGACAAATGCGGAGACAAGTCGTGAAATAGAGGGCATGACACCGACTATTGATAGTTTTATCTGGCGTAAGGATTTCGGCGATTCGTTTGAGAAGGCCTCGCCCGGATTCCGGCTGGCGGCGGGCGTGGCGGAGTTTGCGGAGATTCTGAAAAAAAGTTACTGGGCGCAAAAGAGCAAGTTCTCCGATGTCCTCCCCGTCATTAAGGACGTGCTCAAGGAAAGGCCCGACGACGCGGCGGTGACGGAGTTGCTCTCCCTCATCGCGAAGGCGAACAAGATTCAGCAGGAAAAACAGAATTCAACAGAACCGCAGGAATGATACGAGGCGATGCCTCTTTTGAATGATCCAAGGAGAGAGCCATGAAGCGTAATGCCAGGATACTTTTGGTCGCGATGCTTGTTGCGGCTTTGGGCGCGGTCGCCGTTCTTGTGAATGGATGCGGCGTAAGCGGCATGCCTAAAGAGCGGTGGAGCGCGAAAGGTGCGCCTCCTTATACTTATGAATGGGCCACACGCTACCAGATGTCCACGGGCGGGACGACTCCGCCCAACGACGCCGCGTATGACGCAATGTTCTTCAAGAACTACGGCGTCAATCCATTCATCGACACCGACGACGAGCACCTGTCGACTTTCGCCGTTGACGTGGACACCGGCGCGTACACGATTTGCCGCAAGTATCTCAAGGACGGCCACATGCCGCCGGACGAGGCCGTGCGCGCGGAGGAGTTCATCAATTACTTCGACTATCACTACAAGGCCCCGAAGGACAAGGCGTTTGCGATTTACCTCGAAGGCGCGCCGTCGAAATTCGGCGGGGGAAAGCATCAACTCCTCAAGATAGGCATCAAGGGCCGTGAGATTGCGGCGGAGGACCGCAAGGACGCGAACCTTGTGTTCGTCATAGACACTTCTGGTTCGATGGAGCGTGAGGACCGGCTGGAGTTGGTGAAAAAGGCTCTGCGGCTTCTCGTGGACCAGTTGCGCGACAAGGACAGGATTGGCATCGTCGCCTACGGCACGCACGCTTACAAGGTCCTCGACCCCACTACGGTCAGGCATCAGGATGAAATAATCAGCGCCATCGACTCGCTTCATCCGGAAGGCTCGACAAACGCCGAGGAGGGGATAGTCATGGGCTACAAAATGGCCGACAAGATTTTCGACGAGGACAGGATTAACCGCGTGATTTTGTGCTCCGACGGCGTGGCGAACGAAGGAAACACCGGCGCGGACAGCATTCTCAAGCGCATCGAGAAGATGGTCAAGAAGGGGATTTTTCTTACGACCGTCGGCGTTGGAATGGGCAACTACAACGACGTTCTCCTTGAGCAACTCGGCGACAAGGGCAACGGGCATTACGCCTACGTTGATACGCTCGAAGAGGCAAGACGTGTTTTCGAGGAGAACCTCACCGGCACGTTGCAGGTCATCGCGAAGGACGTGAAGGTGCAGGTGGATTTCAACCCGGACGTGGTTGCGCGGTTCCGCCTCATCGGCTACGAGAACCGGATGATCGAGAACGAGCAATTCCGCAGCAACAAGGTTGATGGCGGCGAAATAGGCGCCGGTTATTCGGTCACGGCGCTTTACGAGATAAAGTACCAGAAGCACGCGCACCCCGGGCGCGTGGCGACGATTTACGTGCGCTACAAGAATCCCGACGCCGATGCGGACGCGAAGGCGCATGAAGTCAGCCGCGAGATAAATTCGGAGGATTTCGCGGAATCTTTCGACGACGCCTCGACGGGGTTCAAGCTCGCCGCGGGCGTGGCGGAGTTCGCGGAGATTTTGAAGAAAAGTTATTGGGCGCAGAAGAGCAAGTTCTCCGACGTGATGCCGCTCATCCGCGAAATTTCCGAGGATCGGCCCGATGATGCGGACGTCATCGAATTGCTCGACCTGGTTTCGAAGGCGCACAAAATGAGTCCCGACGAAGTTACCGTTGAGCACAAGGACGGCGACAGGGAGAATCAAGACGAAGAATAGAATTCGGCGGACGACTTAGAACCCCCGTCCATTGTGGGCGGGGGTTTTTGTTTTCCGGCGTTTTGCGCTTGGATTGGGATGTTGTCGCGGCTAGAATGCCGACACATATGATAATCGTCAAGTGACGCTTGAATGACTAGGGAGCGTAGATGAAATATATCCTGGCCATCGGAAAACCGGCGGGGTTGGGTCTGGCGGCTTTTGCGGCCGGCTGGGGCTTTACCGCCGTCGTCAGCGCGCTGGCTGGCGCGGGCAACAATTACACGACGCCCGTGTACACGGCCGAATTCTGGCTGAACTCCGTGGCGTGGCTTGCGCCGTTTACAGTCGCGGCGGCGCTTCTATTGTGGAGGCGCTCGAAGAACCTGCTTCAATACTGCGGAGCGTTCTTCCTTGGCACGTGGATATGGGTTTTCTGGCCTATCGGCGCGGACCTGCGGGGACGGACGCGCGTGCCGGGGATTTCCGCAACACTGTCGCAGGTCGCCGCTAGGCTCTGGGCGAAAGGCCCGGCCTTGCTCGTCTGTGTAACGCTTGCGGTTGCGCTGTGCGCGCTGTACGTGTGGTATCGCCGGGCAATCGGGCGGAGATACAGCCGCGTTTTTACGGCGCTGTTTCTGCTGGCGGCGCTTGTCCTGGGGACTGCGTTCCTTTGGGTGCGCGGGGAACTCTCCGGAGCCCCGATGGCCGTGAGGGCGCAATCGAAAACGGATGTCGGCTTCTACGCGCTCACGCAGGATTGCCCGAACGTCAAGGACTACCTGGTCCTGTACGTCATGCATCGGGATTTTCTTTTCCAGTATGTCCACGTCTGGTCGAACATGCCCGGCAAGCCCATCCTTTATTATTACCTGGCGAACCTTGGGATGGGCCCGCGGGAAATCGCCATCTTCACCGTGGTGGTTTGTTCTCTTGCGGCGGTTCCTTTGTTTTTTGTGGCGCGGCGCTTCATTTCAACGGAAGCGGCCGCCGGCGCGGCGGTGCTGTATTATTTCATCCCAACGATCCCGCTTTTCCTACCGTCAAGCAACACGATGACGCCGCTCTTCGCGCTGGGGTGCCTGTGGCTTGCGCTGTGGTGCCTGGAAAGGCGCATGCCGGAAATCGCGCTGTTCACGGGCGTGTGTCTTGGCCTTCTGTTTTTCTACGAGCCGATTCCGTTTGCGCTGGCGCTTCTGTTGGCGCCGTTGATATACAGGGCGCTTCGCCAGGCGCCCGGACGGACTGCGCTGTGTCTTGGTCTGTTGGCGATGGGATTTGGCCTTGTGTGCGCCGCCTGGACATTGTTCACGGGGATTCCCGCGACGTACCTCGGCGGCGAAGCGCTTCGGCTGGGCGTGAGGTTCAACCAGATGTTTCACCGCGAATACGGCGTGTTTGTGTTTCAGAATTTCCGGGAATTCCTCGTCGCAATCGGCGCAGTGGCCGCGCTCCTGTGGGCGAGTGGGGCGGCCGGCGCGGCGAAAGAGATTTTCCGGCAGCCGCGCCAGGCGTTGCGAAAGGGGTTCGTCGATGAGTCGTCCGCGCCCGCGTTCGTTTTCTGCTTCACCGCGCTGATGGTCATCATGGCCGTGGCGGGCCTGAGCCGCGGCGAGGTGGACCGCCTGTGGATATTCCTTACGCCGCTGGCGGTGATATGCGCATTGTGGGGAGCTGAGCGGCTGAGCATGCGGAATGCCGTGCCGGTAGTGGCCGCGTGGATGTTCCTGGAGTGGCTTTTCCGCTCCGTGGATGAATTGCATCACTGGCTGTTCTGACGCAGCCGCGAGGCGCAAATCAGATTCCCTCGCCCGACTCCGTCTCGCGCGTGAGCAGGATTGCCTTGTGGTTTTTGTGGACGCCGGCTTTGCACTTGAATTTCAATTTCCCTTCGATGCACAAGGAAATGTCGCTGTTCGCGGGACGGTCGGTCTCGATAATATGTCCCACCTGCAAGTCCACGAGGTCGGACAGACGTATGGTCGATTCCGCAAGATAACAGACGGCCTCAAGTGTGGCCTTCGAAAGGTTTTTCCCGATTTGCTCGCTGTAGTCTCTCGCCTCGTGCTTTTTGGCCTGGGCGAGCCATGTTTGCGCTGTGAAGCCGGAGATCACCGGCTCGATTACGACGAAGGGGAAACACAGGTTCATCAGGCCGTTCGCCTTGCCGATTTTTGCCTCGAAGCGCGCAACGACCACCGCCTCATTGGGCGAACGTATCTGCATCAGTTGAGGATTGTATTCCGTCTTCGTGACGACGAAATCGAGTTCGGCGATGTTCGCCCACGCCGCGCGGAGTTGCTCGACCGCACGTTGAATGATGGAAGAGGCGAGGCGCTGCTCGATTTGCGTGAGCGGCCTGTTGGGCATGGATGTCTCGGGAAGACCGCCGCCTAAAAGCCTGTCGATGATCGGGAATATCGTCGATGGGCTTATCTCAAGGATTGCCTCGCCGTCAAGCGCCTTGACTTCCAGGAGGTTGAAGCACGTCGGGTTGGGCAGAGAGGCGATGAATTCCCCGTAGTTCATCTGCTCCACGGCCAGCAGGCGCACTTCAACGATTGTTCTTATCATGCTGGCGATCGTCGCTCCGAGGTTTCTGGCGAAGATCTCGTTGACGTTTTGCAGCGCGCGGAGTTGCTCCTTGCTGACGCGTTCGGGGCGCTTGAAGTCGTAATGCTGGACGTGCGGGCTGTCGCTCCGCACGGCGGCGGGCGCTGCGGCGCCTGTAACTACGCTGCCCTTTTTCACCGCCTCCAGCAGCGCGTCAACTTCGCTCTGGTCAAGAATGTCAGGCATAATCGACGACCTCAATTATCTTCCAACGATATTCTCACCTCGCCGTCCTTCGAGTAATTGCGCTTCCGCAGTTCTCTTTCGACCACGTCCGGCGCAATGTTGTCGCCTTTCACTGCGTTGATAACCGCCTGCTTGCGGGCGAGTTCCTCGGTCAGGTCCTTGCAGTCATTTCTGGCGGCCTTCAGTTCCGCCTGGCGTTTTGCCAGTTCCCCGGACTTGGGGACCAACGCATAGGAAATGTAAAGCAGGGAGATGACCACGATGGCCGCCCAGAAAATTATTTCGAACGTTGCCCTGCTGTTTTTGCTGTCGTCAGACATTGTGGCTTCCATAAACTGCGTTTGCGCCGAGTTCCTCCTCAATGCGAAGCAACTGATTGTATTTGCATACGCGGTCGGTCCTGCACGCGGAGCCGGTCTTTATCTGTCCGGCGTTTACGCCGACGACGACATCCGCGATGGTCGTGTCCTCCGTCTCGCCTGAACGGTGCGAAACGACAGTGGTATATCCGCTCTTATGGGCGGCCCGGATCGTTTCGAGCGTTTCCGTCAGGGTGCCGATCTGGTTCAACTTGATGAGAATCGAGTTCGCTATGCCTTCGCTGATTCCCTTTCGCAGCCGCGTTACGTTTGTTACGAAGAGATCATCGCCGATGAGTTGAATCCTGTCGCCGAGCCTCTTCGTGAGCAACTTCCAGCCGGCCCAATCGTCCTCAGCAAGGCCGTCCTCTATGGAGAATATCGGGTATTTGTCCACGATTTGTTCATAGAAATCGACCATCTGCTCGGCGGTCTTCTCGTGCTTTGCCTCGGCATGAAGGATGTACTTGCCGTTGTCGTAGAATTCGCTTGCCGCCGGATCGAGCGCGATCATCACGTCCTCGGCGGGCTTGTAAGCCGCCCGCACGATTGCTTCCATGATCACGTCAAGCGCCTCGGTGTTGGAGCGCAGGTTGGGCGCGAAACCGCCTTCGTCGCCCACGGCGGTACTGTATTTGCGGTCTTTCAGCACGGCCTTGAGATTATGGAAGACCTCGACGCCGATCCTGAGTCCCTCGCGGAAACTTTTCGCGCCGACCGGCATAATCATGAATTCCTGGAGATCAACGTTGTTGTCCGCGTGCTTGCCGCCGTTGAGGATGTTCATCATCGGCACCGGCATCACGTGCGCGTTTGAGCCGCCGATGTATCGGTAAAGGGGGACGCGGAGTTCCGCCGCGGCGGCCTTCGCCACGGCCAGCGACACGCCAAGTATCGCGTTCGCCCCAAGTTTGCCCTTGTTGGCGGTGCCGTCCAGTTCGATCATCGTCTGGTCGATGTCCCTCTGCGCGAAAACATCCATGTCGATGATTTTGGGCGCGATGATTTTGTTGACGTTCTCGACGGCCTTCGTTACGCCCTTGCCCATATAACGCCTTCCGCCGTCGCGGAGTTCCACCGCCTCGTGGACGCCGGTGGAAGCGCCGGAGGGAACGGCGGCGCGGCCGATGGTTCCGGTTTCAAGGGTGACGTCGACTTCCACGGTTGGGTTCCCGCGCGAGTCGAGTATCTCTCGCGCGACGATTCTTTCTATGTGGGTCATGTTTTCCCCCTCATGTCCCAAAGAGATGTCGTGGCAAACCGCCGAGATCGAAATGATGTCGGGATATTAACAGAATAAACCATTGCAGTCAAAGAAAA
>Ga0315291_10010181_pt1 | contig 11507 bp, 12 predicted proteins | sample YL17G12_20_MG_FD_203070 | JGI IMG/M metagenome (GOLD analysis project Ga0315291, IMG submission 203070) | Sediment microbial communities from Yellowstone Lake, YNP, Wyoming, USA - YL17G12_20 | ecosystem: Environmental > Aquatic > Freshwater > Lake > Sediment | place: USA: Wyoming | collected...
GCCGCGGAAGGATGTCGCCACCGGCCCGTCGAAGCCAGACCGCCGTGGAGATGCCGGTCTGCGAGGTGCCGGAGGCCTGGGCCGCGATCCCGGACCGGGCGGCCCGGCCCGGGACCACGGTTATCCTGGTCGGCGGCAGCGACGCGGGCAAGACGACGCTGGGCCTGTGGCTGGCGCAACGCCTGGGCGAGGGCGGCCTGCGGGTGGGCGTGGTTGACGCCGACGTCGGCCAGTCCCGGCTCGGCCCTCCAGCGACCATCGGGTGGGCCTGGGGAGCCGGCGGCCGGCCCGTCGCGGTGCGCTTTGCGGGCGACATCACGCCCTCGGGCGCAGAGAGCCGTTGTCTGGCCGCTACGGCCCTCTGCACCGCGGAGGCGCGGCAAGCGGGCGCTGACGTCGTGCTGTGTGACACCACGGGCTGGGTCAGCGGTCCCGGCGCGCTCGACTACAAGCTGGCCAAGACGGACCTCCTGCACGGCTCGCTGTGCCTGCTGCTCGAGCGCGAGGGTGAGCTGCAACCATACCGCCGGGCCCTGCGGGGGCGCGCGGGCGTGGAGGTCATCGCGGTGCCCAGTGCCGCTGCGGCGCGGGTCCGTTCGCCGGAGGACCGACGCGCCCGCCGGCGACGAGCCTTCGCCGCGCACTTGGCCGGTGTGCTGGAGGTGGAGTTGGACCTGCACACGGTGGGCGTCGCCGGGCTACCGCTACTCCGCGAGCGGTCACTGTTAGGCCTGCTCGGCGCCGACGGCCGACTGCTCGCGCTGGGCCTGGCGGGCGCGCTCGACCGGCGGGCCGGGACGCTGGCCTGCCTGGCCCCGGCGGCCGGCGCCGGCGCGGCCCAGGTCGTCGTGGGCCGCATCGCTCTGGACGAGGAGTTCGGCGAGTCGCGCGGCAGCGAGATCGAGCAGTGACTGGCCTGCGCCCGGCCGCGACGCGGCTCTTCCTGGTCCGTCACGGTGAGACGGCCTGGAATGCCCAGGATCGCCTCCAGGGCACCGTGGATGTACCTCTGAACGACACTGGCCGGGCGCAGGCGACTCGACTGGCGCGTTACTTCGCGGGCCGGCCTCTGGACGCTGTCTACAGCAGCGACCTGCGCCGAGCGGCCACCACTGCCCGGGCCATTGCCCGGGCGGCCGGCACAACGGTCCGCGAGTGGGCCCTGCTGCGGGAGCGGCAGTTCGGCGTGTGGGAAGGGCTCACCGGGGCGGAGCTGGCACGCGAGCACGACCGCGCCGCGGACGCGGCCGGCGTCCCCCTGGCTGAGACCCGGGCCCAGCAGGCGGAGCGGGCCCGGCTGCTGCTCGCCTTCGCCGTCGCCGGCTGGGAGAGGGGCGCCATCGCGGCCGTCTCGCACGAGGGCTTCATTAAGCAGTGTCTGCTGGCGGTGCTGGGCCTGGGCCCGGAGGAGCGCCGTGGCGTCGCCGTGGGGCGTGGTTCGGTCTCCCTGCTGGAGCACCAGGCAGGCGTGTGGCGGCCCGTGTTCCTGAACCACATCCCGGAGTAGCCGCCACGAGTGTACGTGCCGGCCCCGCGTCTTCCTGCGCGGGGAGGGGGAGCCATGGAGAAGACCTTCGTCGCGGAGCTCGTAGCCCGGCAGACCGTGGACAGCACCTTCGCGGTGAAGCGCAAGTCGCTGTCGCCCTTCCGCAACAAGCCGGGTGAGTATCTCACGCTGCTCCTCGCCGACCGCACCGGCGAGGTGGCGGGCCGGGTGTGGGACAACGTGCCGGAGATCGCCTCCGCCTTCGAGGTGGGTGACGTGGTGCGCGTGCGCGGCCGCGTGGACGAGTACCAGGGCCAGCTGCAACTCATCCTGCAGCAGGTGGAGAAGCAGTCACTCGATGAAGTGGACCCGGCCGACTACGTGCGCCGTAGCGACCGGGATCCCGAGGCCCTGCTGAGGCGGGTGGAGGCGGCCATCGCCGAGGTCCAGGACCCGCACCTGCACGCCCTGCTGCAGTCGTTCTTCGGTGACCCCGTGTTCGCCGCCCGCTTCGCCTCGGCCGCCGGCGCCAAGTCGCTCCACCACAGCTTCGTCGGCGGCCTGCTCGAGCACACGGTGGGCGTGCTGGAGATCCTGCTCACGGTGCAGCAGCAGCACCCGGAGCTGGATCGCGACCTCCTGGTCACCGGGACGCTCCTGCACGACATCGGCAAGACCGAGGAGCTGGCGGTCGGCACCAGCATTGACTACACGGACGCCGGCCGGCTCATCGGGCACACCGTGCTCACCGACCGTCTGGTGCGCCGGAGGATCGCGGAGCTGCCCGAGTTCCCGCCCCTCACGGCGGACCTGCTCATGCACATGGTCCTGAGCCACCACGGCAAGCGCGAGTTCGGCGCGCCGATCGAGCCCATGACCCCGGAGGCCTGCGCGCTGCACTACGCCGACAACCTCGACGCGCACGTGCAGTACTTCCTGCAGGTCGTGGCCGAAGGCGAGGGCAGCACGAGCCGTTGGTCCGACTACCTGCGGCTCTTTGACCGCCACATCTACCTGGGGGCGCGGCTGCGCCCGGAGCCCGCGGAAAGCTGAACATCGCCGGCCGCGCCTCGTCTATCTGGGTGTGGGAGTAGCCGCCTGCATGGCCGACAATGTGCCAGGCTTGGTCGAGCGGGCACGCACCGGCGATTCGCGCGCCTTCGAAGACCTCGCACGCCTGCACAAAGACCGGATCTTCAACTATCTGCTGCGCATGGTAGGAGACCGGTCGGAGGCGGAGGACCTGGCCCAGGAAGCCTTCCTGCGGGCGTTCCGGGCCATGCACCGATTCCGCGGCGGTGCCGCGTTCCAGACCTGGCTCTACCGCATCGCCAGTAACCTGGCGGTGGATGCGCTGCGCCGGCGGAAGCGGGAAGAGGCCCGGTCGGTCTCGCTGCAAGAGCCGATCGGCACCCCCGACGGCGAGGTGGTCCGCGAGCTGCCCGACGCCCTGCTCAGCCCGCAGCAGCGGGCGGAGCAGGCGGAGCTGCAGGCCGAGGTGCAGCGGGCGATCGCCTCCCTCTCGCCGAAGCTGCGAGAAGTGGTCGTGATGTTCGACCTCCAGGGGCTGACCTACGAGGAGCTCGCCCAGATCACCGGGGTGCCCCTGGGCACCGTGAAGAGCAGACTGTTCAACGCTCGCAGCCAGTTGCGCGACCGCCTGCGGGCGTACGTGCAGCAGTAGCACTCGGGTCGTGCGCGGAGGGTGGGAAGATGGCTATCTGCCCGGAGTACCAACAGCTGATGGCTGGGGCGATCGACGGAGCCCTGGGGCCGGAGGAGCAGGCCGAGGCGGAGCAGCACCTGGCCGCCTGTAGCCAGTGCGCCATGGAGGTGCACGAGCTAACGGCGACGCGTCGCCTACTCGCCGCTCTGCCTCAGGAGGAGACCTCGCCCCTGTTCGTGTCGCGGCTGGGCGAGCGCCTGGCCGCAGAGCGTCGCGGCCTGTGGGCTCGGCTGTCCGCCCGCTGCGGTGAGCCCCGGCTGGCGCTGCAGCTCGCCGCGGCGGCGGCCGCGGTCCTGCTGCTCGTGAGCGCCCTCGCTTGGCAGCACGTCCCGACGCCCTACCAGAGCAGCCCCGCCGGCGTCACCAAGGCCGACAGGAGCCGGCCCGGCAGCGGCGACCCCGAACTAGACGCCTTCGTGCAGGAGTGCATTGACCGGCACGAGTCCACCCAGGCCAACCGCCCGTTGTGGCAGAATGCGGATCGCGTCATGGTCGTTGCCGACGGGGGCCACTAGTGCCGCCCCCGGGGCTTGGCGGGGAGAGCCGGCATGAGACACACCTCTCACCCACTGCTTCTGCGCGGTGTAGGCGTTCTAGCCCTCACTGGCCTGGGCGCCTTCTGCGTCGTCGCGATCCTGGGCGCCCAGAACCCCAACCCCGAGCGTGTCTTTCGGGCTGCCATTGAGCGCCGGGGCGCGAAGTCGTTCAAGGGCCGAGCCGCGGTGGACGGCACGCTCGGCAAGGCCGTGCTCGTCATCCAGGTCAAGGCCCCGGACAAGCAGTATGTGAAGGTGTTCCGCCCCGACGGCCAGTTGGTGCACAGCATCCTGGAGAACGGCGACACCGAGTGGAGCTGGGCGCCCGGGCGGAACCAGGCCTTCAAGAGGCGGCTCTGGCCCCGCGAGGCCCGGAGGAAGAGGGAACTGCAGGACCTCGGCATCCTGGTGCGCAACGCCGAGCTGCGCTACCTCGGCCAGGAGCGGCACGCGGGCCGCACCGTGCACAAGGCGCAGGCCGCCCGGCGCACGCGCGACGACCACCTCGTGCCGCTCACCGAGCTGTGGGCGGATGTTGGCACGTGGGTCGTGCTCAGGAGGACCCGCCCCCCGGGGAGCTGGGCGGAGCCGAGCAGCTTCACGATCACCAAGATCGAGTATACTGGGGACTTCGCCCCCGGCACCTTCGACTTCAGACTGCCCGGCGGAGCCAGACTGGTGGAGCTGCCGGCCGAGAGCGTGCCGATTGGCCTGGCGGCGGCAGAGAAGCGCTGTGGGTTCAAGGCCCTCCGGCCGCCCTACCTACCCCGCCACTATGAGTTCGTCCCGCAGGCCTGCCACGCCTGGACGCACGAGAACCGGAGCGTGCTCTCCATGGCCTTCGGTGACGGCCTGGACCGCTTCAGCATCTTCCAGCGGCGGGCCGACGGCGAACGGGTCCACGGCGGGCGGGGTGGGGGGGGACGGGGCGACCGCGGGCGAGGAGGCCGGGGGGCCGGCGGTCCGCCCCCGGGTGGGGGGCAAGCCACCGTCTGGCAGAGCCAGGGCTTCCTCTTTATCCTCGTCGGCCCGCTACCTGACCCAGAGAAGGCCAAGGTCCGCGACTCGTATCGCTGAACCCTAGAGGGGGCAGCCCCCCTGACGCGACAGCGACCCCGCCCGCTCCCGACTGCTGTGCCGGTGGCCATCGGACTGCTAGCGCTGGCCCCTGTCGCCCTGGCGGCGGACCGAACGGAGATCGCCACTCTCACCCTCCTGCAGAGCCCCGCCCAGGTGGTGCTGGTCAACTCCGGCCAGGCCGTGCCGGCGGTCGTGAACATGCGTCTGGCCCGCGGCGACCGCCTCCGGACCCAAGCGAACGGCCGGGCCGAGGTCCGCTTCGACGACGGCAGCTTCCTGCGCCTGGAGCCCAACGCGGACGTGCAACTGCTGGGCGACCCCCAGGAGCGGGGCATCCTCGTCACCATCGGCAACATCTGGGCGAAGATCCAGTCGGCGATGGCCCTCACGAAGTTCGAGATCCGCACTCCCACCGTGGTCGCCGGCGTGCGCGGCACTACGCTGCGGGTGGAGGTGAGCGAGGAGGAGTCGGTCGTGGAGGTGGACGACGGCGAGGTGGAGGTCGCCCTCCGTGACGGCCCGCCCGCCCCGCTCCTCGTCCGTCGCGCCATGCGCCTGCGGGCGCGGCGCGGACGGCCGCTGCCGCCCCCCGAGGCGTTCGACCCGGCGACTCGCCGCACCTGGGAGTTCTGGACGGACCAGGTGGTCCTGCGCGAGCTCGGTCTGGCCAAGGAGACGCTGCTGGACCACTCCGCACGTGCTGCCGCCATCCACGAGGAGGCTACGGCCCTCCTCCAGGACGTGGGCGGCGACGCCCGCGCCGTGGCCAACCTCGAGGAGCGGGGCCAGGTTGCCGACGAGGCCCTGGCCGCCGTGGCCCGGGCCCTAGAGGGCAGGCCCGTCGGCGTGGGCCGCGGGGGACAGCCCGCCCCTGGCGCGCCGGACGGGCGCCGACCCGAGCATCTGCGGCGGCAGCTGCAGGTCGCTGCCGGCATCTGTCGCGACACGGCCGGCGCCGTGGCCCGGGTCAAGCGGGAGAACCCGGCGCGGCTGGAACGGGTCAAGGGGCTGGGTGAGTCGCTGGCGGCCCATCGACAGGCGAGCACGGAGCTGCAGCAGCGGCTCCACCGTCTGCAGCAGGGCCGGGAGCTCGACCCCCACTGGGCGCAGTTCCGGCCTGGCTTTGAGGAGTGCGGCCGACGCCGGGCCGGACTGGAGGGCACCGTCCTGCGGGCCGAGCCCCTGCTGATCGAGCCACCCGACGGGGCACCCGCACCCTCCGGAGGCGCCGCGGTGGAGGCCATCGTGCTGCGCGTGCGGCGGCTGAACGCCGCGGTCGCCGTGCTGGAAGCGACGAACCGGCGCCGGCTCGAGGCCGTGGAGCGCCTCCGAGCCCGTCTCGCCGGCGGCCCACCCGGGGGCCCGCCGTGAGCGCCCAGAATCAGGGCGCCGCTCCGCAGGCAATCTTTGCACCAGGCAGGAGAGAGATACACCAGGGTCGAACTTGTTACAGAACAGCCGGAGTCGCTTGGTTGAAAGGTGGGGCCTTCGGCCGATAACATAGCTGAGCCAGAGGCGCCCACACGCTTCCGCCTGTGGGTACGCACGTAGAGAGGACGACTTGTCGTGCATATTCCCGCCAACCCCATTGGTCCTGTAGCCCCCCAGGGCGCCGAAGCCTTGCAGAGTTCGGCCCCGGCTGGAGCGGCCGCGCCCTCGGCTCCCCAGGCGCCGGCCGAGACCCGTGCGGCCGAGTCGGCTGTGCTCAGCCCGCACGCCGCCGACTTCGCCGTGGCTCAGCGCGCCCTGGAGCAGACCGACGCCGTGCGCTGGGAGCGTGTGGCCGAGCTGCGCCGGCGCATGGCCGAGGGCACCTATCGCGTCGACAGCGAGGCCGTGGCCGAGGCCCTGCTGGGTCGGCGCTAACCCCGGCCTCCTCTGCCAGCGACGTCCGGCCAGCCCCCTGCCGCGCCCCGTAACGGCCCCGGCCCCACTGCTGTGACGCCCTGGCCACAGGCGTTACACCCGGCGGCCTAGCGCCCGACCCGCGCCGCGCTGCTCACTCAAGCACCTCCTTCGACAGGCCGATATACCTTGTGCAGCACGCGCCATGTGCGGCTGCCGGTCCGTCTCTGACGACCCGACCGGCCCGTCGCGGCCGAGCCGTGGCTGCCTGTCCCCTCCGAGGTCGGCAGGCGGCAAGGTGGCTGCGTTGGGTCCTGCGGCGGGGCGGACGACCCAAAGCAGGAGGGCCTTCGCGAGGGTCATGGCAGACGAGGCTTGTGCGCCGTTGGACAGCGAGGCAGACGGCCTGGACACCCTCGGCACCGAGGGGGAGGACCTGCTGCGGTGGGCCAATGGCGATGTCGGCAGCCTGGTGAGTCTGGCCTCTCACGAGCTACGTACGCCGTTGACGGCCATCAAGGCCCTCGCCGAGATGCTCGCCACTCAGCACGCCGAGGGGCGCCCGCTCCGGACCGACTTCCTGCCGCTGCTCGACGAAGAGGCCGACCGGCTCACCCGCATGCTGGATGCGCTGGCCGTGCTCGGCCGTGCGGAGAGCAGTCGGCTCGCCTGGGAGTGGTCCCGGCTGCAGCTTGGCCCGGTGGTGGACGAGGCAGTGGAGGTGCTACGCACGCCGCTGTCGCGCCGGGGGCTGGAGGCGGTCGTGGTCGGCAGGCGGGAGCCGCCTGCCATCTGCGGCGACCGCCCGCGACTGGTTCAGGCGATCGCCGGCTGCCTGGAGCTGGTCGCCATCTGGTGTGAGGGCCCCGGAGGGCTGCTGGTGTGGGCTGCACCGCCCGTGGGGGCCGAGGGGGGCGCTGAACTGGTGGTGCTCGGGGGACCGCAAGCGACCATCGCCGAGCTAGCCGAGTTCGCGGCCGCCGACGGCTCGCCGGAAGGGCTCACATGGGGCACGGGCCCGGCGCAGCTCTCCGCCAGGACTCTGCTAGGCTTGGGCGCCCAGTTCGTCTTCGCGGCCCATGGGGGCCCTCTGCGGCCCGTGCGCCTGGCCGACGCGGCCGGCTTCTGGGGCAGCATCCGGTCGCCTGACCAAAGACCGGCGTCGGCAGTACTACGCTGGGTTGAGGATCAGCATGGCGGAAGCACGGATTCTCATCGTAGATGACGACCCGGTCGTGCGGCGCACGGTCGGCTTCGTGCTCGACGAGCACGGCCTGGGGCCGGTCGTCGCCGCCGCCGACGGCGAGGAGGCCGTGCGAGTGGCTCTCCGTGACTGCCCCGACGTGATCGTCCTGGACCTGCGCATGCCGGGGATGGATGGGATCGCCGTCTGCCGTCGCGTTCGCGCCCAGCCGTCTCTGGCCCACACCCGCATCGTGCTGCTGTCCGCGGAGCTGATGGGCCGCGAGCAGCGGATCCTGTCGAGCATCGGCGCCGACGAGTGGATCCGCAAGCCCATCGCCCCCAGCCGCATGGTGAGTGTGGTCAAGGAGCAGTTGGCGCGTGCCGCCGAGCTGCGCGGTGGCGACCAGGAGGCACTGGACGAAGCGGCCGTGACCCCTCCCAGCGCAGGAGTGCCATGACGGCATCGGACCTGCTCCGCCAGGAAAGCGTGCAGGAGCTGCTTCGGGACCTGGCCGCCTTGGGCGGCGGCGAGCTGGCCGTGCTGAGCCCTGCCGGCGCTGTGGTCTGGTCGGCCGCGCCACCCGGGGCGGAGCTGCAGCAGCGCCTCGCGCGCATCGGCGCGGCGGTTGCGGCCGAGGGGCCCTCGGTGTCCCGTGATGCCGATGGGCAGCCGTTCGCCTCCGCCCCGGTGACGTGTGCGGGCGAGGTCACCGGCGTGGTCGTCGTCCTGCCCGGCGCCGAGCGCCCCGTGAAGGACCGCCGGCTCCAGGCGTGCGCCCACGCGGGGGCCCAGGTGCTCACCCGGCTGTCTCATGCGGAGTTCGAGATCACCAGCACCGTGCGCGAGCTGACGACGACCTACGAGGAACTCGCCGCCGTTTGCGAGGCCTCCGAGCTGGTGGCCGATGCTTCCCTCTCCCTGCGCAGCGTGGCGCAGGTGATGTTGCGGCGCACCGCCGAAACCGTCAGCGCCCTGCGCGGCTGCATCCTCTTCCAGAGCGCTCCGGGCGTGGGGCCCGTTGGCATCGTCTCGACCGTCGGCATGAACCCTGACGAGCAGGCCCGCAGTGTGTCCGCGCTCAGGGAGTGGCTCGCCGTCGCTCAGGAGCGCGGCTGGCTCCAGCCCGTCTCCTACCAGGGCGGCCTGGACGGCTGGCCCGACGGCCGCAATGTGCCGATCCTGATCGCGCCGCTGACGACCGAGGCGGGCCATGTCGGCGCCATCGCGGTGGCCCGTCCGGATGGCACCCCCTTCTCCGCCCGCGACGCCAAGCTGCTCTCGGCCACGGCCCGCCAGACGGCGATGGCGGTCAAGAACAAGGGCCTCGTAGCCGAGCTGCAGGAGATGTTCCTCAGCACCATCCGCGCCCTGGCCGCCGCCATCGAGCAGAAGGACCCCTACACGCGTGGCCACTCGGAGCGGGTAGCTGCCCTGGCCCGGTCGTCCGCCGCCTTCTACGATCTCAGCGAGGCCGAGTTGAAGCGCATCCACCTGGCCGGGCTGCTACACGACATCGGCAAGATCGGCGTCAGTGAGCAGACGCTCTGCAAGACCGGACCGCTCTCCGACGAGCAGTGGATCGAGATGCGCGCCCACCCGGTGCGGGGGGCTGAAATCATCGGCTGCGTGCCCCAGCTCGGAGAGCTGGTGGATGCCGTCCGCCACCACCACGAGCGCTACGACGGTTCGGGCTACCCCGACGGCATCGAGGGTGAGGGACTCACCCCCCAGGCGGCCATCCTGTGCGTCTGCGATGCGCTCGACGCCATGACCTCGCAGCGCGTCTACCGCCCCAATGTCAAGACGATGCCGGAGGCGTGCGCGGAGCTGCGCCGGTGCGCCGGGACGCAGTTCCAGCCGGACGCGGTGAGTGCGGTTCTGCACGCCGTCGAGGAGCGCCAACAGCGGGCGCGCCTGCTCGCCGCGAGCTAGCCCGCCCCTTCCCCACGCCCCCGCGGACGGCCGGGCAGGTGACCCCCCGCAGGGCGACGAATCCCGCTGTGCGCGCGCACACCGGGGGCAGAGCCTTCCGGCTCCGGCCCCTCTGCGCTCTCTCCCTGAGCTGCGCCGGGGCAGATCACAACGATGCTATCCCCCCGACGGGGTCCCGCCGCTGACTGGCTGGCCGCCTGGAACGCCCTGCCCTCCTGGCAGAGGTACGCCACGGTCGCGGTAGCCACGGGGCTTTGCCTCCTGGGTGTAGCCCAGCTCATCAGCCCGTCGCCGGATGTCTCTGCACGTACCGGAGCCGGCTCCCAGACTCGAGACCAGCCGCGCTCCCGCGGGATCTGGGACCTCCTGGGCACGAACGAGCACGGCAGCCTCCCCAGCCGGGAGGGCGTTTTGGAGGACCGCATTGAGCGCTGCGTCGGCAGCTTCGACGGCATCGCCGACGCCACGGCCCGCGTGCAGCTACGCGCTGACGGCACCGGCTCAGAGCGCACCGCGGTGTTCCTGCTGATCACCCCGCAGTCCGAGGCGGTGCTGTCGCCCGAACTCATCAGCCTCGTGGCTGAGGCCACCCAGAGCGCCCTCCCCGCCTCGCTGCCTGCGGGGGCGCTGCGGATCGCGAGTTCGCGCCCTCCCCTCATGCTCTACGCCGACGGCCGTTACGTCGGCCCGCCTCCCTCGCTTCCCGCCCCAGCGGCCGGCCTCGTTGCTGACGCCCCCGCGCGTCAGCTCGCGCTGTACTGCCTCGCGGCCGTGGTGGCGGGGGTCGTGCTCGGATGGGTGCTGCTCCGCGGCCTCGGCTCCCTGCGGCGCCGTCCCGACGCATCGGCGGCCGCCCCGGAGCCGCGCGAGGAGGTGGCCCCGGGGGACCAGCCGCCCCTGTGCGACCTGGGCGAGGAGGCGATACGGGCCGCGCTGGCCGATGAGAGCCCCGCCGTCGTCCATGCCGCACTCGCGCTCGCCCAACCCGGCGGCGGGGCCGCGCTCCACCCCCGGGTGGTGGAGGCGGTCGTGAGCCGCGTCCGCGAGGGGCTAGCCGGCGGGTCGCCTGACACCGGCTCGACCGAGGAGGTGGCGTAGTGGGTCGGGTCATCACCCCCGAGGAGGCAGCCGGGCTAGCGCTCGACGTGCACCCGCTGTGGAGCCCGGGCCCGCCGCCGGCCCCTGGCCCTGCGTCGGAGCCCGCACCCCTGGAGCCCCGGCAGGCCGTGTCGGAGGACGTGCTGGCCGAGGTCCAGCGCCTCCGCAGCCTGGTGCGGGAGCTAGCCCTGCAGGTGCGTGCCGAGACGGCCGCGGTCGGCGAGCGCGCTCGCCGGGACGCCGTCTACCTGGCGGCCGAGATCGCCAAGCGTGTCCTGGGAGCCATGGCGGAGCGTGAGCCGGGCCTGGTCGTGCGCGTCGCGCTCGACGCCCTGGACCAGGTCCGGGGCGCCGACCGGGTCACGATCCGGGCGAACCCCGCTGAAGCGGACCTGCTCGCCGAGGCCCTGCAGGCGCCCCAGGGCTCCGAAACCGCCGCCCCTATGCCGGCGACGATCGTGGCCGATCCCGGTGTGGCGCCCGGGGGCTGCCTCGTGGAGGCCGACCAAGGCGTCCTGGATGCCTCCCTGGCGGGCCAGGTGGACACGATCGTCCGCGCGATGCTCGAGGAGGTGGCCGGCCAGCATTGAGCGGCTCATCGGACCGCGTCCGCCTCAG
>Ga0315291_10010182_pt1 | contig 11506 bp, 9 predicted proteins | sample YL17G12_20_MG_FD_203070 | JGI IMG/M metagenome (GOLD analysis project Ga0315291, IMG submission 203070) | Sediment microbial communities from Yellowstone Lake, YNP, Wyoming, USA - YL17G12_20 | ecosystem: Environmental > Aquatic > Freshwater > Lake > Sediment | place: USA: Wyoming | collected...
ACATGCTCGAGGAGTTCGCCCAAGGGCTTGTGCAGGACGAGCGCCTGGCTGACCTCGCTCAGAACGGAAAAGATCTTGTTTTCGGCGCGGACCGCTTCCACTTCCGTAATGGGAATGGCCGCCTGGATCGTCGTCCGCGAGGTCGGCTGAGCGAGGATGTCCTTGAACGGGATGACGGTGTTGACGCTCGTCGTGGGCGCCGGGACGTCGGTCACTTCGATGTTCGTCAGGAGCGGTTTGTTGAAAAGGATGCGGACCGATCCGATGAGGATCTCGTCGCCCTCTTTGAGCTCGATCACGGCCGTGATCTTTTTGCCGTTGACAAAGCTGCCGTTCTTGCTCCCGTTATCCCTGATCACATATCCGGATTCGGACGGGGTGATGATCGCGTGGTGGCCCGAGCAGAACGGGTCAGGGACAGGGATATCATTGTCGGCCGAACGGCCGAAGGATACCTGCTTGTCCTTCAGGGGAAGGGAAAACGATTCTCCCTGTTTTGGATATATGTACAATGTCGCCATTGTCAATGGATTGGCCTGATTCATTATATCATAAACGCTCATTTTTCAAGCGCTTTGAGGATTTTGCGGCAGGTCTGGGCCTTTTCATCCAATGGCCTGTCTTCGAGCAGCGGCAAAAGGGCCTCTTTGATGTCTTTTTTCAGCATGTTCTCGAGCAGCTCGAGAGCGTAATCCACAGACCTTTTCGTCCCTTCGCGATAATTCTGATAGGCCCTCATCACGTCTTCGTGAGAATAGACGAGGCTGACGAGCTCAAAGATCTGCTTCAAGGTGCGGGCCAGGATATTCTCGAGCTCGGCGGCCAACACGGCCTTTTTATTCTCTTTTTGGGCGCTAAAAAGCTCGAGGACGAGGATGCAGGCTTTTTTGACGGCCGTGAAGACCTCGGAGTCGATATCTCTCTCGGAAAATCGAAGAAGCGGACTTTGGGACCGGATCTTGGTCAGCGCTTCGATGACTTCCCCCTGGACGTCCGAATCCCGCTTCTTCAGCTCTCGGACAAGGAGATCTGTGGCCCGCTGGGTTCCCATACGCGCCAGGATATCCGAAATGGCTTTCCTCAGCTTGACATCTTCTTTCGGATCAGCAAGATAGTCCTTCAGCGTTCCCGCAATCTTATCGCCATATTGGAGCAAGGCCTGGCCGGCGGCCTGCTGCGTCGCGGGCCGGCCCAGATGAGGAACGACGAGCGGAACGAATTCCCTCTTTTTCTGACGCCCGGCGCTTTCCAAAGCGTAGCGGACGACCTCGGGAGAATCGTGTCTTAACAGACGGCCGAGGTTTTGAACGAGCGGCGAATCCGACGTCATCATTCCCAATGCTTTAGCGATTTCCATCTGGGAAACGACGGCGTCCCCGTCCCGGGCTTCAGCGATCTTCTCGACACGCTCCCGCATCAGCTCCTGATAGACATCGAGCGAGAGGATTTCCCGAACTTGCGCGTCCAGGTCTTGTTCCTCGATGACATCCTCCCATTCTGGAACAAGCGCCTCCCCGCTGACGTCCAGGAGCGCATCGAACGACCCCGCCCGGACTTCGGACGACTTCGCCGTGATGATCTTTTTCAGCTCCGGGCTCAACTGATCCTTTTTGATCAGGTCCATAAGGTTCATCGCGTAAAGAACGGAGCTCCGCTGCCGGCTCTCCAGGGTGTCGAACACCAGCTTCGTCGCGTCAACGTCGATCTGCTCGAAGACGAACTTATCCGCGTCCGGCCACTTGATAGTCAGGTTCTTTTTGACGATGCCTACGTATTCCCGAGAAATCCGATGATTGAGATAAGCCCAAACGAGGAGGAACGCCAGAGTCAGGACGCTCAACTGTGGGAGCGAAAAATGAAGGAGGCTAAAGAACACGAGGAGAAATAGCGCGGCCAGCGCGTCGGCGAACTTATTGATGAACAGATCGATGAAGACCTTGGCTTTATATTTGGTCTCGACCGGAACGGGAATGTACAGGATTTCCCGCGTCGATTGGCTCAAGGAATGCGACAGGCTTTTGTCCGCGCCCCGCATCAGCGACGTCCAAACCATCATCGTATTTACGGCCCCCGCCGCCGGAATGAAAAATCCGAAGGCCGCGCCCAAGGCCAGGGCGACGGGGGAGATAAAAAGGGCTGCCCGCAGGCCGAATTCTCTCAGGATGCGATTCGTCAGAAGAATATGGAGGAGATACGAGGAGACTAATAAAAGGGTGTAAAAAACTCCCAAAAAGGCCGTCCGCTCGTCATCCGTGAACCGGTCATGGAGCGCATGGGAGAATTGGAAATCGATGAACTTGCTCACGGCGAAACCCACTAGCATCACGCCGCTCAGGAGGAGCAAATACCGGCTCTTCATCAGGATGTGGAGGCTCTGGAGGTATCCGACCCGGGACTTTGGCGCCCCTTCCTTTCGGATTTCTTTCTCCGGGCGTTTCTCCTCGGGGTTTGGGGACAGGACCAGGATGATGCCAAGCCCGGCCAGGAGGAAAAAAGGGCAGACCAGGAGGAGCTCTTCCGAGCCGATAAGCCCGGAAAGAACAGAGGCGGCCAAGGACCCGGCGACTCCGCCCAAAAGCCCGCCGCTCACAAAAAACCCGATGAAACGCTTCGCCTGCCGCGGGGTGTAAATGTCATTGACGAGGATCCAGAACTGAATGACGGAGATCGCGAGAAACACTTCGGCCCAGAACCAGAACACCATAGAGACCCAGGTCTGACCCGTCCTGAATAAAACCCGGAACACGGGAAGTCCGGCGGTGAAAAAGAGCAGGCTCAAAGAAATATAGCGTTTCCGGTTAAGAGTCTGCAGCAGCCGGGTATTGAAGGCCGCCACGAAGCTCATCAAGACGGCCGTCGCAAGATAGGCCAGAGGAAGCGTCTCTGGATCGAGCTTTTTTAGAAAGAGGGAGGTTTTCAGCGGCAGAATGACATAGGCCGCGGCCATCATCAGGAAAAAGTAAACGAAGAGCAGGAGCGTCGTCCTGGTCTCCCCGGGCTGAATGTCCACGACGCGTCGCAGGAGCCGATGGGCACGCCCGCTATTCATGGCTATTCAACCTCGCCCTTCTTGCCTGAGAAACCCTCCAAAATCGGGAAGAGCCGTTCCTTGATCTCCAGGTCAACCGTATGATCAAAGAGCTCGATGGCATAGGCGATCGAATCCTTTGTCCCTTTCAATAAATTCTGATAGGCCCGGAATATATCCTCATGGTCATAGACGAGGCCGAGCAGCTTAAAAAGCGGAAGCAGGTCGGAGGGGCTCTTGGCCGGCCCGAGCTTTTCAATTTCCGCGGCGAACCCACCGCGCACGACCTCTTCCTCAAATTCGATGTCCGGCTTTTGCGACCGGATTCGGTCCAAGGCGTCAATGATCTCTTCATTCAATCCTTCATGGCCCCGCGCGAGTTCCTCGAGGAGAACATCCGCCGTTTCTCGGGTGGCGATATTCGCCAGAAGCGACGCCGCTTGCCTGCGAACGTCCAAGCCCTCGCCAACATCCGAAAGAAAATCCGACAACGTCCCGGCAATCGATCCTCCGTATTTTTCGAGGGCCGATTTCGCGTCTTCGCATGTCTTCGGATCGCCGAGTTTCCGGATGAGGATCGGGACATATTCCTTTTTCTTGAGTTTCGCGGCGGATTCCGCGGCATACTGAAAGACCTTCGGCGAAGCATCCAAAAGCAGGTCTTCAAGCCTCGCCGCAAGCGTCGAGCGGCCCTCCATCAGGCCGATCGCTTTGGCCAGCTCCATTCTCGCGGTTTCCGATCCTCCGCTTTTATCTTCCAGCACCTTCCCGGCATAATCCTCCATGAGCTTCTGATAATTTTCGAGCGACAGGATTTCACGGATCTCTTTGTCCATCTCGGCCGGAGGGATCCGTTCTTCAAAATCGGGCAGCCAGGGGGACGCGTCGTATTCAAAAAGCGGATGGGACAGGGGCGAAGAAATCTCCGATGGCTTGAGCCCGAGCAGGTTTCGGATCTCGGGCGTGAGCTTATTCTGCCGCGCCAGCTCATAGAGATGGAGGGCGAACAGGGTCGGGCTCTGCATCCGGCTTTCGAGCGTGTCCACGACGAGCTTGGCCGCGTCGACGTCCATCTTCCCGGCCACGATCCCGTCGGCCCGCTCCCACTTTTTTCCAAGCTGATCCTTAACTTCCCGGACGTAGGCGCCGCTGATTTTGAAGTTCAAAACGATCCAGAGCAGGACGAATCCGCCGGTCACGATGCTCACCCAAACAATAGGCTTAATACCGATCGCCGCAATCGGCTTAAGCCCGACGATGAAAGCAAGGCCCAGCAAAAGCACTCCGCCCACCGCTTTGGAAAAGCGGTTCAAGAACATGTCGATGAAAATCTTGGCTCTATATTTCAAATTCGGCATGACGGGGATATAGAGGAGCTCCCGCGACGACTGGTTGATGGAATAAGACAGGGCCTTATCGCTTCCCTTAATGGCGATGGCGACGCCCAGGCTTTCCGGGAAAGCCCCGATGCCGACGGAACAGAGGAGGATGATCAGAGGATAGATCATCAGGCCGGGGCGGATGCCAAAACGATTGATGAAACGGCTGGTCAACACGAACTGAAGAAGAAAGGCGAAGACCAGCATGCCGGCGTAGAATTGGCCGAAAAAGGACGCCAGATTGGCTTTGGCCGCCCGGTTCTGTTCGATGATGCTCATGGACTGCCAGTCGATGAACGTGGACACGATCCAGGTTACGACAACGATAGCGGCCATGAGCTTGAGATAATCATTGACTCGCACGCTCTGGAAACTGTCCCATAAACCGACTCGCTCTGCCTCCTTGCCGATAGGCTTCGAAGCGGAGCCGGCGGCGGTAAACCGGCTCTCGTTTTTCTTCAGCCAGGCAAAGATGGCATTGACGACGACCATACAGGCACACAAGAATAGTGCCGATAAAAGAAGAAGCAGGTGCGATTGCTCCGATTTCGCAAAAAACCACGTCAGAAGGTAGCCGGCAATCCCGCCTAAGAGGCCGCCGCTGCCGAAAAAACCGATCAGCCGCTTGGCCTCGCGGGGATTGAAAACATCGTTGACCAAAAACCAGAACTGCGTGGTCAGCGCCACGACAAAGATATTGGCCCACATATAGTAAATGAGTGCCAGCCATTTCCAATGAGAAACGGAAAAAAGCCCCCAAAAAACGAGTCCGGTGACGACAAAGAAGGCCAGCGTCGAGAGGAGGAGGCTTCGCCGCGAGATTTTGGACTGGAGCTTGGCATGCAGGGAAACGGCGAAACCGACGAGGATGAGCGTGATATAGGCGTAAGGGAGTTTTTTCGCTGTGAGGTCCTCGAGATAATTGGCGGTCCGGATGACCTTGATGATGCCGAAGGGAGCCGTGATGAGGAAAAAATAAAAAAAGAGCAGGGTGGCGAGGATCTCTTCGCCGGGCTTGATGTTGACGACAGCCGACAGGATCTTAAAAAGGCGACGTTTCGCCATGGGGTGTCCTAAGAAGAATCGAAGAGAAAATCAATCCTTGAAGAAGCTCTGGAGGGCCGAGTCTTCTTCCTCGTGGATATCCAGGACTTTGGTCAGCATGGTGACTTGGAAGATGAGAAAGAGCTTTTTGGAGATCCGGGCGAGCTTGAGCTTCCCCCCCAGGTTGTGCGTGGAAATGTAGCTGGCCAGGATCTCGCCGACACCGAAGCTGTCGATAAATTCCACTTTCTCAAAATTCAGCAGGATGTGTTTTTTGCCAACCTCAAGCTGTTCCTTGACCAGCTGATGAAGCGTGACATCCGTGATGTCCGATCGCTTGATCTCCCCCTCGATGTCGAAGATCACGACATTGTTTTTATCTCGCCTGTTGATCATCATGGCTTTTGGCTTCCCTATGAGCTTTTTATCAAAAGGGCACGGGAAAGTCAATCTGAGTTCCCTAAAATTAAAAAACTCTTATTTTCGAATTGTGACACAGCCTGAATGACAGGGCTAACAATTTATCCGCACGCCCAAACCGTCCGCAGCCGGGTGAGTTCCACGCCGCTCGTTTTTTGAAATATCCCGTGAAGAAAAGCTGGCCCTGTTTCATTATCGAGTCTCTGGATTTTCGAAACGACCTCATCTCCAAAAAAAGCCTCGCCTTTGTAGGCCACTTCGATGTCCGTGGGCCGGGCGGAGCGAAGGACGGCCTCGGGAACGGTTTCCAGCGCCCACTGAATATAAACGGCGTGGTTGACGTGATTATTAATATCGATATCCTGCATCCCGACCCGGAAGGAGAGCTCGCGATCGGGAGTTGAACACGGAGGGAGCGGCAGAAAATCATCTTGGATGGCTCTTTTATCGAGTGCGAATCGATTGGCCAAATTTTCTTCAAGCCGGGCGGGCTGTTTCACTTTGACGTTCCATAAGAGCCAGGAGCTTGTGGCCGTAGCTATTATTTCCCCATCTTGGTCCGCCATTTCAAAATCCCGGAGGGCGAACAGACCCTGCTTTCCCGACGGCCAGGTGGATACCGCGATCCGTTCGTTCAACGCTGGATACCGGAAAACTTTGATGTGGTAACGGGAAAGCATCCAAGTGAGATCCCGTTTCATGAGATCCAGGATGGAAAAGCCCAAGAGCGTGGCATGGTCGCCTGCCACATCCTGGAGATAATTCAAAAGCGAGAGCAGGGGCGCCTTTAACCGAAAATCCACTTCATAGGTGTGGACCTCGAATTTTTTCGTATAGACTTTGTCCATAGGAAGGGAAAGTTATCACGATGGGCGAAGAAAATCAAAAAATGCGGGGACACATCCAGGGACGCATTTTAGTATTATGTCACCCGTTATTTGTCGTGAGCATTTTCAAAATGGCCGTTAGAACATATCATTTCTTTTTTGGTTTCAATTTAGGTTTCTTTTTGGGCTTCGGCTGGGCCATCGTCTCCAGGCAGTGAACCTTGACTTCATATCCTTCGCGGATCATCGGACCAGCAAGCATATTGATAAATTTTACAAGCTGTTCCTGGTAGTAGAGGTTTTCCTCGTTGGCGACAGCGTCCCGTTCATTTCTCCAGAACGTGACGGAAATGCATTTTCCTGATTTCGGGTCGACGAGGAGACAGGCCCCCCGGTAGCCTTTCTGCTTCTTGGCTTCGGGGACGACGCTCTTCCTGTAAATCCTGACGCCGTCATCAATTTTCTCCGGCTTGACTTGGCTGATGGTCATTCGAACAAACATGGTTTTCCTCTCCTTTCCGGCAGACGATCATTCGGCCTAGGATTTATTACGCATTCCCCTGGCGGAATTAGGGCCACAATTTTCATGGCTGGCAAATACGCTCCCGACAATTAATTCTATGAATGGCCTCTGGATCGTTTCCGCGGGAACGGATTGAGCGAGCGGCCGCACAGACAGCAGCGTCGCGCACTTGCCGCAGAACCGGCTGTCGGAAGGATTATCGGCCGCGCATTCCAGGCATTTCATGACCCGCCTGTCCCTTGCCTGGCTATAAGATAATATTTCCCCAAGAAATAGTCAAACGCCTCTTGACTAATCTTCGCCTTGATTTAATATAAAGATAATGAATATGTCCCGACAGGGGAGAAAGCCAACGAAAACTCTTATCAAAAAGCCCCGGCGCTACGGAATCTCCCGAAAGAATTCCCTTAGCGTCTGGATTCCGGCCTTCATTGGCTTTGTTTTATTCATCGGCAGCCTGTGTTGCTTAGCAACATATTCCACCACCGTATCCCCGGCGCCGCCTAATCCTATTTTATATTCGCCGCCTCCGCCCGCGGCAAAAAATCAGTGCGTCTGGACGGACGTCGAAAGAATCGTCGCTGTCGGTGATCTTCACGGCGACTTAAACCATTTCAAGAGAATCCTCAGGGGGGCCCGCATTGTGGACGGGGACTATCATTGGTCCGGCGGCAAGACGCATCTCGTCCAGATGGGCGACGTCATGGACCGCGGAGACGACGCCCGGGACATCTTCAAACTGATCAGGCAGCTCGAAAAGGAGGCCAAGGCTGCCGGCGGCATGGTCCATCAACTGATCGGCAACCACGAGGAAATGAATATCGCCCGCCTGTCGCTCAACTTCTATCCGGAATACGTCACCTTAAAGCAATTCACCGACTTCCTTCCTGTTAAGTTCCGCGAAGACGAAGAAGAAAAGTTTAAAAAGAAAAACAGAGGGGATGGCGATATCGAGACGTTTTGGAACACTCTTATGAAAGACCCTAGTTCCGAGGCCAGTCAACTCTACTACGATAATTTCAATATGCTCGTCGGCAAGTGGATCGCCGAACAAAACGTCATCATCAAAATCAACGATACGGTCTTCGTCCACGGCGGGCTCAACCTTGAATACGCTTCCAAGGGACTGGAGGCGATTAACAACCTTTATCGCTCTGAATTTCAAAAAGTTTTTAAAGACGAAGTATTCCGGCCGAGGATCCTCTTCGTCAGCGATGCCCCGCTTTGGAACCGGGTCCTGGCTGACGCTCCGGATCCGAGCTATGTGGATGTTGTCGATAAAATCCTCGCCGTCCTCAACGCCAAACGGATGGTCGTTGCCCACACGCCGAAAATCCCCAGGTCGGTGAACCCCGAGAGTGAGATGAGCAAGTTCAAAGGGAAAGTCTGGATTATCGATACGGGCATCGCGACCATTTATCATGGCTTTCTCAGCGCCTTGATCATCGAAAATGGAGTTCCTCACCTTTGGAAGGATGACTACTAATGGACAAAAAAATCATTTGGGGACTGGTCGTTTTCGGTCTATTGTTAACGGGACACAAGGTCGCCGCTCTCCGGCCCGCCGGCCAAGCCGACGCCGAGCAAAAAGAATTGGAGGCCTACCTCAAAAAGGCGAATGTTGGCGCCATTCTTAAGGGCGCGCAAGGCGGACGGGGAGAGGGCTGGACCATCAGCCTTCACGATGGGAAAACCGCCCGGAGGGGATTCTTCAAGTATGTTGACATCCGACGTCCGACGAACTTCCCCATCAGCTACAAATACGAGCTCGCCGCTTATGAACTGACAAAACTCTTGAAGATCAATATCGTCCCGCCCGTGATCGAACGGGAGATCCAGGAACCCAAGGGCCAGAAACGCAAGGGTTCGCTCCAGATCTACGTCGAAGGCTGCATCAGCGAGAGAGATCGATTGTTGAAAAAAATCGATCCGCCGAATCCCCAGGCGTTCGCTGATGCGCTCGAAGAGATCAACGTTTTTGAGATCCTGACCTCGTGCGATCACCTGAGCCCGAAAGATATCCTCATCCACAGGGAAACTTGGCGCGTCTGCCGGGTCGACTTCGCCGAAGCGTTCGATCCCAGTACGGAATTCCTGCCCGAAGCTGCGATCCGGCGATGCTCGAGACGCCTCTATAAAGGCCTCCTTGACCTCAGCCCGCTCGACGTCGAAGCAACGCTCAAGCCCTATCTCAATCCCGGGGAAATCAAGGGGCTTCTCGACCGGCGGAATTTGATTCTCGAGAAACTCAAGGATCTGATCAAAGACAAAGGAGAAGGGGCGGTTCTCTTTGACCTGGAATCGAAATAACGAGAGGGGAATTCACATGGAAAATGTGCAAACGATGGGGACCGGGACAAAGGCGCCGAACATCCTTTATCGCTTTCTTCATCTTTTCACGGCAATTTACCCGGGAGAAACGACCAAGGCGTTTCTCCTGACGCTCAACAGCTTCCTGATCATGTTCGGCTACTACCAAATCAAGGCCATCCGCAACGGGCTCCTTCTCGCCCGCCATCCCTCGGAAATCCAGAGCTACCTGGCCATCCCCCAGGCGTTCATCCTGATTTTCGTCGTCAAGGCCTTCGCTAAAATCGCCTCGCGCTATCCCAGGCATATCCTGATCACGTATGTCACGCTCTTCTGCATTTCCAACCTGATCCTCTTCAACATCATGAACTGGGCCGGGGTGTCTGTCGCCATCATGGGCATCGTCTTTTTCATCTGGATCGGTATGTACAATCTGCTGATCCCAGCGCAGTTCTGGGGATTCGCCAACGACATCTACAGCGAAGAAGAGGGGAAACGGCTCTTCCCGATGATCGCCTTCGGGGCCAGCTTGGGCGCCGTTCTTGGGCCTCCCGTTGCCCAGAAGCTCGTCCCTCACTTCGGATCGTATGGAATGATGTTGGTCACCTCGGGAATCCTGGTTCTCTGCATCCTGATGACATGGATCATTCACAAAAGGGATCTTCGGGAAGAGCGGCAATTCCTGAATTCCCCCGGCGTGGCGGGGCAGCCGAAACCCAAGGTTAAGGAGCAGCCTCTGGATAAAAGCGGCGGATTTCGCCTGATCTTCAAAAGCCGCTTTCTTCTCCTGATCGCTTTGGTCATCGGCCTCTACAACTTCATTAACGCTTTGGGCGAACAAATGTTCGCCAAGATCCAACAGCAGGTGGCTCTGCGGACGCTTGGGACGGCGGCGACCGGCAGCGCCGATCTGCAGAATTACATCAGCCAAGCTTTCGCCGGCTATCAAGGGCTGGCCAATATTCTGGGCCTGCTCATCCAGCTTTTCCTTGTTTCTCGCATTTTCCGTTATGTCGGCATCGGCGGCGCGCTCCTCTTCCTTCCGGTCATCGCCCTGGGAGGATACGGGTATGCCGCCTTCGGAGCCTCTCTGCTCCTGATGAAATGGGTCAAGTCTGTTGAAAACGGCACGGATTATTCGCTGATGAAAACGGCCAGGTCCGCTCTGTTCCTCATCACCAAACGGGAGGAAAAATACAAAGCCCAGGCGGCCATCGAGACGTTCTTCGTGCGGGGCGGAGACACTCTCTGCGCCGTGGTGGTTTGGGTAGGAACAACGTTTCTGGCGCTATCGATCGAAAGGTTCGCGGTCGTCAATGTCGTGAGCATCCTCATCTGGATCTTCCTGACCATCCTCATCATCCGCGAATACAAGAAAAAAAGGGCGCAAGCGGCGGCGAATCTGTCGGAATAGCTCTTTTTCTGCGGCTTCGGAAGGCGCCCTTAATGAAAGATGGAGTCCCCCCGGCCAGAAAGCCTCAACGCTTGCGCAGGTCTTTGAGCTTCAGGATTCCCCCCGCATCCTGGACGATATAGATAAAATTCTCGTCGTCTATCCATAAGCCTTCCTGGTCGTTCCCGGGGAAGGCGTATTGCTTCACCAGTTTTCCGTCCAGCGTGATCTCGGCCAGGATATTATCGGCATCGCTGACGACGTTCAAAAGCTTAGTTTTCGGGTCGTAAAACATGGCCCCGGGATCCCGGATCTTGAAAGGAAGCACGCGGAGAATTTTCGCTTCGGCCTCTTTGGCTTGGCTGGACCTCAACGGAACGAAGAGTTCCATGATGCAGGCCGGATCTTCCTGGTTTCCCGCGTAGAAGGTGCCGCCTTCAGGGTGCTTCGGGTCGGGGACAAAATGGAGGGACTCAATGCCGTTGTCGTATTTATCGACCTGTTTTTGGAGGAAATTCGGGTCGCCTTGAAACGTTCTGTTGACGGGAAATCTCCGCAGGACTTCTTTTTTGTCCGGGTCGA
>Ga0315291_10010187_pt1 | contig 11503 bp, 6 predicted proteins | sample YL17G12_20_MG_FD_203070 | JGI IMG/M metagenome (GOLD analysis project Ga0315291, IMG submission 203070) | Sediment microbial communities from Yellowstone Lake, YNP, Wyoming, USA - YL17G12_20 | ecosystem: Environmental > Aquatic > Freshwater > Lake > Sediment | place: USA: Wyoming | collected...
GCGACAATGAGATTGGGAGCGTATCCTGCGGTTCTTACCAAGGGAAGCCTTATACAGAAGCTCTATGGCCAAAATACAGTTAATGAAAGACATAGACATCGATATGAAGTTAATCCAAAATATGTTGAGACGCTTGAAAAGAGTGGACTTGTGTTCTCAGGAAGATCACCTGATGGAATATTAATGGAGTTTATGGAATTACCTAATCACCCTTATTTTGTTGGTACGCAGGCACATCCTGAGTTCAAATCAAGACCCATGAAACCCGCTCCAATGTTTGATGGGCTTATTAAAGCCGCTAAGAAAAAATGAGAATGATTTTTTTATTGAAAATATGGAGAGAGCATTACTGTCATCTCTTTTTTCATATTTTCTTCCTCAAACTACAATTTCATTTTTTCTTTTTATAATAATACAAAGTCGCCATCAAAAATAAGATTCCTACAAGGATTACGATTATGCCTATTGTATTATTATCCAAAAATTTAGAAGTAGTAATATGAAATGAAACACGTTCAGCTTTTTCAAGATTATTCTCTGCATAAAATGCTTCAAAAAAACAACTTCTTGTTTCTGATTTTTCTAATTTTGAAATTTCTTCTTTGTTATTGATTTCTTCTGAGTTTAATAGAGTATTATTAAAGTCGTAATACTCTATTGTAATACTTATATTTTCGAGTTTCTCATTAGCAATATTCTTATAATATACCATAACTTCGAACCAAGTTGCATTTTTACTATGAATAAAACCATTACCTATAAATTTCAAATCAAAAACAGGATACCAAGTACGATTATAAGTATAAACAGTGTAATTCAATATTTCAATTTTATCAATATCTCCTGTTACTTTAGTCCCATCTTTAAGAAAAGTGTAGTTTTCAGGTATGAAATTAATAGAGATTCCGATCGACAATATAATAATTGAAATAATTAGCAATATAATTGTTTTTTTTCCTTTCATCCTGTTCTCCTCAACAGTAAATCGTATCACTTGTTATAAAACATTGTTTACACTGATTTCAGTTCCACATTATACCGCGTCTCTATTTCTTTGATTTGATATATTGATCTATAGCTCTTGCAGCTCTTTTACCTGCGCCCATTGCCAAAATAACAGTTGCTGCACCAGTTGCAATATCACCGCCGGCAAACAAACCATGTACTGATGTTCTCCCATCGTCATCGGCAACGATATTGCCATGCTTTCCAACTTGCAATCCTTTTACAGTATGCGGAATTAACGGATTCGGGCTCTGCCCTATTGCAACGAGCGCCGTATCAATCTTCATCTTTTCTTCAGATCCTTGAATTGGAACAGGACGTCTACGACCGGACTCATCAGGTTCTCCGAGCTGCATTTTAATGAATTCAACTTCGGTTAAATGCCCTTTTTCATCTCCAAAAAATCTGATGGGGTTTGTCAATAGTTTAAAAATCACTCCTTCTTCTTTTGCATGATGAATTTCCTCAATACGAGCCGGCATCTCTGCTTCGGTCCTCCTGTATAAAATGTAGGATTTTTCAGCACCTAGCCGAAGTGCGGTTCGTGCGCAATCCATTGCAACGTTTCCTGCACCAAACGTCACGACAACTTTTCCAATTTTAATTGGTGTATCGTAATCAGGAAATTGATACGCCTTCATCATATTGACTCTGGTGAGAAACTCGTTTGCCGAGTACACTCCATCTAAGTTTTCACCAGGAATATTCAACCAATTCGGAAGACCAGCACCAGTACCGACAAAGACTGCATCAAATTCTTTCATTAGCTCGTCAACGGTAATAGTTTTACCTACTACCACATCATAGTTAATTTCGACGCCAAGTTTTTTGATGTAATCGACTTCAGATTCAACAATCTTTTTAGGGAGACGAAATTCGGGAATTCCGTACATTAATACTCCGCCAGGGGCGTGAAGTGCTTCAAACACAGTAACTTTGTATCCCATTTTTGCTAGATCACCGGCACATGTGAGTCCTGCTGGTCCCGCTCCTACTACCGCAATCTTTTTTCCTAATGCCTTTGGTTTTTTCGGGATTTTTACGCCATTTTCCCGTTCGTAATCAGCTATAAAACGTTCCAATCGCCCAATGCCAACCGGTTCTCCAAGCTTTTTCAGCGTACATTCTCCTTCACACTGGCCCTCATATGGACAAACGCGACCGGAAACAGCAGGAAGATTGTTTTTTGCTTTGATAACTTCGGCAGCTTTGTCAAAATCACCCTGAGCAATGCAACTAATAAAACCAGGAATGTCAATTTCCACGGGGCATCCTTTCATGCAAGGTTTATTTTTACACTGTAAGCATCGCTTTGCCTCTTCGATTGCTACCTCTTTGCTGTAGCCATAGGGAACTTCTTTGAAGTTTTTGATCCTCTCTTCAGGTTTCTGTTGAGGCATCTCGTGTTTTGTTTTACGTACGCTCATTGCACACCTGCCAGCTTACAAGCTTCTCCTTCTTCATGCATGAAACGCCGATTCCGAAGCATTAAATTCTCATAGTCAACTTTATGACCGTCAAACTCAGGTCCGTCAACACATGCAAACTTTGTTTTTCCATCAACTGAAACTCGACATCCGCCGCACATCCCCGTACCATCGACCATAATCGGATTCAAACTGACCAAGGTTTTAATGTTGTACTTTCGGGTGAGATCAGAAACAACCTTCATCATAATAATGGGGCCAATAGCCATCACCATGTCAACCTTGTGTTTGTTGATGACTTGTTGAAGAACATCACTGACAAATCCTTTGTGACCTTTCGATCCATCATCAGTAGCAATATAGAATTCGTCGCTAAACCCATGAATCTCTTTTTCTAAAAGAAGGAGGCTTTCGGTTTTTGCACCAAGAATTGATATTACATAGTTCCCTGCTTCTTTTAATGATTTTACAATAGGATATAGTGGTGCTATTCCTACTCCACCTCCAACACAAACGACAGTGCCATACTTCTTGACTTCTGAAGGCAGACCAAGTGGCCCAACGAAATTTTCTATAGAATCGCCAACATTGAGTGTACCAAGCTGTTTTGTTGTTTTACCTACTTCCAAAAAGATAATCGTAATTGTTCCTTTTTTTCTATCAAAATCTGCTATTGTTAACGGGATTCGTTCGCCTTTTTCATCGATGCGTAAAATGATAAATTGGCCTGGCTGAGCTTTCTTTGCAACCAATGGTGCTTTTATCTTCATCAATTTAACAGTCTCTGACAATACCTTTTTTTCTAATATCTGGTACATTTAAACACATCTTACTCTGTTTTTTCCGTGATAACCTGTATTTAAGATACTTTTTAATAGTTTATGATATCTCTACAAAAACTAGAAACATTGTAGGATTTTTGTTCCATAACATTTATATATAATTAAATAAACTATATAATATATAAATGAACGTGGCAAAACTATGAAATTAAAAATCCTTGCAATTGGAAGTGTACTGATTTTAACTGTTAGTAACTTTTTTGTTTCAGCTAATACAGATGCTGGTATGGATACAAAAACTACCAATGTAGTTAATAATATAGAAACAAAAAATATAAGAGTGGCGATACTTGGGGAAGAACCATTTCCAATTTTAGGAGGAAGCGGAAAGTGGCTTTTTCCTCTTATTTTAAATTATTCATGGGTTGTAGGAAATCGTTCCTACAAGTTTATTACTACTCCAATATTTGATAAGGATATCATTAAGGGTGAACTTAATACAGATAATTATGATGTATTAGTTGGTCCCGGTGGCAGCGTTGGTGATGGTGAATCTATTACAAAAGGATTTTATCGTCTTCCAAAAGTGAAAGAATGGAAGGAAAATATAGCTGAGTTTGTGAAAGATGGAGGCGGATATTGCGGATATTGTGGTGGTACTGCATTGTTTACTGAATTTAGCAAAAAACCAACGACATTCCTTGAAAGACAATATGATAAAAGTGCTATCGGAGTTTCTTGTGTAAAATCATATTACAAAGATATTGCAATACCAATTCTTTACCCATTTCAAAGATTATATCCCGATAAAATTGGCGCCGCGTGGTATGTATTCACTGGTCCTGGTCCAATTCCAATGGAAACACAAATCTATACGGATAATCCCGTTTTTGATGATTTTATTGGCAATACAGAATTCATAGACTGGCAAGGTGGACCTGCACTGGTTTTGCCAGATAATCCAGATAGAAATGTATACATATTAGCACGGTATCCTATAAAGGAATTATCAGAAAATGAATTCACAAGAATCCATGCATGGAAATATACTGGTGGTTTTCTTGGTATAATTCGAGGTTTTTTCAATGAAATTAATTTTTATCGAAATATAGGCAAAGATATTACTTTAAAAGAGCTCCTCTTTGGTAGTCTATATTATGCTACGGATTGGAAAAAAACTGACAAATTAATAAATTTGAATTTTTCGAATAAGCCATGCATGACAGCTGAAGTTTACCCAAATGAAAACCAGGGGCGAATATTATTAACTGGTCTTCATCCTGAATTCCCGATGTCGGGGTTTGGTGGGCATATTGTTGAAGCTAAAGATACTGTTAATAATAGTTTACATGAAGGGCTTATTAAATGGGTTGATCGTATTCCATGGAATGAAACACCAGAAGATGAATTTACTTATACTTGGTGGATAGTGAGAAGAAATGTTGCCTGGGCTGCAAAAATACCTGATAATGACCTGCCACCAGTCTATGGTCCTTCGCAGGTAAGTGATATTTATCCTTATACTCAATCTTCAGTTTTTACTGTTATTGGTAATGCTGAAATAGCAAATGGAACCGTTTCATTGGATTTATATTATCGGCATTTATCTAATAATGCTTCATGGAGTTGTTGGACACTTTATAAGACGGACAATGATATTTCTGATGGATGGTCATGGGAATTCAATGCTTCGAAAGCTAGTGGATCTGGCTATTACCAGTTCTACTCCATAAGACATGTAAAATATGAGAACGAAGAATTAATTGAAACAGCACCACCTGGACCAGACGCAATGGCTAATGTTTCTATGGATTAATAATGTAATTTGGCACCGATTGATACCCTTTTGCAAAACGCTATCCTTCATGAAACAACACATGCACATTGTTAAGTTGACACTCGCAGTTTGATTAATGCAAAATCTATTAAACCTCTTCTATGAATTGCGTAATAAAAATTTGATTGGTGTTTAGCTTGGATTGTATATTTGTATCGGACCTGCACGGAAAAATCAAACGTTACAAAAGTTTGTTCAAAATAATTCTCAAGGAAAAACCTGATGCTGTTTTTTTAGGTGGAGATCTTCTTCCAAATCAATTTTCACTAGATTCAGATATGAGCGAATTTATTGAAAATAAGATATTTTCAAACATTAAAAAGATAAATAAAGATGTTAATAAAAACATAAGATTTTTTGTAATTCTTGGTAACGATGACCCGAGAATGTATGAAAAATTCTTCGAGTCTGCAGACAAAAAAGGATTAATCGATTACATTCACAATAAAACCGTCAAGTATGGAAAGTTGTACGTATCAGGTTATGCATATGTGCCCCCTACACCATTTCAACTGAAAGATTGGGAACGATATGACGTTTCACGATATGTAGATGTAGGTGCTATTTCTCCTGAAAAAGGAAAGAGAACAGTCGATGTACATATGGATGAAATAAAGTACGCGACTATTTCAGAAGATTTAGATAAACTCTCCAAAAATTCACCACTGGGTAAGACTATTTTCCTCTTACACTCGCCACCATATAATTCACTTCTCGATAGAGCAGATTTACATGGAAAGCTAGTAGATCATGCTCCCATGGATATTCATGTCGGTAGCATAGCAATACAGCGATTCATAGAAAAAAAACAACCGTTTTTGACTCTACATGGTCATGTTCATGAATCAGCAAGATTAACAGGACATTGGAAAGAAAGATTTGGGAAAACGTTTTCATTTACTGCAGCTCATGATGGGCCAGAGCTTGCTCTTATAAAATTTGATACCGACGATTTAAAGAATGCGACTAGAGAACTTATTGCAGGTTCTTAGCATACTTTTTTTAGCGGGATTTTTCTTACAGATTGGTATGGTGATGTGATATGAGTTGCCCAAGAATTCCTGTTTTTAATATCTTCATCGGTGATAATATGAACGTCTAACAATCCTTCAGTCTCAATACCTGTTCTTTCTTTGTTTTCTTTGGCTAATTTTTTACCCCATTCATCAAACCAGGCCATAAGTTTATCTTTTTGTTCTTCAGTCCCTTTGAAGTGAACTAAAAGGTCTATGTCACTTGTTGGACCGGCTTTGCCCTCTTTGGTGCTTCCAATAAGATACATCGCCTCAATTCCATAAAGTGTCGGGTCAAGAGCTTCGGCAATTTCTTCAATCTTTTGCGTACGCCAACTCAAGTGATCTGGCGGTTTTAAATAGGCTAGTGCCTCGCCCGCTTCTCCGTCCATTATTACTGAGAGTGTACCACCAGAAATTATATCAGACGCTTTTATGACGCGTACAACATCTTTTAAGTTTTTATAGGTAGGTAAGATTTCCAACAATTTATTTTCTGAATTTAGCAATAAATCCTCATGGAATATACTATCTTCCTTGTCAGGATACAGAGGCAGATATCGAATTTCAGCTTCAACTAAATCTTGGAAGAAGTGCGTCCCAAATGAAAGATCAGGAGTATAGTCTCCCTTTTCTTTGGCAACTTCCACCAATAGAGATGTGTTGTTAATGTCTCCGTATTTGACCGGTACTCCAAGTTTTATGTCACCTCTACTTCCCCATCTTCCGGGGCCCATAAGAATAAACTTTCTCCTGGGAAGTTTGTTATTGAGCTCATTAACTATTTTGGCAACCTTTTGCATTTGTTCTCTTTTTTCTAAATTTGCATATTCCTCTGGAACTACGTATACGATGTATTCGATGTTTTCTATTTGACCTGTCGTTACATGTTTTTTTGTGGAAAAGAGTTTTCTATCTTCTGGAACATCTTTAGGTACAGGTTGTCGTTCTATCCCTCGACCTTGGCTCTGGGGTCTACACTGAAGTATGTAAAGTTTTTCTCCGTCTGAAGCAAACTCCACATCAACAGGAGTTCCTATTTTTTCTTCAAGTAAACACAAAATACGTTTCATTTTTTCTAGAAAATTACTTTTTTCAAATAGATTTGAAAATGTTACAACCATATCTGCTTTTTCTGGATCAAACAGAACGCTAGGTGGATTAAGCCGTCCACTTTCATGAATAGAAACTATATCGCTTAATTTGGGGAATTCGTCCGGATATTTTCTAAAGAGTTCGACAGCATCGACGGTTTCAATTATGCCACTTTCTAGGTTTATGACATCCATGTATCTTGGGGAGTACTTTATTCTCTCTTCAACCAAGGGATTAACTTGCAGGTTAGGTCTCTTGGGTGAAATTAGAATTGGATAATCGTTTCCTACTCGATCTACTGCCCTTGTGCCTAGCCCTGAAACTATACGGATCATGCCATCTTCCCTGCTTATTCTTGGAGACCAGCGGAATTCGTTCCTACTGAAAGCTACGCCTGCAAAAGCTGGCATGAAATAAGGTCCAACCTTAGTTCCCACTACTTCTTGAATCAGTACTCCCATCTCTTCATTAAAATCGAGCAGCCCTCTTTCCCGTCTATACTCTATTGGATCTGGACTGAAAGTTGAAGCGTAAACCTCTGCAATCGCATCCATGAGCGAGCTAAGTCTTTCTTCTTCTGTGCCAATATTTGGAACGAACAAGCTCTTGTACTTACCTGAGAATGAAAAACCAAAGTTGTCCTCAAGAAGACTTGACGAACGAACGATGATGGGTCTGTCTTTAAAATCTCTCATGATACGTCGCAGCCCTTCAATTATTTCAAAAGGAAAAGAGGAGTTCTTAAAAATTTGTTCGAGCAATGGTTGTTCTTGACGTATCTCAATAGGATCTAGATATTTAACATGGGAAACTTCATCTAAATCATTATAATGAATGAAAGTTAATATTGTATCGGAGCTGATATGCCAACTCTTGGTAAAAGCTATATCTTTGAGAACATCGTCCTTTTTCATCTGTTCTTTTATGATTTTTTCTGCCAACAAAACTCCGGAGGCTTTACCTCCCATTTTACCGGAGCCTTGAGCAGGACCTACGACATGTTCCAATAGCGAAACAAAGTCTTTTATTTCAAAAAAAATTTTTGCAACATTCACATATTCTAATCTTTCCGTGAAGAACCGTCTGATTAGCGCTGTCTTGATGCTCATTTCATCTTCAGGAGACATTGCAGTTTCGGCATCTGCTTGACCAAAAAATCTGATGAGTTCATCGGTAATCTCTACCAAAGGTATACCTGTTTTTTGTGATGTTAACAGTAAAGGACGTGCCTTGTCTTGTTTCATCCAGTTCGCAAACAAGTTAGAGATGGCTTCTGCAGGAACACTTTCCTTTGCTATTTCGAATACCTGTTTTTGAATGTCGATGAAAGCATCAAGGTCCTGTCGTGGATTTGGCATATTGATACCACGCCATTCTACTGAATTTGAATCCTTGTCAACAGGAGTAATTTTACTCAACAGATTTATTATCTTTTCATTTTCTATTCTGAAAAGATAATACATCATCTTTCTTGTAATTCGCAGTAATGTTCTTGGATCTGTTTTTGTAAGAAGATTAAGGATGACTTCCCAATCCTGTTTTTTTTCTGGGACTTCTTCTCTTATTACTAATTCTTTTTCTGCGGCTGCCTTGCCTTTTTCAGCAGTATCTAATTTTTTACGTTGATGCTTTAGCTCTTCTCTAATTTGCCGCTCTTCAATAAATTGTCCAATGAGATCAGAGACCGCATCGAGTAGCCTTCGTTCCTCCATTAAAAACGGCCCTTCATCTGTTGGAATTTTTCCCTCCAGATAGTAAACCTCTAGAGCCCCTATTTTTTTATCATCCGCGACTATATTACTTATGAGGACCCATTCTGTCTCCTTAAAATTGGCTGTCTTGAATTTCTTTCCCCCATGTAGAGTTATTTGTGCACAGGTTAAATTTGGGTACTGCCAGGCAGGAGGCACCTCCTCTACAATTTGCTGCAAGGCTTCATCCATAGATAGTTTGCTATTCTTTACGAGGTTAGTAATTCTATAAAAACAGTTTAACTCTTTCACTCTTTCTTTAAGTTCACTCATCGTATTATCGGCAGAGGCTCCGCTAATCCTTTCATCCTGTTTTTGATGTTTATTATGATCGGTTTTTTGATCCATTGCCATCTCCCGCGTAGTTTCCATTTTATGTCCCATAGCTTAATCTATTTATCTTTTTTTCTTATGACTGCTTTCCCTGATTTTCCATCAATTTTTGTCTCAAGTGAAGGGGCCATGACATGTCTAACATCTTGCGTTTCCTCGACGACTGGAAGAGAATCAAGCCACTTCCAATCGATATTTCCCTTGCCATCTTTAGTTATCAAATATCCTACTTGAGAAGAAATCAGATCATGAAAAAAATGCGAACCTTGAGAGGGGTCTATTGTTCTTTCCTTAAATGGGGTTTCCACAATCACTTTAACTCCGGCAATATCGCTCCAGAAAACGGGTATCCCAAGCCATGGATCTGCTGAACCCCATCGCCCAGGCCCAATAAGAATGAATGGTTTTCCTTCTCCCATCAACTTACTATTAATTTTTCGAATTTGGCCAACTAAAAGATTGGAAGTGGACATGTCAAAAGATGATTTAACATACACAATGTCTCTTATATTGTCAATTATTCCGTTGCCGAGGGCGTTTTCACTATAACAAATATCTCTGGCTGGATCATATTCATCTATGACAATATCATGAGTCTTTCCTGGTGGTAACATGCTTCTTATCTGAAGTATAACCAGTTCTGCTTTGTGAGATTCGGTCTCACTAAGATTAACGGCAAACTCAATTTCAACAGGATACCCTAAAGAAATCTCACTAATAATGAGAAGAAGCTTCAATGCCTTTGCAAGTGGAATGGCATCATAATTAGTAATTGGGCCAAAATCTATGACAATAGAGCCTTCGTCATAAATTCCCGGATAAAGACTATCGTCTTTGATTAAATATGTAGAGGCGATTTTATCTAAAACACCATGATTTTTAGCAACTTCTGTATCCAACTTAATTAATGATGTTTCTTCGTTTCTATTTGCAATTTGATATATTGATTTTAGATTTAACGCGTAAAACTTTTTCTGCGAATATTTTATGAAATCCTTTGGAGTTCCAAACATGGGAACATTTGGACGTTCTGGGCAGAAGCAATAGGTACAGCCACCATCAACGATAGCTTTTCCCAGACCAAGAGCCAGATATACAATTCCGTCTTCAGGTTTACAAGGACCCGAGGGATAGTAATTATATGATTTTGCTACCCCAGATATGGTTGGATAAAAATAACTCTCGTGTTTGGTTCCGACGACCTCTTGAATCAGTACTGCCATTTTTTCGTCACCAATGTTCTTTGGGGTAGATTTCATGTACGTTCTTGCCTTCTCAAAATAGGTTGAAGCATAGACGTATTTTATCGCATTACAGACCTCTTGAAATCGATAGTCTGTTTCCCATGATTCGTTTGGTAGTAGTATGGAATCATATATGCCTGCAAAAGATTGCAACATTGAATCCTCAAGAACTCCGGATGATCTGACAACCAGTGGTTTTCTTGTTTTTTTAATAAAGGAACGAAGATCACCAAGAACAGTTGCAGGCAAGCTAGCACCCATGAATCTTGCAGCGATACGCTCATCTGGGATGTGATAAAGATCAGGACTTATCAAATTGTTTTGATGGACAAATGTGTCAAATACATCAGTTGATAAAACAATTGTTCTAGGGGTGGTAATTTTTAAATCTGGAAACATTTCGTCAGAAATATACTTTGATACAAGTTTTGCTAAAAATGTCAATCCTCTTGCCTTTCCTCCAAGAGCACCTTTACCGATGCGACTTATATTTGTTTGTGTTTCCAGAGTGTCGCGTTGGTAACTTGTTACAGTAGCTTGGGTGTGAGAGTACCGGTATTCCTCAAAGATATCTAGCAACTTTTTTCGTAGGTGTTCACCGTCTTTGATCTCTTCTTTTTCTGTCCGAAGGAATTTTTCTGCTAATTCAATTTCTCCTCTTATTTTTAACCATTTGGAAAAATCATTTCTTTTTGCATATTTTACTAGCATGTTTCCTTTTATTGATAACATGGCATTTCCGAGATCTTTCATATTGCGTACTCGGGATACTTCTTTGCCTTTATCATCTTCAAAAACAATTTCCTGAGGACCTAGACACTCTTTTAAAAATTCTTTCAATGAAATTATAAGATTGGGCGCATTTTTAGAAATGAGTTTAATGTCTTTATCCAAAGACTTACCCACGCTGATCGGTTCTGAAGATTGAATCGTTATAGGCAAACTGGGTTTTTCTTTTCTCACTTTAGACGCAAGTTCTAAACCTATTTGCTTGCCTCTCTTTTTACCACTATCCT
>Ga0315291_10010190_pt1 | contig 11501 bp, 12 predicted proteins | sample YL17G12_20_MG_FD_203070 | JGI IMG/M metagenome (GOLD analysis project Ga0315291, IMG submission 203070) | Sediment microbial communities from Yellowstone Lake, YNP, Wyoming, USA - YL17G12_20 | ecosystem: Environmental > Aquatic > Freshwater > Lake > Sediment | place: USA: Wyoming | collected...
TATCCTTTTTTGGTGTTCTACTCTCTGGTTTGATAAGCGGGGGTGTGAGATTATATTGTATGTCGAGTTCGTCCTCCGTCTATGCGGCGGTCCTCGCCTTCGCAGTGGCTTTGGTGGGTTTCTCGGTGGTCTGTCTCTGGGCTCCGGTGGGGTATGCTCTTGATGCTAGATGGGATCAGGGATTGGTTCGGGAGATCGTGTTCGATGGGGGCGGCTTCAGGGCTCTTGAAGTCGTCCAAGCGAGGCTCGTCTACAGAAACCCGTCTGATAAACCGGTGACGTTCAACCTAACTTATCCGGTCATGTTTACGCAGTATGTCGATGGTAAGAGTAGGAACGTCGTCGGTGGGACCGGGGCTGAGGGGGACTGGGAGATCGTCACCGTCCCGGCTGGGGGCGAGTACACGGTCTGCCAGGCGGGTTTTCAGCCGGAGATTGGTGGTTGGTACGAGGTCGAGTGGGATGGTTTGAGGAGAGGCGTCGAGGTCGCCAGGGGCGAGGTGGTTGCGAGGATCGTGACGGATAAGGAGGAGTATAGGGTCGGGGGTGGTGGGACCGCGGCCTTCGAGTTCTACAACCCGACGCGGCACAACGTCACCTTTAGGCTCCCCGGGGGTTTTGATTTCGTCGCCGAGTATCCCGATGGGAGCCATGGGAACGGTTTTGGGGTACAATATTCGTGGGCGCATTGGGATTACACGCTGTCACCCGGGGGATCGTTCCACGTCTATACTTTCTATTTTGCCACGCCTCAGGTGGGGAGAATGACCCTGACGGTGAATGATGTGAGTAAGACGGTTCAGGTCGTGCCACGGTAACACTGTCGGGTGTTCTACTCTCTGGTTTGATAAGCGTGGTTTGTCAGATTATCCTGTATGTCGAACCAGTCCTCAATATCCGCGGCGGTCCTCGCCTTCACGGTGGCCCTGGCGGGTTTCTCTGCGCTCAGCTTGACCGCCCCGGTCGGGTATCCCGTTGATTCTGGTGACCCCACCCTGAGGATCGTGACGGATAAGGAGGTTTACCGGCAGTGGGAGGGGGGATACGCGACCTTCGAGTTCTACAACCCCGGGCCGGGTCAGGTCTCGTACGGGCCGCCGTCGCCCATCGTTCTTGGGTTTGCGTACAACGGTGTGAAGGAGGAGAGGGGGCAGACGGCCTACGTCGACTGGATATCCTCCAACTTCACGGTGCCGCCGGGGGGCACGTTCAAGGTATTCACGTTCGTCTTAACGACCTCGAAGGTAGGGGAGCTCACCCTGAGCGGGTTGGGGGTCAGTAAGACGGTGACGGTCCTACCCCTCGAGCCGTGATCTGTTTGATCATCGCCGGTGTGGTGGCGGGTACTTGGGGTAGGCGGCCCTGCTGTGTGTGAGGTGGAGGTGGGCCATGGCCTCGGCGAGTGTAAGGCTCGCCTCGGCGGGGTCGATGACGGGTAGGCGGGTGGAGTCGCGTAGGGGGTGGCCCATGCCGAACATGCCGAGGCAGTCGAGGTAGAAGGCGTCGTGCCCCCGCTTCTCAAGCTCGTGTATCGTCTGATCCGTCAGGCGGAGGGTCTTCTTCACGTCTCGGCGGAGGTCGAGGACGGGCAGCGGCGCCGGGACCGCCACGGGGCTGCGCCCCAGCGGCTGGACGAGCAGCCTCATCGCCTCACCAGGGCCGACGACGGGCACATCCACCAGCGTCCGCGCCGCCTCGACGCCGGGGTCCCCCGCGCACCAGACTATGATGGCGTCCGCCCCCGCCTCCTCCGCGGGTCCTACGAGCTTGAGTACCTCCGCCGCGGCCTGGGCGTGGTCGACGGGGCTCTCTATGGCGGGCGGCCCCTCGCGGACGCGCGAGTAGGTGATCTCCGTGCCGGGCCTGGCGATGGTCTCCAGGAAGGCGGTGCGGAGGCGTACCGCGGCGTCGTCGAGGCCCGTTATGGGGACGGCGAGGTGAATCCTCAAGGTGCGTCGATCGTGTCTTGGGCGACGGTGTATTAGGGGCTTATGGCGTGCTACTGCTCATAACGAAAAAAAATTTCCTGAGCGAAGCAGAGGCGGTTTAGTTTCAGGAATTGATGTATCATAACTCTTATATGCCGTCGTTCGAAGTGATTCTTGGACATACGGGCTGCCGTTCGAAGCGGTTCACCGCGTAGGACGGCAGCACTAAACCTTTCTGGTGGTATGATGGACCGCGCGGTGGTCTTCATCGACGGCGGGTATATTGATAAGATTAACATGAATCTATACGGTTATCGCCGCATACTCCTCGATCGCCTCTCGGACGAGATATGCAAGCCGGATTGTGCCAGATTCAGGACCTACTACTATCACTGTCCTCCACATCAGGACGACCCGCCGACTGAGGATCAACGTAGGAGGAAGGCGGGGTACGATAAGTTCGTGGGGAGGCTCAGGGAGAAGCCGCGCTTCATGATCAGGGAGGGGAGGCTGAGGGTTGTGAGCCGCGACCCCCCGGTGTTTGAGCAGAAGGGTGTCGACGTTCTTTTTGCCTGTGATCTCGTAAGACTTGCGGCGACGCACACCGTGAATAAGGCGATTATCATCGCGGGCGACTCCGACTTCGTACCCGCCGTGGCGATCGCGAAGGAGGAGATGGTCTTGACCTCACTCTGGTACGCGCCGGGTCACTGTAGCCCACACCTCTGGACCATCTGTGATGAGCGCAACGCCCTTACTCAGGAATTGATTGATTCTGTTTCCGAGCAACGGAAACCAAAGGACGAAAAATCGGATAATCAAAAAGATTGATAACCCGCTGGTTTTATCCGGTGCCAGCGGGGGCCATAATTGAACGTGATTTATTTTCTTTCGACGGTTTATAATCCTTATGGATTGTTCAGGATGAAAGAGAAACCACAGATATTGGAACTGAGTGTATCGATTCTCTTCAAGAGCTAAAAAAAAAGGAAAAAAGAATGAGTTGCATTAAATTGTGACGCGGTAGCGGTCCATGAGTTCCTGGCGCTTGCCCTCGTTCCACCCCGTCACATCCGTATAGTAGCCCGTGATCCTGCTCCACCAACGCACATCCTCGGAACCACACGACGGACACACCTTCAACATACCCGACGTCGTATGCTGACACTTACTGCATATCGTCAGATCCTTCGTGTAGCTGAAGTAACCGATCTGACTGTTCCTGCAGATGCGCTGCGTCAGCTTATACAGCGCCTCCGGGTCACTGCATGCCTCGCCGAGCCATGCGTGGAAGATGTTGCCCCCGCTCAGAATGGGGAAGAACTTGTGCTCTATGTCGATCTTCTTCCCAAGCGGTATCTTCGCCCCCACGTAGGTGTGTGTGCCGTTGCTGTAGTAGACGGGCAGGTCCCTCTTCCCCTTCGTAAGCGCCGCGGCCCCCTCCAGGTCCCCCTTCACCGTGCCCACGGCGTGCTTCTTGTACGTCGGCGAGACGAGGTCCGAGACGGCGAACGTCTGCGCCGTAGACTCGGCCGGAGTCCTCGCCAGCATCATCTTGAACCCGTTCCTCATCTCAAGCCCCTTCCTGTACTTTTCCATGTCAAGCAGGAGCCTGATGGCGAGGCGTACAGAATCCGGGTCCTCGTGAAGCTGCTTACCCGTGAAGTGCTGCACCATCTCGTTCACACCCACGACGCCTATCACGTTCACAAGCTCCGAGAAGTCGACGGCCGGCGGCCCCAACTGCCCCGTGCGCGAGTCCCTGGGCGTCTGCGTCGCAAACGGCACCATCTTGTTCGCCAGCGCCTTCTTCATCCAAAACTGCTTCGCCTTGAAGACATCCACAGCCATACGCATGTTCTCCTGCGCCGCCTCAAGCAACTTATCGTAGTCACCGTTCGCACGGTACGCCAGCCTCGGCATGTTCAGGCTCACGACCTGCCACCCGCCCATGCTGAAGTGCTGACCACCATCAAAGTTCAGCTTCTCGTGGAAGTGAGGGTCAGTCTCCGGCGTATTCGCGAACTGGTACGCGCAGCACTGGTAACAGCTTATGCCATTCCCGTAGCCGCGGTACGTCGGAAGCATGTTATCGAAGTAAGGCGCCCCGAACTTCCCCACACTCTCGTGCACGAGCAACCAGAGATCATCGTACTCCGGCTTGAAGAACTCCGGAGACACATAGTTCTCGTTCTTCGGGAAGTTGAACGGCTTGCCCCAGAAGTCCCCCTCCAACGCCACCTCAGTGATGGCCCGGAAGAACATCTGAACCTCATCCTCGTAGCTCCCATACGTATCGGGGCCAACACGCCCCTTCATCACCACGGGGACATTCTTCCAGATATCAGGCACACCCATCGGCAGCTGAATGTTACTGAACACAAGCTGCCCCCCACGGGTAACATACGTCTGCGTCAACTCGTAGAACATCATCTGCGCGAGCTGCTTCACCTTCTCATACGGCAGCCCCCTCAGGAACGGCGCGAGGAACATCGTGTAATACATGAAGCCCTGCCCACCGCTGAAGTTCGTCTGCCCAGCCGCCAACACCTTCACACTGTGAAGAATAGCAACCTCCGGCTGCTTCGCCGGACCAGCCACACTACTCCTGAAACCAGTACCATCAGGGATCAGGCCATAGTAGAGGAAGTAGCGCAGGTCCCAGTCCTGACAGAACGGACGCGACCCGAAGTACTCCAGCGTGTGTATGTGTATGTCACCCTGGTGGTGCGCCGTCGCGAGCGTCGGGTCCATAAGAAGCAGATACTGCTCCTTGCTCAGCCTGTCCGCCTTCTTCTTATGCACCGTCTCCGGGTTCGGCTGAAGATTCGCGTTCTCCTTCGCCTCGAAGCCGCTCCCCGTGTCGATCTCATACGCGTCAACCACAGGCACACCCACACGAGTCAGGATGTTCCTGTAGACCTGAAGCTCCGGCATGTTCTCCGACTCGCTCCACTCGAGTAGGACGTTGTTCGTGATCTCCCTGACCATGGGGCCGGAGACGACCTTGGGCTTGATGAGCTTGATGCGCTTCTCGACCTCCTGGCTGAGCTTCTCCGCCCTCATGATGCTGAGTGGGGGTATACCGAACATGGTCTCCGCCAGCTCCGTCTCCCTTACGAGCTGCTCCACAATGCGCGCCTTGTTCCACTCCACGAGGTACCCGTCGGTGGTGCGCACCATGGGCATACCCCGGTACAGCCGCTCCGCCTTGTAGAACTGCAGCATGCTCGTCTGGCCGGCCGGTAACTCCTTACTCCTCTTTAACATTCAGCAAATCCCTCACTACGCCCTCGCTCAGCTCCCCCCCGGGGAACATCTCCTCGGCCGAAGCACACCGGTCCCCCAACTCGAGTATCGGCGGGTTACCGAACATGTTCCTCATGACAAACTCCGTCTGGGCCTCCGTATCAAACCACTTAGCCTCGAATGGAATTGCCCTCTCCTTCATGTAGGCCTTAAGAACCTCACACTTCTTGCAATCAGGGAGGGAGTAGACCCTCGCGACGGAGTTCAATGCGCTCATACACAACTTCACCGATGGAGATCACTAAGCTAGATGATAGAGGGTCGCCCGGCGGCGTATAAGAATGTAATCGTCTCAACCATAATACTCCGAATAACGAATTACAATGACAATCACTTTTATCCCACAACACATAGGATTATCTCATAAAAGTAGAATCATATTAATATTGTCTCAAATATCTGGAATAGTTTATATATTCAGACATACCCAGTTACATTCCGTAAAAGATTCGTAGATAGCGGGGTCCAACATGACAATCATAGTCTGCCTCGTCGGCACACACTTCCGCCGCCCCTTCGACGGCATCCGCTACTGGAGCAAACACCACGGCATAACCAAACTCTACCTCCTATACAGCAACGCCAAGGCCACAGACGAAACAGCAGTATTCAGCTACATGAGCCAGAAGAACGCCGAGGAGCTCCGCAACAAGCTCGAGATACTCGACCCCGAGATGCTCGGCTTCGACCCCATGGACCACAGGAGCGCATTCAAGGCGATCTACGGCGTCGTGAGCCACGCGCGCGCCTCCGGCGAGGAGGTCCTCATCGACGTCACCAGCACAACCGACATCGCCCAGGGAGTCGCCCTCACCGTCGCCCTCATGTTCAGAAACGCCCGCGTATACAGCGTCCCACCCGAAAAATCCTCTTGGTACGTCACCGGAAAGGTCGGCGACCCCCAGTTTGAGAAGTGGTTCGAGAACGCCCGCAACCAATCCAGCAAGGAGCCCAAGGAAATACAGCTCCCCGGCTACCGCCTCGAACCCAACACCAAGCACGAGGAGAAAGAGTGGGACCGCGAGAAGAAGCTCCTGGTCCTCCTACGCGAGAACGGCGGCGAGGCCGAGTCGATAAGCGACATAATCCGCTGGTTCGGCCACAAGGCGGCCAGCAGCACCCTCCGTAACAAGTTCAGCCGCATAGTCACCAAGCTCGAGATGAAGGGGCTCATCGACGCCAAGAAGGGGAGCAAGATGAAGGTCATAAGCCTCACGGAGTTCGGTGAGATCTTCTCCGAGGCGCTCGCGGAGCAGACCGCAGTATAACGCCGTGTGCCCCGAAGCTGCACCACTTTACAAGCAGGAGTGAATATCCGCCCCCCACTACGTGCCCCGTTTTCCGTTTACCTCAACAACCCATCGAATCCCCGCAAGGCGCCCAGTATTATGGAATATTATTATCCGGATTATGTATTAGGACGTCACCGGTCAGCGGTCGCTGAACGTGATCCTCGTCCCCCGCGTCCATTTAGCTAAGTTTTTAAACAGACCGACCCGAGGCTACCATAAGAACCGGTGGAGAAGAGTTGCTAGCAGAGGTAGTTCTCACCCCATCTGAGGGGAAGAGGCTCATCGCCAAGGCGATAGCCCATATGCCGATAGTCAAGCTCGCCAAGGAGAACGGAACCGTCATCGTCGCCACGAGCACGACGAACGCCTACGTCCTCGAGGAACTCCTCGGGAAGGAGATAAAGGAGAAGGGCATGTTCACGGCCGGCGTCGTCACCAAGGACGGGCTTCAGATCACGGAGGCCAAGGGACGCGGCGACCACCACGTCATCCAGAAGGGCAAGGTCAAGACCGTCAAGGTCCCCGAGCTAGGGGACATCCTCAAGGAGATGGGCCCGGGTGACATCTTCATCAAGGGCGCCAACGCCATCGACCCCTTCGGCCAGGCGGGCATCCTCCTCGGAGGCATCGGCGGAGGCACCATCGGCGCCGCATGGGGCTACCTCACAAGCAACGGAATCACCACAATCATCGCGGCGGGCCTCGAGAAGCTCGTCCCCATCAACCTCACCGACGCCGTAAACCGCATGGGCATCATGAAGGTCGACATCGCCCTAGACGTAAAGTGCGGCATGATGGTGATCGGTGGCTACATAATCACCGAGATGGAGGCATTCAAGGAACTCTTCGGAGTCGACGTCGTCCCGATCGGCGGCGGAGGCATCGACGGCGCGGAGGGCGCCAAGATATTCCTCCTCGACGGCGAGGACGAGGCGGTGAAGGAGGCCGTCGCGATGGTAAAGACCATCCGCGGCGAGCCAAAGCTCACCACCCGCACCATCAAGCAGAAGTAGGCGCCTTCTCCAAGCGCCACTCAATTTTCTCGGCGCCGTTGAAGAGGGCAAAGTCGCCAAGCGTTTTCTCAAACTCATTCTGATACTCCTCGTCCGGCTTGAAGCCGTCCTCGTACCAGAGGCCCCTCACTATCAGCTTCTTCTCCTTCCTCTCCAACTTGGGGTCGAGGCGTCCCACTAGCCTGTCCCCGTAGAGTATGGGGACGGTGAAGTAGCCGAATCTACGGTCCTCGGGTTTCAGGTAGACCTCGAGGGCGCGCTCGAATCCGAAGAGTGTATCGAGCCTGTCGGCTTGCCAGAGTAGGCTGTCGAAGTAGTTGGCGAGGCGGACGCCGCAGTAGCCCCAGTCGCGCTCAAGCTCCCCGAGGCGGGGGGCATCCTCCGCGAGGCAGTAGCAGGGAGTCTTTAGCCCCTCGACGCTCAGCTTCGCGGCGACGCCCTCCTCCACGAGCCCGTCGAGGAGCGTCTGAATCTGCTTCGCCGTCAACCCGAGCTTGACGCACCACGTGTGATAGTAAGACTTGACGTCGGCAGGCTTCGTGGCGCCGAGGCAGCCTAGGGTCCGAGTGGCGAAGAACCTGTTCCTCTCCTCCATGGTGGGCTCGGAGGCGTCCACCCAGCCGGGGAGCACCCTCTCGGTTAGGTCGTATATCCTCTGGAACCCGTCGCGGCGAGTCACCATGAGTTCGCCGGAGCTGAATAGTGCCTCGAGGGCGCGCTTCGCGGGCTTCCACCCCCACCAGCCGCTGCTCGGCTTCTTCCCCTCGAAGTCGGCGCTCCCCAGGGGGCCCTCCCTCCTGACCCGTTCCAGGGCGGAGTCAACGAGGTCGGGGTCGACGCGGCTGAACCATCCCGTGTGTATGACCCTGCTCCTGGCCCTCTCCCTGTTGGCGGCGATGAGATACCTCCAGTGGTCCATCGGCATGTAGCACATTGCGTGGCCCCAGCCCTCGAAGACGCGTCGGTCCTCGTAGGCGAGGGCGTGGAGGTCTTCCTTCCTGTACCGCCCCAGCCTTGTCCAGAGGGTGAAGTAGTGGGCACGCTCCACGACGTTTATCGTGTCTATCTGGACGCAGCCGAGGCGCCCGATGGTCTCCTCGACCCTCCTCTTCGTCACCCTCTTCGGAGGCTCACCTATGCCCTGCTTCTCTAACTGCAGCCGACGGACGGCGTCAACCGACACCTTCAGCGCAGAGACCATCCCAACACACATCCACAGGCACTTGCTTAAGGCTTCCATTCTTCACATAGACTTAAACCACTCAGGGCGAATGGCCAACATGGGTATATGAAAGTGGTCGCTGCCAACGCGCTTGATGAGCTGGAGTTCTGGGCCATCATCCTGGCGTTGATCGTCGGCCCACCCCTCTGGGTCCTACTCAGGAAGGAGGACGCCACAGACCGCGAGGGACGCGGCAAGGCACCACCCGAACTCGACGAACCGACTTCGAAGAAGATCGGACTCCCGGGCATCGACTACAGGTGGTACTCCCCCATGTCGGAGTGGGACAGGCTGAGGAAAGAGAAAAGGGAAGGAAAGGATGAGGGCTGACGCCCTGCAACACGCTTAAAGACCCGGGCATAGAATCACGTGGGGATAAGCATGCCAGAGCAACCCGCCTGGGAGATAAAACGCACGATCTACACACGCGCCGAGGAGGAACATAGCACCAGCCTCGGTCTCCCACCCGAGGAGCGGGGCCTCCAGCAGATGCTCAAACGCGGCGTAGTCGTCGTCGACAAGGTCCCCGGCCCCACGAGCCACGAGGTCGTCGCCTGGGTCAGGAAGCTCATGGAGCTAGATCACGTCGGTCACGGCGGCACACTCGACCCCAGGGTCACAGGCGTCCTCCCCGTCACCGTCGAGGACTCGACCAAGTGCGTTCAGGCCCTCCTCGAAGCCGGGAAGCAGTACGTCACCATAATGCGCACCCACGAGGACGTCGAGGAGAAGCACCTCGTGGAGACGCTGAAGCAGTTCGAGGGGGAGATATTCCAGAGACCCCCGCTCAGATCGGCGGTCAGCAGGCGCCTACGCACCCGCCACATCTACAGGATAGAGTACCTCGAAGGAGACGGCAGGAACTGGCTCTTCAAGGTCGACTGCCAGAGCGGGACCTACATCAGGAAGCTCTGCAGCGACGTCGGTGAGGTCCTCGGCGGCGGCGCCCACATGCATGAGCTTCGCAGGTCGCGTAGCGGCCCCTTCGTCGAGGCTCAGGCTGTAACCCTCTACGATATCGCCGACGCGATGGACCTGTACAAGGAGGGCGACGAGAAGCCACTCATGAAGATACTACACCCCGTCGAGGAGGCGCTCTCCCTGCTGCCCCACATCTGGGTCAGGGACTCCGCAGTTGAGGCCATCTGCACAGGCGCACAACTCGCAGTCCCCGGCATCCTCCGCCTAGAATCAGGCATCGAGCCAAAGGACCTCATAGCGGTTATGACGCAGCGCAACGAGGCCGTCGCCCTCATGAAGGCCGAGATGAACACCGACACCATACTCAATGAGGAGCATGGAATAGCCGCCATCTCCGAGCGCGTCATAATGCTGAGAGGGACCTATCCCAAGTCGTGGTAGGGGTGTCCGAGCACTACTTCTCCGAGAACCCAACGTCCCCCGAGGAGCGGGGGCTCATAAGGACGAGCCTCAGGGGCATCGGCTTCGAGTTCGAGACCAACTCGGGCATCTTCAGCCACAGGAGGATCGACAACGGGACACGCCTTCTCATCGAGACGATGAACCCACCCCAGACCGGCAGGGTCCTCGACCTTGGCTGCGGCTACGGGGCAGTGGGCATCGTCGCCGCGAAGCTGAACCCTGCCTTAGAGGTCTGGATGACGGACGTGAACAACCGCGCGACCACCCTCGCTGAGATAAACGTGAAGCGCAACAAGGTCAGGGCGGCGGTGAGACAGGGCAGCCTCTACGACCCCGTGGATGGCCTGTGCTTCGATCTGATACTCATGAACCCACCCATGTCAGCGGGGATAGAGAACACGGTGAAGCCGATGATCGTCGGCGCCCACGGGCACCTCGTGGAGGGCGGAGCCATGCAACTCGTCGTCCAGACCAACAAGGGAGGCAGAACCCTATCCAGGATCATGGAGGAGGCCTTCGGAGGCGTCGAGGTGACCTCCAAGGGCGGAGGCTTCAGGGTCCTCACCGCCTTCAAATCCTAAGAAACGCGATGGTTCACTCAGAGGAGGATGTAGGATATACACCCTCAAATCATCTAGATTATGCCCTAATCGTCTCCGAGTTCATTGGGTACGGATACTGCCGACATATATATGGCACATAGAAGATGAGGCAGACCAGTACACCTTCGTGAAGAGACGAAAAATAAGATATTCAAGGTTTTTAAAATTAAAAAAGGGCTAGAACACTCCAGCATATCGACGCAGATTATAGTATTTAGAGACATATTAAGGGAAAAAGGGGTTATTACACAGTAATTCTTACAGATAGAAGCGAGTGAAAGCGGTTCTATCTTAGAATATTAGCTAATTTAATCCATTACTCTGCAAGAGAGGAACGGTGCAACGATTTTTTGGCTTATGCTTGGGTTAGATGATGAAGTAGCGGGGGCAGATCTCGCCTCCGCCGGCCCAGAGGGCGGTCTGGATGTTCTTGATCCCCGAAATGGCAGCGATCTCCTTGCCGAGCCTCATGAGGTGGTCGAAGTCGTGTATGACGCCAATCGCGAGGAGGTCGTGGTCGCCCACGGTCTTCGTGGCCACAATGATGTTGGGCATCTTGATGAGGGTCTTTAGGATGCTCGTCGAGTCCGTCTTGCTGCCACCGCTTGTGGAGACGTCGATGTGGAAGGCCGCCATCCCCTCGTAGCCTATCTTCCTCGGCTCGACGACCACCGTCGAGCCCCTGACGTCACCGGCGTCCCTGAGCTTCTGATACCTGTTTATAATGGTGTCTGGGCTCCTGTCGAGCTCCT
>Ga0315291_10010191_pt1 | contig 11500 bp, 10 predicted proteins | sample YL17G12_20_MG_FD_203070 | JGI IMG/M metagenome (GOLD analysis project Ga0315291, IMG submission 203070) | Sediment microbial communities from Yellowstone Lake, YNP, Wyoming, USA - YL17G12_20 | ecosystem: Environmental > Aquatic > Freshwater > Lake > Sediment | place: USA: Wyoming | collected...
TTTTGTTTTTCAGTTACATTTCGGTTCTTCTCTTTTTCCTCCTCTTCTTTCACGCCTTCGCGGCAGCAGGTGCTGCTCGCCTCGGCCTCCGCGCGGCGAGCGAAGGCGACGCCGAAGTGGCTGTCTTCGCCTTCCTCGTCGAGGCTGCTGCTGTTGCGGCGACCGCCTCCTTGCTCGTCGCCGCCGCAGCGCTCTTCGTCTCCTCCTTGTCCTCGTTCCTTCCTCTTCCTCCTCCTCCTCCTACTCCCCCCATCAACGCGACCCGCCACCACCGCAGCGCGTCCGCCAGCCAGCAACCGCAGACCCCCACGGCACACACAAGCGACGTCAGCGCCAGCGGCGCGAAGGGCAGGCGCGCCGCGAGCCGCGGGAGCGCCAGCGGCCACGCGGCGACGCACGCGACCTCGAGCGAGCCCAAGAACACGGCGGCGGCCCTTTCGAGGGGCGAAAACGGGGGGCTGACGCCGCCGATCGCCTCGGAAAACAGAAAGAGGGCGTGCGCGACCAGGAGCAGGAACGCGGTCGCTCGCTCGGCGGGGGCGGGGGCCAGCAGGGGCAGCAGGGCGTGCAGCGCCGGCAGGGAGAGCCGGAAGTAAGCCCGCGGCCCCCGAGCGATGCCTCGCCCGTCGTTGCCGTTGCCGTCGTCGCCGTCGTCGCCGTTGCCGTTGCCGTCTCGTTCTTCCTGTTCTTCTTCTTCTTCTTCCCCTCCCTCGTCGCTCTCGCCAAAGGCCCTCCACGCCGCGAGGGCCAGCACCGGGAGGATGGCCTTCTCGTGCACGTGGTAGCCCCACACGAAGGAGCAGAGGAGGCAGTACTGGGCCGCGGCGGCGAAGGAGGGCGTCCTCGCCGGCGGCGGCGGCGGCGAGCGGCCGCCTCTCCTCCCCGGAGCCGAGGCCGAGGCGAAGCCCGAGCGCAGCGCCGAGAGGAGCGCCGGAGCCTGGGCCAGGAGCACGCAGAGCGCCGCCGTGCCGGCCCCGGGCGTGGGGAGGACGGCGAACTCGGTCTGCTGGACGAGGCCAGAGGCCAGGCCGCTGCCCCTGCGCCCCGCGAGCGAGGACAGGAGCGAGGAGGAGGCCCTCGCCGCCGCCGTCGCCTTGATCGCCGCCGGGAGCGGCAGCGCCCCGACCCTGGGCGCCAGGGCCCGCAGGGCCGCGCTGAGCGCCACGTCGGCACCCGCCACCAGCGCCCACGCGTTCGCGGCCCAGTAGGCGTGGAGCAGGCCCCTGCCGAAGGGGAAGAGGCGCCCCAGGAGCGGCGCGAGCGAGGGCATCGAGAGCGCGAAGGGGCCAAACGCCACGGCGACGACGGCGGCGACGACGGCCGCGAGCGGCGTGGCGAGCGAGGCCGAGGCCGCGACGGCGGCTGCCACGCCCCCCCCCGCATCCAGCGCCGCCCTGCCCCTGCCCAGGCACCGCCCCAGCAGGTGCAGCGCGAACAGCGGGCCCAGGCACGCGAAGAGGTGCTTGGAGCAGACCAGAGCGGCGAAGGCCGCGGCGGCGGCGAGGTCGCCCCGGCGGCGCTGCGCCGCAGAGACCGCGAGGAGCAGCAGCGCGAGCAGGGGGGCGTTGTACTGGAAGTGGATTGAGTCGACGATCAGCAGCCCGGGCGAGGCGAAGACGAGCAGGAAGGGGACCCAGGGCGGGGGCGAGGAGCGGGAGGGGGAGGGGGAGGTCGCCGTCGCGCGCGCGGTCCTCGCGCCCTTGGCGCTCTTTGTGCTCGTCGTGAGCCTCCAGGCGACCGCGGCGAGCGCGAGGTCGGCCGCGACGGCCGAGAGGCGCATCAGAGCCAGGGTCCGCGGGTCTCCCTCCACGGGGTCCGTCTGCAATATCAGAGCCCTGGGGGCGGCTCCGACGAGGGCCGCGAAGGTGGCGAGCGCCCTCTCGAAGTAGGCGAAGAGCGGCGGGTAGTCGAGGGTCCACTCCGAGGTGGCGTCGAGGTACCTTCGTTTTTTTTGAAAAAAGAGAGCAAGAGAGCAAAAGAAAGAGAGCAGAGGAGAAGAGAAAGGGTGAGGGGCTCGATCGAGCGGGCGTGGCTGACATTTTTCCTCCCTTTTCCTTCCGCAGCAGCGATTTTATCCCCCCCTTGAACTCACCATTCCCTGAGCGGCAGTGTATAGGTGACCGCGAGCCAGTTGCGGTGCACCTCAAAGTCAGTCGATCGGTACCCGGGGGCCAGCGCGAGCTTGAGTCCCGTCGCCGCGGCGACTACTCTGATGCGAGCGTCGTCGAAGGAGAGCATTTTGGAATTGAGAGAGTGAAAAATAAAAAGCGCCGGGGCTGAAAGCTCTTCGTTGCGCCCTCAAGCAGGCAATCGGCAAGGAAGAGGCGAAAAAACAGGTCGCCGGCGCGGCCTCTGTGGAGCGGGGAGCAACAAAGAGGGTTGTTTTCTCCCCCCTCCCCTCTCTTCTTTGGAAAAAAAATTAGGCACTTCCGCGACAGTGAAAGCGATCGAGTTTTTTTTTTTTCGCAGTCTGAGGCGGAGACAGATTCACTCTTCTCCTTTCTACCCTTTTCCAGCCTCCGCCGCAGCCTCTTTCGTCCGCTCTCAAAGCTCCTCAAACTCATCAGGTGCGTCGATGTTCCGTTTTGTTCGTGCTGTCGAAAGGGGAACGGCGCGGCGGAGCTCGCCTCCGCGGTCAGGCAGCGCTTTGCTTTTCTCCCCACCGCCGACCTTTTTCGCATGCCGAGCGATGACTAGCCGCCACACGAGAGAGAGGAAGCAATGCTTCTTCCTGCTTCTGTTTTCCTCCGCCATGCGGCCTTTGCCGCGCCCTGAATCTTTCACCGAAGGCTTGGTTTGGCCGTGCATCGACGCTCCTCGCGGCGGCCAAGGGAAAAGAACGCGAGATCTGCTCGACGCGGGGGCGTCTCTTTTGCCCTTTTTTTGGACTCTTTGGCATCATCAACCATTGAAGTTGGTCGTTTCTCAAACGAGGACCCTCCTCTCCCCCCTCGACCTCCGACCTCCGCGCATTCGCTTCCTGACCCTCCACAACTCCCCCTTCCCGCACGAACCAACAGAATGGCTTTCGCCCTGTCCACCAAGATGGCTGTCAGGCCCGCGGTCTCCGCGCGTCGCTCCCGGTAAGTCTCGATTTGGTTGGCATGCGGACAGGAGAAAGGGGCAAACGAGCCAAGGTGGCAGCTGATGCCCCTGTTTTTTTTTCTTTCCCTTTTCTTGAACCCCCCCCCACCAAGTCCTTCGTTCCTCTGTTTCTTTTCGCCCCCCTTTTTTGCTTGCTCTGTTCCCCCGTTCCTCGTGCGCCTCTTGCGGCGCTGGTCACCCGAGTTCTCGTCGTCGGATCGGAACACAGAGACTCACGCGACTCCTCCCCCCCTTCCAAATCGTAACGAACGAAAACAAAAAACGTTCACAGCGCCGCCGTCGTCGCGCCCCGCGCCCAGGCTGCCGGCTCGCGCGAGATCGCCTCGGGCCCTACCGCCACGCCGTTCGACGACTTCAAGTTCCTGCCTATCCGCGAGTCCACCGTGTCCCGCGCCATGACCTCGCGCTACTTCAAGGTACGAGGGACGGAGGAAAGAGAAAGAGAGATGGGTTTTGCACCGTTTCTTTTTCCATCGTTTCGCTCGCCCTAACGTTTCTTTCCTCCTTTCTCTTCCCCTCATCAAAAATAAAAAAAACACCGAAAAAACTCGAACTCCAACAGGACCTCCACGACTACGCCGAGTGCGACGTCATCATCGTCGGCGCCGGCTCCGCGGGCCTCTCGTGCGCGTACGAGCTGTCCAAGGACCCCTCGATCAAGATCGCCATCATCGAGCAGGGCGTCGCCCCCGGCGGCGGCGCGTGGCTCGGCGGCCAGCTCTTCTCGTCGATGATCATCCGCAAGCCCGCGCACAACCTGCTCGACGAGCTCGACGTCCCCTACGAGGACGAGGGCGACTACGTCGTCGTCAAGCACGCCGCGCTCATGACCTCGACGCTCCTCTCCAAGACGCTCGCGAGGCCCAACGTCAAGCTCTTCAACGCGACGGCGGCCGAGGACCTCGTTGTCAAGACCGACGCCGCCGGCGGCCGCCGCGTCGCCGGCGCGGTGACCAACTGGACGCTGGTCTCGCTCAACCACGACACGCAGATGTGCATGGACCCCAACGTGCTCGAGTGCAAGGTGATGGTGTCGTCGACGGGCCACGACGGGCCGATGGGCGCGTCCGGCGTCAAGCGCCTGCAGAAGCTCGGCATGATCACCGGTGAGAGCTCTTCAATTTCTTTTTTTTGCCCCGTGAGAGCGGGAGCGAAGCTTTTCTCTTTTTTTTTGTTCTTTTGTCCCTTTCTCTGGAGATCCAAGGCAACTCACTCTCTCTCTTCTCTCCCTGTCGAAATCGAATAAAAATTACAGGAGTTCCCGGCATGGGCGCGCTCGACATGAACACCGCCGAGGACGCCGTCGTCGCGCACACGCGCGAGGTCGTCCCGGGAATGGTCATCTGCGGCATGGAGGTCGCCGAGGTCGACGGCTGCCCGCGCATGGGCCCCACCTTCGGCGCCATGTTCATGTCTGGCCAGAAGGCCGCGCACTGCGCGATGAACTCGCTCAAGCGCCAGGCCGCCGCGGCCAAGACCGCCGCGCCCGCGTCGAAGAAGGCCGCCATCGCCGCTTAGAGTTCGAGTGTTGGGGTTCTTGATTTCGAGGAAAATAGCGCGGCGGTGGAGAGAGAGAGAAGAAAAGAGGTGGCTTTTGCGTCTCTTACTCTCTCTTTCTCTCCCTCTCTCTCTTTCCTTCTCTCACGAAATATTGAGAGCGGAAATGGCGATACAAGAAAAAGAAAGACAACGTAACAACGAAAAGAAAAAAGAACGAGAGTGGCAGAAAGGTGCAATTTCTTTGGTTTCGACGGCGCTGTTTGATTCTTGTAAAGACGAGGCAGCGTCCTCTTTTCCCCTTTGCTCCCGGGAAGCCCTTTCAAAGTTTTTTTCTTTTTAGAGAACGGGAATCTAAGAGAACGGAAAGAAGAATAGAGGGAGACAGTGGGAGCGAGACAAAAAAAATCCTTCCCTCTCGTTTTCGCTTTTCTCAAGTCCCCCTCGCGCATTCCCTTCTCTCCTCTCTTTTTAGTTTCTTCTTCTCGTTTTTCGGAGAACCAAGGTCACAAACAAACAAAGCATAGAGCACAGAGAACAGGAAAGAAACGAAAGCAAAAGTCAAAACCCCTCCTCGTTCCCCCCTCTCGTTCCCTCTCCGTTCCGTTTCCCTCTCTCTCTTTTCTGTCTCCACCGAATCCACCCAATCACTTCTCGCGCTTGTCCAGCGCGTACCCTGCCAGAGCCAGCCACCCGGCCACCTGCAGCACCCTCGGCATGAACAAGGAAAGAACGGGAGCGTGCGCCGCGGCCTCCAGGATCAGCCCGCCGACGCCGACGACGATCAGCACCGAGTTGAGCGGCAGCTTGGGCAAGCCGTCGGCGCCGGCCTTCCACCCTGCGCCGGTGTACCCGCTGTTGCTCGTGTCCACGACCTTGAGCGCCGTCGGCAGGATGCGCGTGAACGGCACGCGCACGGCCCCGCGCGCGTCGCTGGCCTTCTCTGCGTTGAGTACACTGCCCTTGGGCGCCAAAGTCTGCGGGTCGACGGCCGGCGACGCGAGGAGCACCGACATGAGGTAGGCCACGCCGGCGGCGGCGCCGGCGGGCTCGGCGGCAAGGGAGAAGAGGACGTTGAGGCCTGTGAAAAGGTTGGAAAGGAGGTGAGAAGGGAAGAGGAAAGGGATAGCCTTTTTCTTTCGAAACCCCCTTGTCGTCTTATCTTTTTCCGTCGTCGCCGTCTCGAAGAAGAATGGCTATCTTACTAGCCCGATTTTGAAGGGCGCTTCGCGCTCTCCATTCTTAAGTAATCCCCTTTCGACAAATAGTTGCGCTATCTTATCCAGGGATACAAATAGAGGCGATTCAAGGGCAAATGCGAGGCCAGAGAGGCCTCATCAAAACTCAAAACCAAAACTCCCATCTCGAAGCCGAAACTAAAAAAAAATAACGCTAACTCACCGGGGATCGAGTGCGCGACGGCGTCGGCCGCGACGGCGGCACCGATGGGGATCAGGCCCTCCGCGCTCTTGGTGCGCATAAACTCGTCGTCGGACTTCTCGGCCGTGACGATGGAGACCGCGACGGGGATCGCAATGGCGACGGCGGACTCGATTACGTTGACAAAGATGTTGGTGTCGAGCCCCGAGGCCCTCGGGGCGGCCACGCCGTTGCGACTCCTGCAAACGCGGCGAGGGGCAGCAGCAATGACGCTGCAGGGCCTGACGGCACTGCGCGCAAGGGTGCTCTGCATCGAGAAAGCGAGGGAGAGAGCGAGACGAGGGAAAGACGACGGCAGAGAGCGGAAACCTTTCAGGTGGATGGGATAATGATTTTTCATTTTTTTCATTTAAAAGAAAACTCTCTCCCCCTCTGTCGCTCTCTCCCCCCCTCCAAAACTCCACTATCCCTCTCCGGGAGGGATAGCCGCACGCACAGCTCTCCTCCGCGAGCGCGTCTTGAAACAAAAAAAAAGGCCAGTTCCAGTCAAGAAGTGTGCGCGTGCGTGAAAAAGCTCTGCTTTTTCCCCCCTCGTTCAAACTCTCTCCCTCCCTCTCTCCAAAAAAAAAATGAGAATTCACGAGTTCAGGGAAAAAAGGGGCTTCAGACAGCCACGCCCTCGGCCTTCACCCCGCCCATCTCCAGGGCCCCCAGCGCCGCCAGCGCCCTCTTGGCCTCGGCCCCAAAGTCCAGCGGCGTCGCGGAGTGCACAGCCAGCCTGCGCCTGCGCTCGCCGTTGTACTCCTGCGTGCGCGCCGCGACGCGGAGCACCCACGGCCTGAACGCGGCATCGGCGAGCGCGGCGGCAAACGCCTTGGGCCTGTTTTCTCTCAGGTCGGCGAGCTCGTCGGCGGTCCTGCCGCCCAGCACCGCCCGCGCCGCGTCGTCGAAGAACGACAGCTGCGCCTCGCCCGTCGAGTCCGCGACCTTGGACTGGAGCACGTACCTGCGCACCATGGTGGGGTACAGCTTCTGGTCGAACTCGCACCACCAGCCGCTGCCGTCCTCCCTGGCGACGACCTTGCGGCCGCGCTCCTCGGGCGCCGCGGCGTACCACATCGTCTGCTCCGGGTCGACGGCGGCGAGCGTGGCTACGACGGTGGCGTACTCGGGCTTCGCCTCGGGGGGCGGGAGGGGCTGCCCCGGGGCGGGCAGCAGCGAGGACAGGTCCGCGCGCGGGCGGGCGCCGGCGGCGCCCGGGGCCTTGCCCGCGGCGGCGAGCGCGGCCTCGCCCGCCGCCGTCGGCGCGCAGTCCTTGCCCTCCTCGTCCCACCAGAGCCTCAGCGCGTCCGCCTGCGGCGAGTCCGCGGGGTCGACGGCGACGACGGACCTCCCCAGCGCGGAGAGCGAGACCCCCCCGTAGTCCCCGACGCGGCAGTGGGACACCGACAGCACGGGCGGGCAGCACGGCGTGCCCGCCCCAGACGGGGCGCCGCCGCCGCCGCCGTTCTTGGCCTGCTCGAGCGCCGCGCCCTCCTCCTCGGCGTGCTTGCCCCACAGCGTCAGCGTGACCGTCTTGCCCGAGGCGTCCAGCAGCGTGACGTCCCTCCTCGCCAGCTCCGTCTCGTCGGACTTGCGCTTGACCGACCCGAGCGGCGCGACGTCGAGCGCCAGCCCGAGCACGTCGACCGGCGCCTTCTTGCCGACGTGCGCGGAGAGCCTGTCGATCGGGACGTAGGCGAGCCTGGAGCTCATCCCCGCGGCGTCGCCCTGGTCGGGGGCCAGCTCGAACAGGGCGCCCTGGCCAAAGTCGAGGCAGTAGTCGTTGCGCACCCCCGAAAAGGCCTTGTTCGCGGGCTTGACGCGGCCGCGGGAGAACAGGTAGACGGCGCCGACCTCGAGCGACGCGTCGGCGAGCGCGGCGGCCTCGCGCCAGAAGGTGGCCTCGATAGCCGTGCCGTGCGCGTCGACGAGCTCGGCCGAGAGCACCTGCGTCGCCGCGGCGCCGGCCGTGCGCAGCTGCCCCTTGCTCGAGACCTTCGCGCGGACGGTCCATCCCGACTGGTAGGGGTTGAGGGCCTGGATCGGGACGAGCTTGCGCTGCCCTCCCGCGGTGCTGAGGGATGCGCCCGAGGGGGGGGCCGGGCCCGGGGTCTTTGCGGCGGCGGCGGCGGTGGGGGCGCCGGGGGTCTGTTGTTGTTGGTCGTTGGAGAGAGAGAGAGGGACGGAAAAGGAGAGAGAGGGAAGTGTGAGTGTTTGGAGGAGGTCGAGGACAAGGAAAGAAAAACGGCGGTGTCTGTCGTCGCCGGTCGATTTCGAAAAAATGAAGAGCACACGTCGGCGACGACTGGAAGACCGGAGGCGCAATCTCGTGCTCTGTCACTTTCATCTTTTCTCCTTACGCCAGGGCTGAGAGATACAAGAGTCGCCGTTCGAGAGAGTCGAAATGCGGACGGAGAAAGAGAGAGAGAGACAGGAAGAGCGCGCGGAATCGAAAACGAGCGTCGAAATTCGTCGCGCGGCATCAGCTTCGCCGGAGGGGCGACGCTGTTGCTGCTGCTGCTCTCCCTCTTTCGTGCACAACGCCGCGCTCTCCGAGCCCTCGCCACGATGATGGCGACGCACCTGCATGGCGTGCTACTCGAAGAAGAAGAAAAAGAAGAAGTGACGAGAAAGAGAAAGAGAGCGAGAAGAGGGACGAAACGCAGAGGAAAATTGAAAGTGATTTGCAAAAAAACTCGTCAGTTCTTCGACCTCTCGTCGTTCTCCTCCTTCCACCCTCTCTCTCTCTCTCACACTCTCTCTCTCTCCCTCTCTCTATCTCTTCTCTCTCTCTCTCTTCTCTTTTTCCCCGTTTCCCCCTCATCAAATCGGCACCCCGCCGCCGCGCAGCGCCCTCGTGATCGCATTCAGAAACGCGTCGTCTCCCGCCAGCGCCAGCAGCGCCCTCCTCACGGCGTCCCTCGCGGCGGGGGCAACGTCCGACGGCGGCGGGATGAGCTGCTGCTGCTGCTGCAGGGGCGGCATCATCGGGCCCGGCTGATGCGGAGGGGGAGCGGGCCCGCTCGCCCTCGACAGCAGTGCCTGCAGGCTCCCTCCCCCGGCCCCTCCTCCTCCCGCGGGGGGCCCCGGAGCGGGCACGGGGGCCGGGGACTGCGGCGGAGGGGCGAGCCGGGCTGAGGAGAGGAGGCGGGCGAGGTTGTCTGCCCCCGGCGCCGGCGACGGGGGAGGCCGCTGCTGCTGCTGCTGAGGCTGCTGCTGAGGCTGCTGCTGAGGCTGCTGCTGCTGCTGAGGCTGCTGCCCGGCGCGGGAGGCTCCGCCGAGGGGGTCGTAACCCGCAGGCAGCGACGCGGGCTGGTCCCAGAAGTCTCCGCCTCCGCCTCCTGCTGCCGCCCCTGCTTGCCCCCTTGAGGACGAAGGAGCGGTAGCATGAGCAGCAGCCGTGGCGGCCTCTCCGGAGGAGTTCTCCTTGACGATCTTCTGAAGGATCCCTTCGAGCCTCGCGCACTCCCCCTGGTCGTAGAACCACACCCCGAACACCTCGTCGCGCTCGTTGCGGTACAGCAGGTACGGCGGCGCGTTCTCGAACTCGAAGCCGCCCAGGACGTCCTCGGAGTAGTTGGTCGCCGACTTTTTGTTGAGGATCAGCATCTGGAACTTGGGGTGCGACGAGCGCCGCAGGATGAAGAGCGAGCCCTCGATGTCCTTGCGGCGCCAGGCCTCGGCGGTCGTGTCATAGTCGTAGAGGGCGACGTGGCCCGCCGAGGCGATGACCTAAAGAGGAGGAAGAGGAAGAGGAAGAGGTTGAGTTTTTTTTTCTCCTTCCGTTTCCATCGTCGTCATCAAGCCGTCGCCGTCGCATGCGATCTCGCCCCATTCTTCCTCTAGAAAGCGTCCATTCGAGCTTCGTCTCCTCTGGATGGCACGCCACTGACCTCCTGGATGTCGTCATCGAGCCTTTTGAGCACCGAGAGGTTTAGGTCGGCTGCGGTTCGGGCCATGATGAGATGTTGACGGCGAAGGGAAATTCTATGGAGGAGGCCCTTCGAGTTCGCGCTCGTTTGGTCGGATAGATTGGCGAGTGACGATCGTCAGTGTGCTGCTGCGGAGAGCAAGAAAGGCAACAAGATCGAAGGGATTGAAAAGAAGGGCTCGACGCTCTCTATTTTTTTTGCACAGGAAGTGAGCTTGCCCCATTTTTTTCTTTCGCCTCTCTCCTCTCTCAACTCTCCTCAAAACTCTCTCAAAACTCGAAACTCTCTCAAAACTCCATCTTTTTTCCGCTCCTCTTCTTCTTCTCTTCTTCTTCTTCTTCTTCTTCCTCTTCTTCTTCTTCTTCTTCTTCTTCTTCTCATAGTCCACCCTCGCAACATGGACATCTCCGACGCCAAGCCCCGCGTCAACGGCGCCATGCTCGCCGGCCTGACCGGCAAGAAGGTTCTGCTGGTCGCTCAGGTGAGCGTGGGAGGAGTAAACGCGCGAGAGAAGGGACTGAATACGCCCACGTTTTGATTTCAAATGCATTCCCGCCTCGCTCCTCTCCCTCTCTCTCTCTCTCACCCCGTTCGCTTCATCTTAATCTCCCTCCTCTCCACCTCAAATCAAATCTCCCAAGGTTAAGGAGGTCTCCGGGAACGTCGCCACTGTCACCGCTTCCGATGGCGCCGAGGTCCGCGTCACGCTGAGCCCGGAGCTCGGCTCGGCGCTCGACGCGCCCGTCATCGAATTCGTCGCCGTCGTCCGCGGCGCGGGCGAGGTCGAGGAGGTGGCCAGGGCTCCCCTGGCCGGCGCTTTCGGTGCGAAGTTTGTTTGTTTGTAGAGAGCATGGTCTCGCGCTGCTGCTCTCCGCGAAAAAAGAGAAACAGAAAGAGAGAGAGGCCAGGGAAGGAGAGGAAAACAGGGAGCCAGATTTTTCAATCCAATCCCGCAGCTGTTGAGAAACTCTTCGAACGACGCTTTGCCCGTCGCGCTTCGACCTCTTCCTTGTGCTCTGCTCACCTTCTTCTGACACACCTCGAAAAAACAACAAAAAACTTCAAAACAAAACAGACATGGCCACCTACAACGGCGTCGTGTCCAAGATGGCCGAGGCGAGCTACAAGCCGATGTGCGTCTGAATCTGAAAACGGGGAAAAGGAGAACGACCCGAGGGGTTTTGAACTGGGGAGAAAAAGGGAGAACGCGAAAGAAGGAAAACAATTTCCGACCTCGACCTCCACGCTGCGCTTTTGAAATCGCCTTTTGCTGCCCCCCACCCCCTCTCTCCGCCGCGCGTTTTCCCTTTTAGTTTTATAGTGCAATGGAAGGAAGAAAGAAAACGAATGTTCATTTACAATTTATTTTAAAAAAGGAGAAGAGTGTTGGCAGGGAACAGAAAACGGGAAAACAGAAAAGAGAAGAAGAGAGGGAGGGAGAGAGAGAGAGAGAGATAGAGAGAGAGAGAGTGAGACCCATCTCTTTCTCCTCGTTCTTCTTCCTCCCTCCCTCCCTCCCCCCCTCCCTTCCTTCCCTTCAATGC
>Ga0315291_10010192_pt1 | contig 11499 bp, 8 predicted proteins | sample YL17G12_20_MG_FD_203070 | JGI IMG/M metagenome (GOLD analysis project Ga0315291, IMG submission 203070) | Sediment microbial communities from Yellowstone Lake, YNP, Wyoming, USA - YL17G12_20 | ecosystem: Environmental > Aquatic > Freshwater > Lake > Sediment | place: USA: Wyoming | collected...
GCTCCGTGGCCGCGACCAGGCTGAAGCGCGGACGCGAGCAGAAGGGTCCGCTCTGGCGTGTGTCCATGAAATCCAGTAAGCGTTGCCGTGTGCCCTCGTCAATTGGCGTTTCGAGGTACCTCCGGCATGAGATACGTCGCCGGATGATCTCCGTGATCGGTTTGCTGAAGTTTGGCATGTTTATCTCGATAGCGATTCCCGAATCTGCTTCTTACGGATGGTGTTTGCCGCTGATTTCTTGGAAGATGGACTTGAGCACCTCGATTCCATCCAGCACGATGATCAGCGCCAGTGTGCCTATGGCAATTACCCTCGGCAGCAGTAACAGGAAGTTCGCTGCTTCCAGCGAGAATCGCGGGCCGAGGAGAGAAACGGCTTCTGCGCTGGAATTGACCAGTTCCGGACCCGTCAGCACGACCTAGCCGAGGCTCCCTTCGTCCTCCTTGTAAAACAGATCCAACCCAGCAATCAACTTCCGGAACATCTTCCCAAACTCCTCCTCATCCATCCACTTCGAAAAGTCCAATATGTTGTATTCCATGATCTGCTCCCGTAGTCTCGCTGGCCAGTGACAGCTTTTCCACGCATCATCCAGCGTAATCGGGCACAACACATCCCTCCCCAGCTCCTTTTCCAGCTTCCGCGCCATACGCGCTTCGTGCTCCACCCAGTCGCTCTTTACCGAACTCTCAGACAATATCAACAGCACAGACGGATTGAGCCGAATGGCCTGGTCTACTACCTTCTCCAGCCGCCCCGCCGTCGCATCGTGAATATCCCGCCAGAAACGGATGCCTCTCTTAACCATGTGCTTCTCCATCTCATCCACAAACGGCCCATCCTTATGGCTGTACGAGATAAATATTGGATTAATTTGTATCGCCCGGTTTGCCCGCAAGTCATAGATGCGGTTAACAATATCGATTACTTCTTTTGACGAAATCTCTGGTTGATACAACTTCGCCGATTCGACTTCCCAGTCGCTCAGCCCGCACCCGCGCAGGAACTTCTCCGGAATTTTACCTTTAGAACGTTTAAGCGTAGAAGTACTTATGTGTGATGGGAATTGGTGGATAACTTCTTCCAGCCCTTTGGTATCGCTCAGATCTACATTCACAAGATACGTGGGGCCAAGTAATACCCCGGTGAGATTCGACCCTTGGAGATTGGCGTCAGCCAGATCGGTTAGCCAGAGATAGGCTTTTCGGAGATTGGCTCTGTTGAGTTTGGCTCCATGGAGAGTGGCTCTATGGAGAGCGGCTCCCTCGAGATTGGCTTTGATGAGGTTGGCTACCAAAAGGTCAGCCCCTATGAGATTGGCCTTCCTGAGATCAGCCCCCCGGAGATCAGCTGCCTCAAGCTCAACCCACCTAAGATCTGCCGATCTTAGATCGGCGCGCCTTAGATCAGCTTCTACGAGATCAATGCAAACATCAAGATTCTTCGCCCGCCAATTATTCCACCCCTCTACACCCTTGATCAATCTCTTTAATTGCTCTTCATTCGCCATACCCTATCCCTTCCCAAAAGGCTTCTCCCCGATCTCCGGCGCGGACCACTCCCACACATTGACCACCGCCACCGGCACCACGCACACCAGGTACAGCAACTCCGACCCTTACCCCGGCCAGATGAAATACGCCGCGGCCACCCCCACCGCAATAACCAGCAGACCCAGCAGGATCCACCTTCTTCGTGTCATATTCTAATTGCGCTTTTTCCAAATAATGAATTATTCTTCTTCTGGAACCAATGCCCAGATCCTTTTCAAAGGGAGATCTGCTTGTATATCCTCAGGCAGATTCTCATAGTTTTCCTGAACCATGCGCACAAGGTCATCAGCATCCCATAAGCGAATCTCGAAAAATCGCTTAGGCGCTTCTTTCTCAACAGAAGCTTTGAACCCACCCCATGAAACAAGCAGCCCCTGGTCAGCACTAAAAGTATTCATTACACCGGAAAGTTCACGGAGTACGCTGACATCCATCGGGGTATCAGTTGATTTGACCTGTACAACCAACCGTGGTGATTCAAACCCGAGAGTGCCCCGGCCGGCAATAATATCCACTCCACCATCAGGGCCTTCAGGCGAAATTTTTGTCTCGTACCCCTGGGCGCTGAGTACAGCACCAACCAGATAAGCAAGCCCATGGCCCTTGAACTTCCTGCAAATGTGGATCATAATCTGATCTCGGGCAAACTGCTCAATGTCCAATCTGGTGTCGTTTTTAGTCTCTTCATCTTTTGGTTTAATTGTAAACGTCTTACCGGCAAGTAAGGCGCGTACCCGTTCTTCAGCCTGATTCCGTTGAATTCGGCAGACAGTAGATAATGCGCCAAACGAGTAGAGCAAATCCTGGTCGAACTGGTTACGGGGAAATTCTCGCCATGACTTGACTGCCCGAGTGTGTTTCATGCCGACCGGGTTATCCTTGATATAACGATAGTCCCCCGATACTTCTCCAATAACGATCACGGAACGATACTTGAGGGGTAAAACAATTAAATCACCAGGTTTCATTTCATGCACGAATGCCCAGAGTTGACTCTCCCAATTCTTCAGTTTATTGGGCTTATCGTCCGGATATGTCTTTCGTAGCATATCAGTCAATTCGGCGCGTGCTTGTATTGAAGATAGATCGCTCAATTCTTCCCAACCGATCACAGCAGCGTTATTTTGAAGATCGTAATCTTCCCGGTCTCCCAACTTACCTGCCCGTACCAGCCAGAGAGTCATTATTTCCTCCTTGAAAACTCATGAAAGATCAATTTATTGCTAAACGGGTTTACGCTCTTGCCCGTCATCAACTGTGACAGAAGATTGGTGGACAACGCCACTACCACTAACCGAGGTGGTTACAAGCCACAATCAGCTGCTTCGTCGCGTCATATCCCTATTATCATACTATTTCCGCATTCTGTGTTGTTTCAGTCGCGCACCCACCTCCCCCCTCCGCACTGACTCACTCCCCGCGCACCCTCGCCCCCCTCTGCGCTGACACGCCCCCGCGCGCCCTAGCCGATGCGGCGTCATGCCGCCCTCGGTTGCTTCGGCGCCACGAGGCACCGAAGAGGGCAGTGGGGGTCATTGCCCCTTTCCTCACAAATTGCTATACTTTAGATAGCAGCCGGGTTGTAAATCCACCCATAAGCAGTTATACTGCGGTTGTCATCTAAGCACTTAGTTTAGCCGTTAAGGATAAAATATGTCACCCAGGAGCCGCTATACCACTCGCAATGAACAAGATGACATCAGAGTAAATATTAACCACACAAGCGTTATCGCTGTCGCGGTTTCAGAATATGCTACTTTACGGAAATTAGTGGGAACACGACATGACTTGAAAATGATAGGGGAAGTATTTCGTAATAATAATCAAGTCAGTCTTTATCAAACGCGTTACGTCTCATTATCGAATCCAACGGTTAACCAATTTCGTAAAGCAATCTTAGAATATGCAATGTCTAGGTCTGCTCGAGGGGACATACTGGTTTTTTACTTCTCCGGGCATGGCACTATCATGGGCACTAACGAGTTCGCTTTTTGCCTGAAAGATACCTCCTTCGGAGTAGATGAAAGTAAAATCTTATCATTGAGTACAGTGAACTTTCGTGAGGTTGTACAGACCTTATCCGCTGTGGATGTTTTCCCTGTGTTTATTATTGACGCTTGCTTCAGCGGTGTTACAGCTCCCCAAGGAACAGTGTCGGTAACGGGACAAATGCACGATTTTTTACGCACTTACTTTGCTGGTTCATACGCGTTACTAGCTTCAACAAGCCTAGATACACAATCTTTTGAAACAGCTTTTGGTGGATTCTTTACAAGAGCATTGCATTCGATTGCCTTAAACGGGTTAGAAAATGAAACAGGCAGACATATGCCATTTCTAACACCAGAGACATTATCATCCCCTTTGCAAGAACAACTTGCAAAAGACGGGCACCCCTTATCAAGATGCTACATAGGCCCCGATATGCCAGCAGTAGCCATAGCAAAGAATTCAAAGTTCCGACCAGATACAGAAAGATTTGTACCCTACATGAGACGTATTGTTGAATATGCTTGGAATAACGGGAAACCCCTTCACGTTACAAACGATGAGTTATTAGAGCATGTAGGACGGGGGGCATATGCAAATCATTCTAAGCTTAGCCTTAAGCCATGGGGACTGCTTGAAGACGGTCGAGATAATTCTATACGAGTACTTACCGAGCGAGGACTTCTTTTCGCGAAGGGCGAACTTAAAATACCGGAATTGATTATTAGAGACGCCGTCACCTGGGAATGGATACCCGCTCCAGACAGTAAAATGATTACAATACAAGAGTTGAAGAAACGATAAAAACTGCCTAACACCATCTCTAGCGGACATCGGCTCCACCGCTCGTAAGCGGCGCACGTTTTGCAAAGTTTCGTGCTATTATACGTTTGGCGTCTTGTCTGTCCCGCCCCGCCCGCTATCCCGCTATCATCTCCAGGTCCTTCCACTCTACTCTCTCAATCACCAAAAGAACGGAATACATATGTCATTCAACACCAAACTAACCGACCTTCTCAAAACTGACCCTCGCCTTGTGGACGATGAAGGCGAATTACTGATCGCCGCCGTGCAAGACCGCGCCTGGAAGATTGACCGCGGCCTGGTGAAATTGCTCCTTTCCAATCAAGAGATTAAAGCCAAGTTTTTCGAAGAGATCGAAGGCCATTGGATATTCAATCTCAACACATTCATTGATTACATCTCGCAAAAGAATTTTCTCGACAACTCGTATACGCGTTTTCGCAATCGCATTGGATTGACGATTGGCGATAAGTATCTACGTGGGCGTGGCGACGTGTCGCTGGTGTGGCCTTTCAAAGACTCGGTGCTGGAAGGCGGGCAGACGCGGGAAGAAGAAAAACGCAAGGAAATCTTCTTCAACGAAGTGCTGGCGCAGGATGAAATCAACCGCCTGCTCGCCCCCAAAGTGCTGACCAACTTTATGCGCTTCACTGCAAAAGGCAAACAGCCCGTGAAAGATTTCAAGCGCGATGAGAACAGCGTCATCCGCGAGAATCTCATCATCAAAGGCAACAACCTGCTTGCCCTGCACACGCTCAAAACCCAGTTTCGCGGGCAGGTGAAACTGATTTACATTGACCCGCCCTACAACCCTGATAGCAAGTCAAATACTTTTGCTTACAACAATAACTTCAACCACTCCACTTGGCTTACTTTTATGAAAAACAGGTTGGAAGTAGCAAAGGAATTGTTGACAAAAGATGGTGTTCTTATTGTTGCCATTGACGACAACGAATTGTTTTATCTAGGTGTCATGCTCAATGAGTTATTCAGCGAATACGAAGTTCATTGTATTACGATAGTTCACAACCCTCGCGGTGTTCAGGGAACAAATTTTTCTTACGTCCATGAATATGCTTTTTTTGTGATTCCACAAGGCAAGAAAAGCATCGGTAGCAGGAAAATAACAGAAGAAGATGTTGATTGGTCTCCACTTAGAAATTGGGGAGGCGAATCAAAACGAGAAGATGCTAAGAACTGTTTCTATCCTGTAATTGTGGAAAACGACGAAATTGTTGGATTTGGTGATGTTCTTAAAGAACATGAACATCCGATTTCACAGACGGTTCGCCATAAAAATCAATTTTTTGTTTATCCCATTGATAAGAACATGGTGGAGCGAAAGTGGAGATATGCTAGGCAAAGCATAGATGAAATCAAGCATTTGCTAAGAGCAAGGAAAACAAAGAATGGTTACGACATTGAGATTGGAAAAGATTTTGGAACGTATCGTACTGTTTGGGAAGATAGCAGGTACGATGCAAACATCTATGGTACCCAAATTGTAAAGTCGCTCGTCCCTGATTCGCCATTTGATTTTCCAAAGTCACTTTGGAATGTTTATGATTGCTTGTATGCGGTTGTAGCAAATGATAAAGAAGCGATTGTATTGGACTTCTTTGGCGGAAGCGGAACAACTGCACACGCTGTGTTGGAATTAAACAAAGACGGTGGCAATCGCAAATTCATCATCTGCGAGCAAATGCACTACGTTGAGACTGTAACAAGAGAGCGTGTCAAAAAAGTTATTGAGAAAAATAAAAGCGGCGACTTCATCTACTGCGAACTGCATAAATATAACGAAGCCTTCATGGAGCGCATTCAAGCCACCAGGTCCAGCAAGGAACTGCTGAAAATCTGGCAGGATATGGCGGAAGGCTCGTTCCTGAACTGGTACGTCAATCCCGCAATGCCCGAAGAAGCTGTCAAGGATTTTGAAGAACTCGGCAGGGGCGAGAACGGTCTTGAAGAGCAAAAATGCCTGCTGGCGGAACTGCTCGACAAGAACCAGTTGTACGTGAATCTCTCTGAGATTGACGACGCGCAATTCAAGGTGAGCGAAAAAGATAAGCAACTGAACAAGGCATTCTACGGGGAAACGTACAATGCCTGAGCAATTTCTCTACAAAACGCTTGACGCCGTTTCGAGCATGGGGTTTCTCAAAAAAGAAGTCCCCGACGCTGTGGCGCAAAACCTGAACCCCAAATATGAATTGCGCGGCTATCAGGTAGAAGCCTTTGCGCGCTTTTTCCATTGCTACAAGAACGACTTTCCTGACAAAACCTATCCTTTGCACTTCCTGTTCAACATGGCAACGGGCAGCGGCAAGACGCTCATCATGGCGGGGCTGATCCTGTATCTCTATGAGCAGGGCTACCGTAACTTCCTGTTTTTCGTCAATTCCACGAACATCATCGAAAAGACCAAAGACAACTTCCTCAACCCCGCCTCCATCAAATATCTTTTCAATCAGGAATTTGTCATCGGTAACCGCCGTGTGCGTGTTTCGCCAGTGGAAAACTTTGAAGGCGTCAATCCCAACGACATCAACATTTGCTTCACCACGATTCAAAAACTCCACTCCGACCTGACAACTGAAAAAGAAAACGCTCTCACCTTCGAAGACTTCCGCAAGCATAAAGTGGTGCTGATTGCGGACGAAGCCCATCATATCAACGTCAAGACCAAGTCCGAGATGGAGATGTTCGAGAGTTGGGAAAATACCGTCGAGTGCATCTTCACCCAGAACGAAGACAACCTCCTGCTGGAATTCACCGCCACACACGATTACGCGACGCCCGCGATGGTGAACAAATATCGCAACAAGGTCATCATCCGTTATGACCTGCTCCAATTCCGTAACGACCGTTTTTCGAAGGATGTAGTCATTGTTCAATCGGATTTTGACCAGCGAGAGCGTATCCTGCAAGCGTTGATTCTAAATCAATACAAACAGGCAGTGGCGGCGAAATATCGTATCAATCTCAAACCTGTGATTTTGTTCAAAGCCCAGCGCACCATCGCGCAATCGCAGGAAAACAAAGCCGAATTTCACAAACTCATTGACGGTCTCACGGCAAAGCAAATCGCCAGCATCCGCAAGTCAGATATTCCGATTGTTCAACGCGCCTTTTGCTTCTTTGACGAAAATCACATCAGCGATGAACAATTAGTGGAACGTTTGAAGCGTGACTTCCACAAAGATTTTTGTCTATCGGTCAACGAAGAAGTAGAGAAAGAGCAATACCAGATTATCTTGAACTCGCTCGAAGACAAGACCAATCGTGTGCGGGTAATTTTCGCTGTCCAGAAACTCAACGAAGGCTGGGATGTACTGAACCTGTTTGATATTGTCCGCTGTTACGAAGCGCGTGACACAGGCAGGGCAAGAATCGGAACAACCACCATGTCCGAAGCGCAGTTAATTGGACGCGGGGCGCGTTATTTCCCATTTGTCTTACCTGAAAATAACGACCGTTTCCGCCGAAAATTCGACGGCGGCCTTGAACATGAACTGCGTGTGCTGGAAGAACTGCACTATCACAGTATCAACGACTCACGCTACATTGCCGAAATCCGCCAGGCGCTCATCGCGCAGGGCATGATGGATGAGCGCGAAGTGACCCGCGAACTCAAACTTAAAGAGCCGTTCAAGAAAACCGACATTTACAAATACGGCGTGCTGTGGCTCAACGACCGCCAGTCCAAGAATTATCAGCGTGTGCAATCCTTTGCCGATTTGGGCGTGAAGAAGCGAAACTACACTCACTTCATCGCTACAGGTCACGGCGGCGCGATGATTGCGCTGGAAAACGGGAAAAAGGGCACAGTCGTGAAAGATGAAACTCGTCGGGACTTGAAGGTGCGAGACATCGAGCGTAACATTGTTGAAGCTGCCATTGCCCGCAATCCATTCTTTACCTTTGCCTCGCTGAAACGCTATTTTCCCCATCTTGCCTCCATGCGCGACTTTATCGCATCTAAAGATTATCTCGGCGGGCTGGAAATCACCTTTCAGGGCAACATGTATGGGCTTGACGAAAACCGCTCCGAAAAACTCGCCGCCATACTTGGCTTGCTGGGGCAAATCGAAATCGAAATCCGCGCCAATGTCACCGACTACGAAGGAACGCGCGACTTCAGGCGCGATTGGGTGCGCGAAATCTTCAAAGACAAAGTCTTGAAATTCGATGCCAAAAATCTCCGTGCCGCAGAAGATCCGCAATTCGAGTATTTCGTTTCCGCCAAAGATTGGTTCGCCTTCAACACCATCTACGGAACGAGCGAAGAAAAAGCCTTCGTCCGCATGTTGGACAGGCAAATGCAAAAACTACAAGCGCAATATGAGCAAATCTACTTGCTGCGCAACGAAGGCCATTTTTCTATCTATAACTTTACCGATGGGCAAGCCTTCCAACCCGACTTTGTTCTGTTCCTGCGCCAGAAAAACCGTGCGTTGCTCATATATCAATTGTTCATTGAACCAAAGGCAAAGTTTCTGCAAAAGACCGAACCGTGGAAATTGGATTTTCTGAATCATATCAAAGCGGAATTTGAGAACAAAACCCTAACTTTCGAGGATAAGAAATATCGTTTGATTGGCGTGCCGTTCTATAACAACGAAGACGAAAATCAATTTAGGGCAAACCTTGAGTCAGTGCTAAACGAAGCACTTTAAAGATGTTTGAAGAAGGCACAGGCAATGAAGTTTATTGGGCGAGTCTTGAAAAGCAAAAGGCGGCGTAACAACGCGTTGTAGCCGACCGCCTACGGCGGCTCAGTTCGCTGCTTGTTGAGTTATGGCGAAGGTGTCTTGCCGCAGCCGTCCGGACCGATCAGTCCGAGGCGCTCGCCGGCGGAGATGCTGAAGGTGATGTTTTGGAGTACGGTGTGGAGGTCGTAGGATTTGGTGAGTTGGTGAGCAGTAAGCATAGACAGGCCTGTGAATGCAAAACCGGGGGCAGACGCCCCCGGCCGGAATCAAAACCAGCGGGTTGGGTTGCCCGGGATCGTTTGGTTTTCTACAGGGTGTCTGTCATTCCTTCTGCTCCTGGATCAGTACGGTGATCAAATTATATCATGGGTGAAGGGGTTCGAGGTAATTTTCCTCCACTGCATTACGGCTGTGATGAAGGAAAGGCTCTTCTGCCGTCAGCGAGCCATAACAGGCCTGGGCAGCAGCCTTGCACCCGCCCTGGCATTCAGAGCGGCGCGCACATTTTGCGCAGAAGGCAGGGATGGCAGAGGTGAAGGCATCCATCCGTTCGGGGGCGATCAGCGCGGCGAACGGCTCGTCGAACAGGTTGCCCAGGATGGTATCGGTATGGTTGCAGGGGCGCAGGTTGCCCAGCGGGTCGAGGGTGTAGTAGGCGCGTTCGCTTCCGGCCGCGCAGAAACCGAATCCCAACCTTTTGAAGGGACGCGTGTCTATCAGGCAGGGCTGGATAGGGATGGAGCAGGAGATGGGCAGGCCGAATTCCTCCGTAGCGGCATCGGCCACTTCCAGCGCCTGGCGCACCTGCCCAGCGGTGGGGAGCAGCTCCTCGACGTGCTGCCGTCCGCGCCCGCCGGGGTTGAAGCGGTTGAGCATCAGGCCGCGCGCCCCGAAGGCAAAGGCCAGCTTGATGGTCTCGTAGAGGCGGTCAATGTTGAGACGCGTAGCGACGAAGACGGCGACGAACTGTCCGCGGTGCAGGCGGATATTGGCCATCGCCGCCAGGACGGCATCCCAGGCGCCCGGCGCGCCCGAAAGCGCGTCGTGGACCTCGCGCCTATTACCCAGCAAAGGAAGCTCGAACAACCCGACGCCGCGCCGGAGCAGGTCGCGGGTCATGGCTTCGTCGAGCAGCCTGCCGTTGCTGATGACCGTCACCCGCACGCCGCGCTCGCGCAGGAAGTCCAGGATGGCGGGCAGGTCTGGGCGCAGGAGCGGCTCGCCGCCCGTCAGCGTGACGTGGGAGCAGTCGCTCTCGTTCAAGGCTTTGGCGAGCAAGCCGAGGGTCCGGGAGGTATCGAGTTCACCCTTAGGATATTGCCCCCCCTGCCAGACGTTGTAACAGTGCAGGCAGGCGTGGTTGCAGCACTGCGTGACTTCCACGATCAACGACAGGAGGCGCGGTTTGCCAGTCATTTTCCGGTCAATAAATCTAGGATGAATTGCGACGCGGCTTTGGCATCCGGAGTCAGTTCCAGTTCGAGGGTTTCGAAAGATGGAATGGACTGACCGTTAGCCCGCCAATCCGAAATGAGGCGGTCGTACAGCGCCTGCAAGTCGGCGTCGCTGAGAGCATAATAGGCCATATCGTGCTCGAGGGCGGCCTGTGCCTTGGCCAGTGTCTGCGGGTCAATGCTTCCCTGACTGGCAGCCTGGCTGAGGGCCTCAGCCTGCTGAACGAGCACTCCCGCACTGGTGGGAGCGTAATTCACGACCATTGGCGCATAGCAGGTCATCGGGGCGTTCGAGCGCCAGACGTGGTAGACGGCCGCGGCGTAGGCCTCCTGCACCAGATCCGCCACCTGGGCGGGAATTTCACCGGTGGAGACCATTTCATCCAGGACGGCGCGGTGGTCGGCAGTCATCTGCTGCGAGAGTGTATCCCCCTTTTCATAATCTGCGCTCGTTGCTTGCGCCAGTTCGTTGAAGTGCAGCCAGCAGAGACGCAAGCGCCCGCGAGCGGAATCTGGCAGCGCCGTGGGCGGGAGCGGTGCGTAACAGGTGACACCGATGGGAAACCGGCAGCGCGTCAGCAGCAGCGAGGCAACCGATATGCCGAAAACCTTCATGAAGTCACGGCGGGAAACGGGCATGGGACCCCTCCTCCTCTAGGAATTTCATATGCTTATGACGCTCCTACCCATTGCAATGTTCCACTGTTCGACCCCCTCCTGGCCTGCCCCAAGTGGGGGAGGGGTTAGGGGTGGGGTCTACCAGATTCTATATTTTCATCTCGTACACCCGGTATCGTCTCAGCGGCACGGCTCCCAGCTTTTTAATGGCGTTGATCATCGGCCAGTTATCTTCCAGTACGTAGTTGATCTCCATCCACAAGTCCGGCGCGTAGAGCGAGTCGTTCAGGGCGCGGTAGAGCAGGCTGTCCACAGCCTTGCCCTGGTATTCGGGGATCACGCCCAGGGCGAACATGCGGTAACGGC
>Ga0315291_10010193_pt1 | contig 11499 bp, 7 predicted proteins | sample YL17G12_20_MG_FD_203070 | JGI IMG/M metagenome (GOLD analysis project Ga0315291, IMG submission 203070) | Sediment microbial communities from Yellowstone Lake, YNP, Wyoming, USA - YL17G12_20 | ecosystem: Environmental > Aquatic > Freshwater > Lake > Sediment | place: USA: Wyoming | collected...
GGGATCCTGGCCAAGGGATGGTACATGGAAGAGATCGCCGCCCTCTTTCTCGGCATCGGATTGATCTCGGGACTCATCGCCCGGATCCCGCCGTCGGAAATCGCCGTGAGCTTCATCGCCGGAGCCAAAGACGTCATGAACGTGACGCTCATCATCGCCGGCGGCCGGGCCATCCTGATCATCCTCCGTGAGGCCGTCGTGCTCGACACCGTGCTTCAATTCACAGCCGGCGTTATCTCGGTCGTGCCCGGCCTGATCACGGCCCACATGATGTTCTTTACCCAGGGAATCATCAATTTTTTCATTCACTCGGGGACCGCCCAGGCTGCCCTAACCATGCCGATCATGGCCCCCTTGAGCGATCTCGTCGGCATCACGCGGCAGACGACGGTCCTGGCCTTCCAGCTCTGCGAAGTCATCAATCCGATCCTTCCGACCTCGGCCGTCACTATGGGCGTCCTGGGCGTGGCCAAGATCCCCTGGGAGAAGTGGGCCAAGTGGTTCGTCCCGCTGATGATCGTCCTGATCGTGTTCAGCCTCATCGCGCTCATCCCGCCGGTCCTTACGCATTGGGGCCCGTTCTGAGAATTCGAAGAGATTTCGAGGACAGATCCCGGATTCAAAACCCCAGGGATGGGAATCGCGACGTTCCCAGCCTGAATCCGGCAGGTGTCGGCGAATGGGCTTGACGCCCCGGGGCCGTCGATGGATAATGAAAACACGGGCCCATGAACGGCAACGAAAAGGAAAAAGGCGTCTCTCTAAACCAGCAGATCTCCGAAAAGTATCCTTCGCTGTCCCGCAAAGAAAAGAAGATCGCCGATTTCATCCTCCAGAATTTTCCGGCCGCCTTCGCCCTTTCGGCCGCCCGTCTAGCCGGACAGACGGGAGCGAGCTCGGCCACGATCGTGCGATTCGCCCGGCATCTCGGTTTTACGGGCTTCCAGCAATTCCGGTCGCACATGCTGAACGAAGCGAAGGAAGAGATGATGCCCGAGGACCGGTTCAAGCTTCTTTCCCCTAAGGAGAATCAAATCTCGACGGTCCTGAAGATCGCCGAGCTCGAAGTGAAGAATATCAATGACACGCTCCACCAGCTCGACCGGGCCGCCTTCGAGAGGTTCATCGCCGGTCTCAACAGAAGCCGCTGCGTTTATTCCATCGGCATCGGGATCAGCTCTTTGCTGGCCCGGCTGTCCGCGTATCAATTGAACCAGGCCGGCCTGACGACCCAGTTCTGCGCCAAGGACGAACACTCGTTTCTGGAAAAACTGATCCACCTGACGCTTAAAGACGTCCTTCTGGCGTTCTCCTTCCCGCCCTATTCCAAGGAGACGGTGCAGACTGTGAAATTCTGCCAGGAGCGGGGGGTCATGTGCCTGGCCGTCACGGACAGGACGACTGCGCCGATCGTCCGCTATTCCCAGGAGACTCTTCTGGTCAAGACCCGTAACCTGATGTTCACGAACTCCGTCTCCGCCGCCGCCATGCTGATCAACGCCGTGGCCACGGAAATCGCCCTCCTCAACAAGAAGCGCGTCGTGGCGGACATCGACCTCATCAATCAATTCCTTGAAGGGGATTTTCTGTCGTGAACAGCCCGCAAAAACTTGACAAAAGCGCGAAATTGTGTTTTTCTAAATGAAAGATAGAATACATATTTTTTAATGATGAAATATTTTTTTCATTTTCGCAAATTCCGTAAGGAGGGATGACATGCGTAAAGCAAAGCTGGGTGTTTTCCTATTCTTCTTCGCGTTTCTGGCAGGGATCCTGGCCGCCCAGGATACTCTTCAAACAGGAAACATCTCCGGGACGGTCATTGACGCGGAAGGAAATGCGTTGCCCGGCGTGACCATCACTATTACCAGTGCTGCTCTCCTCAAAGGAACGGCTTCCACAACGACTTCGTCGATGGGTACGTTCCGATTCTCTTTTCTTTCACCCGGATCCTACGAAATGACATTGACCTTGTCCGGATTTAAGACCGTAAAGAAAACAGGCGTGGAAATATCCATTAGAAAAACGACATCCATGAGAGTCACAATGGAAGTCTCGGCGCTCGAAGAAAATGTCACTGTCATCGGAGAATCTCCCGTCGTCGACATCAAGACGAGCACCATCCAGACGAACTTCACCCAAGCCATGCTCCAAAAGCTGCCCAGCGCGCGCGATCCGTGGGTCATCATGTCTATGACCCCGGGGATGGTCATGGACCGCGAGAACGTGGGAGGAAGCTCGGCCGGAAACCAGAGCAGCGCCTACGCTCATGGAACCATAAGGAACCAGACCACCTACAACATCGACGGCGTCAACATGACGGACGCCGCCGCCAACGGCGCCTCGGCCATGTACTATGACTTCGACTCCTTCGAGGAGATCCAGGTCGAGACCGGCGCCCACACCGCCGACATCCAGGTCGGCGGCGTCGTCCTGAACATGATCACCAAATCCGGCGGCAACAAGTTCAGCGGCGGCATCAGCCTCTACGGCGAGAACGATAAGCTGCAGTCGGCCAACATCCCGGACAAGACCAAGAATCCCCAGTACGCCAATGTCGGCTCGGGCAACCCCCTGGACTATTATTACGAATGGGGAGGCGACGTCGGCGGGCCGATCATCAAGGACAAGCTTTGGTTCTACGGCGCGTTCCGCAACACGGTCATCAGCCGCTTCATCATCGGCTATGCGCTGAACGGCGTCCCCCAGACGGATTATGCCTCGCTGACGCACGGCACGTTCAAGATGAGCTTCCAGCTCACGAACAACAACAAGCTCATGGGCTGGGTCAACTACGACAACAAATACCAGCCCCACCGCTCGGCGTCGATCACGCGGCCGCCGGTGACGACGGCTCTTCAGGATTCCCCATCGTATTTCTACCATTTGGAAGACACTTGGACGCTGGGATCGAACCTCATCATGAATTTCAAGTTCGGCGTCAACGATATGTGGTATCAGACCGGCAATCAGCCCGAAGTGGACATGAACCAGCCCGCTGTCAGGATCTACTACACCACGCCCGTCACCGGCGGGTATGAGAACGCTTATTACAACTACACCTGGTACTATTCCGACCGCTACCAGTTCAACGCCTTCGCCGACTATTTCAAGGACGATTTTCTCGGCGGAAACCACGAGATCAAGGTCGGTTTCGAATACCAGAATTCGCCGTTCCACACCACCCGGAATCATCCCGGCAACATCCTCCTCTATTTCGACAATCCCGACCACACCGGCGCCTATCAGGTCTGGACTTTCCGGCAGGAGGTCTGGAACCAGACCGACGAAGTGTACTCCGCCTATTTCCACGACGTCTTCAGCTTGAAAAAGAACCTGACGATCAACCTGGGCCTGCGGCTCGACAGCACGCACATGCACGTCAACGCGACGGACGTCGCCAGCTCGCCCTGGACGGAGTATTATTACGCGAGCCGGTCGACGGCCGCGCCGATCTATCATCAGGATAAACAGAAGAATGTGGTTTCGTTCACGATGCTGTCGCCGCGGATCGGCTTGACCTACGATCTTTTCAACGACGGGAATAATATCCTCAAGGCCCATTACGCCCGCTATTCCTATCAGGTCAGCTACGGCCCGGTGGACCAGGCCATCACGACGGGATATTGGGAAGTGGATTACAACTGGACCGACACCAACGGCGACAAACTGCCCCAGACCAGTGAATTCGGCAAGATCGTCTACACCAATATCGGGCAGGCCGGCAAGATCAACCCCGATCTGAAATCGCCCTATACGAACGAAGTCGTGGCCGGATTCGAAAAGAAGCTCGCCCGGAATATGGGCGTTGGCCTGAACTTCATCTATCGGGACACCCAAAGATTCTGGTGGTCGGACAACCAGGCCGTGGATCCGCAACAGGATTACACGCCCGTCAACGTCCAAGACCCCGGCCCCGACGGGACTTTGGGAACGGGCGACGACGGCGGGACCATTACGATCTACAATCTGGCCTCGGCCAAGGTGGGCGTGTCCCAGCCCTATGTCACGGAGAGACCGGGCTACAAGACATCCTTCCGGGGCGTGGAACTCACCTTGAACAAACGATACTCGAACCGTTGGCAGTTCATGGGCTCGGTGACTTTGGGCAAGACAAACGTGAAGCTGCCGATCGAAGCCGTGGATGACCCCAACAACCGGGTCTTCAACGATAACGCGGTGGATTCGAACGACGCCCCCGTCATCATCAAAGCCAGCGGAAGCTATGACCTGCCCTGGGGCTTCTACATCGGCGCGTTCTTCAACTACCGCTCCGGCTATCCGACCACACGGTACTTCAACACCAGCACCAGCCTCCTTTATCAAGGCCGGATCAGCGTCACAACCGCGAAAATTGGCACCAGCCGCTATCCCGACAGCGCTATGCTCGACCTGAGGGTGAGCAAGGTCTTCAACTTCGGCGCCATCGGCAAGATCGAACTGATGCTCGACGGCTTCAACATCCTCAATTCGGTGACGACCCTTGGTTGGAACGCCCAGTCCGGCAGCAGCTATCATTTCATCACCCAGGTCCTGTCCCCGAGGATCGTCCGCCTCGGCATCAAATGGGGTTTCTGAAACAGCGCGGATAGAACACGCAGAACGCAGAGGGGGAACCCGAGAAGGGTTCCCCTTTTTTTTAGCCGTCTTTCAAAGGATGGGTTTTTCCGCTATCATAATTTATCTGAATGGTATGAAAGCATCCCACAGGGCAGGACCACATCGTTTTCCCGGATGGCTTTCCCTGTTCGCCCTTTTCTTTTTTCTTCTCCCGAGCGGAAGGCCGGTGTTCCCCGCGGCGTCCGAGGCGTACAACCTACTCCTCATCACCGTCGACACGCTGCGGGCCGATCATCTGGGCGTCTATGGCTATAACGCGATAAAAACGCCGGCCATCGACCGCTTGGGACAAGGCGGAATGCTCTTTTCCCGCGCCTTTTCCCACGTTCCGCTCACCCTGCCTTCGCACTGTTCGCTTTTGACCGGGACTCTCCCCCTATATCACGGCGTCCGGGATAACGGCTACCGCCTGCCCGCCGCTACGGCGACGCTGGCCGAGATCCTGAAAAAAAGCGGCTACCGGACGGGAGCTTTCGTCGGAGCTTTCCCCCTGGACTCGCGTTTCGGTCTGGACCGGGGATTCGACGTGTATGATGACCTTTACGGCAGCAAAAACGCGGTCCGGGACTTGTCGTTCGTCGAGCGGAAGGCGGACGACGTCAACCGGAAGGCCCTGGATTGGATCGGCGGCCGTCGGAACGATAAGTTTTTCGCCTGGATCCATTATTTCGATCCGCACGCCCCCTATGAGCCTCCTTCCCCGTTCAAGGAGGAATACAGTGGCCGCGAATATGACGGCGAGATCGCCTACACCGATTCCGTGATCGGGAAGCTTTTGGCCAAACTGGATGAACGGAGATTGACCGACCGGACGATCATCATCCTCACGGCCGACCACGGCGAGGCCCTTGGAGAGCATCAAGAGGCGACACACGGGATCTTCATCTATGACGCGACGCTCCATGTTCCATTGATCTTTTTCAATCCGAGCCTCTGGCCGGCCCATGGGGTCGTCTCCGGCCAAGCTGGTCTGATCGACATCGCGCCCACGGTCCTGGAGCTGCTGCGGCTGCCCGCCGAGCCCAAGATGCAGGGAATGTCTCTGGCGTCTGTGATGAAAAAGAGAACATCCCGGCCCGGGGGCGCCCAATATATCGAATCCGTGGCGGCCATGATGGACCGCAATTGGGCTCCCCTCCAGGGGATCAGGACCAAAGAGTGGAAATATATCGACGCCCCGCAGCCCGAGCTCTACGACCTTCGGAACGATCCAGGGGAAACGAAGAACGTCCTTGAAAGAAATCCCGACCAGGCGCGCCGTATGGATGAAACGCTGCAGGGTCTCATCCGGAGCTCATCCTCCCCCGCCGCCTTGAAGGTTCTCCAATCGGCGGTGGACAAAGAGACGCGGGACAAGCTGGCTTCTCTGGGCTATGTTTCGGGAAGGACCGCCGGCAGCGGCGAGTCCCGGCCGGATCCCAAGACCATGATCGCCCTGGACAATCTCTTCAACGAGGCGATCAACGCTTCCGAGACCGGGAATCTGGAGACGGCGGAGCGGATCTATCAGGACGTCCTCAAAAAACAGCCGACTTTCACCGTCGGGTACGAATATGCCGCTTACAATTTGTACAAAATGGGAAAGCTGGACGAGGCCATCGCGCTCTTGAAAAAGGCGTTAACCCAGAACCTGACGACGACATCCCTGATCTCGAGGCTCGGACTCTACGATCAGGAGGCCGGGCGCTTAGAAGAGTCCATCGCGATCCTGGAAAAGGCCATCAAACAGGACCCGAATTACGCCGAAGCCTACAACTATCTCGGCGTCAGCTATTTCAAAAACGGCCGGACCGCGGACGCCGTCGCCTCCTTCAAGAAGGCTATCGCCCTGGATCCCGACTATGCCCTGGCGCTGAACAATTTGGGCAACGGCTATCTGGCCTTGCAGGATTACGATGCCTCCGAACAGACCTACAAACAGGCGATCGCCGTCGACCCGGCTCTGGCCGCGGCCTACAACGGCTGGGGCGCCGCCTCCTACCGGAAAGGCCTCACGGACGAAGCTCTTTCCCATTGGGAAAAATCGCTGGAATTGGACCCTCGGCAGCCGGACACCTCCTATAATCTGGGGCGCGTCCACCTCCGGCTTGGACATAAAAAGGAAGCCCTGAGATTCTTCGAGCTTTTTGTGCGGACGGCTCCGGCCCAGAAATATCAGAAAGACCTGGACGAAGTCCGGGGCGTTATCGAACGGCTCAAAAAAGAGATCGGAGGAAAGGCGCATTCATGATGGATCGAAAAAACAGCGTCCGTTTCGGGATTCTTGCCCTCACCGCACTTCTGGCCGCTGGCATCGCTGGACAACAAAAACCCAAGCCCGCCCTTCCTCCCACCTATCAAAACTGGCTGAACAATGAGGTCGCGTATATCATCACGGCCAAAGAACGGGACGTTTTCCTCGCCCTTCAAACGGACAAGGAGCGGGACATCTTCATCGATGCTTTTTGGAAACAGCGGGACCCGACCCCCGGGACGCCCGAAAACGAGTTCAAGCAGGAGCACTACCGGAGGATCGCCTACGCGAATCAATATTATGGCCGGGAAACAGCGCGGCCCGGCTGGCAGACCGACCGGGGGCGGATGTCCATCCTTCTCGGCCCGCCGCTTGACACCGTCAGCATCCAGGGCGGAGGGACGGTCCATCCCTGCCTCATCTGGTCATACGAGACAAAATCGCAATACGGCCTCCCCGCCCATTTCAACCTGGTCTTCTACAAAAAGGACGGCTTCGGAGAATACATTCTCTACAGCCCGGCCCAGGACGGGCCCGCCCGTCTCCTGGTGAATTACCAGGGCGATTTTACCAACCGGGAGGAGGCCTATCTCCGGCTGAGAAAATACGATTCGCGGCTCGCCGAGGCCGCCCTGTCCCTGATCCCTGACGACACGACCTTTTATGGACAACCCTCCCTGGCGTCCGAGCAATTGTTCGCCCAGATCGCCTCCCTACCGCAAAAAATGGTCGACGACCGCTACGCCGAAGTGCTGCTCAAGTTCAAAGACATGGTCGAAGTGGAATACACGGCCAATTATATCGCCAGCAACGCGCTGCTGAAGGTCTTTCAGGACGAGTCGGGTCTTTTTTTCGTCCACTACGCGATCGAGCCCAAACGGCTCTCTCTGCTGACCGGAAACGACAAATACAGCTTGAATTTCGCCCTCAACGGGATCGTGACCGACATGCAGGACCGGGTCGTTTTTCAATACGAAAAGAACATTCCTCTCGATTTCCGCAAAGAGCAGATCGACGACATCCAGATAACGTCGCTCGTGGTCCAAGACATGATCCCTCTCATCGACGGGGATTACAAGTTCAGCCTGCTCCTGAAAAATACGGTGTCCAAGGAATTCACCTCCTTCGAAGGCCGGGTCTCGATCCCCGCCGACGCGGCTGCCGCGCTGCGGATGGGCCCGGTACTTCTGGGCTATCAGCGGAAGGCCGTCGCTCCGCCGGCCGATTTCAACAAGCCGTTCAAGATCGGCCGCGACCAGATCTCCTGCCAGGCGGATAACGTCTTTCACCCCAGGGAGACAATGGTCGTGTTCTTCCAGATCTTCGGCCTGAAGCAGGACCTGGCCCAGAAGGGTTACGTCGCCTATGCGATCCAGAAAGACGGCCGGGAGCTGACATCGAAGATCAAGTCCTTGAAGGACACGGACCGTCTCAATATCTTCGAAGAGCTGCCGCTCAAAGATATCCCGGCCGGCAATTACCGGCTCAGGATCTCCCTCGTCGACGGCGAACGGAAAGAACTCCTTTCCGCGACGCAGGAGTTTGGGGTTTCGCCTCTGGCGGACCTGCCCCGGCCCTGGATCGTCTCTAAAGTGATGCCGCCGTCGCGCGATATCGAATACGCCTACATTCTCGGCACGCAATTGACGAACGAGGACCGCCTGGAGGACGCGGAGCGATACCTTCAAAAAGCCGCCGGGCAAAACCCGACCTCTCTTAAATATGCGCTTGGCTACGCCCAGATTCTCCTGAAAATGAAAGATTTCCGAAAAGCCAAAGAGATCCTGGCCCCGTTCATCGAAAAAGAGGAAACAAACGACCGCCTGCTTTCGCTCATGGGCACCGCCTGTCAAGCCATGGGAGAGTATGAAGAGGCGATCACGGCGTATAAGAAATATCTTTCTCACGCCGGCACGAATCTTTCGGTCCTGAACGCGATCGGCGAGTGCTATTACAGCCTGGGGAATGACCGGGAAGCCCTCCTTGCCTGGGAAAGATCCCTGGAGCTCAATCCCAAACAGGAATCGATCAAAAAGCTCGTCGACGAGATCAAGAAGAAGAAAGAATATAAAGACGGGGACGCATCACTTATTTCGCGAACAAAACGAGAGAATTCATTTTCTCTGACTTGAATAAAGTGATGTGTCCCCGTCTTTCTCGACGATCTTCCTCTGTTTGAGGTCGTATTTCGTCCCGGGCAGAAGGACGTGCATGACCATGCCGGTGACACTGATAATCTGCCCGGGCGCTACCGTTACCTTGGCCTGGCCCGGGTCATAGACGATGACGTCCTTGTCCCCGATGACATCGAATGTCTCATCCTGGTTGATGATGATGGCGGTCGATTCATCGATCCCGATCCCCAGCAGCTTGGGATGCTCCGCAACCAGGCAGATGAGCCGGTTATGGCGCTTTCGCGTCGCGAAGTGCTGGTCGACGATCGCCGTTTTGATGAACCCGAGACCCGGAGTGGTGATGATATTGCCGGCTTCGAGCGTCTCGAATTCGTGTCCTTCTTCGGGCTTCCGCTTCTCGTCGCCCGTGATCATGACCTCGCTCATGATCGCCGCGCCGGCGCTCGTGCCGCCGATCACGGCGCCGTTCTCATAGATCTCGAGAAGCTTTTTTTGAATGGGCGTGCCGAGAAGGGCTTTCGTAACGCGCGCCTGATCTCCGCCGGTGAAATAGACGCCGCCCGCGTCGTTCAAGATCGCGGCGTTCTCCTCTTTTAAAGCCTGCTCCCTCGTCAAGTTGAAGCTGACGGCGTCCTTCGCCCCGACCTTCTTGAACTCGGCGGTCTGAGACGTTCCGGACTCGTCCGGCGTGGCGCTGGCCATGGGGAAGACGACGATCTTTCCGCTCTTGAATTCCTCCGCGAGCGCGACGAACTTTTTCATCATGCTCTCCGGCCGGCTCCCGCCGCCGATGATGAACAGGCGGCCTTTGGGGGCAGAATGGCCGTAAACCGCAAGGCCGAAAAAGAAGACGACGAATAACAGGCGATATTTCCTCATTGACTTCTCCTTTGGATCAATTCTCACGACTGCCTATTTCAGGCCCAGCTCTTTGTGCTTTAGGGCGATCGCCTCGGCCAACTTCTCGAGGGCCGCGAAATCCGTTTCCCGGGGAAGTCCCCGGCAGACGACCGGCGCCAGCACCTCGACCTTGAGGTTGGGGATCATGGCCGCGATCTGCTCCACGATCTTGTGGCCCCAGCCGTAGGAGCCGATGATTGAAGCAAATTTCAGTTTAGGCCGGAGGGCGTTGGCAAGATAGGCCGCAGAGGCGATCTTCGGGTGCGGACCGACGTGGACGGCCGGCGTTCCGAGGACGATCGTGGCCGCGTCCACCAGGGCAATGGCCAGTTTCCCGATATCGATCTCAGCCAGGTTGAACTGGCAGACCGTGACGCCGCGCTCGGCGAGGGCGGCGACGAGATGGCTGACCATGCTTTCCGTGCTCCCGTGCATGGAGACATAGGCAACGACGGCGCCGTTCTTCGGTTTGTCCGAGATCCAGTCCCGGTAGGCCTCCATGATGAATTCCGGCCGGTCATAAACGGGGCCGTGCGAGGGAGCGATCATCTCGATCTTGTGGTCTTTAAGCCGTTCCATGTTCTTCTGGATGGCGGTCCGGAACGGCATCATGATCTCGGCGAAATACCGCTTGGCCGACTCGTAGACGCGGTCTTCGTCCATTACATAGAGGTCGGACTGGGCCAGATGCGAGCCGAAGAAGTCGCATGTGAAAAGGATCTTCTCTTCCCGCAGGTATGTGACCATGGTCTCGGGCCAATGGACCCACGGCGTGTGGATGAATTCGAGCGTCACGTTTCCCAGCGATAGGGTCTCGCCGTCGCCGACCGTGATGAATTTATCTTCGGGAACGGCGAGAAGGTCCATCAGGATTCCCTTGGCCTTGGGCGAGCAGACGACCTTGGCCTTCGGATATTTTTCAAGCACCGCGGGGATCGAGCCCGAGTGATCCTGTTCGCCGTGGTGGGCGATCACGTAATCGAGCGAAGCAATGTCCCGGAGATTCTCAAAAAGGATGTCGCGCTTCGTGGGGTCGACTGTGTCGATCAGCGCCGTCTTCTCGCTGCCCCGGACGATATACGAGTTATAGCTCGTGCCGTCCGGCAGCGGGATGAGGGCATCGAACAGCCGGCGGTCCCAATCGACCGCGCCGACCGCGTATACACGCTCTCTGATCTTTCGAAGTCTCATGATTTATTCCTTTCGTCGTTCTTTGGAAAATAATACGAGACAATATATCGGAATATGTTGTTTATTTCAAGTCACCGGATTGACAGCTTCTCAATGAGGGCTCGATGCCTGGGGAACAGCGCCAAGAGCTTTTCGCGGCGGCCGAACTCGAAGTCGGCAAAGTCGAAGCCGGGCGCGACCGTGCACCCGCTGAGGGCGAAAGACCGGGGGCGAAGGACTTCGGCCCCAAACCAAGCGCCGCGCCGAAGGACGGCCTGGAGGGTCTCCCCTGCTTCGGGATTGCGGCCCAGCCCGAACCGCCGATATTTCCCGGTTTCCTCGAAGACATGGAAGAGAAGCGGGCTGCCGTCATAAAAATGCCAGACCTCGTCCGATTTGAGCCCGTGGAAATGGGACACCTGGCCTGATTTGAGAAGAAAG
>Ga0315291_10010195_pt1 | contig 11498 bp, 9 predicted proteins | sample YL17G12_20_MG_FD_203070 | JGI IMG/M metagenome (GOLD analysis project Ga0315291, IMG submission 203070) | Sediment microbial communities from Yellowstone Lake, YNP, Wyoming, USA - YL17G12_20 | ecosystem: Environmental > Aquatic > Freshwater > Lake > Sediment | place: USA: Wyoming | collected...
TCCGGTGTTCCTGCCGGAATCCTTCGACAAGTTGATAGGAACGAGCAGCGTTACGACCGAAGATGACACCGCCCAGGACGTCGAGTCGGCGATGCCTTCCGCACTGGTTGACACTATCGCAGCCGTTCCTGCCAATCCCGCCTCGCCGGTCGTCGCGATAGCTGACTTGCCCGTGGGGCTGCCTGCTGCATCATTCACCCTCCAGGCCACTGCGGGAATCTTGGACGCACTTGCCCATTCAGGACCGCGGCGTCTGTCCGCCACGCCGTCCATCGCGCAGCCGTCTTCCACCAAGCTGCCGACTCTGCTCGCTGTTCACGTCGGGCCTTTGCCGACATTCCCCTCGCCTCTGCTGAGCCCTGGCAGGGCAGGCCCAGTGGTTGCGGACGTTCTCCAACTGGCCGCCCCGTGGTGGAGCGGCAACTCGGCTAGACGCGAGGCGCCCGATGAACCGTGGATGACCAGGCTGGCCGTGGACATTGCAGGCAAGCCGCGCAAGGGCCGACTGAATCCCATCGGGCTGGACCTGCTGGCGGCAAGAAGGTAACCAGGGAACGGCCATTGGACGCCGCGCTGATATGAGCCCATCATATGAGACGACCGGGAACACGGACGCCGGAATCCAGGCGCAAGCCCAAAGCATAGGTTCGTTGCTCTGGCTGATTGCGGCCGTCATCTTCGGCCTGATCGGGCCGATCTTCCTGTCAATTTATTACGTGGGGGCTTTTCGCACGCCGTTCAACCGCTCTGGTGAGCATGGATATCCATGGTCCTATCCGGTCTGGGCTTATGGGATAACCCTCCTCAAGCTGACGGCCCTGGTCTTCTGGATGAGCATCCGAAACCGGCCCGGCTGGGTTTCACCGTGGCTTGCCGGGATGTTCGCAGGTATCTTCATGGTCGGCTCGGCACACGCGGCCGGCTGTGCCACCATGAATACCGAGGGATTTAGCGGGGGCCTTTGGTTCGGATCGCACGTGGTACTGGCCGGCCTGGCCTCCCTGAGCTATTTCTGGAGCTTCGGTGCGGCTGCGCTGAGGGCCCGGCACAGGATACGCCTGCTCTTGCTGGGTGTCTTGCTCGGCCTGATGATTGCAGCCATGCCGTTGGTGGCGGAGTTGAGTCTGCGAATCTTGCTGCTAAAGACGGGTGCGGCGTGAGGCGATTTGGCATACAATCCATTGGCAGTTGGCCCAAAAGTCTACAGCGCGGTCTATGGCTGGCCGCCCTACGAAGACGACAGAGCACGCTCGTCCAGAAAGGCACGCTTATGAAAGACGATTACACCCACATTTCGGTGATTCTTGACCGGACAGGCTCAATGGAGTCGATCCGGGACGACACAATTGGCGGGTTCAACGCTTTCCTGAAGGCCCAGAAAGCCCTGCCGGGAGCTGCTACCCTAACGCTCGTGCAGTTCGACACCCAGGATCCCTACGAGGTAGTCCATCGTATCATGCCGATCGCGGATGTGCCCGAGCTTACGCGGGAGACCTATGTCCCGCGGGCATCGACACCACTCTTGGACGCGATGGGCCGCGGCATCAACGACCTGGAGCAGTGCCTCGCCGAGATGAAAGAGGACGACAGGCCCGGTCGCGTCATGCTGGTGGTGGTGACGGACGGCCAGGAGAACTCTAGCAAGGAGTTCCGGAAGGACCAGATCATCAAAATGATCGCGGAGAAAAAGGAGAAAAGCGGGTGGCAGTTCGTATTCCTCAGCGCCGATATCGACTCGATTAAAGACGCGGTGGATTACGGTGTCGCTCAGGGTTCTGCTATGGCTTACGGAAGAAGCGCCCACGGAACCGTCGCTGCGTGGGAGTCCCTGTCCTCGAGAACGGCCGACTATCGCTCGGGCAAAGCCAAACAGGTCGAGTTCACCGATGAGGACCGCAAGAAGCAAAACCAGTCCGACGGAGGTGGAGGAGACCACAAATCCTGATAGGGTGCTGGTTGCCATCGTTCAGTAATCGTGCGAATGCTCCCGGTGCTCCCTGAAGTTCTTCTGGTAGGCCGCCATCAGCTTCGGCTTGCCCTCGATGATCAGCAGGTTTTCCGCGTTGTTCTCCTCGGCCGCCTTCGTGAAGTTGAAGCTGCCAGTGATAATTGTCGTCTCGTCGATCAGGATGATCTTGTTGTGGGCGATTCGGTGCTTGTCGTCGATGAAGACCGGGATGCCCGCGTTGGCAACGAACGTGGCTGAGGAGTACTTCTCCGTTTCCTGGCTCTTGTCCAGGATCACCGTCACCTTGAGGCCCCGCTTGTGGGCGTCGACCAGCGCCTTGGCGATGGGCGCCGATGTGAAGGAGTACGCCTGGACGAGGACCGTCTGCTTGGCCTTGCCCAGCGCATCGACGACCGCATCCGTGCAGGCGCCCTTCGGCGAGAAGTAGACGGCCAGACCCTCCTCGGTGGTCGCTGTCCGGCAAAGGCTTGTTAACGCGGCTTTTCGGGGTACAATTTGTTTGACCATCGAAGGGGCCAACAGGCGTGGGTCGATGGCCATTGCGCACCTCTCGGCTTGAAAGGGCATACAGGTGTTTGACTTCCTCAGGAAATGGATCGCAGGCAAGCCAAGAGAAAGCGGTCCTGTACCTCCATCCGCTTCGACTCCGAGGCCTGTTGACCAAGCCATGCAGTTGATGAACGCCGGGGACTTTGGATCGGCAATCGCTATTTACAGCAGGCTGCTCGACGATCCCAGTACTTCTGCTGAAGAGGCGGCAGGCCATCTCGTCAACCGAGCCGTTTCTTATGGCGGATTGAGGCAAGTGGAAGCAGAACTTGCTGATTATGAACGGGTATTGGAAATGCCGGAAGCGCCTCTCCTGTTGCGGGGCACGGCGTTGGCAAATCGTTCGGCAGTATGGCTTCGCTTGGGGCAGTGGGATAATGCTATCGCGGATGGGAACCGGGCTATTGAGTTGACGGATGACATCGTTCCTGTGGCCTCATCGCTGATGAACCAGGGCATTGCCTTTTGTGAGAATGGCCAAAAGAGCGAAGCCATAAATGCATACACGGCAGTACTATCCCTGTCGCGACTGCCTGATAAGATATCGGCCGAAGCATTGCTTGAACGCGGGGTAAACTACCTGGCTGTCGGTGACACCGAAGAAGCGATGGTGGATTTCACCGCAGTTGGGTCGCTGGCCCAAGCGAATCCCTTCCAGTATGCCTGCGCACTGTGCTATCGCGCATGCTGCCTGAGCAAGTGCGGCCGGCGAGCGGAAGCCTCAGCGGATGCCCAAGCCGCCTTGGGTTATGCAGCCCTGCCGCCCAAGCTTCGTTCAATCGCCCTCCAAATATTCGGGGCGTGGAACGGGAGCTCGTCGTAAGGCAAAGAAGCCGACATTTGTCCACTGATGTAGTGAGGCTCCGCGTAGGAGGTTGTCAATGGATCATGAACAAGACAGGGATGAGTTCCTGCTGAGTTGGTACTACATGGTCGAGAAAGCATCGTTCCGGTGGGCATCGAGGCAGCTACACGGGATGAATTTGTCGACAAGGCAATTACCTTTGCTTTCACTTCAGCCGGATACGGCATTTCCACCTGCAAGCAGGCGATTGATGGCTTTAACCAACGGGAAGCAATGACGACCATGGGGATAGGCAGAGGTTTCGTGATCATCTCTGACTTCTGGGTGGATGCTTTGCGGCAGGGCTTCCTATTCGGCTGGTGCCTGCCTCGTGAACCCGTGCCGTGGACCTCGCTGGATGGCAAAAGCCAATGCAGGCCAGCAGGAGCAGGCCCGCCAGCGGCTGGCCGAATTGGGCAACTCAATCCTTCCTGGTCCACTCGATGCGGTTGCGGCCTGGCTTGAGTTCGGCCAGGGGGCCGGGGATCGCCCGCGTGCGTTTGGCGCCCGTGAGGTCCGTGTCCACCGTGATGCCCTTGCCGTCGCGGTCCTCGATGGTCTGGCCCACGGTGGGCAGGACGCCCACGAGCTTGGTGTCCACCCACAGCCAGGCCGCGGGCAACGACTCGCCGATCGAGAACTCGATCATCACGCCCAAGGGGGCCTCCTTGCGGGTCACGTCGGCCCCGACTGCCGCAACAACGCTGTGCTCGTCGCCGAAGGTGCTCTTCTTGGCCCCGCCGAGGAACACGTTGTAGTCCGAGGCGTACCCCGAGGCCGTCTTCACACCGTCCAGCCCGCGCCCGACGAAGAGGTTGTTGAACCACTTGTCGTCCTGCGGCACGCCGACTTTGGTCTTCACCACCTGCCGCGTGTGCGGGCGGTAGTACTCCGACTGCCGGCCGGTGTCCGAGTTCATCTTGAATCCACAATCCACAAACAGGTTGTGGGCGAAGACGGTCCCCTCGGAGTTGCTCAGGATGCCCTGGCCGATGAGGACGTTGTTGTCGATGAGGATCGGCCCGTGGTTCATTTCGACGAAGATGCCGGCGGCGCCGGTGTCGTAGATGATGTTGCCCGTGATGCGCGTGCCCTGGTTGCCCCAGTCCATCCAGATGCCGAACGCAGCGTGGCTCTTAAGAGGGACTCGGCGGATCAGGTTGCCGCGGATGACCGTGTCCACGGACTGATGGAACTTGATGGCCGCGGTCTCCCAGCCGCCAAATTCCCTGCGGTAGTTGGTGTCCTCGATGAGGTTGCCCTCGACGAGGCAGCGTGTGGCCCCCTTCTGGCCGGCGATCCCGGCCTGGCCGCAGCGGCGGATGATGTTGTTGCGGATGATGTGGGCGCCGAAGGCGTCGATGTCGTCGAGCTTTACCCCCGCCGCGTGCCCCAGCACGATGCCGACGCACCTGGCATTGGTGACCCGGCAGTTCTGGATGACCCAGTGCTTGCCCATCCGCGGGCCGATCGTCCCCATCTGCGTCTCCAGGCCCGGCGGCTGCCAGTTCTCGGCCGAGTGCATGAGGTGGAAGCCGTCCACGGTGATGTAGCTCAGGCCAGCCTTCTCTGGAAAGAACACGCACGGGCGGACGTTGATCTCTGTCAGGGCTTCGTTGGGCTTCGCGTCGCCGAAATTGGCGCGGATGATCGTGGTCCGTTCGCCCGCCTGGCCATGCCACGTGCCCTTGCGTTCGGTCACTTCCTGCGGCGTCTGCGTTTCGAGCAGCGCCTCTCCGTCCAGGTAGACGTCGCCGCGGTGATGCCACTGCCCGTACTCCAGCCAGCCGCCGGAGAGCTTCAGGGCGTAGGGGTTGTAGTCCCCGAAGAAATCGTTGGGCAGTTCAGCCTTCCAGACGCCGCCTCCCTCCGCCGTCCACGACGTGACGCGCTGGGACCCCTTGACGAGCACTTCCTCGCCCGCCGCGGCGCAGTAGGTGATCCGCTGCTGCTCACTTGTCCCGCCGCGAGGCGGCTTGACCCATTCGCGGTACGTGCCGGCATGAACTATCACCGTGTCGCCCGGCTGGGCGACCGACGCGGCCTGGCCGATCGTCAGGTACGGGGCATCCTTGCCGCCGTCGGCGGAGTCGTTGCCTGTGGTGGCGACGTGGATCTCGCGCGCCGCGGCGTCATGCGCCCCCAGCGCGACGGCCAGACATGCCGTCAGGAGCGAGATTAGGAATGTGTGGGACATAGTGGTTCTCCTTCACCGTGGCGGCCAGCCGGGTGGCCTGGAAACTGGGCACGTTAACGTCAGACGCTGCCGACATCGTACCGCGGCGGCGGCACGGCTCAAGGGGCTGGCGCCTTAGCGCCGGATGCGGCGTAGAAGCCAATGCAGGCCAGTAGGAGCAGGCCAGCCAGTGGAAGCACGAGTTTCGGTCGCATGCGCTGTCCTTCCGTGGTCACCGATAAGCCTACGCCCGTGGCGGGTGCGCGTCAACAACGCCCGCCTGGACAAGCTCGCCAAGCCGTATCTGGGGCGGCTGCCGGGCAGGCCGACCAAGGACGGCGACGAGTTCGCCATCGAGTTGGGCCAGTACCGTGCGGCAAGTTGGACACGCTCGTATCGACTGGTGCTGGTGGTGGTCGATCTGCCCGACCCCAAGACGGGTCTGCGGCAACTGTTCCCGCACTACTTCTTCTTGGTGACCAACTGGCAGGCCGAGCGGCGAAGCGCGTGGGGCCTGGTGGAGCACTATCGCAAGCGCGGCACGTTCGAGGACCGGCTGGGGGAGTTCAACGCGGTTAAGGGGGCGGTTTGCGCCAACGCCGGAAATCCGCCCCGGAACTCACCGTTTTCACGCTTGCCGCCCGGCCCAAGACCGGGGAGAATCAACTCTCAGCGTTTGGTGAATAATCCGAGGTGAATAATCCGGGGTTACGGATTGAAAATGTCAGCTCATAGGAGAGATCATGGCGAAAGAAAGGCTGTATGCGATGGCGGCTGGCGGTGCGTTGGAGGCCGATACGACTTTCAACATAAAGTGCCATTGTGGCGGGAATGCTCCGATCAAGCCGAAATCTGTGAAAGGGTACGGATTCTCGAAAAAGGGAGGACCTGCGAAGATCGTGGATATACTAGAGACGGAATGTGAATCGTGCAAGACGCCGATAACGGTTCACGTTATTGAAGGGGATCCAGGCTACACGCTTATCTCAAATAATGGAATTGATTCGTTGTATCTTCCTCAAGGATCAACGTCAACGCCTGTATCAGCGTTGTCAGGAAAACAACGGAAGAAGATTATTGCGAAAATACAAAAACAAATGGCTCTTCTTCACTTTGGCAGATCGGTTTCCAGTGATTCCTGACGCAGCTTGAGGAACAGGTAGTCCATGTTACGGATGCCGCAGGCGCGGTGGATGATTCGGCTGATGGTGTTGTTGAAGGCTTCCAATGGGCCAGTGGTGATCTTATGCTTGCAGTAGTTCAACACCTCGTCTCTGGCCTTCACCAGAGAGCGGGCGAAGGCCTGCAATGCCTCGACCGCCGAGTCTTTGGCCCAGCCCACCCATTTGTCGAAGTACTTCTCCGCCCAGCCGCGGTACTCGTACGTCCACAACTCCCGCAAGGCATCTTTCAGGACATAGACCCGCATGATGCTCTCGTTGATCGCCAGCAGCCGGTAGAGGCTGCGCGTCTGGGGCTTGCTGCGATTCTCCGGGTTGCGGAACAGGTTGTACCGCTGGCCCTTAATCACGCCCTTGTCTTGTTCGCTGGCCTTGTGCCACTCGGCTCGCCGGACCTTGTCGATCACCTCGTTGTAGTTGGCGATCAAGTGGAACTTGTCGAAGACGATGTCCGCCTGGGGCAACTGCTCCTTGACCACCTCGTAGTAGGCCCCGGCCCGATCCATGCCCACTGCGACGATCCCTTTCTTCTGTTCATCACTGAGTTTATCGAAGAACGACTGGAGGCTTTCCTTCTTCTTGCCCTCGGCCATGTGAAGCAGTTCCCCGTTCTGGCCGTTCATCACCAGCGTGACGTAGCCGTGCCGTTTGCGGACGGCCTTCTCGTCGATCAGCAGAACCCGAAGATCGTCAAGCTTCGGCTCCGGCAGGTTCCTCTGGAGGATGGCCTTATCCCAGCGGAAGGCCGTGGCGTCGTCAACCGGCACGATCTCCTTGACGTGCGACAGCGGCAGGTGCCGCGCAAGGCAACTGACGAACTCCATCAGCCGCCGGCTGGCCCGAGCGTGGTCGTCAATCCCCGCCGGGCGGATCGTGGCCCACGCACCGCAGGCCGAGCAATGACCTTGGATCGCGTCGTAGACCAGCAATACCATCAGTGCCGTGCCCAGCGGCAGGTCTCGGGCCGTCTGGAGCTTGGTTCGGCTGGCGCCCATCGTGGCCCCGCAGGCCGGACAGGCCAGGCGGAATCGCTTGTCGCGACGAAGGTTGACTTGGACAAGTTCGCTGCTCATGGTAATCTTACTGATGATGTAGCCCTCAAAGGCAAACAACCTGCGAATCCCATGTACGTACACGGCTCGACCTCCTGCTGGTCAATGAGTCTTGATAATCCATTGAATGAGCAGAGGTTGAGCCGTTTTTCAACCAAATATCATCTGCCAAAGTGAAGAAGAGCCAAACAAATTGCGGCTTCCGCTGCGCAGGAGACCAAGAATGTCACGAGGCGAGCCATTGATTCGGCAGTGGAACCTAATGAAAGCCCTCCAGGCCCACCGTTTCGGCGTCTGCGCGGATGAGCTGGCTGTCCGGCTGGAATGCTCAAAAAGGCAGGTGCAGCGGGATCTTAACATTCTGCAGGAGGCAGGCTTTCCCATCAGCTTCGAGCAGCGTGACTTCGGCAAGAAGTTCTGGAAGCTCTCGCCGATGTTCATTGAGCGGCAAGAGTTCGTTCTTTCGGTAACGGAGATGTTAAGCCTGTTCCTCGGCAGGCAGTTGCTTGCGCCGCTATCAGGCACGCAGTTCGGCGATGGGCTGATCACCGCCCTGAACAAGATCAAAGCCCTGCTCCCTGCCCAGGCCCTCAAGTACTTCGATAGCCTTGACGATAGCGTGCTTGTCAAGAGTTTGGCCCAACACGACTACTCTGGCCAGGCCAAGGAAATCTCCATCATTAACCAAGCTATGGACGAGAGCAGGACGTTGAAGCTTCGCTACTACGCTGTCAGTGAGGGCCTTGAAATAGAGACGATCCTCCATCCGTACGGGCTTGTAGTCTTCGGCACCAACCTTTACTGCATCGGACACCTGGAGATGTACGGCGAGGTGCGGACGCTCAAGGTGTCCCGCATCAAGGGCGTGGAAATGACCGCTGCGCGTTTCCAAAAGCCCTCCACGTTTTCGTTGAAAGCCTACACCGCTGGAGCATTTGGAATGTTCAGTTCAGGCAAGTTGCAAAAGATCACAATTCGCTTCACTGGGTGGGCTGCAACCAACGTGCGAGAGCTCCAGTGGCACTCAAGCCAAAGGATCATCCAAGACAGCCCTGACAGCAGCGGAGGCATGATCGTAGCCAAGTTCGAACTGACCAATACGACTGAGTTCAAACGCTGGCTCCTGGGCTTTGGCCGACACGCTATTGTGGTTTCGCCGGCTTCACTCCGGGCCGACGTCCGCGAAGAACTCCAAGCCAACCTGGTTGCGTACAGTATGTCATAGCCCGTCGGTGTGACGCGCCCTGCAGGTTACTTTCCTACTCCCTCCAATCGGATCAGTCCAATCAGGGTGTACCAACGGTTCGGCACTTTCGCTGCCAACAGACGGCTAGGTGTGGCCGTAGCACCTGCCTGCCGGTAGGCAGGTCGAATCACTGGCCGGCAAGGCGGCGAAGGTTGGGCAGTATAGTTCGCACTTGGTCGGCCATGTCACCCGTAGGCTCAAGGCGAAGGCATTGCTCGTAGGCGTCGATGGCCTCGGGATATCGCTTCAACTCGCTGTAGGTGACTCCCATGGACCAGTAAGCCACAGCGTCGTTCGGATTGATGGCGATGGCCTTCTTGAAGGCTTCGATGGCCTCGGCGTAGCGCTTCAGTACGTGGTAGGTGACTCCCATGAACCAGTACGCCTCGGCGTAGTCCGGCTTGACGGCGACGGCCTTCTTGTAGGCTTCGATGGCCTCGGCGTAGCGTTTCATTTCGTGGTAGGCAACTCCCATGAACCGGTACGCCTCGGCGTCGTTCGGATCGATGGCGACGGCCTTCTTGTAGGCGTCGATGGCCTCGGGGTATCGCTTCAGTTGCCTGTAGGCGTTGCCCATGGCCCCGTAAGCGCCGGCGTTGTCCGGCCTGATGGTGATGGCCTTCTTGTAGGCTTCGATGGCCTCGGGATAGCGTTTTAGTTGCCCGTAGGCGTGGCCCATGAGCCAGTAAGCGTTGGGGTAGTCCGGCTCGATGGCGATGGCCTTCTTGAAGGCCTCGATGGCCTCGGGGTAAAGCTTCAGTTCGTAGTAGGCGTAGCCCATGGACCAGTAAGCGCCGGGGTAGTCCGGCTTGAAGGTAATGGCCTTCTTGAAGTGCTCAATCGCAATCTCGTGATTCCCCAATCGCCCGTGTAGGACGCCCAGGGAGTACCAGACAAATGGGTTGTCCGGCTGCGTCTTGCGGAGGGCGGTGAGTATCTTGGCGGCCGTGCTCCAGTCCTTCTTGGCCATGGCGGCCCAGGCCTTGTCCAGTTCTTCGGTATCGGTACTATCGAACCGGCCGCCTCCTGCACTGGCGAGTGTTCGGACCTTGCCTTGCTTACGGATAAGGGCCGAGACGCCAGACACTGGGGCAGCGAAATTAAGGTTCTGGCCGGTGGCGAGGTAGGCTGTCGTTACGCCAACCACTTCGCCACTGACGTTGAGCAGCGGCCCGCCGCTGGAGCCGGGGCTTATCGGGGTGGTCACCTGTATGACCCGGAGGCCTTGCTTGATTTCCCGATGGCCGCTGACCATGCCGCTGCTGAACGTATTTTCCAGCCCTTGCGGATTGCCGATGGCGTAGACGGTGGCACCCACCCGCGGCAAGGCCCCTTTGGCTATCTTGAGGCAGGGGAACCCACCGCCTGAGACCTTCAACAGAGCAAGGTCGCCATTGGGATCGGTGGCAACTACGCCTTCCACGAATAGCGTGGACCCGTTGCTGAGGCGCGCGGTCGCGAATTCCGCGCCCTTTATGACGTGGTAGTTCGTGGCAATCAGGCCGCTGGTGGCAACGAAGAAGCCAGAGCCCAGGCCAATGGGCTTAAAGTCCTTATCGCGCACGGTGATGTAGACCACGGCGGGAGAGCCTTGCTCAAAGAGTTGCTCCGGCGACAGAAGCGCAGGCTCCGGGCGTTTTGCCGGCTGGGACTGGGCCGGCCTGGATGACGTCGGTTTGTCGCGGGAAGGCTCCTTCCACTTGCTCGCGATCTTGGCTTCCAGATCCTTACGCTGCTTGGCGATGCGTTCAGATATCGGGCCGCGGAACGCATTGTCAAACTCATTCGCGCCGAGAAATGCCGTCAACTGCTCGTAGGCTGCCCTGGCCTCGGTCAGTTTAGCCTCGCCGGCCAGCTTCGTGGCCTTGGTCTCCATCTTCTCCGCTTGCTCGCGATTAAGAGCCTTCTGCAGCAGTTTTTGGATGCGTTCCTTATCTTTGTCGGCGTCAGCGATCAGCAGCTTCAAACCAGGGTCTGTGATGTTCCTGCCCTTAACGAAGACCTCCAGCTCCTTGTATTTCTCGAAGCTCTCTCTCAGCTTGCCTTTGACGGACAAGGCATTCGCATCGAGTCCCATTGCGGAAATCACACTGTAGTTGTCCCTCTGCCAGGTGTCTCGAAAGGCGAACGTCCACGTCAGGGCGCCGCCCACGACCAGGATGGCGACCGAGATTGCTACGATGGCTGCCGGGTGCAAGCGACTAGACTCACCGGTCGGTGTAGTCGACAGACGGCGATTGGCCTTGCTTTGCCCTTTGTGAGCACCTGCGTCATCTGCCCCCTGCGGGGCAGCAGCTTCGTTCGGCGGGAGGAGGCCGCCTAGGCCTGAGTCGCCAACCAAGAGGCTGGGCGTTGCGGACATTCTGGAACCACCCGGTATTGTCAGGGATGTGCCGCATCGTGGGCATCGCCCCTTCCTGCCGGCCATCTCATCCTTGAGATGGAGAAGCTGGCCGCACTTGTCACACCCAAGCTCGATCA
>Ga0315291_10010196_pt1 | contig 11498 bp, 7 predicted proteins | sample YL17G12_20_MG_FD_203070 | JGI IMG/M metagenome (GOLD analysis project Ga0315291, IMG submission 203070) | Sediment microbial communities from Yellowstone Lake, YNP, Wyoming, USA - YL17G12_20 | ecosystem: Environmental > Aquatic > Freshwater > Lake > Sediment | place: USA: Wyoming | collected...
TTCGCCATCAATCAATCGTTACCTTGTTAATGCAGGAGACTTTTCGGCCGGGTTTCTAGGATCGTCGTCGACACGAACGTGCTGGTGTCGAGCTTGTTCGGCGGCAAACCACGCGAGGTGATGGAGCTGTGGCGAGACGGGCAGTTCGTGCTCTGTCTCTCCGACGAAATCGTGGCCGAGTACCTGGAGGTGTTGGCCCGGTTCGGTCACGCGAAGCAGGAGACCCAGGAGTTCCTGGCGATGGTGAGCGAGGGGGAGAGGGTAGCCTTCGTGATCCCCCGGGAGCGCATCCAGGCGGTCGTGGCTGATCCGGAGGATAACAGGTTCCTGGAGTGCGCGGTGACGGCCAAGGCGGAGATGATCGTCTCCGGAGATCGGCACTTGCTGGGCCTGGGGGAGTTCAGGGGGATTCCGATCGTAGATCCGGCTGGTCTTCTGGCCTGGTTCGCGGCCCGGTGAGCGAGGGCCAGTGGTTGAGTGCTACCAGGTGGAGTGATCAGACGGGCACGGAAGCGCCCTGAGAGTCACTCCCGTACTGCTAGCGATGCCTGCAGAGCCGACGGGATCGACCGAGGACCGATCCGGTCGTACCGGCTCTTAGTGCGAAGGGAGTGTCTCGCCAGGGGTCTGTCTGCCCGCGACCTCGAGTCGGCCCTCAGCATAAGTGGAACGGTCTTGCCCGTCCTTTCCAATAAATCATCCGCTCGCCAGAGCGCGCTCACGGCGCCCAGGATACTGACGACCCCGGACGGAAGCAAGGGCCCCAGAACGCCGGATAGTGTTTTTCGGGGGGACACCCCTGACAGCAGGGACAGGAGGCCACGGATGGGTCCCCTATCCCGCCCAGCAGGTGCATCGCGTGCAGGGCTAGCATGCCCTCCCCCTCCCCCTCCCGCCACCACCGCTCCTCCGACACGAGCCGACACAGCCAGGGAAGTGCTTCTGCCCCTCGCGACACGATCGCTTCCGCAAGCCGACGAGGAACATCGTCGCCGCAGGCAGCCAGCAACTCGATCAGTTCGTCGGTTGAGAACTTGGCGAAGTCCAACCCTTGCTACCAGGGAAGCCCCAAATGCCCCTCAGTTCCGCAGGCACACCGCGCTTCCCTATCTTGACGGACCTGATCAGTTCTGGGACCCTACGCCTGCATCAGGAAACCCCGCTGCCCCAGCCGCGGCTGCTATCGGGGGATGGCACCATCCGCTCTCGCCCTGTGCTCGGAGGTCTGCACCACGCGTACTTCCGGGCGGCCGCCTGATTGCGCGGACAGCGCACCACAACGACCTCCTCGCCCGAGGGTGAGCACAGTGTCCGCGGCTCTCCCGCGCTCCCACTCGCCTCCTGACAGCAAGCCCCAGGCAGTGCCCACCCGTCTCTGCTAAGCCGGTGTGAAGTGGCCAGCAGGAGGGTCGGGGCAGGCTTCCGAATCCAGCGATGCAAGGCGCTCTCTCGACGCCCTGACGAGTAATTGCGGACTACACAAGGATAGCACGGACGCGGCGGGGAAGGAAACCGCTCAGGAGTGCCCGGACGGAGTTTCTGGGGTGCACAAGTGCATCGGGAGCGGAAACCCCTGAAACCGTAGCTTCCTCAACCCGCGATGTCGTCCCATTCTAGCGGAGGACGCACAGTGGAGTATTCATGAGTGTGACGAGGGCTGACCTTGGCGGTGAGTGGATGTTGATGAAGCACGGAGAGGGTGACGGCATTCGTGCTTCCGTGCCCGGCTGCGCACATGTAGACTTGCTGACCGCCGGCACCATAGTAGATCCCTTCTACCGCGACAACGAAGACCGATTGCACAGGATCGGTGAATCGGAGTGGACCTATTGTCGAACCTTCGGGGTCGCCAAGGAGGTGCTGGATCACGAGCGCGTGGTCCTGCGCTGCTACGGCTTGGACACGCTCGCTACTCTCTGCATCAACGGCACCGAGATCGCGCAGACCGATAACATGTTCCGGACCTGGGAGTTCGACGTCAAGCCTGTCCTGACGCCCGGGGAGAACACGATTGACTTCACCTTCGCGTCGGCATCGCGCCACATTCAGTCGCGCCAGCAGGAGCGGCCCCTGCCGTCGTGGTGTGGACCGAGGGAGCCACGCGGACGAGAGTGGCTGCGCAAGGAGCCCTGCAACTTCGGCTGGGACTGGGGCCCGGTGGTCGTGACCTGCGGCATCTGGCGCCCGATCGAGCTTGTCGCCTTCTCCTGCGCGCGCTTGAATGACGTACACATCCGGCAAGATCACACTCACCCCGGGAAGGCGTTGCTGCGAGTAGAAGTCGCCGCCGAAGCGACGACGGCGGAGCCACTCACCGTAGAAGTGAACGTCTGTCTGAAAGGCAGGACCGTCGCTACAACAGTCGCGTCGCTGACCGATGGACGCGCCGTCGCCGACCTGGCCGTCGAAGACCCCGAGCTGTGGTGGCCGAACGGCCTGGGCGCTCAGCCCCTGTACGAAGTTCAGGTCGAGCTACGGGACGCGCACGGCGCGTCCCTCGACAGGACGGCGAAGCGAGTCGGCATTCGCACGCTGAGGCTTGATCGCCATCCCGACCAGTGGGGCGAGTCGTTCCAGTTCGTCGTGAACGGAGTTCCGTTCTTCGCGAAGGGCGCGAACTGGATACCGGCCGACGCCTTCATAGTCAGGATGACCCGCGGGCGATATGAGGAGCTGCTGCGAGGCGCGGCTGATGCGAACATGAACATGCTGCGGGTCTGGGGCGGCGGCACCTACGAGGACGACGTCTTCTACGACCTGTGCGACGAGCTGGGCATCTGCATCTGGCAGGATTTCATGTTCGCGTGCTCCACCTATCCGACCTTCGACGACGTCTTCATGCGGAACGTTCGCGCCGAGGCCGAGGACAATGTCCGCCGGCTGCGGCATCACCCCTGCATCGCTCTCTGGTGCGGCAACAACGAACTCGAGCAGGGGCTGGTGGGGGAGGAGTGGGACGATCGCCGGATGAGCTGGGACGATTACGGGCGGCTGTTCGACAAGCTCCTGCCGCAGGTGGTCAAGGAGCTGGACCCCGACCGCGACTACTGGCCGAGCAGCCCCCACTCGCCCTGCGGTGAACGCGCCAACTTCAACGATCCCACCTGCGGCGATGCTCACCTGTGGGAGGTATGGCACGGGCGCGAGCCGTTCGAGTGGTACCGCACATGCGAGCACAGGTTCAACAGCGAGTTCGGCTTTCAGTCGTTCCCCGAGCCCCGCACGGTCTACGGCTTCACGGAGCCGCAGGACCGGAACGTGACGAGCTATGTGATGGAGCATCACCAGCGAAGCGGCATTGGCAACACGGTTATCATGCAGTACATGCTGGATTGGTTCCGGTTGCCGACCTCCTTCGAAGCGACGATGTGGCTGAGCCAGATCCTTCAGGGCATGGCGATGAAGTACGCGGTTGAGCACTGGCGGCGCTCGATGCCGCGAGGCATGGGGACCCTGTACTGGCAGCTCAATGATACCTGGCCTGGGCCGAGCTGGTCGTCGATCGACTACGACGGCCGGTGGAAGGCGCTGCACTACATGGCGAAGCGGTTTTACTCGCCCCTGCTGATATCGGGGGTAGACGATCTGACGCGGGGCACCGTTGACATCCATGTCACGAGCGACCTGACGGATGGCCGGCAGGCCGATGTGTCGTGGTTTCTCACGGATCTGCTGGGGAACAGGCTGCTCGACGCGCGCGCCCAGGTGGACGTCGCTCCACAGCAAGATACGCTCGTGCAGACACTGGACCTGCGCGCCCCCCTGTCGAAGCCAGGGGGGCGCGAGCTCCTGCTGTGGCTCGACCTGCGCGATGCCGACGAACAGTGCTCATCGAACCTCGTGCTTCTCGCTAGGCCCAAGCACCTCGAACTGCCCGAGCCGATGATCCGGTGGTCGGTCTCCGAGGCAGATGTCGGCCGCTTCGCAGTCACGCTGGAGGCGGAGCGCCCCGCCCTTTGGGTGTGGCTCAGCCTCTCCTCGACTGAGGCGCGGCTATCCGACAGTTTCCTGCATCTGCGCCCGGGCGAGCCGGTGACCGTGACCGTCGCACCGGCCGGAACGATCACGCGGAAGGAAATCGAGGGGCAGCTTCGGGTTGCCAGTCTCGTCGACACCTACAGGTAACGGGCCGGTGGCCCATGCCGTCGTTGTCGCGGAACAGATAGTAGGGCTGTTCCCCGAAGGGCATCGCCTCCCGGAACTGCTGGACCACCCACGCCGTGCTCGGGTGTGCCGTGACCGCTGTTAGTCGGCGTGGAAGAATGACCCGCCCAGAGGCGAAAACGGCGTCGAGACTTGACCCACTAGAAACGAAAGCTGAAGGACCAAGACGGGGAATCCAGAGACCAGGATGAACTGATTTGACCAACCCGGGGTGGGTCAGTCATGGACGCCGATGGTGGGTCCATCTCCGATGCCGATTGGAAGGCTGGGCTGAACTCGTGATGCCGCCTCCGTCGGCCCGAAGGGCGATTCAGTTCGACCGCCAACTGGCTCTGGATCGCCAGCAGCTGAGCCGCCGTCACCGCTCGCGGCAGGAGCAGCGCCCAGCAGAATCGCAGGACATACCGGAGGAGTTGGAGGAGGACACCCAGGGAGCTGCGGGAGTAGCAGACGAGATTCACGATCCTATTCATTTGCCCAGGATACCAAGGCGCCGCGGCGAAATGAAGCCCTACAAGAGGCCTGGACAGCATTTTCGGGGAGACACAGGTAAGCGATGAGGCAATCTGGTCGGAGTCGTGAACCGGGGCCGACTGCCTGGGTTCGGAAGCTAGCGGACGTGGTGCCCTCGCTGCCGAGTATCTACCATGTCGCGACGATCTCAATGGAGAGCTTCTGGGCGGACCACTGGCATGCCAACGTGATACCGGTCCACGAGTTGATCCACGTCATTGAGGGTAGTGCCGAGGTTCAGTCTCGGAGGAGCTCGTTCGTTGCCAACTCGGGCGACACGTTCCTCATTCCCAAAGGCCGACTGCATCGCGACGTTCATCCCACGGGCAAGGCCTATCGGGTGGTACTCGTGTTCTTCATGTGGCCGGAAGCAGATGGTCTCATCAAGAGCATGAACCCGAAGCAGTTCCTGAATGCTCCAGCCGCGGCGAAGACGCACCTCCAACTCATGATGAAGGACTTGGAGAGCCTCTACGCAGAGGAGGCAGTCTCCTCGCCGGATCAGATGCGAATCTTGCTGCTGGAGGTGCTTCTTGCGCTCATGCGGTACTCCCGACCGATATCCCCCATCTCGGATGCAAGGCGGGCGGTCTCTGCTGCGCGGCGGACGCGGTTGGCCGAGTCCGTCCGCGACTGGCTCCTGCGCAACTACAGCCAACCGTTTTCGCTCTCGGAACTCGCCGACAGACACCTCGTGAGCACGTTCCATCTCTCGCGCACGTTCTCGCAGGAGTTCGGGATGGCGATAACTGATATGCTCAGTACAATCCGGATGGAGCACGCCAAGGACCTGCTCAGGAGTGGGAAGCTCACAGTGAAGGAGGTGGCGTGCCGAACCGGCTTCTCCGACCCGAACTACTTCACGAAAGCTTTCCGACGCGTGACCGGCTTCTCTCCCAGTGAGTTCCAGCTCATTGATCGGCACGTCGAAAGCCAGCTCTGACTTCACTGGGCGATCACGCCGGCCGGCTGATCTCGCAGCAGTATCTGGAGCGGGAAGGTGAAGGCTCAAGGGCTGGAAGTGTGATCGCCTTGGAGCGTCCAGTCAGCGCTCGGGAAACAGGCCGGATATGAGCTTCAGTGCTTCGCACTGAATCATGTCCAGCGCCTCGGTCACTAGCTGCGACCAAGTGGCGGTGCGTGTTTCGTACCCCCCGCGCGCGAAGGCCTCACGCGTCGGCACATATCCGGCCGATCCGTTCGAGTTATGGGCCACCAGCGTATACTTTGCTGGTGATGATAGCTTGATCGCGAGCTGCGCCTCGACGAACGGCTCTCCATCCAGGGCGAGGACCGCGACATCCCCGATGCGGATGACCTGCACCTCATAGCTGTAATCGGGCTCGCGCTCGCACGTTGCGGCCAGGTCCACGAGCGCCAGCGCATACACCCAGTCCCACTCGATAGCTGTTCTCTCGGCATCGAGCCACATGGGCTTCGGGTGTTCCGCCAACAGCGCCTTCGCCGCGGCGACCTCGTCGGGCGCAAGCTTACGGCGGGGGATGCTCACAGACCGCGACACTGCGCGGAGCGCTGTCCGGTCGGGCTCCTCCATCCTCGTCAGCGCCTCGCAGGCTGTCTCAGTGAGCTTGCGTGCCATCTCCGTGTAGTCATCCCGTTGCGTGCGGTCGAGGTGGTTGGCGTGATGGATGTTCCCACACGCACCGTTCAGCACAAGCGAAACGCAACCGGGGCCGAGTTGCTTGTCCATCATTCTCGCCCAGGCGCCCGGCCATCCGGCGGAGATCCAGCGCTCCGGGTAGCCGTGGCAAGGGTGACAGGTATGGTGCAGGAGCGCGGCGACGGTGTGCTCCTTGCCCTCCAGTGTCACCAGCGACACCTCAGGGTCAATGGGCCCTTCGCAGTACAGTATGTCTGGGTCACAGGTCCGGGGATGCGTCGTCACAGTTCCGTCTCGCATGACGAAGCGCCGGTTGAACGCCACGCGACCATCCACCCCTCTCGCTGCCCTGAGCCGCACGGGCTGAAGCGCCTCGCATGCCTGCCCGATAGCCGCTAAGATGTCCCGGACCGCTCCCTCATCATAGCGCTTGTCGCCGCCGCGCAGAAACCAGAGCTCGTCGGGCAGAGGGAAGCCCTCGCTCAGCATGTAGTCACTCACACTCAGCGCCGGCGCGGCGTGGTTCTGAACGGCATGGACCATCACCGCGTCGGAGCCGATGCCAAACCGCTGGGAGGCCTCGCGGCGGATTCGCTGGGTCAGCTCGGTGCTTACCCCGCACAGATCGAGCGACAGGAGGCAGCACCTCCGCCCGTCCGACTCGAGGACCAGCGCCCGCGCGAACAGCGGGTCCCGAATCTCCTCAACTGGCCGAAGACGACCGATGTCGCCGTCGATCTGTATCCCCATAGCCGGGGTAATGTCTGCAATGGCGGAGCCGGCGAAAAGAGCCGGCATCTCCGCGCCCACCTTTGCCTCGCTCTTGCGGTTGTCGTTAGCATGCGCCATTGACCTGGCTCCTCTCATTTTCGCTGCCATCACCGCCGCGGGCGATAGCTGTCTGCCGGTCAAGAGAAGGGCGCCGGCTGCCGCCGAGGTCGCCGCGCTTTTCAGGAAGTCGCGGCGCGTGAGGCCCCTGCCGTCTATCGGCGATAGGCCAACAGACGGTTCTTTCCGTTTCCGACGCACAACAATAAGCCCTCTGACTCACGCCCCGAAGAAGGAATACACAATCTTCCCGGAGACTGCGGCGTATACCGACCACATCATCCCTCCCGTCATGTCACCGAGAATCAGCCCCAGAAAGAAAGGCAGCGCCAGACTGAAGCCATCCCTGCCTTTGTACCGCAGGATAAGTAGCTTGAGCACCCACGCAATCAGGAAGGGGAACCAGAAAAAGCCGACATATACTCCCCAACCGGCAGTGACGGCAAGGGGAACCGGATGAAATGGCCAGCCGATGAGCCGTGTCCGCATGATGGCAAGGAAGACGGTGAAGCCAGCACCGGCAAGCACGCCGGCGCCGGCCCCCGGGTTAACCGGGTTTGGCTCACTGACCCATGTCTGTAGATGTCTCCAGATGAAGGACTCCCCCCAGGTGTCCTTGCGCATGGTGGCTTCACCCAGCTTATAGGCATAGTGCATTTCGACAACAATAGAACCGAGCATGCCGACGAGCGCCGCCACTACGGCGGCAACGAAGAAGCGCCGCTGGGCCCGGCGGGATTCATCGGCGATCTTCAGCGCCTCCAGCCCATAGGGCATCGGCTGGTTGAAACCGATCCAGGTGTGCCAATTCTGCAAGGACATGGCGGTCAGGTCCCGGGGGGAGAAGGCAGCGCTGCCTGCCAGCTTCGTCAGCATCAGTGGCGGGCTCAGATAATAGAACATATCCAGCAAAGGCCCGCCGGACTCAGCCCGGATACGGGTTATCGCCACCAGCATCGTTAGAAATAGGGCGAGGAATACGACCGCGATGCGGAACGACATGCCGGTGGCAAGGAGGAAGGCGATCACGACGGCCGCGGATAACGCCAGTCCAATGAATGTGACGCGGTAGGAGAAGGCCTCGGTGGAGTCGTCAACGCCGGCGGCGGAACACAAGCCGAGGGCACGCCGCCAAGCCGCCGCCAGATGGCCCCGGGTGCCCCAAAGCGCCAAGGCCCCGATGGCCAGGGCCGCGCCGAAGGCCTGGTCAACGATATGTGGGAAACCGACCTGCTGCTGCTCTGGGGTAAAACCCACAGCAGCAGATGCCACCCGCTCGGCCTGCCAGAACAAGTGAAAGAACCAGCTCGAGAAAAGCAGATCTTGCGGGAGCAGGAAGCCCAAGCCAATCATGAACGGCTGGAACGAGATCGTAAGCGCATCCATCGCGTTCCAAGGGCGATCCCGGAACACCCCCATGACACTGTGGGCCTTGATCGGGATGACGGGCAGCGCCGGGTAGTAGTGGTTCAACCCGTTCAGGATCTCCGGTGCGAACGCGAGCCCAAAGCCGAGCCACATCAGCGGCTGCCGAAAGAGACCCGACGAGGGCCGCGTCATCTCCAGTGGCAGCCAGACGATCGGAAAAGTGAGCCGCTCGTGGCGCACCCAGCGCTGACGAACCAGTATGTTCAGGCACATGGTCAGGCAGAATAAAGCAACCGTGAAACCGGTCCAGGCGAGTATCGGGACGGACCAAGCCTGCGCCACCTTCATCCAGTCGGCACTGGCGCCACCCTCCCAGAATCCCTGCAACGTCTCCGGGTTTGAAATAATTAGCCAGGTGGGCAGATAATGCAGGAACCCCCGTGCGTCATAAAGAGCGCCGGCGCCGAAGAACTCTGGTTGCCCGTACCGATATGGATGCGCTATGAACAGGGCGAGACCCTGTCCGTAACAGGATCCGGCGAAGGTCGTCGAGATCGCGAGGGCCGTGTAGAGCAGCAGCAGCTCGCTTTGCGAGATCGCCCAGTTCGGACGGAGCTTCCGAAGAAGCGCGTTCAGACCGGCCAGCACCATCAGGATCAGGACAACGTTGGCGAGCAGGGGACACTCATCGAACCAGGGGCCGGTCCGGTTGACAGACAAGGCCCGCACAACCCATAGGAGGTTGGCTGGGACGACGATGAGGGCGACCACCCAGAAACGCGCCCGCAGGGCTGGCGTCGGTGCCCGCCGCCCCATCCCGCCCGCCTCATCCTCTCCGCGTTCTTCGCGCTCCGAGGTTGTCACTCGCGTTGCTCGCGCGCGCTGTGTGCGCCCATATCACCAGTCAAACAGCGGCACGTCCATCCATTCGCCGCCGCGAAGCGCCGATTCGTGCGCGATAAGCCCCGGCACGGTGAAGTCCATGCTCCGGATGACATCAATCTCCGGCCTGCGTTCTTCCTCCAGCGAATCGAGGAATTCCCGGATCAGGAAATACTCCGACGTCCCATGCCCCCCTTCCTGAGCGTCTTGCGGGGCGTCCGGATCGCTCCAGGAGGCCGTACCTGTATCGAATTCTCCTTTGCCCGAATCCTTCTCGAGGTACAGCAAGGAAGTGTCCCCGTTGCGCGGGCTTTCGAGGCAGCCCTTTGTTCCGTACAGCTCGTAGAAGATCAGATGCGGCCTGACCGGCGTCTGGCTCCGCAGGATCTTGATGACCGCGCCCTTCTTAGTCTGAAAGAGCCCGACTTCCATATCCAGGAAAGCCGGATGAGCCGTTTGTTCCGGGAATTGGCGGAAGCCGGAGTGGACGCCGGTCGCCCGCACGATGCGGTCGCCCATCAGCATCAAGAGCGGGCCGAGACTATGCGCGCAATACCAGATCGGAGGCCTCTCGTGACGCCAGAAGTAGGTGCCAGTCTTCTTGTCGATTATCAGATCGACGATCTCGTGAATGTACTCCGCCTCGGCGTAGAAGATATCGCCGATCTTGCCGGCCTGGATGAGCTTCTGCCACTGCCGGAGGTAGTGGAAGTAGCAGTAGTTCTCGGCCATCATGTACGTCTTGCCAGTTCTCTTGACTGTGTTTACGACCCTTTCGCAGTCTTCCAGTGTGTACGCTGCCGTCTGTTCGCAGAGCACGTGCTTGCCGGACTCCAGCGCGGCGATGGTCTGCTGGGCGTGAAATCCGATAGGGGTCCCTATCATTACGATGTCCATCGGCGCGTTCACAAAGTCCTCGAACTGCGTGAACAGCTGCTCGTCCGACAAACAGAACGCTTGGGCAGTCTCCGTCAACGTTCCTTCGTCAATGTCGCAGAGGGCGGTAACTTCCACGCGTGGATGCGCGCTGAACACATCCGCAAACGTCTCGCCTCGCCTCAAGCCAACTATCCCGACGCGGTATTTCGTCATGTCGTCTGCCTCCCTTGGATTGTGTCTACCATCCCGAGATCGGGCCCCTGATGGGCACAATGAATCTCACTCCTTACTTCTTTGCTGGCGTCGGTGCCCGCCGCCCCATCCCGCCCGCCTCATCCTCTCCGCGTTCTTCGCGCTCCGAGGTTGTCACTCGCGTTGCTTGCGCGCGCTGTGTGCGCCCATAGTCTGGCTACTGAGGGGTATCCCCTTCGCTCGATCATCCGTCGGCCGCCCCACGAAGTCAACTGCCCGCACGGAGCGCCCGGATGGGTGCCCCGTGCGGGCATTTCGTCAGATTCGTCTCTTCTCCGGTCACACCAACTGGGTGGTGAACCGGTGTGGCACCTCCCAGTTGCGCCCTGGTGCCCTAGAAGAGCGTCGGCACTCCCGGGTACTTCTCGGTCCAGGGTACCCCCCCGCAGTACGTCCACGAAGTCGCAGCCCAGGGCGATACAAGAGTCCAGTCAATCTCGTGATCTTTGTACTGTGCGAGCAGTCTCTGTGAGTCCATCCAGCTCGCGTGCCCATCCGCCCAGGCGAGATTCACCCCGCCGAGGTGGCGGGTGTAATACTTGCTTTTCTTGGGATCCGTGAGGAAGCTGCCATCGTTCGGGGCATAGGAAAAGAGTCCGCAGTCCGCCGCGGACCCGACAGTCCCGTCGGCGCACAACACCCAGTCGACTCCGCCGCAGACGGGGTTGGCGCACGACATCCCACAGATCTCCGGGTAGGCGATCGTTCCTAGTTCGTTCCATTGCACCAGGGCGCCGTTATCCCAAGCAACCGGCGCCTTGACGGGGTCTGCGAGCGCCCCCAGCTTCCTGTCCGCAATGCCCCATATTTCCTCATTGGCACCGATAGACTGCACGAAAGCACGGTTCCCCTTCTTATCGTCCGACTGGACACCGGCGCCTCCGTAAGGAATCCCACCGTAGCTTTGCTGGATCATGCTGTCGGTAACTGATCCGCCCCATCCGGTGGGCCAGGCGCTCATGCATGGGCCCAAATTGCTATAGCCGCCGCC
>Ga0315291_10010199_pt1 | contig 11493 bp, 9 predicted proteins | sample YL17G12_20_MG_FD_203070 | JGI IMG/M metagenome (GOLD analysis project Ga0315291, IMG submission 203070) | Sediment microbial communities from Yellowstone Lake, YNP, Wyoming, USA - YL17G12_20 | ecosystem: Environmental > Aquatic > Freshwater > Lake > Sediment | place: USA: Wyoming | collected...
ACGGGCGTTGGCGTTGCTGTCTTGCCCAAGCACGCTACCAGTAATGTGACCAAAAGAGCGGCAAATATCACGTGAGAAACCCTTGACATTTTAGTGCCTCCTTTTTTCTCGAAACCCGGTCTCGCTCTCTCAATATCCCGCTGGACGTTGCAAAGGCCCGGTTACCTTTTCGAGTTGCTCTGCGATAGCAAGAAGCCCCATGTCGCGCCAACGCTTTCCCACAACTTGTACGCCAATAGGCAAACCGTCTCTCGACCGGCCCACCGGCAATACAACGACTGGGTTTCCCGTCAGATTGAGCACACTGGCGTGGCTTACGCTGCCCGCCCAGTACGGCACCTGTTGGCCGTCCACTTCGATCGGTTGGCCAGGCCCCTTGGTGGCAGGTTTGCGATGCGTGAAAGCGGGCGTCGAGGACACCGGGCAGAGCCAGGCATCCCATCCGGCCAGGAAACGCTCCATTGACTCGATCAGAGCGTCTCGGCGGGACAATGCGATCACGTAGCGCTGCATATTCAGACCACAGCCCCGCATCACCGCGCGGTATCCGGGTTCATCCTTGTACATGATGGGTCCCAACAGGTGGCCCAGCATGCGCTGCGGAAAAGGCATGCCCACCCCGACCTCTGCCCCGAAAATCTCCCCATACGCCTGCCAGGCGGCATCAAAGTCAAACCCTGGTGGATCGAGGCGCTCAACACAACACCCCAGCTCAGCGAGCGTCTCCGCCAGTTTCTCCAGGGCCGCCCGCGTGTCCGCCGTCACCGGCGCGCCACCGAAATCGTCCGTCCAGGCGAAACGGTACTCGCGCAGGGTGCGCGGTGACGGATCGTCCAGTGGAACTGGCGGTACGTCCCAGTCCTGGCCATCCGGCCCGGCAATGAGCGCCAGGCACAGTTTCAAATCTTCGACTCTTTTGCCTCTACACCACCAGGATCGCCTTGGTGTAGGCCAGCCGGAACCCTGCCCGCTCCATATTCCGCTGCGAATCGCTGCCCGGGGCAGTGATCGTCAGCACCAGGTCGCACCCCTGCTCTCGAGCGGCCACCAACTGCGCCTGGAGCAGCGCCGTCTGGACACCCCGTCGCCGGAAGGCCGGGCGGGTGCTGGTGCTCCCCACTTCGGCCGTCCCCCCGTGAATGTAGATCGCTCCACCGCCGGCGGGCTGTCCATCCATCCAGGCAAAAAAGCAGGTCCCATTCGTGCTATGGAAATTCGGAGCCAGGAGATCGAGTGTCTCCTGGGCCGGGACCTCCGCGTCGCCAAAGCCCTGCGCCACCGTGGTGATCCACAGTTCCGCTTCTGTTGGACCGGCCTGGCTGATCCGTATCTCCGCCGGCAGAGGTACAGGCACGGCGTCCTCAGCCAAGGCACGCACCAACACGCTGTAGAACTGCTCCAGGCGATAGCCGCCCACTTCGAGCAAGTGGAGCAAGGACGGATCGGCCAGGGGACAGAGATCCACCCGCGGTGGAGCACCACAACCGGCATAGAACTGCTCGATGGACTCGAGGTCCGTCCTGGTAACCGGCCCGGACAAGCCCAGGCCGACGGCCCGGTTGAGGGGGGATTCCTCCCCGGCATAGATCGCATAGCCTCCTGCCACCGGTTCGATCCTGACCGGAACGTCAGGGTGCAGCCTGCCGTAGGCGCGGGCATACTCCACTCCCCGCCCGGCGTGAGCCAGTTCTAGCTGGCGGGCAAGGGCAAGGTCAACAAAGAGCATAACCGGGTTACCTCGTTCCGTGTGTCCATTTTCCGTGACTTCAGCGAGTGTTTGACGCCAGGTCTGATGTGGGTGTCTACCTCACTCTCCCTAGCTGTTCCGCACGAAACGATCCCCATTCGGTCCTGCCCCTGCCTGCCAGAGCAGGCACTTGCTTATTGTCTTTCTGCCTCCTTCTGGCAGTCGGTGACCAGTCGCTCGTCAGGGGATAGTGCTCTCCCCTCCTCCACCGAAAGGAATGGTTGTATCGTTCCTGCGGATGTGAAGCATCTGCATAAGCAGCATCGTGTCGCACTAGACGCGGGTTACGCGAAGGCTGCAAACTTACCCTTGTGATACCACACATCGGAAACCCACAAGATGGAGTGGTGACCATTCATCTGTGTAGTAATCACGTTGAGCCATCCGGACACGGTACTGATTGCTATTCCAGGCTCCCCCACGCAGCACGTGTACTTCCCCTGCTGCAGGCCCTATAGGATTCTGGGGTGGAGAACGCTTGTAGTAGTCATAGCTAAACCAATCGTTTACCCACTCCCACGCATTGCCGGCCATATCCAGCACCCCGCACCAACTGGCCCCATCCTGATAGGTGCCAACTTGTGTGGTATCACCCACATTTCCACTGTAATTCAATAGGGTATTATCGGGGCGCTCATTTCCCCAAGGGAAGATGTATCTTTGCGGTCCACGCGCCGCATATTCCCATTCGGCCTCCGTGGGCAACCTTCCGCCTATCCACTTGCAGTAATTCGCTGCCTGATCCCAACTGACGTGGATGACTGGATAATCATCGTACTCTTCGTTGCCAAAGTACGAGGCACGCACGTTTGATCTGCTATCGGTCGGCGGACTGCATTCCCCAGTCGCCACGCACAGTTGATACTGAGCATTGGTTATTTCAGTTCTGTCAATCCAAAAAGCATCCATGTACACAGTATGCACAGGCTGTTCGCTCTCGAATGAACTCCGTTCACACCAGCTGTCTAGGTTGCACAACTGAAGTTCACGATCAATTTCGTGATTACTACTGCCCATATCAAATGTTCCAGCAGGAACGTAGACCATCACCATTCCATCGGCAGAACGGAGCTGTGTATCGCCTAACTTGGGACCAGACAAAGGAGACGGCTCTGCCGACTTACCCAGTGCATAGCCAGCGATACCACCCAACAGAGCGATCACAGCGATCCAAGGCACGGTTTTCCAGGGAAACGACCTTAGCTTGTGGCTGGAGCGAATCGGGGATCCGTCAGGCCCGAGTATCGCAGGTGTAGCTTCAGGCTGTGGTTTGGAGGACGACTGGATAAGAGCCACAATAATGGAACCAATCGCCGATATGAGTGCGCCAATAGCGGCTGCGATTCCTGGATCAACCATTGTATTCCGCCTCCAGTAGACAGAGTTCGAGATGTCGGAGGCTTTTCTTGCCACCTCCAACTCCATCGTCAGTCGCCCGACCATGCGCTCCAGCGCGGCGACCTGCTCCTGCTCATCGCCACGACCGGACTGGGTGGCAAGGACCTCCGGTGCCGCTCCAGAAACTCCTCGCGCCAACGTGAGAAGACCTGGGGCTGCAACCGGTACTCCCGACAGATCTCGGCCTTGTCCTTGACGCCGGTGAGCTCCTCGAGCACAGTCCGGACCTTGAACTCGGGCATAAACGTTCGAAGCTTCGACGTAGTGGTTCCTCTTTCGCTGGATTGACTCCACGTGACCAATCGTAGTTGTCCAATTCTAGGGAGTCACACAGATCCCTTTACCTACCCAGCAGCCTGGCCCGCGCTTTTACACTAGACTTGACAAACCACCCAGGTAGCGCGTCAGGTGCAGCGCATTATTGGGCTGTGCGTACTGGCTACAGCAAGCCTTACCCTTCCTTCTGGATGGAGACATGCAGTCTGCCGGAGGTTTCATATGGTAAGTTGGCGGCCAATATCTGGTAATCAATGTGAAAGGAAAGAGCTGCGTCGAATGACTCGAAAGCCACATAGAGTGCGTCTAGCGGCTCGTGCAATTTGTGCTTAATGCGTTGCACATGTACATCTACGTCATAGCTACTGGTACGTGTGATCTTGGGTGAAGAAACATTCGAGGGTGGGAATATGGGGGTTGGAGTCATTGGACCAAAATAAGGCACGCTTGCCAGCCCCATCATTGGCTCCATCAGTTTCTCCATTGCTGTTTTGGGTGGGGACGGTGGCTTGGGTGGCTTAGGGTGTTCTGGGAAATCATCCTCGCTCATTATGCCGAAACCATCTGGGAAGTGCATGAATATGTCAATGTCTTCAGCAGGTGCAGTCCCATCGTTTGACAGCCAGATCTCCAATTCTACTGTCCTGTGCCTGAGATTCTGGAAAGACACTTCAGACTGAAGGTATACAGCGTAGGTCTGATAGAACTTGTCAAGTTCGGCATTGTACTCTGCGATATCTTCAGCCGAAATAACATGGAGGAATGCTGCGTTTGCCCCGGCAGCGATTTCTGCTAAGGTGAGTCCGGCTTTTCGCGACTCACTGGCCTGTTCAGATTGCTCTTTGCGCTTGGGGTAACGCTTCTGCAATTCCTTTACCCTTTCTTCGGCCTGTGCAGGTGTTAGCTCGATAGGGTGTGGAAGAACAAACTTGGCGTGTTGGCTGCCATTCTCGAAAGTCAAAGAGAGTTGCGGGGCTTTTAGTTTTAGCTCTCGGAGCTCTTGTTCAAGCTCTCTGATCCGCTCTTGTTCGGGATCGGGTTCTTCTGGAAGCTTGAGGTTGTCAGGCAGCCTGATAGCTGTAATTCCCTGTCGCTTTGCTTTCGCCACTAACGTCAGGCCTGCATCCATAGTTGCCAATATGATTTCCGCATCGGGCTTTTCATTTCGGCACATGATAATGCTGGCAATCAGATTATCATCCTGAATCTCGCGACTAAGGTGATGTGCTCCAAAGTCAATCAGAGCGTCACGATCTTCAAGATGGATTGCCACACCGCTCTTGAGTTGCGCCTGGAGGCTGGAGATAAACAGCGCAGACAGTCTCTTGAGGACCGCGCCTGCACGTTTTCTCACCCTGGTTCTAGGGTGAGAGTCTTTGTGTTTATTCAGTTCACGAATTGTGATCGGTGGAACAACGATGATAACAGCATCTGCCTGTACCACTTTGAGCCAGTCAATTTGGCCAATGTCTTGATAATGCAAATATATGTTCGTATCAAGAAAAACAGTCTTCGCCATAGGAACAGTACCATAGAAGGGGACAAGCGAGGCCAAAAGCAGTTGCTTGCTCGCCTCAGCGCAGCCCAACAATTGGGAGCTGATCCGCCGCCGGATTTCGCAGTATCACCAATCTTGAACCGATGCGCTGCATAACCTAAACAATCAAAAAAGGGTCTTCAACTAGGCGTTCGGGTTCAGCGACGGGTTAGGTGGCCTCCTTTGCTAAAGCAGACCCGATTAACACCACCGAACAGATCATTGCCGTTTGCGAAGCAACATTCTGTTCGGAGCACTGATTTCCTCCTTCACATAGGGCTCGAGCTCAGGGATCAGCCTGCGAGTGGTAAGGATAATCTGCCACTCCGGTCCTTCATCCTCAGGTTTGAGAACTGGTTGCTCTGCACCAGACTGCAATTTGACAAGATAGTGCAGCAGTTTCTCGTGGTTTTCGTCATTGAGGTCGCCTACAGCGGGCGAGTCAATGACCAGCATACGTGGGAAGAGGGTTTCCTCTCTGCAAGCCAATTCTAGCAAAGCAAGGTGATACGAAACTACCGCCAATCCTTTCAGAGCAGTACCTGTATGTACATACAGATTGTTATCTATGTATGGCATTAGTGATCTACTGTTGATCTGGCAGCTTCGCAGATCAGGAAAGTTTACCTCTCTCAGGATGCGCTCGTAGATCTGGCGGAGTGCATCTAGGCGAGACTTGTACGGCTTACGTGCTTCCGCGAGTCGATCCTCAAGCTCTGCTTGTTCTTGTTTGAGTTGATCCAGTCGCTCTTTTATCGTAGCGAGGGCTTTTGCTTGACCAAGTAATGCTTGGGCTCGAGCCAACTCAGCTTCCCGTTGAGCTACCTCGTGAGCTTGGCCCAGTAGGCGATCTACTGCGGGTGAAACGTATGCCTGGGATTCGAGGTTCAGAGTATTCCCGATTTCATCATCTTCAGTACGAAGTCGTCGAAGTTGGGCCTGCAGAACTTCTTCTTCTCGACGGACATCTTTTAGAATTTCCCCGGTCTCTTCAATCTGCAAGTCGATATCTGTTGTCTTGGGCACCGCTCTCGGCGGTGTATCGGATGTGGTTCTTAAAGGTCGGTTGCACAGGCAACAACGTGCATACTGCTCTCTCCGCTGCATTTCAGGCGTGATTTCCAAAAGGCAGCGAGGACAGATACTAAATTCAATACTGCTGAGAATTGTACCAGACACTCTCAGGCGTTGAGCCTTTTTGCGGTCAACCTTTAGTGAGGCAAGCACCTCAGAGAGTCGCTCGTCCTCCTGGCGCAAGCCGACAAGGCTACGCTCAATTCGTGCAGCTTCATTCTGGATAGATAGAAGCACACGGCGTAGGTTGTCAAGCCTTCCCGGTTGTTCAGGGGATTGACTGCTGGTGGCGTCACGAATCTCGCACTGAACATTGCGTTGTGCTTCTCTAGCAACTTGAAGAGCAACTTCAGCTCTACGCACCCTTGCTTCGGCCTCAATGAGCGAGGGCACCTCATTTTGTATCAGAAAAGCCTGCACGGAGCTGAAGTAGCCTTCTAGCTCCTGTGCTTTTAGCTGCACCTCTGACAGCTTGTCTTCGACGGTGAATCTATCAATAGGAGTGATACCGCTCAAGAAACCAATGACATCTGCGCGTCTCTGTTCCGGCAGCATCTTATCAAGAATCGCGCCAAAGCTATCCTCCTGATGGAGCACGAATGCTCTCATTAGCGTGGGGAAACTGAGAGGAAATAGGTCTCCTTTTGCTGTCTTTACTGAGACTATTGGAATGCCCAAGGCTTTGAGAAGCAGATCAGACATATCATTAATGCTGACCAACTCAGCGGGAGCGCTTGCAATTCCAGGTAGGTATGGTCCCTCGCGAACGCGAGCACGGGCAGTTATCTCCCGCAGCGAACGCTCGATCGTGAACACTTGACCGTTGGTTTCAATTTCGAGCCACAATGTATCTAGCTGCTCCATGATAGGTGCGAAATGAAACTTAGCTTTGGATTCCTGTCGTCGCCCCAAACCGTGTTGTATTAACTCGACCAGTGAAGTCTTGCCACACTTGTTGGTCGACTTGGGATCGTCACTGGTTTGGACAGCCCAGATGATGTTAAGACCCCGCTCAAATTGTAGGTCACACGAGAGTTCACCTTGGACGACCACTCTGCGAATAACCAATGATGGTGAGGGCATAGCCGTCTCCTAAATCATTGCTCCCAACCCACGGTTGACCACCTCTGGGAAATAGTCATAGATGAAGCCCTTCAATCCACTCCCTTTATATTGTCTAAAGAGGCGGTAAGCTGTATCAGCTCGCCGTGCCAGGTCTCCGTATGCTGGCTCTTGAGCCAACTGGCCAGCAACATCCCATCCCATTGGGGTCAAGCGAAAGACTTCGGTACCACCTCTCACTTCGGTGGTGACTAATTCCTTCCCTATCAGATAAGCTAGGGCCGGATAATAAACGTGGTCCCAAGGGCCGTAGAGGTAACGAACCATGCGTGACTCAACGGAGTGCACTTCGTCGTCTTGAATCAGTCCCAGGTCTTCGTTTGAGAGGTCCTTCTTCAGTATCTCGGCCGCTCTCTTTAGATAGGCAGGATAGCGCAAGAAGAAGTCCAGTTTAGCAAGTAACGTGCGACCTTCGATACCGGGCAAGGCCCCTGGTGACCCTGTGCGTGGTTTGCCGCAGAAACGGATCAGCAGAAGAAGGCGGGCTGCGTGATAAGCAAGGGTCTCATCTGCTCGCCTGATATCCATGCTGTGATCCCTCAAACAAGTTATCGAACCTATGCCACCATACTGAGCACAGGTCAGTTTCTTTCCAGAGAACGCCCTGGCAAAACTGATCGTCCACGTCTTTAGAACCAGGGAAGTATTTCTCAGATAATGATGCCAGTCCAGGGCGCACCATAGAGAGAATTCTGGGCCCCGGTTCTTGGCTTACACCTTGCTCACGACAGACCTTGTCGCGACAAGCCCTTTGAAGATCGAGTATAGCGGCAGTTAGACGTGTCAGGTTGTCTGCCAAGCCCAAACTCCCTAATCCGCGTATAGGCCATTCTGCCAACTGCTTCTGTTTATGAAAAACGGGTAGTTCAGTTGGATCGAACCCCCCTAACCTAGCTTTCTTATCTAGAGTGGTCCTGCCTGGCACTCCATCCAGGTTTGGATAGCCATCTCCAGGTGCATAGCCCGTTGCGCGGCAGTCGAGAACGTCTTGTTGCACAATGCGCCGCGCTTCCAGGCTTTTACCAGTCTTGATCCTTCCAAACACCAACAGCAGAAGGCGTCCGTACATTTGCCTGAGTTGTATCATCGTGAGAGTGGGTGCGCCTGGAAACGAATCCAATAGAGCGGTCTCAATCTCGGCCAGATTGTCGGAAGCGAACTCGTACACGCAGGGATAGTGCAGTGTGAGACAACCGGTTTCGATCCACGTGTTGTGCAATAGAGCTAGTGCAGTAACATCGTCAACGTTATCCATGTATTGGTCCACCAGGATCTCTTGGATCCTTGGTACAAGTACTTCTTCCAGTCGGTGAAGTTCTGTTTGTTCATCTGGTTCAAGACTCTGTCCAGCATGTTTGATGTCGAGCAAGAATTTCAGGCGGTAAAGCGCCCCATAGGAACCTGGCCGAAGAGTTGTTTTGTTATCCGCCATCTGATTGGACACAAAGTGGTAATAGCACTCAGATGGAAGAAAGGCAATGCGTCTATAGTATTGTTGACAAAGTATAGGGAGTACATCTGCAGTCGTCCAGGGTCCCTGACTCTCATCCCGTGTTTTTACCTGGTACAATCTATAGACGCCGTGCTGAACAACAACTACATCCTCGACTCCTTCAGGAATCACCGCATCTATTCCTTCAGCAGCACGAAGCATCCGAGCACACCAGAAGGCAGAGTATTCTATCTGGGCGTAGTAGCGCTGCAGTGTTTCGGCGCCCTGATCACCGAACTGGCGCAGGGCTTGTTCTTTAATGAGGGTCATTGGCCTCGCTCCGTGCTAATTGCTTCTGCTTGGCTTTTCACCACTCAAACGAAGAATTTCTCGCTGATCTTTTAATCAAGGCAGCACGAACCGTATAGAGCCTATTGGAACTCAGTGACGCCACCTAATAGCACGACGGATGATCTGCCAGCGCGAAGGCAAGCTTGCTTGCCGAAGGGTGCCCGATTCCATCCGTTGGTATGCGGGCGTGAGCGGAGCGACCGGAGCATAACCAGCGGGCGCATCCCGCCGCCCCGTAATGACGGCCGCAAGCGAAGCACAGTGAGCGAAGTGTCCGTCATTGCTATAGTTGTGCCGAATGGCAGGTACCTGTAAGATCAGGGGCTGAAATCCCCAATCGAACAGGAGAACTGTCTCATGAAACGACAAACCGAACCGTGAACAACTGAATCGCTTGACGGTCAAGAGCTTAGCCAGGTCTTCGTCGTGCAGACCACGGTAGGGCTGGGCTGTCTCCTGTTCGAGGCCGTCCCCCTCCCGAAAAACACAGACACCCGCCACACCTCACAACGGCGGGCGGGTTATGGGATCCTGCACTATCTACCTCCACAACATTCTTACTGCCTGGGTCCACGTCCCAGGCTCGCTCCGGGTGCCGGGCACCCTCTTTGTTACACACTCACATTATATTGCACCTTCCCACAAAAGTCAAGCCCCAAATTCGTACATTCGCACAGCGTGCCCGTCGAGTTCTTGCGTGCTGGTTCGTGCCTTTCGCGAGATTCCGCGCCTTTCGGGGTCCAAACGCCTCTTCTCTCACCACGGCCTCCCGCACAGATCAATCACCCCCTCGGGCCACTCCCTCCCCCCACACGGCAGCACCATGGCCACCGCCGGCCACGTCGCCTTGCCCTCCGGCTGGTCGAACGTCAGTGGCCCCTCCACCACCTGCCAGCCCAGCCGCTCGTAACCGACATCGTCCGTCCAGGCGAAACGGTACTCGCGCAGGGTACGCGGTGACGGATCGTCCAGTGGAACTGGCGGTACATCCCAGTCCTGGCCATCCGGCTCGGCAATGAGCGCTAGGCACAGTTTCAAATCTTCGACACTTTTGCCTCTACGCCACCAGGATTGCTTTGGTGTAGGCCAGCCGGAACCCTGCCCGCTCCATATTCCGCTGCGAATCACTGCCCGGCGAGGTGATGGTCAGCGCCAAATCGCACCCCTGCTCTCGAGCGGCCACGACCTGCGCCTGGAGCAGCGCCGTCTGGACACCCCGTCGCCGAAAGGCTGGACGGGTGCTGGTGCTCCCCACTTCGGCCGTCCCCTCGTGGATATAGATCGCTCCACCGCCAGCCGGCTGCCCCTCCAGCCAGGCAAAAAAGCAGGTCCCATTCGTGCTATGGAAATTCGGAGCCAGGAGATCGAGTGTCTCCTGGGCTGGGCCCTCCTGGTCGCCGAATCCCTGCGCTACTGTGGTGATCCATAGTTCCGCTTCGGTTGGACCGGCCTGGCTGATCCGTACCTCCGCCGGCAGAGGTACAGGCACGGCATCCTCAGCCAAAGCGCGCGCCAACACGCTGTAAAACTGCTCCAGGCGATAGCCACCCACTTTGAGCAGGTGGAGCAAGGATGGATCGGCCAGGGGACAAAGGTCTACCCGGGGTGGAGCACCACAACCGGCATAAAACTGCTCGACGAACTCGAGGTCCGTCCTGGTAACCGGTCCAGACAGGCCCAGGCCGGCGGCCCGGTTGAGAGGGGAGCCCTCCCCAGCATAGATTGCATAGCCCTCTGCCACTCGTTCGATCCTGACTGGAACGTCAGGGTGCAACCTACCGTGGGCGCGGGCATATTCCACTCCCCGCCAGGCGTGAGCCAGTTCTAACCGGCGAGCAAGGGCAAGGTCAACAAAAAGCATAGCCGGGTTACTTCTCTTGTGACAGTTCGGCCTGTCACCCTCCGCGCTGCGGACAACCAAGTTGCATTGCGTGGTTTGGAGCGAACGTATTGCAGACGCCGATGTTAGATCGCGTCATTTCTCACGTATGCCCATCCTCCGGCAATTGTTCTGCCAGCAGAAACAGGCTTTCCATCGCTGATCTTGATGAGGTGCTCCACACTGAAGGGAGATTCTAACCTCTGAAGCCGGCGCACGTGCAGAAGATTCATGTACTGTTTAGCGGGTGGCATAAGTGCTACCCGTCTCCAAAAAGTCGCTTCCGCTTTTCAGGCGTTGCCAGCGGATGTAGCGGCTCGTTCTGGGCGATACGGAACTGAACTACCAGGTTATTGAGCCAGGGCAAGGCCGTACGTTTAGCGTTGAGTTTGTCCAGCAAGGGCTGGAGTTCGTCTTGACCCGGGAAGGGATCGAAGACGACGTGCAGTTCTTTATCAACCAAATACAGGGTTGCCGGACGGCGGATGAATTTGCGTAACAGCGTACCTGCCCACATTGTGGCGTACTGGCCTCCCATCGCTTCGGCGAAGCGACCCATCAGGTTGAACACCAGGCAGCGCAGACAGGCGGAGAGGAAGAAAGCCGTCTGATCGTACTCGACCTCGCGGTGCAGTTGTCCCTGCTCGTCGCGCCAGCTCTTCAGCACGTAGCCGGGC